>JAANMV010002537.1_pt1 | contig 17513 bp, 32 predicted proteins | sample 7279661 | NCBI WGS metagenome assembly JAANMV01 (sample SAMN14094540, study PRJNA606508) | bioreactor metagenome | isolation source: A lab-scale SPAN reactor treating ammonium-rich wastewater day 121 | place: Ireland: Galway | collected 2017-05-16 | reverse complement strand
TTGTTGGTGCCAGTGGCGATGGAAGCGGGCCGTCGTTTTGCCGTGCGCGAGGGTGGCCGCACCGTCGGCGCTGGCGTCATTACCAAGATCCTCGACTGACGAACATCCGCTGGGGCGTGGCTACACACCATGTCCCAGCCTCTTTTTCACCCTCTGGAAGGTTTCGTGAATGGCTAAGCAGCGGATACGCATCAAGCTCAAAGCATATGACCATCGCGTGCTCGATAATTCGGTGCGCGAGATCGTCGAGGCCGCGGAACGCACCGGCGCGCAGGTGGTGGGGCCTGTACCTTTGCCCACCAAGATCGAGCGGTTTACCGTGATGCGCGCGACTTTTATCGACAAAGATTCACGCGAGCAATTCGAGATTCGCACCCACAAACGCCTGATCGATGTGGTGCCTTCTGGCAGCAAAACCATTGACAATCTGATGCGCTTGAATCTGCCGGCTGGCGTGGACATCGAGATCAAGCTCTAGGATACGCAGCCGCTTCACACTCTGCCCCCCCAACAGCAGGAGGTGGGCGCCGGAATGATGCAGCGCTAACTGCGCTGGCAGTTCCGTCCCCAAGGATTCGTATGAAAGGTCTAATCGGACGCAAACTGGGCATGACCCAGATCTTCAATGAAAAAGGCGTGATGATTCCGGTGACTGTGCTGGAAGTCGGGCCTTGTTTCGTCACACAAATCAAAACCCCCGTCAATGAGGGCTATGCTGCCATCCAACTCGGTTTCGAGACGGTGCGCGAGCGTCGCCTGACCCGCGGTGAGCGCGGCCATCTGGATAAAACCCACACGTCGCCGTTGCGCATCCTGCGCGAGTTCCGCATCGACGAAGCGGAGGTCAGCGACTATCGCCCCGGCCAGAAGCTGCTGGCCGATCTCTTCAGCGAAGGCGATCTGGTCGATGTGGTTGGCATTTCCAAGGGCAAGGGCTTTCAGGGCGGTGTGAAGCGGCATGGTTTCAACCGCCAGCCCAAGACCCACGGTGCTTCGGATCGCACCCGCGCTCCGGGTTCAGCCGGCGCCGGCTCTACGCCCGGACGCGTGTACAAAGGCAAGCGTGGGCCAGGCCACATGGGCCATGAACGCGTGACTGTGCAGAACCTGCGCGTGGCTTTGGTCGATCCTACCCGCAATTTGCTGGCTGTGCGGGGCGCTGTGCCTGGCCCCAAGAATGGCCTGATCACCGTGGCAGCCGCCCGCAAGAAGGCAAGGTAGGTGGAGCGATGCAATTTCCTCTGATGAATATGGACGGCGAGACCGTCGGCGCCATTGAACTGGCGGATGCTGTGTTTGCAGCCGAGATCAACCCGACGGTGATGCATCAGGCGCTGGTGCGGCAATTGGCCAACCGCCGCCTGGGCACCCACAAGACCAAGGGCCGCAGCGATGTCAGCGGCGGCGGGCGCAAACCCTGGCGGCAAAAAGGCACCGGCCGCGCCCGGCAAGGCTCGATCCGCGCCCCGCATTGGCGAGGCGGCGGCGTCGTGTTTGGCCCCACCCCCCGCACCTACACGCAGCGCATGCCGCGCAAGATGCGGCGGCTGGCTTTGCGTTCGGCCTTGAGCAGCAAGGTCGAGCAGGAGCAGCTCATTGTTCTGGATGCGCTGAACGTGGAGGCCCCGCGCACCCGCGTCATCGCTGCCATGCTCAAATCCTTGGGCATCGAGCGCAGCGCTTTGCTGCTCTTGCCCGCGGCGAACGAGAACGTCGAGCTGTCGGCCCGCAACTTGCCCAATGTCAAGACCTTACACGCCGCGTACCTCAATGTGCGCGATCTGTTGGGTTATGAGACTATCATCCTGCCCCAGCAAGCGGTTGCCTTCATCGAGTCCTTCTTGAATGATGGCGCCGCCGTTTTCGAGGCAGAGGAGTAGCGCCATGCATCCCTACGAAGTTTTGAAGCGCCCCATCGTTACCGAGAAATCGGGACGCACGCAGGATGAAGCCAACCAATACGCTTTCGAGGTTGACAAGCGCGCCAACAAGCTCATGGTCAAACAGGCTGTGGAAGAGCGGTTCGCGGTCGAAGTGGCGGGCGTCAACATCATCAACGTCAAGGCCAAGACGCGGCGCCGCAGCCGCCGCGGCACGGTGCAGCGCGTGGCGCCCTGGAAAAAGGCTGTCGTCACCCTGGCGCCCGGCGAATCGATCACACTGTTCGAGGGAGTCTAGCCCGGCGCTGACAGGCCATTCTCTCTTCCTCTGTAGACGGCAAAGCAAGCACACGAATCGTCTACTTCGTCCTGACTCGGACGATCGCTTACCGAAGGAGTCCTACCCCTCATGGGTATCAAAGTCTACAAACCCACATCCCCAGGCCGGCGGGGCATGACCGTCTCCACCTTCGAGGAGATCACCCGCACGACCCCGGAAAAATCCTTGCTGCGGCCGCTGAAGAAGCGGGCCGGGCGCAATCATCAGGGCCGGTTGACCGTACGCCATCAGGGCGGCGGGCACAAGCGCCGTTACCGGGTGATCGATTTCAAGCGCGACAAAGTGGACGTGCCTGCCCGTGTTGCTGCCATTGAGTATGATCCCAACCGTTCGGCCCGCATCGCCCTGCTGGTGTATGCTGATGGCGAGAAGCGCTACATCATCGCCCCCTTGGGCCTGCAAGTTGGCGACGCCCTTCTTTCCGGGCCGCAGGCCGAGATCCGGCCCGGCAACGCCCTGCCCCTGCTGAACATCCCCTTGGGCACCCTGGTGCACAATGTGGAATTGCAGCCAGGACGGGGCGGCCAGCTGGTGCGTTCGGCCGGCGCCTTTGCCCAGTTGATGGCCAAGGAGGGCGCGTACGCCCAGTTGCGTCTGCCTAGCGGCGAGGCGCGGCGGGTGTTGCTGGAATGCATGGCCACCATCGGCCAGGTGGGCAACACCGATCACCAGAACATCAGCCTGGGCAAGGCCGGGCGCAAGCGCTGGCTGGGCCGGCGACCCGAAGTGCGCGGTGTGGCCATGGATCCCAACTCGCATCCGCATGGCGGCGGTGAAGGCCGTTCGCCCATCGGCATGCCTGGCCCGAAGACCCCGTGGGGCCAGCCCGCGCTGGGATACCGCACCCGCCGCAACAAGAGAACTGATCAATACATCGTCCGCCGTCGCGGCAAGAAGCGACGCTAAGAGGTAAGAGCATGTCCAGGTCCCTGAAGAAAGGCCCGTATGTCGACCGCAAACTATTGCGCAAGGTCGAAGAAATGAACCGTCGAGGCGAGAAGCGCGTGTTGCGCACCTGGTCTCGCACATCCACCATCTTTCCGCAGATGGTGGGACACACTCTGGCCGTCCACAATGGCCGCCGTCATGTCCCGATCTATGTGACCGAGAACATGGTGGGCCACAAATTGGGTGAGTTTGCGCCCACCCGGTTTTTCCGCAGCCACATGACCAAGGAAAAGGTCAGCAAGCCGCGGCGCTAGCCCTGGCCGCGCCCCCTCCTTTCTGACCCTGAACGAGGTAACAAGCATGACCGATTATTTGGTTCGTTCGCAACGTAAATATGTGGGCATCTCCGCCCAGAAAGTGCGGTTGATCGCCGACAGTGTGCGCCACATGCGCGCCCTGGAAGCATTGGATGCCCTCAGCCAGATGCCGCAGATGGCAGCGCGCGAAGTACGCAAGACCTTGCAGTCTGCCATCGCCAATGCCGAGGAAAATGAGAGCATGGCCCCGGAGGATATGTGGATCGCCCAGATCTACGCCGACGAAGGCCCGCGCGCCAAGCGGTTCCGCCCTGGCGCCCGCGGACGGGTCAAGCCCATCATGCGCCGTTCCTCTCACATCACTGTCAAGCTCGAAGAGCGCTAAACCTTAGGAGGCCAACTTTGGGTCGTAAAGTTCATCCCACCGGATTCCGGCTTGGCATCATTCGTGATCATCTCTCGCGTTGGTACGCCGAGGGCGAAGAGTACAGCCAACTTCTGATCGAGGATCGGCAGATCCGCGGCAAAGTCACGGCCGATTTGGCTCGCGCCGGCGTTTCCAAGATCGAGATCGAGCGCGCCCCCAAGCAAGTCCATCTCACCATCCATGCTGCCAAACCGGGCATCATCATCGGCCGCAAGGGCGCTACCGTCAACGAACTGCGCACTTCGCTGCAAGCCATGACTGACAAGCGCGTCAAGGTCGACGTCGAGGAGATCAAACGCCCCGATCTAGATGCCAAACTGGTGGCCGACAGCATCTCCGAGCAACTGACGCGGCGCGTATCGCACAAACGGGCGATGCGCCAGGCGGCACAGCGCACCATGCGCGCCGGCGCCAAAGGCGTCATGATCCGTGTGGGCGGACGTCTGGGCGGGTCGGAAATGGCCCGTGTGGATTCCGTGCGAGATGGCCGCATCCCCCGCCACACCCTGCGCGCGGATATCGATTACGCCGACACCATCGCTGAAACCACCTACGGGGTGATCGGCATCAAAGTTTGGATTTATCGCGGCGAGGTTCTGCCCGGCGAACCCCTGGTTGTCTGAGCGCTCGCGTAAGAGAGGTTAGTTATCATGTTGATGCCCAAACGCGTCAAGTATCGCAAACAACACCGTGGCCGCATGACCGGCAAAGCCCTGCGCGGGGGCAGCGTCGCCTTTGGCGACTATGCCCTGCAAGCGTTGGAGCCGTGCTGGATGTCGAGCCGCCAGATCGAAGCGGCCCGCCGCGCCATTGTGCGCTATGTGCGCCGCGGCGGCAAGCTGTGGATTCGCGTCTTCCCCGATAAACCGGTGACGCAGCGCGCGGCCGAGACCCGCATGGGCAGCGGCAAGGGCGCGGTCGACCGCTATGTGGCGGTGGTGCGCCCCGGCTTGATCTTGTTCGAGATCTCGGGCGTGCCCGAAGAAACCGCGCGCGAGGCCATGCGCCTGGCCGCGCACAAATTGCCCATCGCCACCCAATTCGTGGCCCGCGCCGAGGAGACTGTCTGATGAGTCCGCAAGAATTACGTGCGCTTACCGATGGTGAATTGACCACCAAGTTGGATGAATCCTACGAAGAACTGATGAACCTGCGGTTCAATATGTCGATCGGCCAGCAGCGCGATGTCAATCGGCTGACCAGCGTCAAACGCGACATCGCCCGCATCAAGACAATCCTGCGAGAACGCCAGTTGGCGGCGGAGATGAACTAAGATGGCTCAAGAACAACGCAAAGTCCTGACCGGCACGGTCGTCAGCACAGCCATGGATAAGACGGTGGTGGTGCGCGTGGAGCGCACAACCCGCCACCCCCTCTATGGCAAGGTGATGCGCACCCACAAAAAATATGCCGCGCACGACGAACACAATCAATATGAGGTGGGCGATGTGGTGCGCATTCGCGAATCACGGCCCCTGAGCAAGACCAAACAGTGGGTGGTGATCGAAGCGATCGCGCATACCACTGCCGAGACGCCGGAGGTGGCGCTATGATTCAGCAAGAAAGCCGCTTGAATGTAGCCGACAACACCGGCGCCAAGGAATTGCTCTGCATCCGTGTGATGGGCGGCTCGCGGCGTCGCTATGCCTCGCTGGGCGATATCATCGTCGCCGCCGTCAAACAGGCCGCCCCTGGCGGAGCTGTGAAGAAGGGCGACGTGGTCAAGGCCGTGATCGTGCGCACTTCCAAAGAAGTGGGCCGCGCCGATGGCAGTTTCATCCGTTTCGATGACAACGCCGCTGTGATCATCGACGCCAACAACAACCCCCGTGGCACCCGCATCTTCGGCCCTGTGGCCCGTGAACTGCGCGATGCCAAATTTATGAAGATCGTCAGTCTGGCGCCGGAGGTCTTGTAACCATGAAGCAGAAGATACGCAAAGGCGATACGGTCGAAGTCATCGCCGGCAACCATCTCGGTGAGCGAGGCGAGGTGCAATCGGTCCTGCGCAAGAAGGACAAAGAGGGCGCCTACGATCCCAACGAGGTGTATGTGGTGGTGGCTGGCGTCAACCTGATCAAAAAACATCAGCGCCGCACCGGCAACGTCCGCACCCAGGTGGGGATCATGGAACGCGAAGGCCCCATCCACATCTCGAATGTGCAGTTGGTGGCCCCCCGCGCCAACAAACCCACCCGCGTGCAGTGGCGTCTCATGCCTGATGGCACCCGGCAGCGCTACAGTCCCCAATACGACGAATTCATCGATTAAACCGGGTTCTGGGGCCTTTTGGGCCCCGGCCCTGCGCCAGGAGTTGATGCAGAATGCCAGCTAGTTTGAAAGAACGTTATCAGCAAGAGGTCGTCGCGGCCTTGATGCAGCGTTTTCAATACAAAAACGTGATGCAGGTTCCCCGCGTCACCAAAATCTCGGTCAATATCGGCCTGGGCGAGGCGTTGCAGAACCCCAAAGCCCTGGAGGCAGCGACCCATGACCTGACCATTGTCACCGGTCAGAAACCGGTCACACGGCGAGCGCGCAAATCGATTGCCGCGTTCAAGCTGCGCGAAGGCAACCCCATCGGCGTCAGCGTCACCCTGCGGGGCGAGCGGATGTGGGCCTTCCTGGACCGGTTGGTCAATGTGGCCTTGCCCCGTGTGCGCGACTTCCAGGGCGTGCCCGCCGATGCCTTCGATGGCCACGGCAACTACAGCCTGGGGCTGCGCGAGCAGTTGGCCTTCCCCGAGATCAACTACGACGCCGTGGACAAACTGCGGGGCATGAGCGTCACCATCGTCACCACTGCCCAAACCGATGAAGAGGGCCGCGAATTGCTCCGGCAGATCGGCATGCCCTTCAAGCGCTAGTTGTTGAGGAGAAGAGAGCACATGGCTAAGACTTGTATGCCCATCCGCGAAGAACGCCGCAAATACAAGGTGCGCGTACGCAACCGTTGTCGTGTCTGCGGGCGTTCCCGCGGCTACATGCGCCGGTTCGATCTCTGTCGCATCTGTTTCCGTCACGAAGCGCTGCGCGGCACACTGCCCGGCGTCGTCAAATCGAGCTGGTAAAGGCAAAAAGAGGCAAATTTCTATGATGACCGATCCCATTGCGGATATGTTGACCCGTATCCGCAACGCCCAACAGGTAAAACAAAAGCAGGTGACCCTGCCCAGCTCCAAGACGAAATTGGAGATCGCCCGCATTCTCAAAGAAGAAGGCTACGTGCGCGCGTATGACGTGGTCAGCGATGCGCCGCAGGCCACGTTGCGCATCCAACTGCGCTACGATGAGGAGCGCCGCCCCATCATCACCGGTTTGCGCCGCGTGAGCAAGCCCGGTCGCCGCATCTTCAAATCCCGCCAGGATATTCCCTGGGTGCAGAGCGGCCTGGGCATTGCCATCCTCTCCACCCCCAAGGGCCTGATGACCGGCCGCGATGCTCGCCGCGCTGGCGTGGGCGGCGAAGTCATCTGTTTTGTCTGGTAACCCGCCCCGGAGGTTTGCGATCATGTCCCGTATCGGAAAGAAGCCGGTAATTATCCCCAAGGGTGTTACCGTTGATATTGCCAAAAACAACAAAGTCACCGTCAAAGGCCCCAAAGGAGAGTTGAATCGCTCCTTTGTGCCGGCGATGGCCCTGGAAGTGCAGGATGGCGCCGTGCATGTGCAGCGCCCTACCGACCAGCAACACCACCGCGCCTTGCATGGCCTCACCCGCGCCCTGTTGCAGAACATGGTCACCGGCGTCAGCGAAGGGTTTCAGAAGAACCTGGAACTGGTGGGCGTTGGCTATCGGGCGGCGATGCAGGGGCAGGCGCTGGAACTCAGTTTGGGCTTTTCCCATCCTGTGATCATCCCCCCGCCCGCCACCATCAGCTTCGAGATCGACAAGAGCGGCCGCTTGATCACCGTGCGCGGGACAGACAAGGAATTGGTGGGCGAAGTCGCCGCCAAGATCCGGGCGCTGCGTCCGCCGGAGCCGTACAAGGGCAAGGGCGTGCGCTACCAGGGCGAATTCGTGCGCAGCAAGGCCGGTAAGAGCGCCAAGCGCTAAACCTATCCCCCAGCATCCAGCACCCTCGCAAAAGGCTTATGAAGACCCATCCCCGCACCCTGGCGCGCATCCGCCGCCACCAACGTGTCCGCAAGCAGATTGCCGGCACCGCCCAACGGCCCCGCCTGGCGGTGTATCGCAGCCTGCACCACATCTACGCTCAACTGATCGACGATGACGCCGGCCATACCCTGGCCGCTGCCTCTTCGATGGAAGCAGCCGTGAGCGCCGTCAACAAGACCCAGGCCGCCACCGCGGTGGGCGATCTCATCGGCCAGCGCGCCCTTGCTGTTGGCATCAAGAACGTGATCTTCGACCGCGGCGGCTTTCCCTACCATGGCCGGGTCAAGGCCCTGGCCGAGGCAGCGCGCGCGGCCGGACTCCACTTCTAACCCCCTTTGCATCCCATTGTTGACTGCTGAACGCAGGAGAGATTTGCATGGCTGAGAAACAAGATCGCCGCCGAACCAAAGAGATCAGCGAAGAATTCGACGAACGCGTCGTCGATCTGGCCCGCACGGCCAAGGTCGTCAAGGGTGGACGTCGCTTTGCTTTCCGCGCCGTGGTTGTGGTTGGCGATGGCAACGGTCGCGTGGGCATTGGCGTGGGCAAGGCCCGCGAGGTGCCGGAGGCGATCCGCAAAGGCGCCGATCAGGCGCGCAAGACGATGATCGAGGTGCCCATGGTGGGCAGCACGATCCCATACGAGATCACCACCCGTTTCAGCGCGGCCAAGGTCATGCTGCGGCCCGCTTCACCTGGCACCGGCGTCATCGCCGGCGGCGGCGTGCGCGCCGTGGTAGAGGCCGCAGGCATCCGCGACATCCTCACCAAGTCGATGGGCAGCGACAACATCCTGAATGTGGTCAAGGCCACGCATCAGGCCCTGGTCGAGCTGCGCGCGCCGGCAGAGATTGCCAAGCGCCGGGGATTCTCCCCCAACCGCGTCCAGCCCTATTGGGCGCAGGATCAAACAGGAGGGGAAGCATGACCGCCATCACCCTGGTGATCACCTACACCAAAAGCGTCATCGGCTATGGCCAGAAGCAGCGCGGCACCCTGCGCGCCCTGGGCCTGCGCCGGCTCGGCGATGTCGTCGAGCACCGAGACACCCCGATGATCCGGGGTATGATCGACAAAGTCAGCCACCTCGTGCAAGTAGAGGAGCGCTCCGCATGAAACAACATGATCTTCGCCCCGCGTCCGGCGCGCGTAAACCGCGCAAACGTGTGGGCCGCGGTATCTCTTCCGGCCACGGCAAGACCTCCGGCCGCGGCGCCATGGGCCAGAACAAACGCTCTGGCGGCAGCAAGGGCCCCTATTTCGAGGGCGGCCAGTTGCCCCTGGTGCGGCGGTTGCCCATCCTGCGCGGCTTCACCAACCGCAATCGCATCGCCTACCAGGCGGTGAACGTGGGCGAACTGACCCAGGGCTTCCCCCCCGGCGCCGAAGTGACGCCTGAACTGCTGGCCGACCTGCGTATGGTGCGCAGCAATGGCGGCCCGGTCGTCATCCTGGGCGATGGCGCCCTGCGCGTGCCCTTGCACGTCAAGGCCCATCGCTTTTCGGCCAGCGCCCGGGAAAAGATCGAAGCCGCCGGCGGCAGCGTCGAACTTTTGCCCCTCCTCGCCTGATCCTGCTGGAGACACCCACCATGCTTACCGCTGTCCGCAGCGCCTTCCGCCTGCCCGAACTTCGCCGCAAGCTGTTGTTCACCCTTGGCATCCTCATTCTCTACCGCATCCTCTCGCAGGTGCCGGTGCCGGGTGTGGATAAGGCCGCGCTCGATAATTTCTTCCAGGGCAGCGACCTGGCCAGCCTCTTCAACATGCTCAGCGGCGGCGCCCTGGCCAACTTCTCGGTGATGGCGATGGGGGTCTATCCCTACATCACCGCCACCATCATCATGCAGTTGCTCATCCCCATCATCCCCCGCTTGCAGGAGATCTCCAAGGATGGCGATGCCGGCCGCCAGAAGATCAACCAGATCACGACCTATCTGACCGTGCCGTTGGCCCTGTTGCAGGGCTATGGTCAGGCCGCGATCATGACCAGCGGCGCTTTCGGCGGCGCTTCGGTGCTGCCTGAGTTCGGCTTCAACAACAATGCTTTGCTCACCGTCACGGTGCTGATCTCACTGGTGGCGGGCAGCTTCCTGGCCTTGTGGCTGGGCAACCTGATCACCGAGCAAGGCATCGGCAACGGTGTATCGCTGATCATCTTCGGCGGCATCGTCGGCGGCCTGTGGGGGAACCTCAACGTCCTCCTGGCCAGCACCCGCGGCCTGTTGCTGGTGATCGTCTTCACCCTCATCACCATCGCCACCGTGTTCTTGATCGTCTACGTGCAGGAAGGCCAGCGCCGCATCCCGGTGCGCTATGGCAAGCGCGTGCGCACGATGCGCGGCAATCGCCTGATGATGGTGGGCGGGCAGAGCAGCCATGTGCCCATTCGCGTCAACAGCGCCGGCATGATCCCCCTGATCTTCGCCTCCAGCCTGCTGATCTTTCCCAGCACCATCGGCAGCCTGTTCGTCGGCTCCAGCGTCGGCTGGCTGAGCAGCGTCGGCAACTTCTTTGCCAGCTCCCTCAGCGTGGGCAGCACACTGTACTGGATCCTCTACTTCATCCTCGTCGTCGCCTTCACCTTCTTCTACACCGACGTGGTCTTCCGCCAGCAGAACCTGCCGGAGACGTTGCAGCGCCAGGGGGGCTACATCCCTGGCATCCGTCCTGGCCGCCCCACCGAATCCTATCTCAACCGGGTGCTGGCGCGGATCACCCTTGTCGGCGCCCTCTTCCTGGGCTTCGTCGCCATCCTGCCCTGGCTAGTCGGTTTGATCATCCGCGAACCGGGCCTGGGCAACTCCACCCTGCTCATTACCAGCGCTGGCCTGTTGATCGTCGTCGGCGTGGTGCTCGACACCATGAAGCAACTCGAGGCGCAGTTGATGATGCGCCATTACGAGGGCTTCATCCGCTAGGCGGACGGCATGAATCATGCGCCCCGCGGCGGCGTGGTCCTGCATGACGCCAGGGAACTGGCGTTGATGCGCCAGGCCGGGCAGATCGTGGCCCGCACGCATCAGGCCCTGCGCCCCCACATCCGCCCCGGCATCTCCACCGCCGAACTGGACGCCATCGCCTTGGATTTCATCCGCAGCCAGGACGCCACCCCTACCTTCCTCGGCTACCGTGGCTTCCCCGCCTCGATCTGCACTTCGATCAACGACGAACTCGTCCACGGCATCCCCAGCCCCACCCGTCACCTGGCTGTCGGCGACATCATCAGCATCGATGTCGGCGCCACCTACCGCGGGTGGGTCGGCGATAGCGGCTGGACGTATGCCGTCGGCCCCATCTCGGCGGCAGCGCAACAGCTGCTGGATGTGACCGAAGCGGCCCTGTGGGCTGGCATTGCCCAGGCCCGGGCCGGCAACCGCATCGGCGACATCGCTGCGGCCATGCAGGAACTGGTCGAGCAGGCAGGCTTCAGCGTCGTGCGCGAATACACCAGCCATGGTGTAGGCCGGCAGATGCACGAGCCCCCCTCGATCCTGAATTATGGTCAGCCAGGCACCGGCCTGCGCCTGCGGCCCGGCATGACCTTTGCCCTGGAGCCGATGGTGCAGGCTGGCGACTGGCGCACCCGCGTCGACGCCGACGCCTGGACTGTCCGCACTCGCGATGGCTCCCTCAGCGCTCACTTCGAACACACCATCGCTATCACCACCGCAGATGCTGAGATTCTCACTGTTTGTTAATTATCAATCGATTAATGATTGATAATTAATGATTGACGAAAGGATTGATCCGATGAAAACACGACCTTCTATCAAACGCATGTGCGATAACTGCAAGATCATCCGCCGTCGTGGCGTGGTGCGCGTTATTTGCACCAATCCCAAACACAAACAACGGCAAGGCTAATCGAACGGAGGACTTATGGCCCGTATTGCTGGCGTTGACATCCCGCGCGACAAGCGCATCGAAACCTCACTCACCTATATCTACGGCATTGGCCCCGCCACGGCGCAGGAGATCCTCAAGATCACCGGCATCGAGAACAAACGCGTCACCGATCTGACCGGCGATGAAGTGGTGCGGCTGCGCGACGTCATCGACCGCAACTACACGGTCGAAGGGGACCTGCGCCGTGAAGTCCAGATGAACATCAAGCGCCTGGGCGAGATCGGCAGCTATCGCGGCCGCCGCCACCGCCTGAACCTACCGGTACGCGGCCAGCGCACGCGCACCAACGCCCGCACCAAACGGGGCGCCCGCAAGACCGTGCCCGGACGGAAGCGCACCCGCAAGTAAGCCCCCTGCACCCCACGGAGTTCTGCACGCATGGCCAAACAACCCACCCGCACCCGCACCCGTCGCGCTCCGGCCAAGAAGGAGAAGCGCAACGTCCCGCGTGGCCAGGCCCACATCCAGGCCACCTTCAACAACACGATCATCACCATCACCGATCCGCAGGGCAACGCCCTGTGCTGGGCCACGGCCGGCAGTTCCGGCTTCAAAGGCTCGCGCAAGAGCACGCCCTACGCCGCGCAGTGGGCCGGTCGCAACGTGGCCCGCATGGCCGAGGAATATGGCCTGCGCGAGATCGACATCTTCATCAAAGGCCCTGGCCCTGGCCGTGAATCCGCCATCCGCGCCCTGATGGCCGCGGGGTTGCAGGTCACTTCCATTACCGACAAGACGCCGCTGCCGCACAACGGCTGCCGCCCGCCCAAAAAGCGCCGCGTCTAACTTTCCCTGGCCGCATGGGCGCCCTCCCTGGCGCCCGCTGGCCTTTTTCCCTACAACTAATTCGACGAGGACGAAGAACAGAATGGCTCGTTATACTGATGCTGTTTGTAAACTCTGTCGCCGCGAGGGTACCAAGCTCTTCCTGAAGGGAGACCGCTGTTACAGCCCGAAGTGCGCCATTGAGAAACGCAACGCCCCCCCCGGCATGCACGGGGCCAACCCACGCGCTCGCCGCAAAGTCTCGGACTATGGCCGGCAGTTGCGCGAGAAACAAAAAGTGCGCCGTGTCTACGGCGTGTACGAACGGCAATTCCGCCGTTACTTCCGCCAGGCCCTGCGCACCAAAGGCCTGACCGGCGCCACCCTGCTGCAATTGCTGGAACGGCGGCTGGACAATGTCGTCTTCCGTCTCGGTTTTGCCGAATCGCGGGCGCAGGCGCGGCAATTGGTGACTCACGGCCACTTCCTGGTCAATGGCCAGAAGGTCGATGTCGCTTCCTACGCCGTCCGCGCCGGTGATGTGATCAGCGTCAGCGGCAATAGCCGCGATCTGGCCTATTTCAAGGACCTGGCTGCCTCCAAGGGCGGTCAGACGCCCCCCAGGTGGCTGAGCACCGATCTCGCCGCCCTTTCAGGCCGCGTCACCGCCCTGCCCGAACGCGGCGACATTGCTGATCTCCCCATCAACGAGCAGCTCATCGTCGAGTTCTACAGCCGTTAGGCATCCCTGCTGTGCGGCGGCCCGCCCCTCTGGGGCGCCCCCGCGTTGTCGCCAGCTTTTCCCAAACAAATCGAGGAGGCTGCTACGTGTTCAATTCCCAGGAAATGCAACCTGTTTTGCCCAAAATCGAGTGCACCGTCAGCACCCAGAAATATGCTCAGTTCGAGATCGGCCCGCTGGAAAGTGGGTTTGGCATCACCCTGGGCAATGCCCTGCGCCGTGTGCTGCTTTCGGCGCTGCCGGGCGCAGCGGTGACGTCGGTGCGCATCAACGACGTGTACCACGAGTATACGCCCATCCCCAATGCCCGCGAAGATACCACGCAGTTGATCCTCAACCTCAAACAACTGCGCGTCAAGCTGCACAGCGATGAGCCGGTGCGCGCCCATGTGCAGGCCAAAGCCCCCGGCCCCATCACCGCCGCCGACCTGAATGCGCCTTCCGAGCTCGAGATCATCAACCCTGGTCTCTATCTGCTGACGATCGATAGCGCGGATACACCTTTCGACATGGAGATCACCATCTCTCCGGGCAAAGGCTATCTGCCGGCAGAGGCAGACGCCCGGCCCAAACTGGCGATCGGCGAACTGCCTATCGACGCCATCTTCAGCCCGGTGCGCCGCGTCAACTACAAGGTGGAGCCGATGCGCGTGGGCGGCCATACCGATTTCGACCGTCTCACCCTCGAGATCTGGTGCGATGGCGCCACCTCGCCCGAGGCGGCGCTGCGTTATGCCGCCCGCACCCTCGTCTCCCTCTTTTCGATGGTGGCCGGCGTGGAATTGGCAGAAGAGCCCCCGCTGGAACGCGAAGCCAGCGGCATCCCCAACCGCATCGCCGACCAGCCGATCGAGGAGCTGGAATTGAGCATGCGCGCCTACAACTGCCTGAAGCGGGCCGGCATCACCAAGGTGGGCGAGGTTCTGCTCAAGCTGGAGCAGGGCGAAAATGAGATCCTGGCCATCCGCAACTTCGGCCAGAAGTCTTTGGACGAACTGATCGAGCGCCTGACAGAGAAAGAGTACCTCTCCTTCATCGATTACGTTCCGGGCCACAGTTCCTAAGAGACATTGGAGTAGACGATCATGCGACATCAACAACATGGCCGCATCTTGGGCCGCAGCAGCGGCCAACGCAAGGCCCTTTTCCGCAATCTCATCACCGATCTGTTCCGCCACGGCCAGATCGAAACCACAGTGGCCAAGGCCAAAGCGATCCGCGCCGACGCCGAGAAGCTGATCACCATCGCCAAGCGGGGCCGCGACGGCCGCATCAGCGAGGTGCACGCCCGCCGTCTGCTGCGGGCGCGGCTGAACGACCCCGATGTGGTCTCCGTGGTCTACGACGATCTGGGCGCGCGCTTCGCGGCCCGGCCCGGCGGCTACACCCGCATCTTCCGCATCGGCCAACGCCAGGGCGATGGCGCAGACATGGCATTGATCGAATTGGTCGAGTGACAGCCCCCCTCCAGCCGCCCCCGGCCCCCCTCTACTGCGCAGTCATCGAGTATGATGGCAGCGATTTTCTGGGTTTCCAGGCGCAGGCGCAGGGCCGCACCGTGCAGGGCGAGCTGGAAGCCGCGCTGGCGCGGCTGACCCAGTCCCCCACCCGGGTGATCGGGGCAGGCCGCACCGATGCCGGCGTGCATGCCCTGGGCCAGGTCATCGCCTTCCGCAGCGAGTGGCGGCACAGCCTGAGCGACCTGCACCGGGGCCTGAATGCCCTGCTCCCCCCCGACATCAGCGCCCACACAGTGGCGCTGGCTCCCCCGCACTTTCACCCCCGTTTCAGCGCCCTCGCGCGCTGGTACCGCTATCAGATCGGCATCTGGCCTGGCCACTCCCCCCTGAAGGCGCGCTACGCCTGGGAAGTGGGGCCGCAGCTCGATTTAACAACGATGAATCAAGCGGCTGCTCACCTCATCGGCAGCCACGATTTCGCCGCTTTCGGCCAACCGCCGCAGGGCGAGATCACGATTCGCCATGTCAGCGAGGCCGCCTGGCGAGCCGCGGGGGAGTATCTCCTCTGCGACTTGCGGGCCAACGCTTTTCTGCGCCACATGGTGCGCAACATCGTCGCCACCCTCGTCTGGGTGGGGCAGGGGCGATTGGCCCCCGACGATGTCGCCGCCATCCTGGCCCAACGTCGCCGCGCCGCCTCTGCTCCTCCCGCCCCGCCCCAGGGCCTGATCCTGATGGCGGTAACTTATCCTGACGCATTCCCGATCAGCCAAGTATTTCCGGGCCAGCCGGCCCCGAGCAAGGAGTTCATCCCGTGAGAAAGACGTTCAGCGCCGCAGCCGAAAAGATCTCCCGCGATTGGTATGTCGTAGACGCCGAGGGCAAGACCCTGGGCCGTCTGGCTTCTGAGATCGCCAAGATCCTGCGCGGCAAACACAAACCTGAGTTTACCCCCCATGTCGATTGCGGCGATTTCGTCATCGTCGTCAACGCCGGCAAGATCAGCGTCACCGGCAAACGCCTGGATCAGAAGAAGTATTACCGCCACAGCGGCTACATCAGCGGCCTGACCGAGACTTCGCTGCGCCGTATGCTGGAGACGCACCCAGAGCGGGTGCTGCAATTCGCTGTGCGCGGCATGTTGCCGAAAAACCGCCTGGGCCGCAAGATGTTCAAGAAACTGAAGGTCTACGCCGAGCCTACACATCCCCATGCTGCCCAACAACCGCAGCCCCTGGAACTCTAAAGAGGTCGATTTCGCATGAGTGAACAGAGCTATTTCGAAGCTGTGGGCCGGCGCAAGACTGCCTCGGCCCGTGTGCGTCTCTATCGCGCCGCGGCTGAGACGGAATTCGTCGTCAATGGCAAGCCCCTGGCCGAATATTTCCCGCGTGTGGGCGATCGCGAGCGGGTGATGGAGCCGCTGAGCCTGACCGAGACCGGCGCCCAGTTCAATGTCTCGGTGCTGGTCAAGGGCGGCGGCGTCTCTGGTCAGGTGGACGCGGCCCGCATGGGCCTTGCCCGCGCCCTGACTGCGGCGGATGTCAATCTGCGCCTGGCGTTGAAGAAGGGCGGGATGTTGAGCCGCGATGAGCGCGCCAAAGAGCGCAAGAAGCCCGGTCTGAAGCGCGCCCGCAAGGCCCCGCAGTACACCAAGCGCTAGTTTTTTCATCCCCACCCCTTGTTTTTCCGGGCCGCCGGGCAACGCGTTACGCGTCGTCCGGCGGCCTCTTGTTTTTGTGGAGGTTGGCCATGAAGATCGGGATTCTCACCCTCAGCGACAGCGCCGCCGCGGGGCAGAGCGAGGATGGCAGCGGCCCGCTGCTGGCCGAGTTGGCGGGGGCGCTGTGGCCGCAGGCCCAGGTGTTGCGGCAGGTGCTGCCAGATGAGCCCGCCCAGATCGCGGCGCAACTGCAGCATTGGGCGGACGCGGAGGACGCGGCCCTGATCCTGACCACCGGCGGCACCGGCTTTGCCCCGCGCGATGTGACGCCGGAAGCTACGCGGGCCGTGATCGACCGGGAGGCGCCGGGCCTGACCGAGGCGATGCGGGCGGCGGGGCTGGCGGTGACGCCGCACGCCATGCTCGCGCGCAATGTGGCGGGCCTGCGCGGACGTACCTTGATCGTGAATCTGTCGGGCAGCCCCAAGGCCGTGCGCGAGCAATTCGCCGTGATCGCGCCGGTGCTGCCGCACGCATTGGAGTTGTTACGGCCAAACGAGGAAGGGATCAAGCACGCGCGGACGGGCGAACACCGCCGCGGTGTTCAGTAGTCAGTGTTCAGTGTTCAGTGTTCAGTATTCAGTATTCAGTATTCAGGGGCCAAAAACCCTAAAGGTTTTTAAAACCTTTAGGGTTTTTGGGTTTTCACCCCTAGCTATTGAGCAGGCATCTATGGTGATCACTGAACACTGATCACTGAACACTGAACACTGAACACTGAACACTGAACACTGAACACTGAACACTGAACACTGAACACTGGAATTAATATAATGAATCAAAAAACCAGTTTTCTTATAGGAGCGGTGATAATAATATTCCTGATCACAATCGCTGCGATCGTCGCGTCTGGCGATCGTCTCGCAGCTCGTTTGGGGGCGATTGCACGGCAGGGGGCGGCGGAGGGTGATGCGATAGTGGCTGAAGTCAACGGTGAAAAGAT
>JAANMV010002533.1_pt1 | contig 17542 bp, 10 predicted proteins | sample 7279661 | NCBI WGS metagenome assembly JAANMV01 (sample SAMN14094540, study PRJNA606508) | bioreactor metagenome | isolation source: A lab-scale SPAN reactor treating ammonium-rich wastewater day 121 | place: Ireland: Galway | collected 2017-05-16 | reverse complement strand
CGCTGACACCCGCGGCGGCGCTGGCGAACGGGACGGAATACACGGTGACGGTGGTGGGCGGAGCTTCTGGCGTGAAAGACGCGTCGGGCAACGCGCTGGCGGCGGATGCAGTGTGGAGCTTCACGACCGCGCTGCCGGACACGACGGCGCCGGCCTTGGTGAGCATCACCGAATCTACGGAGACGCCGGGTGAATTCACCCTGGAGTGGCGGGTAGTGGTGGGGCGGACTTACGAATTGCAGTGGAAGGCCAACCTGTTGGATGCAGAGTGGACTCCGCTGGAGACCCGCCTGGCGGGTTCTGCCATTGAGACGTTCACCTATGATGTAGATGCGGAGGGAGTTGTGTTGAGCGGCTTCTTCCGGTTGCTGGATGTGACCCCTTGAACTTTGAGATGTAACCATGAAGACCATTATGACCTTGTCGAAAAAACCAACAAAACAAGCCTTGCTTTTTTGCTCGGACTCAGGCAGAAGTGTCTGGCAATACAGCACAGACGGCGAACAACGAACCGACGACATGCAACGAGCAATCCCAGGTAGTTCTGTGAAGCTGGCTTTGATGCTGGTGGTTTTGCTCATGGCGTTGCCGGCCTTTCGCGCGCAGGCGGAACCCGCCAGCGACCCCGCCGGGTTCTATCGGATCACCTGCCTGGGGAATTCCGACACCATTGTTTCCATTCCCTTCTCGCGCCCCGCCGCCGCCAATGTGGTGGTGGAATCTGTGGCGCAGTTCGACGATGACGATAACGGGGAATACGATCGTGCTGTGGTTACTTTGAAAGGCGCGCCAGGGTGGACCGAGGACCAGTTTGTGTATGCGGCGGGCACGCAACCCAACACTTATTACGTGCGGTTCCTGTCCGGCGCCAAGGAAGGTAGTTATTATCCCGTGACGGCCAACGACGCGGACAGTCTGACCCTCAGCCTGCGCGGTGACGACATTTCTTCCGTGGCCGATGGTGACCAAGCGGCGGTAATTCCGTATTGGACGTTGGGAACGGTGTTTCCAGAAGGCAGGGGCGTCATACCGAGCAGCACTATCGGAATTCGCAATTCAGAGGTACTTATACCATATTTCGAAAAGATTGGGATCAATCTTGGCACTTCAGCCACATATTTCTTTTTGGTCAATGCAAGTTTCCCCAATGGAGTTTGGCGGAAAGTTGGCGTTGGGACTGGCCATGACGACGATGTTCTACTCCCAGATGTCTATTTCATCGTGCGGCACAACACCGCCGCCAACACCGTTGTTACGGCGCAAGGCAGCGTTTCAGTATCCAAGCTTGCCATCCCACTAATTACACAACCTACACCTACCAACCAAGATAACTTCATCACGTTGGCACGGCCTGTCCCCATCACTCTGCTTGAATCTGGTTTGGTCCAAAGTGGCGCGTTTCTTCCAAGCGTGAGCTTGGGGACTCGGACAGACGAGTTGTTAGTGTTTGACAATGGACAGGTCGCGCAGAACAAACCTGCGACCGCTACGTATTTTTATCTAAATGGAACTTGGCGTCGCTTGGGTATGACGGGGGATTGGGGCAATGAACCAGTCTTCACGCCAGGTACGGGCGTCATCATCCGGAAGGCGGCGACTGCCGATGGCGTTTCCGCCATCTGGATGAATTCACCCACTTATTGAGAGATTCCTCCGTTGGCAGTAGTCGGAGCCGTAAAACTTAGTCACTAAAGCTATGAAGTCCCTAATGACAAAAGGCATGAAATCAATCTGTGTGATCTCGCTTGTTGTGTGCTGCTGTTTGAGAGCAAATGCCGACATCACATTCAACGTTGATGCTGGCGATCTGCGAACTGCCGGTGGTGCGGAGTTGATGCCAACTTCGGGACTGGTTTTGTTGGTGGCCAGTACCACTGATGGCCTATTCGGCGGTCCTACCCCCGGATCCTTCGTGACCGGCGATGATGTGGTTTTGTTTCGAGGTGACTTGTCGGGTCTCAACGAGCCAGGGTATTTGCAGGCTCCGATGACCTTTTCATTGGATGGCTCGCTGACGGTTGGCGATCCGGTACAATTGTATTGGTTTCCAACGCTGACGGTATCGGATTATGATTCGAACAGCTTGAGCGAGGGGACAACGTACGGCTTTTACCGGGACAGCGTAGGTATAGACGGCAGTGCGCAATGGGTGGTGCCCGGCGACGGGAGTACAGTGTCTCTGAAATTCCTCACGGAGGGTCAGGGTGGGTCTAACCCTGAATCAGCTGGTTGGGCAAGTCTTACGGTCGTCCCCGAGGCGAGCAACTTGATCTTTGGCGCTCTGGCCCTGGGTTTGGTTGCATGCCGCGTCGTTCCCCAAATCCGCCGCAGTCTCGCCAAGTCCTGAACTCCTCAAACTACTGGTTCAGCCCAGTCGCGCGTTGGCTTGAAGCGAGCGTCTGAGCTTACTGCAAGTACCGGTCTGCACAGAGCTTCAACAACGGGCGTTTCCAACCGGTACGATTTGCCGCGGCAGCAGAACGCCAGTTTGTGAGCGGTGCTCTGTTGGACCGAGGAGCGCCGACGTGCCGTCGGCTTTGGGCATCCGAGAATAAGCGAGGTTCAAGCCCAAACCCAAGCGTGGCGCCCGCGGCGGTTTGGGCGCGCGGTAAGCCGGTCACAGACCGGCGCTCCAGCCGGCAGTGTGAAATGTCCGGACGGAAATTTCCCCGCGCGTCAGTTCCGCAAGTTCACCGCTTCTTCGCGCAACCGCTTTTCTTCCGGCAACAGTTGCGCCTTCTCCGACAGGTCCAGGAGTTTTCGCGCCTGCTCCTTTTCCCCAATGGCTGCCAGTGTGAGTCCGTGGTAGAGAGCAATGCTGGGCTTTTGCAGTTCCGTTGCAGGCAAACTGCGCAGCAGTGCCAACGCTTCAGCGTGTTTACCTAGCTGGTGCAGAGAAAACGCGCGCGTGGAGATGAAAGACGGGTTGTCGGACGCTCGTGTGGCGACCTGTTCCGCCAAGGCGTGGGCCTGGGTCAGATTGGTGTTCAGCAACAGGCAAACCATGGCGAAGTTATTGGCGATTTCCAGGTCATCGGGTTGCGCCTTCAACATCTGACCAAGTACTCGATAAAGCCCGGGCGTGTTGCCTTTGGAGTAGTAGGTCAGGCAAACCGCCGCCGTGGCCCGGCGGTCCTGGGGGAAACGGCTCACGATCAACTCCAGCGTTTCCTCCGCCTCCGTCTGCCAGCCCCACGATTCCAGCATCTGGCTGAGAATGGCCAGATGTTCCACCCGCCGCGAAGCCGCCCGCACGGCCGCCTGCAACTTCAATTGGGCGGAGTCGCGGATTCCCTGATTGCGCAGGGCCAGTGACATCAGGGCCAGCCGCACGAACTCCTGCCCTTCCCACTGCTGACCGTTCAGGACGGATTCCAACTTGGGCCAGTCCTTCCGAGCGAGCAGACCTTCCACCACGGCTTTGGGCACCGGCTGCCTCGTCTGCAGGTCCGCTGGCAGCCCTTCAATCCATCCCAAAGCTTCCTCGGCCATTCCCCGGCCAGTCATCCAGTTGGCGAGTTGAAACACAGCCAGTTCGTTGGTCGAGGCTTCGTGTTGCAGGTTGGCCAGAAATTCGGCAAACCCCGGATCCCCCGCCGTGTGTAAAATGTTGAGATGCTGCACGCGGTCGGCAATCGCGGCCTGCGGTTGGGCCAGCAATTGATTGGAAAACTGGAGGGCGCGTTCGCGCTCTTTTTTGTCGAGACTCTCGCCAATCAGAGAACGCAGGGCGAACGCCCCCAGGCGCGGGTGCTCGCGGAATTGTTCCAGCGTGGCGCGGGCGCCGGCCACGATGGCCGGGTCATCCGCCTGCAATCGCAGCACGGCCAGATTCAATCGGTGAGTTTCTTTGTCTGGCTCCAGCTTGATGGCTTGCTCGTAATGCGCCTGCGCTTCCGCCGTCTGGTTCAATTTGATCGCCACCTGGGCAGCGATGACGTGAAAGGCGGCGTTTGTCTGGCCGGCAGTCTGAATGCTGTCCAAGGTCTGACGGGCGAGCGGATACGGCGGGCGCTCGAACAACATGGCGGCGGCCGCGAGGGTGAGTTGATTATCCAGGGTGGGGGACAGTTGCGCCACTTGCCGCCGCCAGGCCAGCGTCGAGGGATCGCGGGCGCGTTCGGTTAATTCGGCCATGATACGGCAGGCTTCAACGTTTTGCGGGTTGGCCCGCAGGATCAACTGGGCCGTCAGGTGGGCGTCACGGTATTTGCCCGCCTCAAAAAAGTTGCGTGCCTGGACCATGCGCCGTTGTTCCTTGAATTCTCCGTAGTAACGGACGCCGAACCAGAGGCCGGCTACCAGCGCGATGGCGATTCCCGCGAGCCAGAACCATTTGCGCTGTTTGCCTGAGTCCACTGCGGGCGGGTTTGGGGTTTGCATGGTTGATTCAGGCGTGGTGTTGCGGAGTCTGTTGCGTCAATCTGGACGCGGGTAAAGTAACGCTGGCGGACTGGGCTGGCAATCGCAGCCTTTGGCCTTTGGCCCGTCGCGGCGATCCGGTTTACATTCAGGGAAAGCGTCTATCGCTCCAACTGGGCGGTTGCCCGGGCGGACAGCACCTTGCGCGAGGGCACATAGTTCGCGATAAATTCATGGTGAAACTCCGCGAACGTGCCGGCCGCCAAGGCCGCGCGCACGTCGGCCATGACCTTGAGAAACACGTGTGAGTTGTGAACACTCAACATGCGCAGGCCGAGAATTTCGTTCACATTGAGCAGATGCCGAAGGTATGCGCGGGTGAAATGTCGGCACGCGAAGCACTCGCAGCCTTCCTCGATCGGACGGAAGTCCGCCTTGTACGCGCCGCCTTTCAAGCCGTAGGCGCCTTTGCGCGTGAACGCGGTGCCGTTCCGGGCCACGCGCGTCGGCAACACGCAGTCAAACATGTCCACGCCGCGCGCGATCAACTCCACCATTTGTGCCGGCGTGCCGAGGCCCATCGCATAACGCGCCTTGTCCGCGGGCAAATGCGGCTCGGTCAATTCCACGGCTCGGAGCATCTCCGGCTCGGGTTCGCCCACACTCACCCCGCCAATCGCGTAGCCGTCGAACTCCATTCCGACGAGCGCCCGGGCACACTCCTCGCGCAATGCGGCGTTGCTGCCGCCCTGCACGATGCCGAAGACTAATTGACCATCGGCGCGCGGTTGGGCGCGGCACTCGCGCGCCCAACGGATGGTGCGTTCGACCGCCAGCCGTTGTTCCTTCGCGGGCGCATCGTGCGGCGGACATTCGTCAAACACCATGGCAATGTCCGAACCGAGCGTGCGCTGGATTTCCATCGCCTCCTTCGGGCCGAGGAACAATGGCGAGCCGTCCAGGTGCGAGCGGAACTCCACGCCGTGCGCCTTGATCTTGCGGATTTTGGCGAGGCTGAAGACTTGAAAGCCGCCGCTGTCGGTGAGGATGGGCTTCTGCCAATTGATGAAGCGGTGCAACCCGCCGGCCGCGCGGATGATGTCGAGCCCGGGCCGGATGTTCAGATGATAAGTGTTGCCCAGAATGATCTGCGCGCCCATCTCCAGCAGCTCACGAGGGTCGATCGCCTTGACGCTGCCTTGCGTGCCGACGGGCATGTACACGGGCGTGTCCACCACGCCGTGCGCGGTGGTCAACCGGCCCAGCCGTGCCTTGGTTTGGGAATCCGTTTTCAGCAACTCAAACATGGCGGCGGAGGTTCGGGAAAAACCGGGGCGTTGAACAGTAATTTTACGATCGCCATTACGCCACCACGAAGGCCTGCAACACGAGGAGAGAATCCTGTCACCCCGGAGACTCTTTTAAGCCAGTAGCAGCGGACGTGAGTCCGCTCCATTTTCATGGAAGCTTGAGCCGAGTAGCGCCGGCTGCTGCAGGATTTTGAACGACCTTAATGGAAACTTGGCGCTGGTAACGGCCGAAGTTCAATTCACCAGGCGATACCAATTGTCCCTTTGATGCGGCTCGTAACCCAGTTCGGTGATGAGCCGTTGCATGTCGGCGACGGTCATGCGGAAGGTCGTGCCGGCCTGGCTCACCACGTTTTCCTCGATCATGATGCTGCCGAGATCGTTCGCGCCAAACTTGAGCGCGATCTGGCCGATGTCCGGGCCTTGCGTCACCCACGAGCTTTGCACGTTCTCGAAATTGTCGAGATAGATGCGGCCAAGCGCCTGCGTGCGCAGATAATCATGCGCGCCGACGGTGGGTGCGCGGAGCTTGGTGTGCTCGGCTTGAAACGTCCAGCAGATGAACGCGGTGAAATGGCCCGCCCCGTTCCGTTCCGGAGCGCTGCCGGCAGGGCGCGTCACTCCGTGCGCGCCGTCGTGGGATGACCCCGTGCTTGGCGGCGCGCACGGAGTGACGCGCCCTACCATCCCGCAGCGGGCGAGCGATTTGTCCTGTTGAGCCCGCAACCGCTCCAAGTGTTCGATGCGATCCTCCACCGTTTCCACGTGCCCAAACATCATCGTCGCGCTCGAATACAAGCCGAGCCGATGCGCCACGTCCATGACTTCGAGCCAGTCGTCGCTCATGGCTTTGAGCGGCGCGATGCGTTGCCGTACTCGGTCCACGAGAATCTCCCCGCCGCCACCGGGGATAGAACCAAGCCCAGCGGCTTTGAAGTCGCCGATGATATTGTCCAACGGTTCGTTGAACACTTCGCGGAAGTGGATGAACTCGCTGGGACTGAACCCGTGGATATTGACTCGCGGAAACTTTTCTTTGATGTGTGCGAGCAAATCCAGATACCACTGTTTGGTCAGCTTGGGGTGATGTCCGCCCTGCATTAGAATTTGCGTGCCGCCCAGCGCCACCGTTTCCTCGATCTTGCGATCCATTTCGTCGAGGGGAATCACGTAAGCGTCATTGTCTCTCTCGGTGCGATAGAACGCGCAGAACCTGCAATAGACATTGCAGACGTTGGTGTAGTTGACGTTGCGGTCAATGTTGAAGGTGACGATCGCGTTGCCACGTCCATCGTAAGCGTCACCTTTGGCGAGTTGGCGCCGACGATCCGCCAGCGCGCCCAGTTCCTCCAGCGGAAGATGATAAAGCCGCAACGCGTCGGACGGTGTAATGCGCTGGCCGTCCCACACGCGTTGCAGCAGCTCATCGAGCGAAGCGTCGTGAATCACGCGGGCAAAATAGCGGAGTTCAACGCGCGAGACAAGCGACCGTGCGCCCCACTGTCCGGGGTCAGCGCCATGGCAAACATAATTCGAGACAAGGTAGGGCGCGTCGCTCTGTGCGCGCCTTTGGGAAAGCCCTGCGCCGGTTGCGGCGCGCACGGAGTGACGCGCCCTACCTGCACCTCGCAATAGGTAACGATAATCCCCTGTCGCAGCACTAGGCGCGCTTGGCAAATTTGATTTCCTTTACCTCGATGCTGCCCGCTTTTACTTCCAGAAACGGTCTGCCGCGTTTCACGCCCACCGTGCCGTAGCCGGTGGCGGTGGAAAGGAAGCTGCGGAAGTCGCCCTTCAGACTCGGCTGAAGATAAAGGACCTTGTCCACTGCGTCATACCACGCGCCGCTCAGTCCTTGCAGCAGCCCGTAACTCGACATGGCCCGCGCGTACCAGTGGCCGCACTCGTATTCGTTGAACGGATTGCGCACCCGGCCATCGTAGCGGTCGCGCGCGGCGCGCACGATGTCGAGACCCTCTTCTACCAGACCCATCAACATCAGATGCGACGCGACTTGGTACTCGATACCCGTCCAGACTTCGTTGGAATACACAAACGGCAGGGACAGTTCGCCGCCCTTGGGCCAGGTGCAAAGCAGCAGTCCCCCTTCGGCGCCGCAAGCGTAGCTGGGTCGCTGCGGATTCGGATGCGCCGTGAGGTCGTGTTTGAGGTTGTATCGGTGAATCGCCTGGAGGTGGCTGGCGATCTTCTGCGCATCCAGCACCTGGCCGACGCCGCAAACCAGCGCCAGCCACGATCCGAGCACGCCGTCGGAGAGACAGCCGCAGCCGTATTGATACTTCGGTCCCTCCTGTTCGAGCAACTCGCGCGCTTCCGGCGTGTAATTGCCCACCATGCTTTTGACCTCCAGCGGATTCTGCGCGCGCAAGTTCTTCCATTCGACTTTCTGGATGAAGTATTCGCCGTCGAACAACTCGTTTTCCATCCGCCGAAGACCTTTCTCGAGTAACTCGGCATAAAGCGGAACAGAGTCGCCCAGCGCCTGCCCCATGAGCGTTGCCGCTTTCAGCGCGCCCAGATAGAAACTCGTACACATTCCGTCCGGTCCCCAGAACTCAATGTCGTAGGTGTTGTGATGCGGTTCTTCGAGCCAGCCCTTGTGGGCGGGATCCCACGATTCGATGCAGTAATTCAGGCTCGTCTGCACCTTGGGCCAGAGCCGCCGCAGCCATGCGGTGTCGCCGCTGATGCGCCACTCGCGATGGACTTTCATAATGCCGCCGAGCTGGCCGTCCGCCGCTGCGTGAAAATCATGAATCAAAGGCCGGATCGGCAGCGCGCTGCGGAACTGCTGGTGGCCGCGCTCGTCCTGCGACGGGCCAAACTCCGTCTCGCGCATTGTCCGCTCCAGCGCGGGAAACAAATGCGGAATCGCCTGCGCATAATTCCAGACGTGCGTGCAGGAACCGTGACAGCAACCGCCGCCGTCCGAGCAACCCTCCCAGCCCCAGAATTTCCCATCGGCCTGCCGCATCACGGTGGGGGACTTGAGGATCGTCAGGTTCGCGGCGACGGCTTCGATGACTTCCGGCGGCAGCGTGGAGTCGTAAAAACAATCACTGAAGCGTTGGGATTTCTCGCGCAGGTCGGCGTAATGATTCCGCCAGTAGTGAGTGACATCGCCGATGTTCGCAAAGCGTCCAGCATACCATGGTTTGTAGTTGCCCGGCACCGTTTCCTGACCGGGTTTTGCCTCCGGGTCGCGGCCCAGGCGGAGGCTGGTTTCGCCCACGTGCCACGCGAGCCGCAGCACGATCGTTTTGGACGCCCGCGGCGCCAGGGTGAACGGCACGAACAATGTCGCGCCCGGCGACGATCCGCCTTCGGTGACCGGCGGACGGTCGAAGCATTTGCCCTCGGCAATGTCCTTCCACGCCATGGTCATCGAATCAAACCAGCCGCCCCGGAACCACGCGTGATTCACCTTCACCGCCGGATCATCCACTGTGGCCGTAAACGCGCCCTCCTCCCAGCCGCGTTCCTGCGGCGCGGTACACCAGAGCATGAAGCCTCCCGGCGCGAACTTGACGCCGTTGGAGTTCTTGCCGAACGCCATGAAATTCTTTGCGCTCCAGGAGAACACCGCCTCGCGCGGTTTGCTGCCTGGATTCGTGAACCGATATTCCAGCGCGGCCACCGGCAGGCTGGCGTTGTCCGCGTCGCCCGGTTCAAACGGACTCCAGCCGGTGATCTCGGCAGTCAGCGGCACGTCTTTGTCCTTCAAGTCAATCGTGGCGAATGGAAACCGCGCGCTAAATTCCGCATCGCGAAAGCGCGGCAGGCCGAACGCGGCACCGGACGCGCCGTTGCCGCTGCCCGGCTGGCCGAACTTCTTCCAGATCGGCACCGGGCCTTCGAGCACCCGTGCCACGTTGGGTTCACCCTTCACGCATAACCCTGCGAAAGTGACCGGCTCGTGAAACACCTCGGGCCGGTGACGCAATGAGACATGCGACAGCGCCCCCGTGCCTTCCAGGCAAATCATGCCGGCGCCGATGCCGCCCATCGGAAAGGCGACACGACTCAGGCGGTCGCCGGCGTAGGTGGCGTTGTATTTGGACTTGCCGCGCGGGCGATTCCGGGCGGACGACCCGGTGACCGAACCGCCGCCCATTCGTGCCGCCGCAGGAGGCGCAACCCCGGCGACGCCAAGTGCGCTGATGGTGGTAGCTGAGAGCTTGAGGAATTCCCTCCGTTTCATGCCCGTGTCATTCTTTTTGACTGCCATAGCGGCCCCTTTCGTTGACTGAACCTGTGGTTGAGTTTTATGCCAGCGACCGGGGTTCAGGCAAGGACGGAAATTAACTTCGTGTGGCCCTCAGTTTCTTTAGCGCCGTCAACCAAGGTGTCAGCGGCAGCGGGAACCGGGAGCGCCGGTCTGTGACCGGCTTTGGACACGCCAATTCTGCAAAGCCAACAGCATGTTGGCGCTCCAGTCCTTCGGAATTCGGGGAGATAGCAGGCGGTCAAATTTACGTTGCACACTCAGCGATATGCCAACGAAGCCGTGGAGTTCATCTCGCCCTGCCCCGTGGCGAGGTAAGGGCGGGTGTAGATTTGCGGGGCGGCGCCAAGGTTGGCGTCAGCGCGTCCAGTTTCTGTTCCAGCGTTTTGAAGCTCTGGCGCAGTTCATGGTTTTCCTTTTGCAGGTCCAACACCTGGGTTTGCAGGTTGCCCAGACCTTCGAGCGGTCGTTTGGCGTTGGCGATGCGGTGCAGGGCGTTCGTGGCGGCCCGGTGCTCGGGACTCCCGGCCAACGCGAGGCTGAATTTTTGCAGGACGGCCACCGCGCGTTGGTCTTCCAGTGTGCCCAACGCGTTCAATGCGCCGACGCGAACCGGACGGCGTGGGTCGTTCACGTAAACCACCACAAACTCTCGCACCTCCTCCCGTTGGCCGGCTTCATCGCGGGCGAGCACGGCCAGCGTGTCTAGCGCACTGGCGAATCCGCGGCTGGTGTAATCCGCCTGGCGCGATCGGAGATTGTGCATCAGCGGTTCAATCCAGGTCGGATCGTGAGCGCGGCGCAGCGCGCGCACGGCGGCATCGGCGACGGCATTGCGGTAGGAAGTCGAGTTCAAGGATTGCCGCAAAATCTCCCGCACTTCAGCGTGGGGATAGCCTCCCAATTCTTCGATGATGGCCGCCTGGATGTCGGGGTTCTTCTCCTCCTTCAGGCCGGCGGTTTTGCCGGCAGACGCTTTCTCGTGATAGAACCCGCCAATGGCGTCGAACACCTGGCGGCGCACCCGGGCGTCGGGTTGTTTTGTCGAAGCCAGCAGCGCATCCAGCGCCTCGTCGCTGTGGATCGTTCGCAACGCTTTCGCGGCCTCGACGCGCACGCCGTGGAACGGATCGTTGTTCAGCGTGCGTTTGAGTTTGACTACCGTATCTTTGTCGCGCTTCCGGCCCAATGCTTCGACAGCGAGCAATCGGCCAATGACGTCCGCCTGATCGGCCAATTGCGCATCGAGCATGGCTGCGGGCGGATCGAACTTCACTCGGGCCAACAGTGTGTACTCGGGATCAATCCGCACGATGATCGGCGCTTCGGCGAGTGCAAAATAGAAATCCTCGGACTTTTGTTTGACGGTAATCGCGTGGTCCACGGTGGCGGATTTGGTTTTGAACCGCACGGTCAGCGGGAAATTGAACAGCAGCACCCCTTCGCCCAGGCGCTGGTTTTGTTTGAGGGAAACGCGTGCGAGTTTCGTGCGGGCGTCCCAGGCGTAGGTGGCCTCAAGGTCCGGCACTCCGCCGTGATAAACCCATTGATCGAAGAACTGGTCGTAGGATCGCCCGGAGAGTTCTTCGATCACGCGGTTCAGGTCCTCGGTCACCACCGAGCCGTACGCGTGGCGCTCCAGCCAGGTCTTGATGCAGCGGCGATAGAGGTCTTCGCCGAGTTGGGAACGGAGCATGTGCAGCACCCAGCCGCCTTTCTGGTAGGCGAGGTAGCTGAACATTTCGCCGGGTTGATCATACTTGCGCTCGACGATGGGCCGGGCATCGGTGCGATTCACGATGCCTCGGGCGCTGTTGTAAAGCCCATAGAGCAAAAAATCGCGGCCATGCTTGTGGCCGTCATACAGGTGCGCGTAATAGGTCGCGAAGCCTTCATTCAACCAGAGACTGCTCCAGTCCTTGCACGTCACCAGGTCGCCGAACCATTGATGCGCCAGTTCGTGGGCGACGAGTCCCTGACTGGAGCGGAGATTCTCGGTGGCGTCCGTGAACAGCGTGTGGTCGGTGAGCGTCGTGGCGCTGGTGTTCTCCATGCCGCCCGCAACGAAATCATTGACCACCACCTGATCATACTTTGGCCACGGATACGGCACGCCGATTTCCTCCTCGAAGAACGCCATCATATCCTTGGTGTCGCGGAAGGAATTCATTGCTTCGTTGATGTCCGAGGGCGGCGTGTAAAACGCGAGCGGAATGTCGCGGTAACGATCCTCCAGTTTCTCGAAGTAACCGGCGCAGAGGGAAATGAGATAATTTGCGTGCGGCTTTTCCTGCCGCCAGGTGACGGTCACCAGTCCGGTTGCCGCATCGGTTGTTTCCGAGCCCTTGCGGCCATTTGAGATCACCGTCATTCCTTCCGGCACGCGACAGGTTATCTCGGAAGTAAACTTCTGATTGGGCGCGTCCGGGCACGGATACCAGTGCCGCGCTTCGATGGGTTCGCCCTGGGTGAAGAGGTGAGTGTCGCCCGGTCTGTAACCCATCTCCGGCGTGCGGAAGTACAATCCTTTGGCTGGTTCCGCGTGATACTCCACCGCCACCCACGCCTCTTTGTCCGCCGGAATCGGCTGCGCGAAAGTCACCATGATCTTTGTATCCGTGACTTGGTATTCGAGCATCGTGGCACTGGATTGCACCGACGTGACGCGCAAGTCCACGGCATCCAAGGCCAGTTCGGGCAGGGGCATGGCAATGGGTTTGAACTTGATCGTGGTCTTGGCAGTCACGGTGCGTTTCGTGAAGTCTGGCGTTACGTCAATGGCCAGGTTCAACACGTTGATGGCGCGATCCGGCACGTATTGCCGGTGGTCCGGCGAATCCGGCGGCGCCAGGAACGTGCTGGTTTTGACACACTCGATTTCCTTCGCGGACTCTTCGGCGTGAAGCGCGCTCGCGACACCAAGCGCCAGCCCCGCGATCAAGAGAAAGGGTAATTTCACGCGCCGTGTTTACCCGAAGCCAGCGCGGCTGTCAGCGTCGGATTTTCGGAATGCAACTCGCGCAGGTGCGGATTCTGAGCTTGACGTCGTCGGCAACGAGTTCAGTCTGCCGGGGAATGAAACTGGGGTGACAGTTGGGTCCGAGAAGGAATTTCAATCGAACACCCAAGCGAGCCGAATGGTACTCCGTGACCTGTCGCCCGCGTGACTGGCAAACACTGAATCAATATGAAGAATGCAAATCAAAGCCTGAACGCCCTCAGCCGCCGGACTTTTCTTAAACGCGCCGGTGCCGCGACTGCCGCTATTGTCGCCGCGCCCACCTTCGTCCCCTCGAGTGCATTGGGCCGGGATGGCGCGGTGGCGCCCAGTGAGCGAATCGTGCTGGGCGCCATCGGCATCGGCAACCGGGGCAATTATGTGCTGAGTTGTTTCCTCCCGGAACCTGGCGTCCAGTTCGTCGCCATTGCCGAGGTGAAGGAAGAACGCCGCCTTGCGGTCAAGCAAAAGGCGGACGATCTCTATGGCAACCAGGACTGCGCCATGTATCGGGATTGCCGCGAATTGCTGGCGCGTCCGGACATTGACGCGGTGTTGATCGCCACGGGACCAAACTGGCACGCCGCCGCTTCCATCATGGCGGCCAATGCCGGCAAGGATGTGTATTGCGAAAAACCCTGCACGAAGAACATCGCAGAAAGCCTGGCGTTGGCGGCGACGTTTCGCCGTACGGCCCGCGTGTTTCAGGCCGGCACCCAGCGCCGCAGCCTGCCGAACTTTGCGCTCGCAGCCGACCTGGCCCGCACCGGAAGACTGGGAAAGCTCCACACCCTCCACGCGCACCCGATGGGGTTGAAGACGGAAATGAGCGGCTGGCTGCCCGAAGAGCCGGAACCGGACAAGGACAAGGTGGATTGGGACATGTTTCTGGGCCCGGCCGCGTGGCGGCCTTACAACAGGAAGCTGCTCAACGCATTCAACTTCGAGAAAGGCGGCGGCTTCATGGGCGCGTTCGGCGCGGGTGGTTGCCTGGAATGGGGCTCGCACTGCGTGGACCTTTGTCAGTGGGCGAACGATGACACCACGGCGGCGGTGGAGTACTGGCCGGAAGGCAACGAACTTCACGCGCACTACGCCAATGGCGTCAAGCTCGTCATGCGCAACGACGGCTGGATACCCGGGCTCGGCTCGTGCCCGGTCCGCTATGAAGGCGCCACCGGCTGGGTGGAAACCGCCGATAACGGCGAGATGGTCGCCCACCCGCCTGAGTTGATCGCCGGTCCGCGTCCGCGTATCGCCGGCTACCCGGCGAATTTCCACGTGCGCGATTTTCTCGGAGCCGTCCGCACGCGCGGCCAAACGCGCGCCAACGCGGACATCGCCTGCTGGTCGCACATCACCTGCCACGCGGCCAACATCGCGTTGTTCCTGAACCGCCGCGTCAAGTTTGATCCGGTGAAATGCGAATTCATCGGTGACGAAGCAGCCAACCGGCTGCGCTCGGAAGCGTTGCGCGAACCGTGGCGGATTTGAGGACGGTGATCTGAAGAAAACCATTTTACAGCACAAGGGAATATGAAGCGCACGATTCAGCAATTCACAGGGTTCGCAGTCTTTGTCGCCCTCGCTACCTCCGCACTGGCCGTCACCGAAGACCAACTCGCCGCCGAGAAGGCGCGTCTGGCCATGAGTGTGATCCAGTCCGACGCGCCGCCGGAGGAGAAGGCGATGGCCTGTAAACACCTCGCCATTTTCGGCACCGCCGACGCCGTGCCCGTGGTGGCACCGTTGTTGACCGACGAAAAACTGGCTTCCTGGGCGCGCATTGCGCTGGAAGCGATTCCCGGTCGCGCGGCGGATGACGCCTTGCGCAGCGCGATGCCCAAGCTCAAGGGCAACTTACTCGTCGGCGTCATCAATTCCATTGGCGTTCGTCGCGACGCTCAGGCGGTGAGCAGTCTCGCCGCCCGATTGAAGGATGCGAATGTGGAAGTGGCGTCTGCTGCCGCCGCTGCCTTGGGCCGCATCGGCGGGGATGACGCGGTCAAGGCGTTGCAGCCAGTCTTGAACTCCGGACCCGGCGCCGTGCGTTCGGCGGCGGCGGAAGGACTCATCCTGGCGGCGGAGCAGTATCATGCGGCGGGAAACTCCGCCAAAGCCGTTCAGTTGTATGACATCGTCAAACAGGCGGACGTGACGCAACAACGGAAACTCGAAGCCATCCGCGGTGCGATTCTCACCCGGCAGTCGGACGGAATTCCTCTCCTGCTCGAAGCGTTGCGTTCACCGGACAAAGCCGTGTTTGGCATTGGACTTAGTACCGCTCGTGAACTTACCGGGCGGGCCGTTACGGACGCGCTCGTCGCCGAATTGAGCAAAACTCCGTCGGCGCGGCAGAATGCATTGTTCCTCGCCGTGGCGGATCGTAAGGACGAGGCCGTGTTGCCTGCAATTCTCACGACCGCGCGCAGCGGTTCGAAGAATCTTCGACTCACGGCCATTGATGTGATTGTCCGGCTGGGCAATCTCGCCGGTGTGCCGGTGTTGCTCGATACCGTGGCCGAAAGCGATGCCGAACTCGCCCAAGCGGCGAAGGGTGCGCTGGCCGGGTTGTCCGGCAAGGAAGTGGACGATCAATTGGTGGCTCGCCTGCCGCGCGCCACGGGCAACACGCGCCGGGTGTTGGTGGAACTGGCCGGCCAGCGCCGCGTGACGGCGGCCATGCCGGAGTTGATCAAGGCCTCCAGTGATTCGGATCCGGCCATCCGCGCCGCGGGCGTCAAGGCCCTGGGTGAAACCGCCGGCGCCGCCGACCTCAGCGCGTTGACCGACCTGCTCGCGCGGGCGCGCACCGAGGACGAGGTTGCGACTGTGGAAGCGGCGTTGGAATCCGCCTGCGCCCGCATCCCCGATCAAGCCGCTTGCGCCAATCATTTGCTCGCGCGCCTGTCCGGCAGCGCCATCCCGGCCAGGTGCGCGTTGCTGCGTGTCTTGGGCACGATCAACACGCCCAACTCGCTCGAGGCGGTGAAAGCCTCCGTGGCCGATTCCCAACCCGCCGTCCGCGACACAGCGATCCGGGTGTTGGCTGACTGGCCCGAGGTGCCCGCCTTGCCCGCGTTGTTGAATGTGTTCCGCACGACGGAAGACGAGACGCATCGTTTCCTGGCATTGCGCGGATGTGTGCGTCTGCTCAATCTCGGCGATCTGCCCATGCCGCAGACCGTGTCCACGTTCGAGGAACTGCTGGCCCGCACGCAGCGCACCGACGATCGCAAGGTGCTGCTCTCCGGGCTGGCCAACCTCACGGATCCCGCCGCGCTCAAACTCATCGAACCGTTGCTCCCCGTCGCGGCGGTTCAGGCCGAGGCGGAACTGGCGATGTTGGGCGTTGCTTCCGCCATCGTGGGCGTCGCGCCTGCGGACGCCAAGACCGCGGCGACCCGGCTCAAAGCAGACTCTAAAAACCAAACCACCCGCGAGCGCGCCGCCACCATCCTCGCGCAATTGGACAAAGTCGAAGACTTCATCGTGGCCTGGCAGGTGTCCGGTCCTTACACGCAAGCCGCCACGGGCAGCTCCATTTTCGACACTGCGTTTCCCCCCGAGCAGGCCGGCGGCAAGGTTGTGTGGAAACCGCTGCCCGCCGGCAAAAAGGCGGATCGTCCCTGGATGCTCGATTTGCTCGCGACTCTGGGTGGTCAGCAGCGCGCCGGCTACGCCCGCACGTGGATTCACTCGGACAAGTCGCAGTCGGCTCGCATCGAATTCGGCACCGACGACGGCCACAAACTCTGGCTCAACGGCAAGCTGATTTCCGAAGCCAATCGCGGCGGGGCCGCGGTGCCGGGCGATTTCAAGCAGACCGTGGAACTGCAACCGGGCTGGAACGCATTGCTGCTGAAAGTCACGCAAGATACGGGCCCGTGGGAGTTCTGCCTGCGCCTCCGCAAACCCGACGGCGGACGGCTCGATGGCCTGCGCCTGAGCGCCGTGCCGCCGAAATCGTAGCCATTCATTACGAAAGCGCGTAGGGTTCGCGGCATAACGGTCCTTTCGGATGATGCGAGTCATGATCCGAGGCGACTTAGTGTCTCTCGATAATCAATTGCGAACCGCATTCGCCGGTTTGGGCGCCGGCAATGCCAATATAGGTTACCAATTGGACAAGATTCGTTGAGACGCGCGTGCCAGCCTCCACGTAAGTTTCGCCTCATAACCGTTCTCAGGAACGATTGAAGGGATTCCGCCGCCCTTCTTTACGGAGTTGATTGTTATGAAAACCACTTGGTTCATCGGCGCGTTGTCAATTTCGATGGTCTGCGGCATGGAGGCGCAGGTTTCCCCAAGCTTGGCGACCAATCTGCCTGCGGACTGGCGTCCGCGGCATACGATCTACGCGTCGCCATTACCAGCGGAAGAACCCGTCGCCGAGCCGTTGAGCTTCTTTCCCACCAATGGCCCCAGCCTTACCGACTTCGGCGTCGGAGCTTCCGGCCCAGTGCGGCAGGAAATCAGGTTATTGGATGACGGCGCGGCGGGGGATTACGGATTATTGTGAATTCTGTGCCGGCGCCGGCGGACATCATCAGTTGGTGGCCGGGTGGAAATACCACCGATGTCATTGGCGCGAATCATGTATCTCTCGCGAACGGCGCGACCCAT
>JAANMV010002531.1_pt1 | contig 17547 bp, 16 predicted proteins | sample 7279661 | NCBI WGS metagenome assembly JAANMV01 (sample SAMN14094540, study PRJNA606508) | bioreactor metagenome | isolation source: A lab-scale SPAN reactor treating ammonium-rich wastewater day 121 | place: Ireland: Galway | collected 2017-05-16 | reverse complement strand
CCCGATTTCGTGAACAAGGCTGCCGCCGGGCAGTCTGACCAGATCAATACCTGCATCGGTTGCAACCAGGCCTGCCTGGACCACACCTTCGGCGGCAAGATCACCTCGTGCCTGGTCAACCCGCGCGCCTGCCACGAGACCATCCTCATCCACAAACCCTCTGCCACGAAGGACCGTATCGCCGTGGTGGGCGCAGGCCCGGCGGGCCTGGCCTTTGCCACCACGGCGGCGCGGCGCGGCTTTGATGTGACGCTGATCGACGCCGCGCAGGAGATCGGCGGCCAGTTCAACGTGGCCAAGCAGGTGCCGGGCAAGGAAGAGTTCTACGAGACACTGCGTTACTTTGGCAAGCAGATCGAACTGACCGGCGTGAAGCTGCAACTCGGCCGCAAGGTCAGCGCGCAGGACCTGTTGGGTGAGGGCTACCAGCATGTGGTGTTGGCCACCGGCATCGTGCCGCGCACGCCGGAGATCGAAGGGGTTCACCACCCCAAGGTGCTGAGCTACCTCGACGTGCTGCGCGAAAAGAAGCCCGTGGGCAAAACGGTGGCCGTGGTGGGCGCGGGCGGCATCGGCTTTGACGTCTCCGAATACCTGCTGCACGAAGGCACCAGCCCGAGCCTGGACGCGGCCAAATTCTTTGCCGAGTGGGGTGTGGACACCACGGGCGCAGCGCGCGGCGGCCTCAAGGAGGCGCACCTCGGCACCATTCCACGCAAGGTGTACCTGCTGCAGCGCAAGACCAGCAAGGTGGGCGAGGGCCTGGGCAAGACCACGGGATGGATCCACCGCACCTCGCTGAAGAACCGCAACGTCGAGATGATTCCGGGTGTGAACTACCGCAAGGTGGACGACGCGGGCCTGCACATCACCGTGGACGGCAAAGACATGGTGCTCCCCGTGGACAACGTCATCCTTTGCGCGGGCCAGGACCCGCAGCGCGCGCTGCAGGCCGAACTGCTGGCCGCAGGCTGCACCGTGCACCTGATCGGCGGCGCCGACAAGGCCGCCGAGCTGGACGCCAAGCGCGCCATCTGGCAGGGCACCGAACTGGCCCTGAACCTTGACACCACCGCCCGCAAGGAAGAGGCCGCCCCCGCTGCCCGCGCGGTGGCGCCTGCGGTGGCCCAGAGCCTGAAGCAATGGCACGAGATGGTGGCCCAAGGCAATCTGGCCGAACTGCCCGCCATCCTGCACCCCAAGGCGGTGTTCCGTTCGCCCATGGCGCACACCCCGTACCCCAGCGCGCAGGCGGTGCAACTCATTCTGGGCACGGTGGTGAAGGTGTTTGAGGACTTCACCTACCACCGCGAGTTTGCTGATGCCGATGGGCACAGCGTGGTGCTGGAGTTCTCGGCCAAGGTCAACGGCAAGGAGATCAAGGGCATCGACATGATCCGTTTCGACGAGGAAGGCAAGATCGTCGATTTCGAGGTCATGGTGCGCCCCATGAGCGGCCTGCAGGCCCTGGGCGACGAAATGGCCAAGCGCCTGGCGCCCTACCTGGCCGCCATGAAGGGCGTCAAGGCCTAATCAGAATACTATTGAATTGATAGCTTCTGGCGCTTGATGGATAAGCGCTAGAGGCTAAAAACACCTAAGAATGGAGCCATGCATGCAGTTTGAAACGCTCGAAGTCTCGCTGGAAAATCACATTGCCACCGTGCGCCTGAACCGCCCGGACAAGGCCAACGCCATGAGTGCCACCATGTGGCAGGAGATTCGCCAGGCCTTCCAGTGGGTCGATACCACGCCCGAAGCCCGCGTGGCCGTGCTGCAGGGGGAGGGCAAGCTCTTCACCGCCGGCATCGACCTGCAGATGATGATGGGCCTGGGCCCGCGGATCCAGAACGACTGCGACGGCCGTACGCGGGAAGCCCTGCGCCGCGTCATCCTCGACCTGCAGGACACCTTGACCAGCCTGGAGCGCTGCCGCAAGCCCGTGCTCGCGGCCATCCATGGCGGTTGCATCGGCGGCGGCATTGATTTGGTCACCTGTGCCGACATGCGCTATGCGAGCAGCGACGCCTATTTCACCATCAAGGAAATCGACATCGGCATGACCGCCGACGTCGGCACGCTGCAGCGCTTGCCCAAGCTGGTGGGCGAGGGCATCGTACGCGAGCTGGCCTACACCGGGCGCAAGTTCGACGCGCAGGAGGCCAAGGAGATAGGCCTGGTGAACCGCGTGTTCGAAAGCCGCGAGGCGCTCTACGCTGGCGTGCACGAGATCGCCGCCACCATCGCCGCCAAGTCGCCGCTGTCGATCCGCGGCACCAAGGAAATGATCACCTACGCACGCGACCATTCGGTGGCCGACAGCCTGAACTACATCGCGACCTGGAACGCCGCCATGCTCATGAGCCAGGACCTGACCGAGGCCATGATGTCCAACATGGCCAAGAAGGCACCGAGTTTCAAGGATTGAACATCTGGCTGTCCTGGTGGGGATGCCAGAATCGGGCTTGGCCCGGTGCTGCTACCGGCACCGGGTTTTTTCTGGATGCATCCCCGCTGTGACTTCCCTGGCTCTCCTGCTGATCGGCTATTCGGTGTGCAGTGCGCTGCTGCTCGCGTTCACGCACTTCCGTGCGAGCCGTTACCTTGAGCAGACCCTGTCCCGGGCCATGGGGCTCGTGCTGCTGGCCGCCCTGGGTGGGCTGCAGCTGCTGCACTTCGCCTGGCTGCAGTGGGATGTGGACGGTGTGCACAGTCCGCTCTACAGCGTGCTGCTGTTCCTCGTGGCACCGGCTTTCTTCTTGTTCAGCCAGCCCCTGCTGGCACCCAAGGAGGCGACAGGCAGGCCGGGTGCGCCATGGTGGCATGCGATCCCCGTGGCGGCAGCCGCCGTGCTGCCGTGGCCAGTGGCGCTGTCGCTGGCTTTCGTGCTCGGGGCCGGCTACCTGGTGTGGCTGGCGCGCAGCCTGTACCGCCTGCGTGCCGAACGCTCCGGCTACCGACTGGAGCTGGCTCTGCTCGGCATCGTATTCGCCATCGCGGTGGCCGTTGCCCTGCTGGGGCAGTTCCATGGGCTGCTGCCCGGCAAACTGTTCTTCGCCCTCTATGCCGTGAGTATCGGCACGGCGTTCTTTCTCGTGCAGCTCACCCTGGCGTTGCGGCCGGCACTGACCGAGGAGGTGCGGCAGACGGTGCAGACGGCCTACGCCAGCACGACACTGAACAGCGTGGATTGCGAAGCCACCTTGGCCCGGCTCCATGAGCTGATGCGTGGCGAGCGGGCCTACACCGACGCCGGCCTCAGCCTGCCGCGCCTATCGGAAAGGCTGGGGCTGACCACGCACCAGCTCTCCGAACTCATCAACACCCGGCTGGGCAAGGGGTTTTCGCGCTACCTGCGCGAGCAGCGCGTGGACGCCGCCAAAGCCATGCTGTGCGCCGAGCCCTCGGCCTCGGTGCTGTCGGTGGGGCTGGCTGTCGGGTTCACATCGCAGTCCAATTTCTACGAGGCCTTTCGCGAGATCGAAGGCATGACGCCCGGACAGTACCGCAAACTGCACGCTGGACGGTGCATCTGACAGCCTTTTCTCCGAAATGATCATTCCGTAACTAGAATTTGTTCCAAATTGATCTGATTGAAAACATTTTTGGCGGCAATCCAGAACACTGAAGGCTCCTGTAACGTACTGGGAGCTTTTCATGAATATCCTGCTTGCCGGGGCCGACGGCTTCCTCGGCTGTCACGTGGCCCGGATGCTGGTCGAGGAGGGCCACCGCGTGGTACCGGTATCGCGTCGCCACGGCGTGGACTTTGCGCGCATGCGCCTGCCGGCCGACTGGCGCGGCTGGCTCGCCGGTGTGGATGCCGTCATCAACTGTGTCGGCATCATCGGTGAAACCCGCTCCCAGAAGTTTGCCGCGTTGCACACGCAGGCCCCCTGCGCCCTGTTTCGTGCCTGCGCCGAGGCCGGTGTGCGTCGGGTGGTGCAGGTTTCGGCGCTGGGGGCCGACGGCCAGGCGTTCTCGGCCTACCACCTGAGCAAGTGCGCGGCCGATGACTGCCTGCGCGGCCTGAACCTGGACTGGTTCGTTCTGCGGCCTTCTCTGGTCTACGGCCCGGGCGGGCACAGCTCGGCGCTGTTCATGCGGCTGGCGGCGGCGCCAGTGATCCCGGTCATCGGCGATGGGCGGCAGGTGGTTCAGCCCGTGCATGTAAGCGACGTGGTGGCCGCCGTGGTGCATTGCCTCGGCAGTCGCGCGCCGTGCCAGACGCTCGATGTCGTGGGCCCGCAGTGCTTCACTTTCGAGGAGTGGTTGCAGACCATGCGCCAAGCCCAGGGCAAGCCGCATGGCCGGGTGCTGCGGGTGCCGATGGGCCTGGTGCGTCACGCTGCGCAATGGCTAAGGCATGTGTGGCCCATGGCCCAGCCGGACAACCTGCGCATGCTGGCCCAGGGCTACCGGGCTGATCCGGCGCCGCTGTCGCGCTTTCTGGGACGTGCGCCGCGCGCGGTGCAGCCGGCGCTGTTCTTCTCGGCCACCGCGCCCTTGCCTGCCCAGGAGGGCCAGCCATCATGATCTACACCACACTCAAGACCCTGCACATCCTCAGCATGGTGCTGCTGTTCGGCACCGGCCTGGGCAGCGCCTTCTACAAATGGATGGCCGATCGCAGCGGCCACGTGGCGCACATTGCCGTGACCAACCGCCATGTGGTGCTGGCCGACTGGGTCTTCACCACGCCCACGGTGATCTTCCAGCCGCTGAGCGGCGCTTGGATGCTGTACCTGGCCGGCGTGCCATTCGATACCCTGTGGGTGGTGCTGAGCTTGGGTCTGTATGCCCTGGCCGGCTGTTGCTGGCTGCCGGTGGTGTGGCTGCAGATCCGCATGCAGCGCATCGCCGAGGACGCCGCCGCGCGCAATGCGCCGCTGCCGGCGCTCTACTGGCGCATGGCGCGGGCCTGGTTCTGGCTGGGCGTGCCGGCTTTCGTGGCCATGGTGCTGGTGGTCGCACTGATGGTGTTCAAGCACATCCCGGGGGCAGGATCATGAAAAGCCTGATGCAGCAGATGCTGGGCGATGCCTGGACGCAATTGCCGCCCGGGCTACAGGCCCACTACCGGCCCGGCGCGAGCACTGATGTCGGCCACATGGATATCGAATTTCCCGGCTTCATGCAGCCGGGCCTGTGGGTGCTGGGCTGGCTGGGCGCGCTGGTGCGCCAGCGCGGGCGCGCCATCGCCACCACGGTGGACAAGACCGAAGCCGGCCCACGCCAGTATTGGCGCCGCACGTTGCGCTACCCGGACGGCGCCGTGGCGCGCTTCGACAGCCACTGGGAGCTGGCGGGCGGCAACCAGCTCGTCGAGTACGTCAACCCCTGGCTGGGCTTGCAGATGGCAGTGCAGGTGCAAGGCAGCCAGCTGTGCTACCACGGCGTGTGCTACGTGCTGCGCCTGGGCCGGATGCGCCTCCCCATCCCCGAGTGGCTGGCGCTGGGCCACACCACCATCGTCGAAACAGCCACGGGCCCGCGGAGCTTCGCGATGGATTTCCGGCTCACCCACCCGCTGCTGGGGCAGGTGTTCCGCTATAGCGGTGCGTTCGAGTCGGTGGACGGCAGGGCGTCGGAGCGGCCGGTCAGTGGCTCGTCCCTTCCGAGCGCGTGATCTTGTTGTGCAGGTTGTACTTGCCCACGGGCTTGTCCATGGGGATGCGCTTGACTTCCTTGAACGTGGCGGCATCGAAGACGATGATCGCGCCGCCGTCGGCCTTGCGCTCCCAGAGGCTGGCCAGCACGTACTTGCCGTCGCGCGTGAACTCCACGTGCGCCAGGGTCTTGCCCGGGTCGGTGCGGATGTCGGCCACGCGTTCCAGGGTGCGCTTGTCGATCACCTGCAGCGTGTCCTTGGCCTTGGGCGACATCATCGAGTCCGTCCAGGCGTAGGGCGTGTTCTCGTGGCTGCGCATGAAGAAGCCGGGGCCCAGCGTCGGGATGGTCTTGATGGTTTTCCAGGTGTCCAGCTCGATCACGGTCACCTGGCTTTCGTGCAGGCTGGGGGTGGCCATCACGGTGCGCTCGGGCGCTCCGGGCTCGGGGCGGTACTTCCAGGTGATGCCCGAGCCCAGGTGCGGCATGCCGGGCAGCTGCAGGTTGGCGATTTTCTTGCGCACGTCGAGGTGGATGACCTGGCCCTTGCCTGCCTCGCGGCTCGCACCCATGAGTTCGTTGTAGCTCTGGGTAAAGAAGAAGTCGTCGATGGGCTCCGACAAATAGGTGCGGCGCGGGTTCAGGAAGCCCGGAATGAAGGCCCCTTCCTTGTAGAGGAAGTCGTGGATGACGCCGATCGGCACGTCGTCGGCCTTGGGGTTGTAGCTGATTTCCCAGACCTCGGGCACGTCCTTGAGCGCTGCGATGAAGCTCTGGCGCGGTGCGGCGTCGTACACGGCCGAAACGCGCGAGCTGCGCTTGCGGTCCTTGTTCAGCACCTGGTGCACTTTCAGCAGGTTCAGTTCGGCGTCGAGCAGCACCAGGGTGTGCGGCAGGTAGTTGGCCACCGCCACGTACTTGCCGTCGCTCGATACGGCCAGGTTGCGCGTGTTGATGCCCGCGCGAACCTCGGCCACGACCTTCAGGTTCCAGATGTCGAACTTGGTGATCCAGCCGTCGCGCGAGGCGAAGAACACGTAGCGCCCGTCGGGTGTGAACTTCGGGCCGCCGTGCAGCGCAAAGCGCGAGGCAAAGCGGTGGATCGGTTCGAGCTTGTCGCCATCGAGCACCGTGACATGGTTGTCACCCGTCTCGACCACAAGGAACAGGTTCATCATGTCCACGCCCTGGAAAATGGGCGCAGGATTGTCAGGCAGGCTGCCTGGCGCGTGCTGGACGATGCGCGAGGCCTTGATGTCGGCCTCGGTCATCGTCGGGGCGGGCACCACCGGGGTGTAGATGTGGTCTGCCAGTGCAGCGATCTGCGCGGCGCTCAGCTGGCCGGCGAAGCCCGGCATCTGGGTGGCGGCCCGGCCTTCGCGGATGACCTTGATCGCCTCGGGCTTGCGCAGGCGCGTCAGGCTTTCGGGCAGCAGTGCCGGGGCCGACTGTCCAAGGCGTCCCACGCCATGGCAGGCAACGCAATGCTGCTGAAACAGGGCGGCGGGGTCTTCAGCACGGGCGGGCAGGGCGGTGGCCAGCAGCAGGGCGCTGGCACCCAGGGCTGCCGTGGCGCGCAGCACGGCGCGGCCTGGCAGGGCAAATGGGAGTGAGAGGGCTGGGAGAGGCATGGAATATCCGTTGCGTCGGCCTTGCAGACACCGGGGCGTGCAGGCGGAATGGGTGTGGGTTACTTGGTGCCGAAAATCCGGTCGCCTGCGTCGCCCAGGCCCGGCAGGATATAGCCGTGGTCGTTCAGCTCGCGGTCGATGGCGGCGGTGTAGATCGGCACGTCGGGGTGGGCTTTCTGCAGCGTGGCGACGCCCTCGGGCGCGGCCAGCAGGCAGACGAACTTGACCGAACGGGGGGCCAGCTTCTTCAGCCGGTCAATGGCGGCGGCGGCTGAATTGCCGGTGGCCAGCATGGGATCGACGACGATGATGTCGCGCTCGGCCATCTCGGAGGGCATCTTGAAGTAATACTCGACGGGCTGCAGCGTGGCCGGGTCGCGGTACAGGCCGATGTGGCCCACGCGCGCGCCGGGCACCACGTTGAGCATGCCGTCCAGGAAGCCGTTGCCCGCGCGCAGGATGGACACGAGCACCAGCTTCTTGCCGTCGATGACCTTGCCGGTCATGGTCTCCAGCGGCGTTTCGATCTCGATGTCCTGCAACGGCATGTCGCGCGTGACCTCGTAGGCCATCAGGGTGCTCAACTCGCCCAGCAGGCGCCGAAAACTGTTGGTGCTGGCGTCTTTCTTGCGCATCAGGGTCAGCTTGTGCTGCACCAGCGGGTGGTCAATGACGTGGACGTTGCTCATGGCTAATTCACTGTGTGTAAGTTTCGGTAAACAGGCACTCAGTCTGCCAGAAATCGGGCGTAGCGCGGCAAGTCCACGTTGCCGCCGCTGATGATGATGCCCACGCGCGCGCCCCGGATGTCGAGCCCGGCATGCTGTGCGCCGGCAAAGGCCAGGGTGCCGGTCGGTTCCACCACGATCTTCATGCGCTCGGCAAAGAAACGCATGGCCTGCACGAGCTGCGGGTCGCTGGCGGTGACGATGCCTTCAGCCTCGCGCTGGATGATGTCGAAGGTCATGGCGCCCAGCGCCTGGGCCTGGGCGCCGTCGGCGATGGTGCTGCGCGGAAACGGAATACGCACGATGTGCCCGGCCCGCAGCGACTGCTGGCCGTCGTTGCCCGCCTCGGGCTCGACACCATAAACACGGCATAGCGGCGCCACGGCCTTGGCCGCCAGCAGGCTGCCCGCGAGCTGGCCGCCACCGCCCACCCCCACGAACAGGTAGTCCAGCCGGGGCACTTCTTCGAGCAGTTCCAGTGCGGCGGTGCCTTGCCCGGCGATCACGTGCGGGTGTTCGGACGGCGGCACCAGCGTCATGCCGCGCTCCAGCGCCAGGCGCTGGCAGATGGCCTCGCGGTCTTCGGTGACCGGGTTGTAGGTGGCCACCTGGGCACCATACTGGCGCGTGGCGGCCATCTTCGACGTGGGGGCGTCCTCGGGCATGAGGATGAGCGCGGGCATGTCCAGCAGGCGGGCCGCCAGCGCGATGGCCTGGGCGTGGTTGCCGGCAGAAAAGGTGATCACCCCGCGCTCGCGCTGCTCATCATCGAACTGCGAAAGCGCATTGAACGCCCCACGGAACTTGAAGGCGCCCGTGCGCTGCAGGTTCTCGCATTTGAAGAACAGCTGAACGCCGAGCAATTCATCCGCCGTGCTTGAACGCAGCACCGGTGTGCGGTGTGCCATGCCCTTGAGGCGATGGGCCGCCTGGATGACGTCCTCGGCGGAGGGCTGGAGCTGGGATAGCAGGGTGGTCATGTCGGCATCCTCGGGTGCATGGCGAATGCGCCAAACTCTTCCCGCATATTAGACCGGAGGGCGATCATTCGCAAAAAAATCACCCTCCCAGCCAAGTGCTGCGTGCGCTTGCAGCTATGGAATTTGATGCATTCGTGGTGTCAGTCGCCTCCGCCACCGTCGCCCCCACCGTCGCCGTCCGAGTCGCCATGGCTGTCGTCGTCGGCGTTTTTGCCGCCAAGGCTTTCGCAGCCACCAAAATCGGTGGCGCTGCCGCTGTAGCTGGTGTCGCAGAAACTGGTGCCGTAATGGTGGGCATCGGCGGAGCCGGGCTTGGGCTTGTGGCCGCTGGCCAGGGTGCCGGGCAGGTAGTGAAAGCCGTCGGGGATGGCGAGTTTGGCATCCAGCGCGAACAGCAGCGGCAGGCGGCTGGGTGCACGCGGCCGGATGGCTTCGTCCTTGCAGGCCCAGAACCAGGCGCGGCGCAGGCCATCGTTGTGGTGCTCTTTTTTGCCCAGCACCACGGCGGGAGCGTATTCAGGCACAAAGCCCAGCGCATCGCGGCACCAGTTCTGATAGGCCGTGGCGTTCTGGGTGAACGCGTGCCACATGGCATCGACGGCCCTTGAGGGCATGGCCACATAGGAACCCCGGCTGCGCAGGCAGGCCAGAAAGAACTGGCGCAGACCGCGTTCGGTCAGGTCGCAGTCCTTCGGGGTCACGTTGGGGTAGGCGTCGCGCAACCTGCGCTTGAGGATCTGGGGAAACACCGACTCGCGGATGTAGCGCTCCCGCACGGCGCGGGTCCAGTGCGTGAGGCCCCACACGGCCAGCAGGGTGAACACCAGATAGACGCCCCAGCGCCACTACGGCTCCCACCAGCCGAGCACAGCGCCCACCAGGGTCAGCGCCCACAGTGCAATGGCCAGGGCGAGGGGGCTGGCCCTGCCGGAAAGCTTCAGCAGCAGGAGTTCAAATCCCGTCATGGGTTGCCCTTCAGCGTTTGCGGCCGCCAAACACGCTGCCCAGCACACCGCGCAAGATCTCGCGGCCCAGCGTGGTGCCCATGGTGCGCACAGCCGATTTGGCCATGGTCTGTGCCAGACCATCGCGCTGGCCGCCGCGCGGGCCGGTGGAGCCGAACAGGACATCGTTCAATCCGCCCAGCAGGCCGCCGCCGTCGTCGTCCGGTGCCTGTGCCGTGCCCTTGCCGTTGGTGCTTGCTTGTGCCGCCATCTGATCGGTACGGCCCTTGAGCTTTTCGTAGGCCGATTCGCGGTCCACCACCTTTTCGTACACGCCGGCCACCAGCGAGCCGGCCATCAGCGCCTGGCGCTGCTGCGGCGTGATGGGGCCGAGCTGGCTGCCGGGGGGCAGCACAAACACGCGTTCGGTCACGCTGGGGCGGCCCTTGGCGTCGAGAAAGCTCACCAGCGCTTCGCCCACGGCCAGTTCGGTGATGGCGGTCTCGATGTCCAGGCCCGGCTTCTGGCGCATGGTGGTGGCCGTCGCCTTCACGGCCTTCTGGTCGCGCGGCGTGAAGGCGCGCAGCGCATGCTGCACCCGGTTGCCCAGTTGGGCCAGCACGCTGTCGGGGATATCGAGCGGGTTCTGCGTGACGAAATACACCCCCACACCCTTGGAGCGTACGAGGCGCACCACCAGTTCGATGCGCTCGATGAGCACCTTGGGCGCCTCGTTGAACAGCAGGTGGGCCTCGTCGAAGAAGAAGACCAGCTTGGGCTTCTCGGGGTCGCCGATCTCGGGGAGGATTTCAAACAGTTCCGACAGCATCCAGAGCAGAAACGTGGCATACAGGCGGGGCGAATTCATCAGCTTGTCGGCCGCCAGGATGTTGACCACGCCATGGCCGTCCACCGTCTGCATGAAGTCGTTGATGTCGAGCATGGGCTCGCCAAAGAATTGCGTGCCGCCCTGTTGCTCGATCTGCAGCAGCCCGCGCTGGATGGCACCCACGCTGGCGGCGCTGACGTTGCCGTATTCGGTGGTGAAGTCCTTGGCGTTGTCACCCACGTACTGCAGCATGGCGCGCAGGTCTTTCAGGTCCAGCAGCAGCAGGCCGTTGTCGTCGGCGATCTTGAAGACGAGGTTGAGCACGCCCAGCTGCGTCTCGTTCAGGTTGAGCATGCGGCCCAGCAGCAGCGGCCCCATGTCGGATACCGTGGCGCGCACCGGGTGACCCTGTTCGCCAAACACGTCCCACAGCGTGGTGGGGCAGGCCAGCGGGGCGGGCATGTCCAGCCCCCGCTCCTTGAGCACGGCGGCCAGCTTGTCGCCGATCTTGCCGGGCTGGCTGGCGCCGGTGAGGTCACCCTTGACGTCGGCCATGAACACCGGCACGCCGATGCGCGAGAAACTTTCGGCCAGCGTTTGCAGCGTCACGGTTTTGCCGGTGCCGGTGGCGCCGGTGATCAGGCCGTGGCGGTTGGCCAGCCCGGGGAGCAGGTGGCATTCGGTGGTGGCATGCTTGGCAATCAGCAGGGGTTCGGCCATTTCGGGTTTCCTCGGGGTGAGGGAACCTCTGCACGGGTTGTGCGCCGTGTGCATCTGCGGCCTCGGGCGGTCTGCGGCGTTGCAAATGCTCGCAATAGCTTCGGCTATTGCTGCGCTTGTGCAGCCTGGCAGCCCATCCCGATCCGCAGCGCACACGTGCCGCACGACCCGTGCAGAGGTTCCCTGGGTTCTGGCAAAAGTAAAATCAGCCCCAGTAGATTAAATCAATACAAAGGACTCGCCGTGGCCGGACACAGCAAATGGGCAAATATTCAGCACCGCAAGGGCCGCCAGGACGAGAAGCGCGGCAAGATCTGGACGCGCATCATCCGTGAAATCACCGTGGCGGCGCGTGCCGGCGGCGGCGACCCCTCGGCCAACCCGCGCCTGCGCCTGGCCATCGAGAAGGCCAAGGGTGCCAACATGCCGGCCGACCGTATCAAGTACAACATCGACAAGGCCACGGGCAATGCCGAAGGCGTGAACTACGAGGAAATCCGCTACGAGGGCTACGGCATTGGTGGCGCGGCCATCATCGTGGACACCATGACCGACAACCGTGTGCGCACCGTGGCCGAAGTGCGCCACGCCTTCAGCAAGCACGGTGGCAACATGGGTACCGAAGGCTCGGTGGCCTTCCAGTTCAAGAACGTGGGCCAGATCATCTTTGCCCCGGGCACAAATGAGGACAAGGTCATGGAAGTGGCGCTCGAAGCCGGTGCCGACGACGTGGTGACCGACGAGGACGGCGCCATCGAGGTGCTGACCGCGCCCGCCGAGTTCGAGACCGTGAAGAATGCCCTGGTGGCCGCAGGTCTCACACCCGACGCGGCCGACGTCACCATGCGCCCCGACCTCACCATCGAGCTGGCGGGCGACGATGCCGTCCGCATGCAAAAACTCCTGGACGTCCTGGAAGACCTCGACGACGTGCAGGACGTGTTCCACAACGCCGCACTTTAAATAAAGACCCCCCAATGAAAGTACTCGTCATCGGCGGCGGCGGCCGCGAACATGCCATCGCCTGGAAGCTCAGCCAGTCGCCCAAGGTCACGCGCGTCTTCGTGGCGCCGGGCAACGGCGGCACGGCCCTGTCCAGCCACCTCGACAACATTGCTATCACCGACGTGCGCGCGCTGCGCGAGTGGGCGCAACAGGAAAAGATCGGCCTGACGGTCGTTGGCCCCGAGGCGCCGCTGGCCGCTGGCGTGGTCGATGAATTTCGCGCCCACGGCCTGCGCATCTTCGGGCCCACCAAGGCCGCCGCGCAGCTGGAAAGCTCCAAGGCCTTCTCGAAGGCCTTCATGCGCCGCCACGGCATCCCCACGGCCGACTACGACACCTTCACCGATCCGGCCGCGGCCCACGCCTTCGTGGACCGCTTGGGTGCCCCCATCGTCATCAAGGCCGACGGCCTGGCGGCGGGCAAGGGCGTGGTGGTGGCCATGAACCTGCAAGAGGCCCACGACGCCGTGGACTTCATGCTGGTGGACAACAAATACGGCGTGACGCACAACGAAGGTGGCGCGCGCGTCGTCATCGAGGAATTCCTCGCGGGCGAGGAAGCCAGTTTCATCGTGCTGTGTGACGGCAAGAACGTCGCTGCCCTGGCGACCAGCCAGGACCACAAGCGTCTCAAGGATGGCGACGAGGGCCCCAACACCGGCGGCATGGGCGCGTACTCGCCCGCGCCCGTGGTGACGGCCGACGTGCATGCCCGCGCCATGCGCGAAATCATCCTGCCCACCATCCGCGGCATGGAAAAGGACGGCATTCCCTACACCGGCTTCCTGTATGCGGGCCTGATGATCGACGCCCAGGGCCACCCCAAGACGCTCGAATTCAACTGCCGCATGGGCGACCCCGAAACCCAGCCCATCATGATGCGACTCAAGAGCGACCTGTGCGACCTGCTCGGCGCCGCCGTCGATGGCAAGCTCGACCAGGTCGAGCTGGATTGGGACCGCCGCACCGCGCTGGGCGTGGTGATGGCCGCGCACGGCTACCCCGAGGCGCCGCGCAAGGGCGACGCCATCACCGGCCTGCCGCAGGATGCGGACGATGCCATGGTCTTCCATGCCGGCACCGAACTGGTGGACGGTGTGCCGCACACCAGCGGAGGCCGCGTGCTGTGCGTGACCGCGCTGGCCGACAGCGTCAAGCTGGCCCAGCAGCGTGCCTACGACGTGGCGCGCGGCATCCATTTCGATGGTGCGCAGTACCGCCGCGACATCGGCCACCGCGCGATCAAGAACCCATGAGCGAGCCGTTTCACAGCGACAGCAACGTCGTCCGCGTGCGCGGCTACCTGACGGGCCTGCAGGCGCGCATCATTGCCGCGCTGGAAGGCCTGGAGGGCGAGGGCGGCGCACGCGCCGTGACCGACCCCTGGCACAAGGCGCCCGGCGAGCTGCTGCAGGGTGACGGCATCACCCGCATCATCGAGGGAGGGCGTGTGTTCGAGCGCGCGGGCTGCGGCTTCTCGCATGTGCGCGGACCCCGGCTGCCTCCCTCGGCCACGCAGCACCGTCCCGAGCTGGCGGGCGCGCCGTTCGAGGCCATGGGCGTCTCGCTGGTGTTCCACCCGCGCAACCCCTTCGTGCCCACCGTGCACATGAACGTGCGCATGATCGCCGCTGGCCACCCGGGCCAGGAACCCACCTGCTGGTTCGGTGGCGGCATGGACCTCACGCCGTACTACGGCTTCGAGGAGGATGCGGTGCACTTCCACCGCAGCTGCCGCGATGCGCTGGCGCCCTTTGGTGACGACAAATACCCGCGCTTCAAGCAGTGGTGCGACGAATACTTCTACCTCAAACACCGCGACGAGCAGCGCGGCGTCGGTGGCGTGTTCTTCGACGACTTTGCCGAACTCGGCCTTGAGCGCAGCTTCGGCCTGATGCAGGCCGTGGGCGATGCCTTTCTGGGCGCCTACCTGCCCATCGTGCAGCGCCGCCAGGACACGCCCTACGGCGAGCGCGAGCGCGACTTCCAGCTCTACCGGCGCGGCCGCTACGTCGAGTTCAACCTCGTCTGGGACAGGGGCACGCACTTCGGCCTGCAGTCGGGCGGGCGCACCGAATCCATCCTGCTGTCCATGCCGCCGCTGGCAGCCTGGGCGTATCGCCACGAGGCCGCCGAAGGCACCCCAGAGGCCGAGCTGACACGGCGCTTCCTGGTGCGGCGCGACTGGCTCTGAAGCGGGCTACTATAATTTCAGTAGCTTGAAGCGCTTTCTACGCTTGCCCTGAAGGCCAAAAACACTCCAAATGCCTTGCGGCGCGCAAGCGCAACACCTGCGGCGCAGCCCGCTGGTGACCTGCGACATTGCGCGTTATATTGACCCCTATCACCTCTGAACCTCCACCTGATGACCACCACCAAATCCTCGGAATCCGCCGCCAAGAAAGACGTCGCCAAGCTCCAGCGCGCCATTGTGGATGGCCTGGAAGATGTCAAGGCGCAAGACATCCAGGTCTTCAACACCGAGCATCTGTCGCCGCTGTTTGAGCGGGTCATCGTGGCGTCGGGCACCTCCAACCGCCAGACCAAGGCCCTGGCCGCCAGCGTGCGCGACAAGGTGAAGGAAGCCGGCTTCTCCAAGCCCCGCATCGAGGGCGAAGAGAACGGCGAGTGGATCATCGTGGACTGCGGTTCGGCCGTGGCGCACATCATGCAGCCCACCATCCGCCAGTACTACCGCCTGGAAGAACTGTGGGGCGACACCCCCGTACGCCTCAAGCTTGGTGCCGCCAAGCCCGCCGCCCCGGCTGCGGCCAAGGTGCCCGCCAAGACGGCCGCCCGCCGTGCGGCCAAGGCCGCCGCCGAGCAAGGCGTAGCGGCACAGCCCGGCCGCAAGGTAGCCGCCAAGGTGGCCAAGGCCACCGCCGCCAAGACGGCTGCCGCACCTGCTGCCGCCAAGCCGACCAGCAAGCCCGCCGCCAAGGTGGCCCGCAAGCCTGCCAGCAAGACACCCGCCACCACCCCGGCCCGCACCACGGCCGCCAAGCCCGCCGCCAAGACGGCCAAGGCTCCCGCTGCCAAGACGGCCAAGGCTCCCGCTGCCAAAACCACCAAGGCTCCGGCCACCAAGGCCGCGATAAAGACCGTGGTGGTCAAGCCGCGCGCACCTGCCAAGACGGCGGCCAAAACGGCCACCAAGGCGCCTGCCAAGACGGCGCGGGCCAAGCCCGAGGCGGCTGCAGCCAAGACCCCGGCCCGCAAGGCACCCGCCCGCAAGGCCTGAGTCAGGTCATGCGGCTGCTCATCGTGGCCGTCGGGCAGCGGGTGCCCGACTGGGCGCAATCTGCATACGACGACTACGCCAAACGCTTCCCGCCCGAGCTCAAGGTGGAGTTGAAAGCCGTCAAGACCGAGCCGCGCGGCTCCAAGACCATCGAGACCCTGTACGCCGCCGAGCGCGAGCGCATCCAGGCGGCCATCCCGCGCGGCACGCGCGTGGTGGCGCTGGACGAACGCGGCACCAGCCTCACCACCAAGGCCCTGGCCGAGCGGCTCAAGGGCTGGCAACTGGGCGGGGACGATGTGGCCCTGGTCATCGGCGGCCCCGACGGGCTGGACCCGGCCTTCCGGCAGGCGGCGCACGAGCGTATCCGCCTGTCCGACCTGACCCTTCCGCACGCCATGGTGCGTGTGCTGCTGATCGAGCAGCTCTACCGCGCCTGGTCGGTGAACGCGGGGCATCCCTACCATCGTGAATAGCAGTGCACCCCGTATTTCGCTATTAAAATTGTAGCTTTCAGCGCATATTGGGTGGGCATTGAAGCCGTTATTTGTTCAATATTTTCATGCCTGAATTCATCTACCTTGCCTCGCAAAGCCCCCGCCGCAGCCAGCTGCTCGACCAGCTCGGCGTGCGCCATGAACTGCTGCTGCCCAATGTGGCAGGGGATGTGCAGGAAGATGCCGAGGCCATCGAGGCGGTGCTGCCCCATGAGGCCCCGGCCGACTACGTCGAGCGCGTTACCGCCCTCAAGCTCGACGCCGCCGTGCAACGCCACGCCCGCCGGGGCCTGCCCGAAGCGCCCATTCTGTGCTCGGACACCACCGTCACCATGGGCGCCACCATCTACGGCAAACCGGCCGATGCGCTGGATGCCCGGCGCATGCTGGCCGAGCTGGCGGGCCGCACACACCGCGTGCTGACCGCCGTGGCGCTACAGAACGGGGCGCAGCGGCTGACGGCGCTGTCGGTGTCGCACGTCACCTTTGCCGAACTCACACCCGGCCAGATCGATGCCTATGTGGACACCGGCGAGCCGCTGGGCAAGGCCGGCGCCTATGGCGTGCAGGGGCGCGCCGGGATGTTTATTCCGCACCTGAGCGGCAGCTATTCGGGCATCATGGGCCTGCCGCTTTTTGAGACCGCGCAGTTGTTGCGCACCGCAGGCCTGCGCATCTGAACACCCCGCCCACCATGCACCAAGACATTCTCATCAACTGGTCACCCCAGGAAACCCGCGTGGCCGTGGTCGAGCATGGCGCCGTGCAGGAGCTGCACATCGAGCGCACGCTCGAGCGCGGCCTGGTGGGCAATGTCTACCTTGGCAAGGTCTCGCGCGTGCTGCCAGGCATGCAGTCGGCCTTCATCGACATCGGGCTGGAGCGCGCGGCCTTTCTGCATGTGGCCGACGTGTGGCAGCGCCAGGAGGGCGGAGAGGCCCCCATGTTCGCGCGCAAGGGCGAACCCCAGGTGCCCATCGAAAAGCAGGTCTTCGAGGGCCAGTCGCTCATGGTGCAGGTCATCAAGGACCCCATCGGCACCAAGGGCGCACGCCTGTCCACGCAAATCAGCATCGCCGGGCGCCTGCTGGTGTTTCTGCCGCAGGACGACCATGTGGGCGTGTCGCAAAAAATTCCGGTGGCCGAGCGCGACGCACTGCGCGCCCGCCTGCAGGCCCTGGTGGGCGACAAGTCCACCGGCGGGGGCGGCGGCTTCATCCTGCGCACCAATGGCGAAGACTCGTCAGATGCCGAGCTGGCCGAAGACATTGCCTACCTGCGCAAAACCTGGGCCCGCACCAAAGAGGCCTCGCTGCGCCTGCCGCCCACCTCGCTGCTGCACCAGGACCTGGACCTGCTGCA
>JAANMV010002530.1_pt1 | contig 17551 bp, 12 predicted proteins | sample 7279661 | NCBI WGS metagenome assembly JAANMV01 (sample SAMN14094540, study PRJNA606508) | bioreactor metagenome | isolation source: A lab-scale SPAN reactor treating ammonium-rich wastewater day 121 | place: Ireland: Galway | collected 2017-05-16 | reverse complement strand
TCCTGCGGCTCGCCCCGCAGCAACCCGACGGCGCGATTCTTCGAATTATCCCCGGCGTTTTCGGCGCGCTTGCATTTGCCGCGTTTTACTATTACGCAAGGCGTCATTTCAAATTGGCCGATTTTTGGCTCGCGTCGGCGCTGTTCGCGTTAAGCCCCGTCCACGTGTGGTACTCGCTGAACCTGCGCTATTACTCGATGATGGATTTTATTTCCGCAATCTGGTTCTTCCTGACCGTGAAGCTAATCGCGGCGGGCCGCGCGCACGAAAACGCGGATTCGCCCTCGCCCTGCCCCCTCGTGCACGCGTGGCTTTTCTTCTCCATTCTCGGCATTCTCACGCACAACCTTTTCGCCGCCGCCTGGCTTGCCGGAATATTGGCGATTTTCTTCAGCCTCGGTACGAAAACGTTTTCGCTTCTCAAAAAACCTTGGCAGTTCCTTTGGATTGCCGCGCCGCTCGCATATTGGGCGCAGGTTTTTATATGGCAGCGCGATTTCGCGTTCGGCTATGAGACCACGCTCGCGATGCCAACCGCATCGATGTTTTTCGCCGCGCTTAACGACTACCTAATTCTCTACGGAATGATGCCCGGCACTCCGCTTCAAATCGCGGCGGGCTCGGCGGTCTCGCTCGGCCCCGTTATTTGGCTATCGTGGAACGCTTTTAATCGTGCGAAAGAAAGAAAACTCCAACCCGCAATCGTCCCCGCCGCGCTTTTTATTGCGTTTTTTCCGCCGGCTGTATTGTTCGCCGCTTCTCACGTTTTGGGAAATCCGCAGCTTTTCAGCAGGCGGTATATGATTCCCTCCGCAGTCGCGCTGCTCGTAATCTGGATTTATTCCATTCTTCAAATCCGGCAACGAGTTTTGAAATTCAGCTTGATACTTGCGGTAATCCTTTTCAACCTGATGGGGCTTTACGCGGTGTTCAAAATTCAGCATCCGCCCGATTGGAAAAGCGCTGCGGATTTTATACTCGAACCGGGCGGCTCGCGCTGGGTTTTCACGCGCGAGCCGGTGAAAAACCTGATTGTCAGCGAAGCGTCCTGTTTGCAAACGTACTTGCCCGAAGAGCTTCCCGCGGGCTTTTTGCATTTCGCGCTAAGCGAAACCGGCCCGACCGCCCAGCCGCGGCGGCTTCGCGAGGATTTAATGAAAATGGACGCTGCCGTACAAAAAGCCTTCGAGCGCTACTATCCGCCGCACCTCTCGTTCGGCGAAGCCGGCGAAATGTTTACCGGCGGCGGCGATGCGCTTCCATCGCGGGTGTACGCCGCATATTTCGTGACCGGCGTTATCCAGCCGGCGCCTGTTGACGATATGGGCGATCTTCTCGGCGGCTATTTCAGCTACGAAGGCAGCCGGGAGTTTTCCGGCGTTCGCGTCGACCTATGGCTGAAAAAGTAATGTGATTTTTCGGTTTAAATCGCCATCCTTCCTCCGATGCGGTATAAAGAGCCGTCATGAATAACGGCAATGACAGTAAAATCGAAATCGTGGACGCCGCGGTGCGCGGCGAAAAGCCCGCCCGGATTCCGTTCACCTGTTGGTATCACTTCGGGCTTCACCACGCGTCCGGCGCGCGCCACGCCGAAATCGAGCTAGAATTTTTCCGCCATTACGGCCTCGACATTCTCAAGGTAATGGACGACTTCGGCTATCCCTTTCCGGACGGCTTCGAGTGGCTGCGCTCGCCGGAGGACTTCGAAAAGCTGACCGAAATCGAAAACGCTCGCGACTTCGACGGCTATCGCCGCCAGCTCGAATGTCTCGAAATCGTCGGCCGCGAACTAAACGGCGAAGCGTATTTCGTGAACACGATTTTCAGCCCGTTCACTTGGCTTAGAAACTACGGAGTGGGCGTTTGGCGCAGGACGATGCTCGAACATACTGACAGCTTCCTTGCGGGAATGGAAACCGTAACCGCAAACATGGTGAAATACGTAAAGGCGCAAGCGGACGTCGGCGTAAGCGGAATTTTCTATTCCCAGCCGGCCGCCGAACCCGGCTTTACGACGCCGGAGGAATTCCGCAAACTGATTAAGCCGTTCGACCTTCGCATCCTCGAAGCGGTTAAAGACCTGCCCCTAAACATCCTTCACGCGCATGGAAGCGGCGTTTACATCGAAGAATTTTACGATTATCCGGTCAAAGTGCTGAACTACTCCGACCGCTTTCCCTCGAACCCGAACCTTGCGGACGTGCGCGCGAATAAGCCGGAATGGTGTTTGATGGGCGGTATTAACGAAGACGTCGCAAAAGAAAGCGACCCGCATGAAATAAGGGCGGAAGTAGCGGACGCAGCCGCTCAAACCGGAGGCCGCGGATACATTTGTTCGCCCGGTTGCAGCCTGAAAACGAATATTTGGGAAAGCCACATCCTTGCGATGCGCGACGCGGCGCGCTCGTCAAAATAGCGAAAAATGCGCCATTTGCGAGCATTTCCGCAATATCATAGGTATAATAAAGTGCCGGGCGCATCGCCACGGCTATCATTGGGTGCAGGCAAAAATTGACGGGAAGGGAAAAAATCAAGCGCTGGGGCATGATGGCGGTTGCCGCCGCCTATCAAGTCGCCCTCGTCGTGCTGTTCAGCATAGTCGCTGACAGCCCGTATTGGCGCGACAGCCTTTGGGCAATAAAGCTGCTCGTTTTCACCGGCATATTCATGATGACAGTGGTGCTCAGCAACTATTTCCTGCGCCAAATCGACCGCCAGCTTGTCGAGCGCGACAAAATGATAAAAGAGCTGGAAATGCGCCAGATTGTCGAACAGGAAACGAACGAGGAAATCATCTCGATCAACCAAATGGTGAACGAGCAAGTCGTAAAGCTTACGAAACTCAGCCAGGAACTCGAAACCGCATACATCAACACGGTCAACACGCTCGCCCGCGCCCTCGACTCGCGCGACAGATATACGCACGGCCACAGCGAGCGCGTCGCGGCGTGGAGCGTACTTATAGCGGAGCGCTACGGCTATTCCCGCGAAGACGTCCAGCGCATCCGCCAGTCGGCGCTTTTGCACGACATCGGCAAAATAGGCGTGCAGGATTCGATACTTCGCAAGGACGGCCCTCTCGAACCCGCCGAGCTAAAAGAAATGCAGCAGCATCCGGTTTTCGGATACGAAATCCTGAAAGACGTGAAACACCTCGCGCCCTGCCTGCCAGGGATATTGCACCATCACGAGCGCATCGACGGCAAAGGCTATCCGCACGGACTGAGAGGCTCCGCCATCCCGCTCGACGCCCGCATCATCGGCATCGCGGACACTTACGACGCGATGACGAGCGACCGGCCATATCGCAAGGGCATGCCGAAAGACAAAGCGGTTGCGATTATCAAAGAAGTTTCCGGCACTCAGCTGGACGCCGAGCTCGTCCCGATTTTCCTTAAACTTCAAGCCGAATCGCAAGAAGCGAAAACCGAACTTCACGCGACTTTCGTGTGATTTCGCGATTTCGGGAACATTAATTTACCAAACAGGTCTATTCTTCTAACGGCGCGCCGCATCGCGATTTGCGCCGGCATTTGCGGGGAGTTTTTCGAGGTGCGGAGATGGGATTTTCTTTTGCGGATTTCGCTTGTTTGCGGCACGCACGCATTGCCGCAGTTTCGCTCGCAGCGCTCCTGATTTTGCTCGCGGCCTTTTCCTCATGTTCCAAATCGACCGCAAAGTCGCGCGGCAATTTATCCGTAATCCAGCCGATAATCGCGAATAACGAAGCGGCGGGAGCGGGCGCAGGCGGAGGCAATTCCGGCGCGGATTCGCCGGGCGAATTCATCCCAATCTCCCCGATTGAATCCGAGCTATATGCCAAACTGCTTTCCGAGTTCGAGCGGCTTGGCATAGACCCGGCACGGACGGCCAGCAAAGCGCCCGCCGGGAGCGCTAACGCCGTTTTCGACCTTTCGGCGCGTATTATCTACGATGGCGGGGCGGGAGATTCGAGCGGCGGCGCGGCGCTAGCGGGAGAAACGCCCATCGGCGTCGAACTTGATTGGACTGAGCGGTTAATCGGCGATTACGACCAAAACGGCGAAGTGGGTATTCCCGACATTACTCCCATCGCGCTTCACTATGAACAAACTGCCGCGTACCGTCCGGCGGGCGAAGCGGGCGGAATCGCATATTGGCCCACCGGCGACCCGGACGATTCGGGCGGCGCGCCTCCCAATCAGCCTCCCGCGGCCGGAAGCGGCGCGGAAAACTGGCGGCTGGCGCGCATCGACGGCGACTATAACGGCGAAATAGGCATCTCCGACGTGACGCCTATCGCTCTGCACTATCTCGAACGGCTGGACGGCTATCGCGTTTACCGCAAAGGGCCGGGAGATCTATCGTTCACGATGCTGCCGAATGCCGGCACTCCAGAGTCGCCCGTCACGCTTACTCGCGACGACGCGATAACCGGAACGGGCGGCGATACTGCGCGTCCAGTCAGGTACAAACTGACCGACGAATCCGCCACCCAGCCAGGCGCGTATTTTTACAAAGTTTCGCCGTACGATTTGGAGTCCGCCGCAGAAGGTAAATCGTCCGCGCTCGCTTACGTCATTATCGGCGTGCCGCTCAATTACCCGCCCGAATGGACGGAAGAGTTGCCGGAGCCGGTCACGCAAGGGCGGGACTGCCGCATAATCGTCGGCTGGCCGCGCGCGATAGACCCGAACGGCGACGCCGTTACGTATTCGATTTACTACGACGACGACCCGATTCCGCCCGCGGACTTTCCCGGCACGCTCGAAGAGTGGCTGGCGCGCGCTTGCGAACCCGTAAGCTCGACGTTCGCGCCGCTATACGACGCGGATGCGGACGTATGGCGTGATATGTCGAAAACCCCGCCGGAAGAACTTGCGCCGGACGATCGCCGCATGCTCGCGCTCAATCCCGCGCGACTTGCGGACAATCCCGAACTGGAAATCACGAGAGACGAAATCCCTCTGCAAGTTGTTACGTGGCTGACGGACGGCGAGCGGCTAAACGAGCGCGATTGGGCATATGTGGCGAATCAGCCGGGGGGATTCCCACCGGAGCCGGGAACGAACAAAAACTGGATGCGAATCGGGCCGGTGGACAACGTGACGGCGATACCGGATTACATTTCGCCGACCGTCCTCACGTATCACGACCTGATGAACGAAGAGGACGCCATTCCCGCGAGCGAGCCTAACTTGCGCGAGCGCGGCAGATATCACATCGCAGTGGTGGCTGTTGACGACAAGGGGGCAATGTCAGAGCCGATAAAGACGGTAAAGCCGGTAATCGCGTCGGCGTTTTATATCGCGCAACGGTTCGATATTGCAGACGGCTACAAGACATCGCATTTTTCGCTTCAAAAAACGAATGCGGGGAATATTTGGGCTATCTACGGATATTTGCGAGAGGACGGTTCGGGAGAAAGGGCGGTAAGAATCTCAAAATATAATCCCGATACAAGGTCTTTTCAGAGTTACGAAATAGACAAAGTTCCTGTATCTGCGGGCATCAGCCGCGACGTTGTGCACGAATTTCCCGACGGCTCGATTCTTGTACATTACAGCGTTTGGACGGGTCCAACTACGTATTTACAAGACCGTCTTGTGCTTGTTCATAACGGCAATATTGTTAAAAGCGAGGATCTGCAGCAGGTCACTGGTTATCCGTTTGTAAGACAAGCGTTCTGGATATCGGGACAAATCGTTCTGCTGTATGGTTCTATGGGCGGGCTCAGCGAACCGTCTTGGCCGCTTACGATGCTTCGCGGCGATTTCGGAAATTGGGGCGTGCCTGAAGTCATCGAAGAAAAAGTTTGGGATTTTACTGTGGGTGGTGTTCGAGAGGATGCGGTCGATATAGGCATAAAGGTACATAAAACCGAACTTGGGGACTCCACATTCGAGACACCGAATTACATTCGCGCGATAAGAGTTACAGCAAGCGGAATCGAGGAGTTGTACAAGAATACGGAGGAATCCGGACAGATGATTCCTACGTTCGAAAGCTACAGCGTGCTATATGTCACCGACGAGCAAATGATATCTGAACCCCAGACGTATACCGCTTACCATTTCTTTCTTGCTTCACCAAGACCACCCGATTTAAGCGAACAACACGTTTTCCTAGAATCCTATTCTGCACTAAGGCGAACAAATTGGACAGGGGATACCGAATCGATTAAAGAAGATGGTTACATGTATCAGTGGGTAAAACATTTTTTGGCAGGTGAAGTGTCAGTTCTCGAACCACATTCAAAATATAGAACTGCATATTTCATGGGCTGGAAGTCATCTTCGATTGGGCTGGGTGGGTTTTTATGCGATGACAGCTACAACCGCATTTCAATGTTTAGGGATCTTCACTTGGATGAACCGATTTCCTACGAGGAAGGAAGGTACCTTGTACTTAGTACGTTTTAGCGATTTCACATTAATCGCTGAGCGATATTTTACAGGAGGCTTTTGAGATGCATCGAGCAATGTGTCATTGGTTTTGGGCGGTTTCATTTGCTTTTGCTGCATTGGCAGCTTTAGCTGCATGCGGCAAAGGGGGCGCCGTCTGGACGCGCGCCTAATAAAAAAAGCCGCGAGCTATCATTCTCACCTTTCCCTCCAAATCCCAATTCCTTTCTTTTGCGCCATTCGCTGCGCTTCGAGGAATTTATCAACGTACTTAACGTTCGGCGGAACGGTTAAAACCGCTGCCATGCCTTGCAGCAAAAACTCGATATTCACCATGAATTCGCCCTCGTCTCCCTGCGCGAAAACGTATGCCAAAAGCCTGCCGTATCTATCGCGCTCCTGCACGTCCAGCTCTATGACGAGCGCTTTATCTTCAAGTATCCTCGCGTTGAACTCCATCGCCTCGACCGCATAAGGCTGGGGAGATTCCTTTTTTGTGTGATTCATTTCCGGCGCGTCGATGCCTATGTATCTAATAACTTCCTCTTTGCCGTTCACCATCGCGCGAATAGTGTCTCCGTTCACCGTCCGCACAAGCGTAATCTTAAACTTATGCCCGCCGCCGTTTTTGGCCATAACCTCTTCCGCCGGCAATGGCGGCTTGCAGTTGGAGCAAGGCCTGTATCCGCGGCTCCACGCGCTTTCGATTTGCATTTCCGACTTCGAATATCGCAGACTGGAGCAGCTTTCGCGATGATACTTGCTTCCCGTCTCCGAGACAAAAACCGTTTCCGCCGCCGCAACCGCGACAGAAATGAATGGCAAAATCGAAACCGCCGCGGCAAAGGCGATAGCGCGCATCAAGGCGGAAAAACTTGAGGCGGTAATTCGCAAACTCGCGCCGCTGTTCTCGCGATTATTGCAATTTGTCCGCACGGGTTTGTTGTAATTCATAACGGTTACATTTTACCCGCGATTTCAAGAAATTACTCAATTAAACGAAATTTAATTTGTAACAATATGACAACGTCCGGCAATTTCCGCCAATTCCGCCGCCGGGTTTGGGCGCGCATTCCCCCGGACTAATTTTCCGCGCCTTTCCCCGAAATCCCGAAAAACTCCTGCACGATTTGGTCGTGCGGAATTCGCTCGAACCTGTCTTGCTTAAGAAATTCGATGAGTTTTCCAACGTTGTCGAGAGCGTAATCGATTTTCGGATTGTTGCCGCGGGCGTACGCGCCGATATTTACAAGGTCTTCTGCGTCGCGGTAAGTCGAAAGAACTTCCCTCGCCCACGCAGCGCATTCCATCTGTCTTTGCGGAACGATTTCCGGCATTACCCTGCTCAGGCTTTGCAATACGTCAACCGGCGGATAATGCCCGCGCTCCGCCAGCCTGCGCGTCAGCGTGATATGCCCGTCGAGAACGCTTTTCGCGATGTCGCTCACCGGCTCGCTAAGGTCGTCGCCTTCGACCAGCACCGTGTAAAGCCCTGTAATGCTGCCCTCCGGCGTCACTCCGCACCTTTCGCAAAGCTGCGGAATGCGGGCATACACCGACGGAGTGTAACCTCGCGTCGTCGGCGGCTCGCCCATCGAAAGCCCGATTTCGCGCAGGGCATAGGTATATCGCGTGAGCGAATCGAGCAGCAGCAATACGTCGTTTTCGTCGTCGCGGAAATACTCGGCGATTGCGTGCACGACGAGCGCGCCTTTGACGCGCATAATCGGCGACTCGTCGCTCGTCACCGCCACGACCACGCTTCTCGCAAGACCCTCTTCCCCGAGCGCGCCGTCGATGAACTCGCGCACTTCCCTGCCGCGCTCGCCGATAAGCCCGATGACGTTTACGTCCGCGCCGGAGTTTCGCGCAATCATCCCGAACAGCGTGCTTTTCCCCACGCCGCTTCCGCTGAAAACGCCGAGCCGCTGGCCTTTCCCCCAAGTAAGCAGCGAATCTATCGCCTTTACGCCGCTATACATCGGGTCGCGTATAAGCTCCCGCCGGAGCGGCCGAGGCGGTTCCTGATGCACGTCCCTAAAATGCGGACACGCGGCAAGCTCGCCTTTGCCGTCTATCGGCCTGCCCATCCCGTCCAGCACTCTGCCGAGAAGCCCCGGCCCGCATTTCACCCTGAACCTATGGCCCGCAGGAATCACAACCGCGCCGGTCGATAGATTTTCCACGGCGGAAAAAGGCATAATTATCGTCGTCCCGTCGCGCATGCCGACGACTTCGCATGGAATGTTTTTGGCCGCCGGATACTCCGTTCGCACGTGGCAAAACTCGCCGACGAACATTCTCGGCGTACGCGCTTCGATAACGAGCGGCCCGATGTTCGTCACTCTGCCGGTTACGCGCGGCTGCGGTTTTTCGCCCAGTCCCGCAAACGATTGTTCAAGTCTTCCCACGCCGGCCCCGCCTACGCTTCGGCGGCAAGCTCGCCGCTCTCAAGCAGTTTTATCGCCCTGCCGACCGCTTCGTCGATTAGTCTGTCGAAATTCAAATCGTATTCGACGAAGCTGTCCGTTACGACCACGCCGCCCGATTTTATGGCCGCATCCGGCACGATTTCGACGCGCTCCGCGCCTAATCCGAGTTCCTCGATTTTTTCTTTGAAGTCCGTCCGCGACGTCAGCGCCTTGTAATGTTCGGGTGAAATTTTGATTACGATTTTCGCCCCGCGTTCGAAATATTCGAGGCTCGCACGAACGGCCGAAACGATATACGACGGGTCGTGCGAAAGCTCACGCGCCAGAATTCGCCTTGCGATTTCCCCCGATATTTTCGCCATTTCGACGTCGAGCGAGTTCAAATGAGCGGACTGCCGGGCCTTCAAGGCATCCGCGGCGGCTTTAAGCGTCGAAATCGCGCTCATAAAGTCCCGCACGACTTCGTTTCTCGCCTCCGCCCTGACTGAATCTGCTTCCCGCTCCGCCGCTTTTCTGGCGTTTGCGGACGCGTCCCGTGCAAGAGATTCCGCCGACGATTTAGCTTCCGCAAGAATTTTCGCCGCTTCCGATTTCGCCGCGGCCACGATTTCGGCGGCCTCGCCCTCGGCGGCTTCGCGCGCAGCCCTCATTTTTTCCTTGTGATATTCGACGACGATAGTCATCGCTTCTTCGGAGTATTTGCGGAGAATTTCGTCGTTTTCGATCAGCTTTTCGACGGGGTGAATTCCGTCTTCTTCCGCGAACGCGCTAAGCGGTTTCGGCTCGCCCGAAAAGGCCGCGTTCCCCTTGAAAAGCTTTTTGTTCACGCCTCCGCCCGATGCCTCCACTATATAAACTGGTCTTCCGCGCCTCGAACGACGATAATCTGGCCCTGCTCTTCGAGACTGCGGATGATGTTGACGATGCGCTGCTGCGCGTCCTCGACGTCCTTCAGCCTGACCGGCCCCATATATTGCATTTCTTCCTGCAGGTTGCTCGATGCGCGCTGCGACATGTTCTTGAAAATCTTGTCCCGCATCTCCTCGGTCGCCGCTTTGAGCGACAGCGCAAGGTCTTTCATGTCCACTTCGCGAAGCACCTGCTGAACGGCGCGGTCGTCGAGCATTTTGATGTCTTCGAACACGAACATCTTTTTCTTTATTTCTTCCGCAAGTTCGGGGTCGGTTTCTTCGAGGTTTTCTAGAATCGCTTTTTCCGTCGAACGGTCCACGTTGTTGAGTAGCTGCACGAGCGTTTCAAGCCCGCCGACCTGCGAAAATTCGGTGGACAGCACGGTCGATAATTTTTGTTCGATTACCCGCTCGACTTCCCGCACCATTTCCGGGCTCGTCCGGTCCATCGTCGCGATGCGCTTTGCGACGTCGATTTGAATTTCCGGAGGCAGTCCCGCGATAACTTGCGCGGCGATGCCGGGTTCGAGATAAACGAGTATCAGCGCGATAGTCTGCGGATGCTCGGATTGAATGGACGAAAGCACTTGAACGGGGTCGGACTTTTTCAGAAAATCGAAAGGAGTGGAGCGGATTACGCCGGCGAGATTGCCCAAAACTTCTCGCGCCCTGTCCGTGCCGAGCGCTTTTTCCAGAATGGACTTCGCATAGTTGACGCCCCCTTGGCTGATATAACTTTGGGCGAGCATCAAATTATAAAATTCCTCCAGCACCGGCTCTTGCACGTCTGGCGGAACGGCACGCAGCGAGGCGATTTCGAGCGTGATGTCTTCCACTTCTTCTTGCGTCAGCTGGTTGAACACGCGGCTCGCCGCCGCTTCTCCGAGTCCGACGAGAAGCACGGCTATCTTCTGCCTACCTGTCAGTTCTTTAACCGCCATTCGTTACCGCCGATACCGGCAGGAAGATTCTACTACAATTCCGGGCAACCCGCCAGCGGGACAAAAAGCCCGGCGGTTCAATTATTAACGCAACCGAAAAGGCGGTTTAGTCCTCAAGAAGCCAGTTCCTAATGATTTTAACGACCTCGCTCGGATTCTCTTCGATTTGGCGGATCACTTCTTCGCGCATCTGCGTGTGTTTCGACTTCGGACCTTCTTTGATTTTCCGCACGACCACGGCTTCCGCTTCGTCCATCCGCTCCTCGAGAGCCTTAATCGCGAAATCCAAATCCGGTATTTCGTCGGCAATATCCGCGCCTTCGAGCGCCAGTTTCAGGTTCGGCGAAATCGTGTTCACGATGCCGCGAAGCACGAGCAGCGCGAACATAATCAAAATCGCCGCCGCCGCGATGCGAATGTAGTCGCCGATTCTCTGGTCGCGTAGAACGACCTCCGGCGGTGTCGAAGCGGCGGGCGGCTTGCCCGTCACCACGATTTTGTCGCCCGCGGTGATCCTTGCGCCGATTGCGCTCGCGACGAGAAGCTCCGTCTCTTGGCGCTTCGCGTCCGAAAACGCGTCGTCCGTTATCACTATCGAAATCGAACGGGATAGTATCGCTCCGCTCGGCAGCGTAGTTTCGATGACTTCCCGGTTTACTTCGTAATTCCGGTCGGCGGACGAACTCGACGAAGTTTCGGTCGTCCCGCCTTCCCCGCCGATGACGCCCGAATATCCCGGAATGTTGCTGAACGTGCCGGGCACACCGCCGCCGTCGCCGGAACTCGATTCCTTCGTGTCTTCGGTCAGCTTTTCCGATTTCAGCACGCCCTTGTCGCCCACGGACGGCGTGTAAACTTCCGCCTGCTTCGAAACTTTGGCGAAGTCGATTTCCACGGTCGCCGCGGCTTCGACGCTTCCGATGCCGTAAACTTTTTCGAGAATGCGAACCACTTTAGTCTCGAGTTCGCGCTCCACCTTCCGTTTGTACGCAAGTTGCTCGCCCGAAACCATCGAGTCGCTTTGCGGACCGTAAAGTATGTTCCCGACTCCGTCCGTCACCGTCACGTTTTCGGCCGACAGGTTTTCCACAGCGTGGCTTACGAGGTGCACAACACCGCGCGTCTGCGATTCCGACATAAACTGGCCCGGCTCTAGATGCAAAACCACGCTCGCGCTCGCCGGCTCCGGCTCGGAAAGAAAGCTCGATTCGCGCGGCATCACCAAATGCACTCTCGCGGCTTTGACTTCGCCGAATCCCATCAGCGTGCGCGTCAGCTCGCCTTCGAGCGCGCGCTGATAGTCGATGCGCATCCCGGTTTCGGTCACGCCCATTTTGCTTTTGTCGAACTTTTCGAATCCGACCACGCCCGCGGTGGGTAGGCCTTTGCCCGCCATTTGCACCCTGACTTCGGGCACTTGGTTTCCGGGGACGAGCACCGTCGTGCCGTTGTCCGCCAGCCGGTATTCCACGCGGGACGACTTGAGTTCGTCAACGATTCGCGCCGCATCCGCGGGGTCGAGCTGCGTGTAAAGCGGCGACATCCCGACGGGCTTCCAAAGCGCGATCATGACTATAAACAGGCTTACGACGATAACCGTCGCCGCTCCGAAAAACACTTTCGTCGCAGGCGTCAGTTTAGCAAAAAGTTGTCCGATTTGCTCGGCCAAGGCGATCACCTCGAAAGGCATCGAATGCCTCAAGGCGGCGAAAAACGAAACGCCGCCCGCCCCGCTTGCGCGGAGCTAAGGCGGCTAACAATGATGACAGGCGTCGAGCGCCGGATTCATTATACATGACGACGCGAAGATATGCAATACCCTCGGCGAATTTCCACCTCCTTTCCGCAGCGCCTCAAGTCAAGCCGTAAAAAATGCAGACGATAACTAAAACGGCTATTATTGAACCGATGAACGAAACCGGAACCGGAAATTATCTCGCTGGCAAAACCGTCCTTGTCACGGGCGGCACGGGCAGCATCGGACGCGAGCTTGTTCGCCACGTCCTCGGCTGCTCGCCAGCTGTCGTGCGCGTGCTTTCCCGCAACGAATTCAACCAATACCGTATGGCGCAGGAATTCGGCGGCGAAAAAAACATCCGGTTTCTCCTCGGCGACGTGCGCGAGCACGACCGGGTGATGCGCGCCGCCGAAGGCGTGGACGTGATTTTCCACGCCGCCGCGCTTAAACACGTTCCCGCCTGCGAATACAATCCATTCGAGGCGGTCAAAACCAACGTCGTCGGCACGCAAAATCTCATCGAAGCCGCGATAGAGCACAGTGTCGAGCGCCTCATATCGATTAGCACGGACAAAGCCGTCAGCCCCACGAACACGATGGGAGCGACGAAACTTCTCGCCGAGCGTCTCGTGCTCGCGGCGAACCTGTATAAAGGCGAGCGGAAAAGCGCGTTCAGCGTGGTCAGATTCGGCAACGTTCTCGCCAGCCGCGGCAGCGTGATTCCGTTTTTCATCCGCCAAATCAAAGCGGGCGGCCCCGTTACGCTTACCCACCCGAAAATGCGCCGGTTTTTCATGTCCATCCCCGAAGCGGTCGAGCTTGTTCTCGGCGCAGGCGCGATAACGCCGGGCGGCGAGATTTACATCCTTAAAATGCCGGTAGTCGTTATCAAAGACCTGATTGACGTTTTAATCGAAACGTACGCGCCTGCTTTCGGAAAATCGCCGGAAAATGTGGAAGTTAAAATCACCGGATTAAGGCCCGGCGAAAAAATTCAAGAAGAACTGCTGACGGCGGAAGAACTGCAGGCGGCGAGCGAAACCGAAAGGTTCTACGTCGTACCGGCGGAGTTCGAACCGCCCGCGAGAAACGGCGGTCCGGAGCCGCTGGGATATGGCACGCTCAGCCAGGCCGCGCTCTCGAAAAACGAAATCCGCGAAATCGTCGTAAAAATGAAAGACGAGTTCCTTAGACTCTCGGAAGATTAGCAGTGGGACCCCCGAGGCCACCCGAACCGTAGGGGCGGACCGCCCTTCGCCCGAAACGTAGGGGCGAGCCGCCGCTCGCCCGAAACGTAGGGGCGAGCCGCCGCTCGCCCGAAAGAAAAAAAACCACCGAGGCACAGAGCCACAGAGAAGAATTTAATATCATATAGTGAATTACGCGTATGGAGTGCGCGCTTGCATTACGCGCATGAATTACGCGCATGCAATACGAGCATGAATTACGCGCTTGGAGTGAGCCACGCAAGTGGCTCCTTTCTTCGCGGTACGCAAGTACCGCCCTTTTTTCGCGGTACGCAAGTGGTGCCTTTATTTCGCTATATTCAGGTAGCGGCGGGGTTTACCCCCGCCGTCATTCGACTTAATCGTCCTTCAAATATACGGAACGGGGTAAACCCGTTCCCTACCTCTATTTCGAGTTTCGCGCCCTACGTACCATCCGAGCCTTCGCGCGAAGGCCGGCGGCTGGCGCTTTCCGCTCCGGTTTCGCTTTCGGCGGAATCGGCGTCCGCCGCGTCGTCGCTCTCCGCGGGTACGAGGCCTTCTTTCGGGTCGTTCAATAGGCTGAAATAGTTTTTGACGAGTTCGCGATACTCCGGCGGGATTTCCTCCGCGTTCATCGCCCGTTCCTGCGAGCCGGTATATGCGCTGACTATGCTGTAATAGTCCCGCAGCCCTTTCGCGTCCGTCGGAAGCGACCGGAATTCCTCGAACAGCGTCGCGCCGCCCTCGCCCACGCGGCCGAGCACGCGCGTGTCATACGTGCCCGCGGGTATTTGTTCCGGCGCGTACAGCGGGTCGAATTCCACCGCCACGCGCTCGTTACCCTCGCCCGGGATGTCGCGGCGGCTGCGCTCGCCTTCGCTGCCGCCCGGCGCGCTGTCCGTCCGCAGGTTCGTCGTGCCGTATCCCCAATTGCTAGTGGCCTGGCCCGACTGCGCCTGCAGATACTGCCCGCGGCGAAGGTTTTTCATAATCTCGCCCATTTCGCCCGAAAGGCTTTCGAGCAGTTCCTGATTAGACGGGCCGCCGCCTTGTCCGTCCTGTCCGTTCTTGCCGCTTTGACCCATTCCTTCCTGCATCTGCCCCAAACCTTGGGACATTCCGCCTTTTCAGGTGCCGCCTTCCTTGCACTCATTTTCGAGCTTGTCCAAAAGTTCGTTTATCTCCTGCTTGCGCTCTTCCGACAATTGCTTTTCGGTGCCGCTGGACGATGCGCTCTGCTGCATAGCTTTGTTCGCCTCGTCCGCAAGTCTGCGCATTTTGTCTATTTCGTTTTGCGGCACGGTTCCGGTTTCGTTGAAGCACTCGATCATTTTTTCGACTTGCTCTTTAAGCTCGTCCGCCTTCGCATCGAGCTTGTTTCCTTCCATCAGCTCTCTAAGCTGAGCGGTCGTTTCCTTTAGCTCTTCGAGCGTGCTTTTCATCTGCTCGCGAACCTGACGCTCTTTTTCGAGGTTTTCCTTAAGTTTTTCCAGCGCGTTTTCGATTGCCTCGCGGTCCATCGCGTCCCCAAGTTCGGGATTTCGCTCAAGCGCCTCTTGCAATCCCTCCGCAAGCTGTTCGAGCATCTCAAGGTCTTCCGGCGAAAGCTCGCCCGCGTCAAGCCTCTTTTTAAGTTCCCGAAGTTCGGCGTTCAAATCTTCGAACCGCTTATCCATCAGCGCCTGGCCGAGCTTGCGCGATTCCTGCTGCTGCATGAGTTTCTGCGACAAATCCGACATAAACTTGCGGGCTTCCGGCGAATCGAGCGACTTCGCCGCTTTTTCCATTTCGCTTTGCAGTTTGTTCAGTTCTTCGAGCGCTTTGCCTTTGTCAAGCTTGCCGAGTTCCATCTTTTTGCCGAGCGATTCCAAGTCCTGCTGAAGCCGCTCAATCGGTTTGAATTCAACCGAATTTTTTCGCTCTTCGGTTTCCCTCGCCAGCCTGATTAGCTTTTTGCCGGTTTCCATCACCCGCTTGCGCTCTTCCTCGCGCTCCGGGTTTTCAAGCCAGCCGAGATACGGCACGAAAAACACCGCAAGCGTGCAAAGCGCCGCCGCGCCGCTTAGCCGCCACGATTTCGGGAAACTCCACGGATACACCGCCGTCGGCGCGACCGTTTCGCTCTGCTTTTCGGCGTCGTTCATAAGCGCATCCACCAGCGGATCGCTTACGGCGGATTTTCCCAGCAAATATGCGCTTGTCAGTCTGTCCTTCAGCCCCAAATGCGTGTCTGCGTCGATTGATACTTCGGTTGTCCTGATTTTGCGCATTAAGCCTGCAAATATCAGCCAGCCGATTCCCGCCGCCGCGCCGCCCAGCGTCGCATAAAGCCGCAGGTCGAATGTCCACGCGTTAAGTTTGGACAACAGAATTCCGGCAAAAACGAACGCGAGAAAAATGCCGATGGCTTCGCCAAGCGCCTTCGCAGCCAAAATAAGCCTGCGCCGCCGTTTCAGCCGGGCGATGAGTGCGATTAACGCCGATTTTTTTCCGCCGGAATTTTCCATATCGATCACCGTTATTATACCGGGAATATCGGCCGTTATGTGAAAGTTTTCCTTCTATCGGCGAATTTCGTTCCCGCACTGCCCGGATATTCGCCATTCGGCGGGTAAAAGCGTTATAAAAAATCCGCCCCGATTCAGCCTTTCAAACCGGCGAATCCGGGCAAAAAGCGAGGAGATTTTCATGACTAATGCAAAGTTGACCGAGGAGCAGGTTCTAAAGGCTCTCTCGAACGTAATCGACCCGGACCTTCACCGGGACATCGTTTCGCTCGGATTCATACACGACCTCGTCATCGGCGATAACAACGACGTGAGTTTGCGCATCGTCCTCACCACGCCCGCGTGCCCGATGAAAGACAGGCTGCGAAACGAGGCGCACGACAACCTCGCGGCGCTCCCCGGCATCGGCGAAATTAACCTCACTATGGACGCGCGCACGGTGAAACACGACGCGAAAGTCGTTCCGCAAAACATGCTGCCGGACGCGGGCAACATCATCGCGGTGGCGAGCGGCAAAGGCGGCGTGGGCAAAAGCACTGTCGCGGCGAATCTCGCCGTCGCGCTGGCGAAGGACGGCGCGAAAGTAGGGCTGCTCGATGCCGACATTTACGGGCCGAGCATTCCGATAATGATGGGCGTCGCGGGCCGCCAGCCCGAAATCACGCACGAAAAGAAAATCAAGCCGATCGTCGCGTTCGGCGTCAAAGTTATGAGCATCGGCTTTCTCATCGACCCCGACCAGGCGGTCATCTGGCGCGGCCCGATGGTAGGCGCGGCGATTAAGCAGTTTTTGGGCGACGTGGACTGGGGCGAGCTCGATTATCTCGTCATCGACCTGCCGCCCGGCACCGGCGACGCGCAGCTTACAATCGTGCAAAACCTTTCGGTCACAGCGGCAATCGTCGTGACCACCCCCCAGCGCGTGGCCCATTCCGTCGCGGCGAAAGGCGTGACGCTGTTCCGCAAGCTCAGCGTGCCCGTGCTCGGCATCATCGAAAACATGAGCTACTTCGTATGCCCGGAGTGCGGCGCGGAAGACGATATTTTCGGGCGCGGCGGCGGGATGGAAATCGCAAGCAGGCTAGAGGTGCCGTTCCTCGGCGAAATCCCGATTAACAGCCTTCTGCGAAAGGCCAGCGACGAAGGTTTGCCCGAAGTCGCACGCGACCCGGAAAGCCCCATCAGCAAAAGCATTTTCGGCGTATCGCGCAACCTTGCCGCGAATGTAAGCAAACATATTTTGACCGGCGCGATGCAGGGGTAGTTTCAACTTGGGAGCAAGCCACGGAATCGGCTTCTTTATGGAATGCACGGAGGTGCGATCACATAAATGCTTGGGAGTAAGCCACAAAAGTGGCTTCTTTATATAATGCACGAAAGTGCATTTGATAAAAAAACCGATCTAAAATCCACTTCCGGTACCGCCTT
>JAANMV010002526.1_pt1 | contig 17576 bp, 12 predicted proteins | sample 7279661 | NCBI WGS metagenome assembly JAANMV01 (sample SAMN14094540, study PRJNA606508) | bioreactor metagenome | isolation source: A lab-scale SPAN reactor treating ammonium-rich wastewater day 121 | place: Ireland: Galway | collected 2017-05-16 | reverse complement strand
AAACTCCCAGCCAGCCTGGCCGCAGTCTGTGGAGGCCGTGGCATGAGCCGGGTGAGATCGTCACCGCGAACGCCGCAAGACGCGAAAGTCGAGCTTGCAGGGAGGGGAAAGCTCAGCGACCGTTGTCGCCAGGGCCTGAGTAGTAACCCCGCCGGCCGGATTGTTACGCGTCCCCGGTTTTCCTGGGGGCTCGTCGGCGCCGTGGGCTCGCCGACCTACTGCCTACCTGCCTACGCCAGCATCCCCGCCTGGCGGGCGTACTCGAAGATGTCGCCGGCTTCGAGGATGGGCAGGATGTCGCCCAACGGCTTCAGCGCGTAGGTCTCGCCCTGGGTCAGGTTGGTGACCGTGTGGGCGTCGAGGTCGACCGCCAGCTCGTCGCCGGTGCGGACTCGGTCGATCAGCCGGCCGCTGGACTCGGCCGGGAGGACGTAGCCGCCGTTGACCGAGTTGCGGAAGAAGATCCGCGCGTAGGACTCGGCGATGACGATCCGGCAGCCGGCCTCGGCGATTGCCAGCGGGGCGTGCTCGCGCGAGGAGCCGCAGCCGAAGTTGCCGCCGGCGACGATGATGGCGTAGTCCGAGGTGAACGAATCCTCGGCACAGAACTTCAGCCCGCCCTGCGGCAGCCCCGACTTGGCGTCGGGCACGCCGGCCATGGCGTAGCGGCCGAAGAACTTGCGCTCGGCGGGGTCGGCCGGGTTGTAGACCAGGTACTGGGCCGGGATGATCTGGTCGGTGTCGATGCTGTCACCGACCACGAACGCCTTGCCCTTGAACTGCTTTTCCATGGCTAGCCCATCATGTCGCGCGGGTCGGTGAGGACGCCGGTGACGGCCGTGGCCGCCACGGTCATGGGCGAGGCCAGATAGACCTGCGCCTCTTTGTGGCCCATCCGGCCGGGGAAGTTGCGGTTGGTCGAGCTGACGCAACTGATCGGCTCGTTCAACCGCCCGAAGGTGTCGGTCGGTCCGCCCAGGCAGGCGGCGCAACTGCTCTCGCCCAGCCGGCAGCCGGCGGACTCGAAGATCTCCCGCAGGGTCTGCCCGTTGACCTGGATGCGGCTCATCTCCCGCGCCACCTCGGTGGTCGCCGGGACGATGAAGGTGTCGATCGTCACCTCGCGACCCTTGAGGATGCCGGCCGCGGCGATGAAGTCGGTGATCTTCCCGCCGGTGCACGAGCCGATGTAGGCCCGGTCGATGGGCGTGCCCTTGACCTCGTTGACCAAGGCCAGGTTGTCCGGCCGGTGCGGCTTGGCCACCGACGGCTCGAGCTTGGTCACGTCGAACGTCTTGCGGTAGCAGTAGTCGCCGTCGGCGGTATCGTGGACCTCGTCCCAGGTCTGCGGGGTGCCGGCCTTGGCGGTGCGCTCGGCGACGTACTTCCGGGTGACTTCGTCGGGCTCGATCACGCCGTTCTTGCCGCCGGCCTCGATGACCATGTTGCACAGGGTCATGCGCTCTTCGATGTTCAGGCCGAACACGCCGTCGCCGACGAACTCCATGGCCCGGTAGGTGGCGCCGTCGAAGCCGATGTCGCCGATCACCTGGAGGATCAGGTCCTTGGCCATCAGGTACGGCGGCAGCTCGCCGTGGAACTCGAAGCGCATGGTCTGCGGGACCTTCAGCCACAGGCGGCCGGTGCCCATGATGAAGCCGGCCTCGGTGTTGCCGATGCCGGTGGCGAACTCGCCGAAGGCGCCGGCGGTGCAGGTATGGCTGTCGGTGCCGAACAAGACCTCGCCCGGGCGGGTGTGGCCCTCCTCGGGCAGGGCGATGTGGCAGACACCCTTGTAGCGGTCGGTGCCCACGTCGTAGTAGTACGGCAAGTCCTGTTCGGCGGCGAAGTCGCGGAGGATGTCGACGTTGCGGTGCGCCCGCTCGTCGGCGGTGAAGATGTAATGGTCGGGGATGATCACCAGCTTGTGCCGGTCCCAGACCTTGGCCTGCGCGCCGAACTTCTCGTGGAAGATGCCGATACTGCCCGGCCCGCAGACGTCGTGGGTCATGAGGATGTCGACGTCGACCCAGACGTTCTCGCCGGCGCGGACCCGCTCGCGGCCGGCGTGACGGGCCAGAATCTGCTCGGTCATGGTCATGCCCACGACACTCTCCTCGACGGCAAAGAAAGCCGATCTGTTGTTCGCCATTATAGGTGGTGAGCGGGATCCCGGCAACCGCGCGAAGCCGCCGTGAGCGGGCCGCCGGGGCTTGACAGGAGGCCGGTTCGCGGTTAGACTCAGCCGCGTTCTTGGGGCCGTAGCTCAGCTGGGAGAGCGCTTGAATGGCATTCAAGAGGTCAGGGGTTCGATCCCCCTCGGCTCCATCCCCCAAGTCTCGTCCGCGGTCAAGGTAGCGGGCCGATGGCCGCTGCCCCGCCCCAAGCGAGTTCCGCCGACAAGCTGGCCTTCGCGATCTCGGCGGTGGCCAGCCCGTTTCTCATCCTGCCCGCGTTCATCGGCGTGTTGGTGGCCGATCTGGCGGAGACCGCCGGTCAGGCGTGGCTGTGGACCGGCGTGGCGGTCGGCGGGACCGTGGCGGTGCCGCTGCTGTACATCCTGGTCGGCGTGCGGAAGGGCACCATCACCGACCCGCACATCATGGTCTTGGAGCAGCGTAGGCGGCCGTTCTTCGCGGCGGTGGCCGGGGCGGTGCTGGCGGCCGGCCTGTTGCGGCTGATCGGCGCGCCCGAGCCGTTGCAGCTCGGCGCCGCGGCGGTGGCCATCAACGGCATGCTGTTCGGCGTGATCAGCCTGCGTTGGAAGATCTCGATGCACCCGTCGACCCTGGCGGCGGCGGCGGTGCTGTGCGGGATGATCCTCTCGCCGCGCTGGTTGTGGGCGCTGGTCGCGGTGCCGGCGGTGATCTGGGCCCGAGTTCACCGCAAGCGGCACGACTGGGCCCAGGGGATCGCCGCGGTGCTGCTGGCCTGCGTCGTTACCGCGGCCATGACCTGGCTGTACCTGTCGGTCTCGACGCCGGTCGGCTCGTAGCGCGCGGCGAGGATGGAGACGTAAGCATGTGGTGGGTCAAGTGCCTGACCATCGGCGCGGCCGGCGGTCTGATCGGCGGGTTGTTGGGCGTCGGCGGAGGGATCATCATGGTGCCCCTGCTGATGATCTTCATGCGCCTCGACATTCACGATGCCAAGGCCATCTCGCTGGCGGTGATCTGCGTGGTCTCCCTGTCGGGCACCATCGCCCACGGGAAGCTCGGGCGCCTGAGCGGGCGCGAGTGGGAGATGGTTGCCGTGGCCGGGCTGGCCGCGGTGGTCGGCTCACCGGTGGGGGCCGCGCTGGCGGAGAAAGTCGACCGCCAGACGCTGCTGCGCCTGTTCGCCATCATGCTGCTGGTCACGGGCATCAAGTACCTGTTGCCCAGCAAGCCCGCTCCGGACCCGGCGCCGGCGGCGCAGGTGGCGGAGCGGTAGCCTACCCGAACGGCCGCTGATCGTTGCCGAACTCCAGCGGCTTGGGCAGTTCGCTGGCGCCCATCAGCCAGGCATCGACCTGGTGCGCGGCGTGGCGGCCCTCGGCGATGGCCCAGACGATCAGGCTCTGGCCCCGGGCCATGTCGCCGGCGGCGAACACCCCGTCGGCGGTGGTGGCCCGGCCCGGTCCGCACTGGACGTTGCCCCGGCCGTCAAGCTCCACCCCGAGCTGATCCAGCATCCCGCCCGGCTCCGCGCCGGTGAAGCCCATGGCCAGGAGGACCAGGTCGGCGCGGTAGGACTGCTCGCTGCCGGCGATAGGCTCGAACCGCGGCCGGCCGTTGTTGGTGATCATCTCGACCTTGACCGTGCGCAACTCGCGGACGTGGCCGGCCTGGTCCCCGACGAACTCGGTGGTGTTGATCTGATAGACCCGCTCGCCGCCCTCCTCGTGGGCGCTGCTGACCCGGAAGACGTTGTCCCACTGCGGCCAGGGGTTGGCCTGATCGCGGCGGTCCGGCGGCCGCGGGACGATCTCGAACTGCGCCACGCCGGCGCAGCCCTGGCGGTGGACCGTGCCGAGGCAGTCGGCGCCGGTGTCGCCGCCGCCGATGATCACCACGTGCAGGCCCTCGGCGATGACCGACTCGGTGTCGTCCACCGGCAGTCCGGCGGCGCGGCGATTGGCCTGGGTGAGAAACGGCACGGCGAACATCACACCGTCCAGGTCGCGGCCGGGGATAGGCAGGTCGCGCGGCCGGCTGGCGCCGCCGGCCAGGATCAGCGCGTCGTGCCGCGCGCGCAACTCGGCGGCGTCGACGTTCTCGCCGACGTGGACACCGGTCCGGAAGACCACTCCCTCGGCGGTCATCTGCGCGATCCGCCGGTCGAGGTGGCGCTTCTCCATCTTGAACTCGGGGATGCCGTAGCGGAGCAGCCCGCCTGGAGCGTCGGCGCGCTCGTAGACGGTCACCTGGTGGCCGGCCCGGGCAAGCTGCTGGGCGGCGGCCAGCCCGGCCGGGCCGGAGCCGATCACGCCGACCGACTTGCCGGTCAGCCGGCTGGGCGGCTCGGGGCCGATCCAGCCCTCGGCCCAGGCGCGCTCGATGATCGCCAGCTCAATCTGCTTGATGGTCACCGCCGGCTGGTTGATGGCCAGCACGCACGACGATTCGCAGGGCGCGGGGCACAGCCGGCCGGTGAACTCGGGGAAGTTGTTGGTGACGTGGAGCCGATCGATGGCATCGCGCCACTGATCGCGGTAGACCAGATCGTTCCAGTCCGGGATAAGGTTGCCCAGCGGACAGCCCTGATGGCAGAACGGGATCCCGCAATCCATGCACCGCGCGCCCTGCTCGCGGAGCTTGTCGGCCGGCAGGACCGGCTCGACGTAGACTTCCTGCCAGTCGCCCAGCCGCTCGTCGACCGGACGCCGCTTGGCCGTCTTCCGCTCGAAATCCATGAAACCGGTTGGCTTGCCCATGCTTCCTCCGGCGCAAGGCCACGCGCTAGTGCGCCCGCGCTTCCGAACCCGTCAGACCGATCACGGAGGTCACCCTCAAGATGTCCTCGGGGTTCTCGGCGAGTTGTTGGAACACATCCATGATGATCGAGGCGCGATCCTGTGGGTCGACATCTTCCCAGGCGTCCCACACCACACGTAGTCGCAGCGGCTTGCCGATGAGGCCGAAGACTCGCCCACCTTCGTGGATCTCAATCTCGGGGGCTCCGGGCAGTCCGCCTTCGTTTTGCCACTCATCCAGCAACTGATTGATCAGATCCTGGCGGTTGGCTACGGGATCCTCATCGTGAATCCTGTTTACTGGCATGCTCTCGCTCCTCAACGGTGAATCGTGTCAGTTCAGCGCCAGCCACCAGACCGCTGCCGCCAAGCGGTCCAAGTCCCGCGTCGAGGCCGTTCCCGGCCAATACCTGAGTCCGAAGCACCAGTGCTCGTTGGCCTCCCAGATACGGCGGCAATACTGGCGCTTCTCTTCGGCTGTCCAGGATGAGCCGGTGCTCTTCATGGTGACCACACCGTACAAGAGCAGGCCGTGACCGCCTTCCTCCGGGTACTCGAGGTGGTGGCCGGCCGCGCTCAACCGCGCACGCTCGGAGGCGAACGCCGCCGACATCGACGACGCACCAGCCTTGGCCTTCCAGGGCGTGCCGCCGGCCAAACCCAGGAAGTCGAACAGCTTGACCTTGATGGCCATCTCGCCGGCGTAGCCGAACAGATAGGCCGCTCCGGTCCGACGGTTTGCGTCGCGGAGTGCCTCTGCGTCCGCCAGCCGTTCCCACATGGCTCGGCGCATTCCTTGGAGCGACTGCTGCTCTCGTTCCATGGCCGAACGGATGCCCATCTCAGTCTGCCGCCTTGTCCAGCACCCGTTTGTAGTCGCGCGGCATGACCTTCACGAAGCGCGGGAGCCAGGCCTGCCAATCGTCCAGAATGGCCCGCGCCACCGTGCTCCCGGTGTGCTCGGAGTGCTCGGTCAAGAGCTGGCGGACCAGGCACTGATCGTCCGCGTCGTCGAACGGGTCGAGGTCGACCATCTCCTGATTGCAGCGCACCTCGAAGTCGCCGTCGGGATCGATCACGAAGGCCATGCCACCGCTCATGCCGGCGGCGAAGTTGCGGCCGGTGTGGCCGATGACCACCGCCACGCCGCCGGTCATGTACTCGCAGCCGTGGTCCCCGGTGCCCTCGACCACCGCCTGGGCGCCGCTGTTGCGGACGCAGAAGCGTTCGCCGGCCACGCCGCGGAAGAAGGCCTTGCCGCTGGTGGCGCCGTACAGGGCCACGTTGCCGATGACGATGTTCTGCTCCGGCACGAAGGTCGCGGCCCGCGGCGGGTAGACCACCACCGTGCCGCCGGACAGGCCCTTCCCGGTGTAGTCGTTGGCGTCGCCCTCCAGTTCGAGGGTGAGCCCGCGCGGGGCAAAGGCCCCGAAGCTCTGCCCGGCCGAGCCGGTGAAGCGCAGATGGATGGTGTTCTCGGGCAGCCCATCGGCGCCCCACCGGCGGGTCAGCTCGCTGCCCAGGATAGTCCCGGTGGTCCGGTTCACGTTGCGGATCGGCAGCTCAAGCCGGACCGGCTCGCCCTTGTCGATGGCCGGCGCGCAGCGGCGGAGCAACTCCTGGTCGAGCACTTCCTCGAGCCCGTGGTCCTGCGGCACGGTCCGGTGCACGGCCACCTCCGGCCCGACCTCGGGCCGGTGGAGGATCTTGGTGAAGTCCAGCCCGCGGGTCTTGTAGTGCTCGATGGCCTGGTTCATGTCCAGCAGGTCGCTCCGGCCGATCATGTCGTCCAGCTTGCGGAAGCCGAGCCGGGCCATGATCTCGCGCAGCTCCTGGGCGATGAACATCATGAAGTTGACCACGTGCTCGGCCTTGCCGGCGAACCGCTTGCGCAGCTCCGGGTTCTGCGTGGCCACGCCCACCGGACAGGTGTCCAGGTGGCAGACGCGCATCATGATGCAGCCCATGACCACCAGCGGCGCGGTGGCGAAGCCGTACTCCTCGGCGCCGAGCAGCGCGGCGATGGCCACGTCGCGGCCGGTCTTGAGCTGGCCGTCGGTCTGGACGATGATCCGGTCGCGCAGCTTGTTCATCACCAGGGTCTGCTGCGTCTCGGCCAGGCCCAGCTCCCACGGCGCGCCGGCGTACTTGATGGAGGTGATGGGACTGGCGCCGGTGCCGCCGTCGTGGCCGCTGATCAGGACCACGTCGGCATGGGCCTTGGCCACCCCGGCGGCGACGGTGCCGACGCCGATCTCGGCCACCAGCTTGACCGACACCCGCGCCCGCGGGTTGCCGTTCTTCAGGTCGAAGATGAGCTGCGCCAGGTCCTCGATCGAGTAGATGTCGTGGTGCGGCGGCGGGGAGATCAGCCCGACGTACGGGGTGGTGTGCCGCACCGCCGCGATCCATGGGTAGACCTTGTGCGCCGGCAGCTCGCCGCCCTCGCCGGGCTTGGCGCCCTGGGCCATCTTGATCTGCAGCTCGTCGGCGTTGACCAGGTACTCGCTGGTCACGCCGAACCGGCCGGAGGCCACCTGCTTGATGGCCGACCGGCGCAGGTCGCCGTTCTCATCCGGGACGAACCGCCGCGGATCCTCGCCACCCTCGCCGGTGTTGGACTTGCCGCCCAACCGGTTCATGGCGATGGCCAGCGTCTCGTGTGCCTCGGCGCTGATCGACCCGTACGACATGGCCCCGGTGCAGAACCGCTTGACGATGCTCTCGGCCGGCTCGACCTCGTCCAGCGGAACCGGGTCGCCGGCCTCGAACTTGAGCCGCATCAGGCCGCGCAGGGTGCACAGCCGCTGGGACTGGTCGTCGACCCGCTGGGTATAGGACTTGAAGACGTCGTAGCTGCCCGACCGGGTGGCGTGCTGGAGGCGGTAGACCGTCTCGGGGTTGAACAGGTGGTATTCACCCTCGCGCCGCCACTGGAACTGCCCGCCCCAGGCCAGCAACTGCGGGCCCACCGGCCGGTCCGGGAACGCCCGCCGGTGGTGGGCGAGAATCTCCTCGGTCAGCTCCTCCAGGCCGATCCCGCCGACCTGCGAGGCGGTCCAGGTGAAATACTGGTCGATCACCGCCTGGTTCAGCCCGATGGCCTCGAAGATCTGCGCGCCGCGGTAGCTCTGGATGGTCGAGATGCCCATCCGGGCCATGACCTTGACCACGCCCTTGACCACTGCCTTGAGGTAGTTCTGCTCGGCCTGGGCCGCGTCCAGCCCGTCGGCCAGCATCCCGCGCCGGTGCAGCTCGCGCAGGCTGTCCAGCGCGACGTACGGGTTGACGGCGTCGGCGCCGTAGCCGAGGAGCAGGCAGAAGTGGTGGACCTCGCGGGCGTCGCCGGTCTCGATCACCAGGCTGACCCGCGTGCGGCTCTCGTTCCGGACCAGGTGGTGGTGCAGCCCGGCGCAGGCCAGGAGCGAGGGGATCGGGGCGCGGTCGGGCCCGATGCCCCGGTCCGAGACGACCAGCAGGTTGGCGCCCTCGGCGATGGCCCGGTCGGCCTCGGCGCACAGCCGCTCCAGGGCCGCGGTCAGGCCGGCCGCGCCGTTGGCGGCCGGGAAGACCGCCGCCAGCGTCGCCGCCCGGAACCCGCGCCAGCCGTCCAGCGCGGCCAGGGTGGCCAGCTCCTGATTGGTCAGGATGGGGTGCTCGAGGCGGAGGCGATGGGCCGCGCGCGGGCCGGGCTCGAGGAGGTTGTCCTGCGCGCCCAGGTTGGTCAGCACGGCGGTCACCAGCTCCTCGCGGATGCAGTCCAGCGGCGGATTGGTGACCTGCGCGAAGAGTTGCTTGAAGTAGTTGTAGAGCACCTGGGGACGGTCGGACAGCACCGCCAGCGGGGCGTCGTTGCCCATCGAGCCGATGGACCACAGCCCCTGGTTGGCCATCGGGCCGAGGATGTACTTGTGATCTTCCAGGGTGAACCCGAACGCCTGCTGCCGGGTGAGCAGCTCCTCGGGCACGGGCGTGGCCGGCGCGGCGGCCGGCGGGGCCTGGTCGAGGTGGGCCATGTGCTCGGCCAGCCACTCACCGTACGGCGCGGCCTCGGCCAGCTCGCGCTTCAACTCCTCGTCGCCGACGATCCGGCCCTGCTCCATGTCCACCAGGAACATCCGGCCGGGCTCCAGCCGCCCCTTCTTGACGATGTCCTCTGGCGGGATGTCCAGCACCCCGACCTCCGACGCCATGATCACCAGGTCGTCCCGCGTGACCCAATACCGCGACGGACGCAGCCCGTTGCGGTCCAGCGTCGCGCCGATGGTCTTCCCGTCGGTGAAGGCGATCGAGGCAGGCCCGTCCCACGGCTCCATGACGCAGGCGTGGTAGGCGTAGAAGTCCTTGCGCTCCTGGGGCATGGTCCGGTGGTTCTCCCAGGCTTCGGGGATGAGCATCATCATCACCTGCGCCGGGGCGCGGCCGGACTTGATCAACAACTCGATCACGCAGTCGATGGTGCCGGTGTCGCTCAGCCCATCGCGGATGATGGGCAGCAGCTTGGCGAGGTCGCCGGGCTCGAACAGGCTTGATTCCAGCAGCGCCTGGCGGGCCTTCATCCAGTTGATGTTCCCGCGCAGCGTGTTGATCTCGCCGTTGTGCGAAATCATCCGGTACGGGTGGGCCAGCTCCCAGCTCGGGAAGGTGTTGGTCGAGAAGCGCGAGTGGTACATGCAGAACGCGCTCTCGAGCCGCTCGTCGCTCAGGTCCGGGTAGTACGGCTGCAACTGGTCCGGCGTCAGCATCCCCTTGTAGACCAGCGTGTAGCACGACAGGCTGGGGCAGTAGACCATCTTGCGGCAGGTCAGCTCGCTGGCCTCGACTGCCTTCTCGAACAGCCGCCGCGCCACGTACAGCTTGCGCTCCAACCAGTCCGGGTCGCCGCGCCGCGCGCCGAAGGTGACGAACACCTGCTCGACCGCAGGCTCGCCGGCCAGGGCCGTGTCGCCCAGGAGCCGGTTGTCGGTCGGCACCTCGCGCCAGCCCAGCACCCGCAGCCCCTCGCCGGCGATGATCTCGGTCAGCATCGCCTTGGCCGCGGCGGCCTCGGCCGGATCCTTCGGCAAGAACACGCAGCCGGCGCCGTACTCCTTCTCCGGAGGCAGGGCGAAGCCCAGCTTGGCGGTGACGGCGCGGTAGAACGAGTCGGGGAGCTGGATGAGCACCCCGGCGCCGTCGCCGGTGTTGACCTCACAGCCGCACGCACCGCGGTGGTTGAGGGCATTGAGCGCGACGATCCCGTCGGCGATGATACGGTGGGAGCGGCGCCCCTTCAGGTGGACCAGGAACCCGACGCCGCAGGCGTCGTGCTCGCGTTCGGGGCTGTAGAGTCCTTGCGCGGCGGGGAGACCAAGAGGCATGTGCGAAACTCCTGACCGGAGGGACCGGAACGCCAGCGGTGGCCAACCGAGTCGAGTATGGGCTCACCAGTATAACCGAGGCCGCCGCTAAGGTCAAGGCGGTGTGCCCGAGGATCCGGTCATAGAGCGGGTTCGCGCCCTATTCGGAGCAACTTGTCAGGAAGCCTGGTGGCGGCCCCAGCGGAGAGTCGCGCCGGGGCCCGGGCGCACGGGCAGGGCTGCCCGTGCCGCGGCTGCCAGCGCCTTGACACCCGCCGGGTGACGCCGCAACCTGCCCGAGAGTGCCGTACCGGAGCCAGTCATGCTGACCGCCGAGCAGGTCGCCTTCTTCGCGGAGCAGGGGTACCTCCACGCGCCCGGGGTCTTCTCGCCGGCCGAGATGGACATCTTGGACGCGCAGCTCGACCGGGTGATCGAGACCTGGGGGATCGAGAGCCCCGGCTGGTCCGGGCCGTGGCGTCGGGTCTACATGGACGCCGACACAGAGAGCCGCTCGCGGCTGTTGGCCATGGACGATTTCCACCTCCAGGACGGCACCTGGCTGCGGGCGATCATGGCGCCCTGCCTGCTCGATCTGGTCGAGCAGCTACTCGGCCCGGTGATCGAGATCCACCACACCACCATGCACGCCAAGCCGCCGAGCACCGGGCATCCCTTCCCGATGCACCAGGACAGCCCGTTCTTCCAGCACACCGACGGGCGGTACGTGGAGGCGCTGATCCACCTCGACCCGACCTCTCACGCCAACGGGGAGATCCGCTTCCTGCCCGGCTCACACAAGCTCGGCCACCTGGAGCACGTGACCGAGACGCCGGACGGGGCCTGCACCCCTCACCTGCCGACCGACCGCTACCGGCTGGAACAGACCACCCCGGTCCCGGCGCGGCGCGGCGACGTGGTGTTCTTCAGCATCTACACCATCCACGGGAGCCAGATCAACACTACCGACCAGATTCGTCGGCTGGTGCGGGTGGGCTACCGCGATCCGGCCAACCAACAGCTCGGCGGCTACGGGCTGCAGCGCCCCGGGCTGATGGTCCGCGGGCTGCGGCCCAAGCCTCCCACCTAGCTTTCGCCGCTGCCGGTGAAGAACGGGTTGGGCGGCACCACGGTCCGGTTGCCCGGCGTGGTCGTGTCCGGGATCGGCGTCGAGCCGTTGTTGCAGGTCCACATCTGGGTGACCCGCGCCCACTTCACGTGACCGTCGTAGTAGGCCACGTTGAGGCCGTCGTTGTGGCGGGCCGACAGCGCGTAGTTGGCCACGTCGGGTTCACGGGCGCTGTAGTGCGTCCAGGTCCAGTCCTCGCTGCTGACCACGCTGCCGTCCCAGATGAACACCGTGGCGACCGAGCTCATCTGCGCCTCGGCGGTGTTGACCATGGTGGCCGAGGCGTTGATCGGGTCCGCCAACCCGGCGTTGGCCAGGGCCGCCACGTTGACGTGGTAGGACAGGCCGTAGCTGGTGGTGGTGGTCGACGGGCAGAAGTAGATCTGCCGGTTCTTGATGTACGGGGTGGTCAGCGCCGGCATGCTGAACCAGTCGGTGGTGAAGGTCGAGTTCGGCGCGCTGTACGAGTAGCGGCGCCAGCGCATGGTGATCTGGTCGTAGTCGCTCATGTACTGGAGGCAGGCCAACGCGAGCTGCTTGCAGTTGCTCTGGCAGCTCGACTGCCGGGCCTTCTCCCGCGCCTTGGCGAAAACCGGGAAGAGGATCGCCGCGAGGATGGCGATGATGGCGATCACCACCAGCAGCTCGATCAGCGTGAACGCCTGTCGGTCACGCGGCGTGAGCGCGCGCTTGCGGGTCGGGTGCATGTTCGATGCTCCTACGCCACTTGGGTGGCCGACCGATTGTGCGATAAGCGGCAACCCGTTGTCAAGCGGCACGCGGCCGGTTCAGCGCTTGGGCGCCCCCATGCCGGGCATGCCGGGCATCCCCGGCACGCCGATCGCTCCGGGCGTCAGGCCGGGGGTGGTCGTCGCGCTGGTCGGCACGGCCGGATCAGGCAGCTTGTTGCCCTCGGCGTCGAACGGTCCCAGCACGCACCGGAAGCCGATCGTGCCGCCGTAGACGGAACTGCCGTAGTTGGCGGCGCGGGCCACGACCGTCAAGGCGCCGTAGTCGCTCAGCGACCAGCAGCCGCCCCGGAGCACGTTGCTGGGAGTGCCGTACCAGCCGACGTTCTTGGCGGGCTGCACAACGCACGGGTCGCGGGCCGGCAGGGTGGCGTAGGCCTGAGCATCGTAGGTATCCAGGCACCATTCGTGCGCGTTGCCGATCACGTCGAACAGGCCGTAGGGGTTCGGCGGATAGGTGGCGACCGCCGTGCACTGGATGGCGTAGTAGTCCACCGTGGGATACCCCAGATAGCCGCGCACGCGCCGCGAGCCGGTCAACGCGCCACCGGCCCGGGCCTGGTTCGCGTCCCAGACGGGACCCCATGGATAGGGCTGGTTCTCAGTCCCGCCCCGGGCCGCCTTCTCCCACTGCGCTTCGGTCGGCAGGTTCAGGCCATAGCTCTGGGCGTACTGCCGCGCGGTCAGCCACGGCACGTCCACGGCGGGATAGTCGGGGCCGTTGGCGACCCCGTAGCTGCTCGACCGGTAGAGCTGCCGATTGCCCGACTTCAGCCAGTTTGTGAACTGGTTGTTGGTCACCTCGGTCACATGGATCCAGTACCCGCTGAGCTGGATCTGCCGGGCCGGGCTGTTGTCGGCGCGGCCGTCGCTGTCTTGACCCTCGCCCATGGTGAACGTGCCCGGCGGGATCCAGACCATCGGCCCGCCATCCTTGGCGATGTCCCAGACCAGGTTCTCGGCCGGTTTCCACTCGCGCTTGGTGATCCCGGACCGATCCTCAAGCAGGGGCAGGTCCAAGACCACCTGAGCGCCATCGGTCAGTGGCACCTGGCCCTTGACCTTCAGTCCGCTGACCATCGACTCGCACTCAAGGTCGACGAACTCGCCGGTCCCGACCAGGCGGCCGGTCCACGGCGTGAGCCCGAGGCGCTGGCCCTTGACCGAGACATAAGCCAGCCCGGGCTTGGTCCGTATACTGACCTTGACTCCCTTCTCCAGGACCGCCTTCCAGGACAGCTTGCCGCCACTGGCCACTTCCGCGGTGTGCGTGGAGGTGAGGAAGCCTGCCTTGATGACCTCGATCTTGATCTGCTTGCGGCCGCTGACGTCGGTCACCGGCACCGTGCCGCTGTACGGCGTCTTGCCCACCTCCTGCCCGTCGATGCTGACCGTGGCCTCGGACGGCTCGCTGGTCACCTCGACTGCCGCCGGCCGGAGCGGTGGCAGGAGCAGGGTGCCGACGTTGATCACCTGACCCAGCTTGAGCCGAACCGAGGTCCGGACCTCCTGATACCCATCTTTGACCAGCCGGAGCGTGACCGGGGTCAGGGCATCAGCCAGCAAGGGGATGAAGTGCCGCAGCGGCGTCTGGCCGATTGCCCGGCCGTCCAGCTCGACCCTGGCGCCGTCCGGATCGCTGCGGATCAGCAGCTCGGCGGCGTCGGGGCGGGTGGCCATCACGGCCGCCAGGTCGCCGCCTTCGGGCAGCACCAGCGTGCCCACGTGCGTGGCCCGGCCCGAGCTCAGTCGGACCCAGGTGACCAGGCCGCGGTGGCCGGCCAGCGTGACCGTGACGAAGGCCCCCTTCTGTTTGCCGGTCGGCAGCTCGATGACGTGGCGCAGCGGCGTGACGCCGATGGCCTGACCGTCCAGCTCGACCGTCGCGCCGGGCGGCTCGGACTCGACCACTAACTCGGCGGTGCCCTGCTTGACCACCGTCCCGCCGGTGAACTCGGCCTCCTTGGGCACCACCTGATAGACCTCGCCCTGGCGCACGAGCTGCAGGCCGTAGGTCACCGAGAGGACCCGCAAGGCCGAGCGCAGCGGCACCTCGCGGAGGTTCAAGCTGACCGGCCGGGCGGCCACGGCGTCGTCGACCACCATGTTGACGCCCACGTCGGCGGCCAGCCGGGCGATCACCGCCCGGACCGATTCGCCCCGCGCCGCGACCGTCACCGGCTTGTCGAAGATTGGGTCGTTGAGCGCCTCGCCCTGCTGTTTCGGGACCAGGATGGCGCGGATCGGCACCACCGCCGCCGGCGCCAGGCCAACGGTCTGTTTCTGCGCCTCGAACCCGTCCAGGGTCAGTTCGACGGCGTACTCGCCGGGCGGCAACTGGCCCACGGTCAGCGGCGCCTCGCCCTTCAGCTCGCCGTTGACCTTGACCTTGGCGCCGGGCGGCGTGCTGTCGATGATCAGCGTCGCCGGCTGGGCCTCCAGCTTGATGGCCACCTCGCAGACCTTGCCGGGCTCGACCTTGACCTGCTGCTCGACCATCGACTTGCCGGCCATGAGCAGGTTGATCCGCTGCCCGCCGGCGGGCACGAAGGTGTCCTCGTAGGGCGTCCGGCCGACCTCCACGCCGTTCAGCACCACCGTCGCGCCGGGCGGGTCCGAGGTGATCTTCAGCGTGCCGGTGACCGCTTGGCGGATCGGCCGTTTGACCAGCTCGCCCAGCTCCAGCTCGGCCATCTGCCCGCGGGTCAGCGAGATCCGGCGGGTCTCGGTCCGGAAGCCCTGCCGGGTCACCGCCACCTCGACCGTGCGCTCCTGCTGGCCGAGTAGGTCGACCTCGGCGTCGCACGGCGTCACGCCGACCATCTCGCCGTCGAGGATGACCACCGCGCCGTCCGGCCTGGCGCGCACGCGCAGCGTGGCCGTGGCGGTGACCTTGTCGATGTTGCGGGGCGGGAACCGGCCCAGCACCAACTCGGCCCCGCCGGCGCCGCTACGGTCCACCCAGGGGGTCTGAAGCTGGTTGATCTCCCGCCGCGTCGAGGCCGGCACCGCCTGGGCAAGGTACGCCTCCAGGCTGTTCAGCGTGACCTTCCCATCGGGTTGAGCCGCCTCGCCGCGCAGGCCCTGGACCAGGTAGTAGCTGAAGAAGCCCTGCGACCGGGCCGGCCACTCATAGCTGCGCTGGCCCTGCTGGGTGGCGTAGAAGGTGGCGGCCAGCCGCGGCCTGGCCACGGTCTCGGGCACCCCCTCGAGGGCCCTGGGGCGCATCCCGCGGACGGCCACCTCGCTCAGCACGTTGGGCGTGCCGCCGGCGGCCCGGCCTTCGGACCGGGGATCGTCGCGGCAGGCGTCGAAGAACAGCAGCCGCTCGGCGCACGGCACCTCGTCCAGCTGATTGCGCACGTCGGACAGCCGCAATGACGAGCGCTGCAGGGCATTCTTGGTGCGGATGTCCGAATCCTGGGTCAGCAGGTAGTACTCACCGCCCGACTCCAGGCCGTGTCCGGCGAAGTAGAACAGCAGCAGGTCCTCGGGCTTGACCTGCGCCTTGAGCATGTCTAACCGAACCAGGATGTTGGTCTGCTTCGGGCGGTAGGCCTCGTCGGTCGTCTGATCGGTCATCAGGAACACGTTCTCGGCCTGGAAGCCGAGCGGCGGCGTCGTCGTCAGCCCCTTGGCCAAGGTCGTCACGTCGTTCACGGCGAAGCGCAGATCGGTGATCTCGGCGCTGTCGTAGTTGTTGATGCCGACCAGCAGCGCGTAGCGCCGGCCTCCTTCCGCGGACGCCGCGCCCTGCGTCACCAGGACCGCCAACAGCCACAACCCGATGCGTTTCATGGACATCCTCCCCGCTGGGTCCGTCCCGCTGCCAGGAGCAGTTCGGCGCCGGCGCGGTGTTTCCTTCCGGTTAGCGCCGCCCGCGGCTTGCCGGTCGGCAGGAGTCCTGAACCGGCCGCCGAAGGCCGTGCCCCGGCGGAGTCGGCCGTGCCCCCGTGCAACATCCTGCTGGTCTCCCTGGACACCGTCCGCGCCGATCACCTCGGCTGCTACGGCTACCGGCGCGCTACCTCGCCGCACCTTGACCGGCTGGCCGCCGAGGGAGTCGTGTTCGAGACTTGTCTCGCGCCGCACATCCCTACCTATCCCGCTCATACCACCCTCTTCTCGGGCACCGATGTGTTCGGCCACCGGATCGTCGGCCAGCACCGCGGCGACGGCGCGCCGACCTGCGCCGACGCGCTGCCCCTCTTGGCGGAACGTTGCCAGGCGGCCGGATATTTCACCGCCGCGGCGGACAATCTCGGCCGCTGGTTCCGGCGCGGCTTCTCCGAGTACCGGCCGTACGCCTGGGACAAGCCGCCGCGCGGCCCGTGGCGGAAGGCCGAGGCGGTCACCCAGGCGGCCCTGGCGGCGCTCGACGACTGCCTGGCCCAGGACCGTCCGTGGCTGCTGTTCGTCCATTACTGGGACGCCCACACGCCCTACCTGCCGCCGACCCCGTTCGACCGGATGTTCTACTCCGGCGACGAGTGCGACCCGGCCAACCGCAGCGCCGAGCGGCTGTGGGCCACCTACGACGCGCTGCGCGACTACTTCCGGAGCTGGCTCGGAGACCTCACCGACCTCGACTTCCCGGCTGCCCAGTACGACGCCGCGCTGGCCTATCAGGACGCCTGCCTGCAACACCTCTGGTCGCGGCTGACCGCCTCGGGCCAGCTCGACCGCACCCTGGTCGCGGTCACCGCCGACCACGGCGAGGAGCTGACCGAGCACGACATGTGGTACGACCACCACGGCCTGTACGAGACCAACCTCCACGTGCCGCTGATCCTCCGCCACGGCGATCTGCCCCGCGGCGAGCGGCGCGGCGGGATGGTCACCCACCTAGACCTCGCCCCAACGCTCCTTGACCTGGCCGGAGTGCCGCCCGACGAGCACCTGCGCGGCGCCAGCCTTCGGCCGTTGATCGACTCCGGCGCCGACTCGGGGACCACCAGCGCGGTCTACCTGACCGAGAGCACCTGGATGAAGAAGTACGGCTGGCGGACGCCGCGGCACAAGCTGATCGTGGACCTCGAGGATCCCCACCACCACACCCCGCCGGTCGAGCTCTACGACCTGACCGTCGATCCCGGCGAGCAGCACAACCTGGCCGACGAGCGCCCGGACCTGGTCACCGCCCTCCGTGCCGACTGCGAGCGCCACCGCGCCCAACGGCTGGCGGACACCGGCCGGCGGGATCCGCTGGACGAGGTGGACCTGGCGTTCCGGCGTCTCTGAGACCGCGGATCGCCGGACTGATGAGCCGCCTTCCCCGTGGACTGATAGGACATATGGGTCGCATATGATACCATCCGTCGCTAACTCCCGAACTCTTCGGCATCCCGCCACCAGTGGTAGTAGCAGAGTCCCCGCACCAGTTCCGGCTGGCCGCTGATGGCCAG
>JAANMV010002520.1_pt1 | contig 17608 bp, 16 predicted proteins | sample 7279661 | NCBI WGS metagenome assembly JAANMV01 (sample SAMN14094540, study PRJNA606508) | bioreactor metagenome | isolation source: A lab-scale SPAN reactor treating ammonium-rich wastewater day 121 | place: Ireland: Galway | collected 2017-05-16 | reverse complement strand
CCACCTGCGGGCCCGGCGGCACCCCGCGCGCCACGACGTCCCGGCCGGTCAGCGGCGGGTACGCGTCCGGGCGCAGCAGCGCCCGCAGGAGGACCTCTGGGCTGTCCGGCGGGTGGAACGAGTCGGAGAGGGCGCGGTCCAGCAGCGCGCCCGGGCGGTCCCCCAGGCCCAGCCGCTCCGCGAGGGCCGCCGGGTCCGGGCCCGCCGAGAGCGCGGCCGCCGCGTAGGCCGTCCAGGGAAGATCGGCCCCCGCGTCCCGCCGGGCATCCAGGGCGGCCAGCAGCGCCCTGCCCGGCAGCAGCCCGCCCGCCCCCCAGGCCTCCAGCACCCCCGCGGCGCGGCCCGGGCGGGGTTCCTGCAACAGCAGCTTCAGTTCCGCCCACAGGCGCGGCGTGGCGCCGGCCATGCCCAGCGCGTCCGGCACCTGCGCCAGCAACTCCGGGCTGGCGCTCAGGGTCAGCCGGGCCGCGAGGCGCGCCGCGCGGATCAGACGGCTGGCGTCTTCAAACAGGGACCGCCCGTGCAGGGGCCTCAGGACCCGCGCCTCCAGGTCCGCCCGGCCGCCGCTCACGTCCAGCAGCGCCCCCGGCCCGTCCGGCGTGACCGTCAGTGCCAGGGCGTTCAGGGTGAAGTCCCGCCGCTGCAGGTCGTCCTCCAGTGTGCCGGGCTCCGGCACCGGGTTGCGGCCCGGGACCGGGTAACTTTCCCGCCGGGCCCGCACGAGATCCACGCCGCGCCCGTCCGGCAGCGTTACGGTCGCGTTGTGAAAGGCCGGGTGAAACGTGAACGGCAGACCCGTGGCCCGCGCCACCGCCTCCACGTCTGCGCCGTCCAGCACGACGTCCAGGTCCACGCCCGGGGTGTGGCGGTCCGGGCGGGCGCCGCCCAGCAGCGCGTCCCGCACCGCGCCACCCACCAGCGCCACCCGCGCGCCCGGCCCCGTGTGCGCCGCCAGGGCACGCAGCCAGTCCCGGTCCCCGGGCTCCAGCGCCGCCCAGACGGCGGCGGCCGTCACTGGAAGGCGCGGGCGCTCAGCGTCACCCGGACCGGCTGGGGCTCCCCCTGCCCGCCGCGCCGGATGCCCAGCGTCACCGTATCCCCCTCCTGCTTGCCCAGCAGCACGGCCTGCACGTCCTCCAGAGCGTCCACCGGCTGCCCGTCGGCACTGACGATCACGTCCCCGCCCAGCGTGATGCGCCCGCCCGGAAAGGCCCGCGTCTCCCGCCCACCCTTCAGGCCCGCCTCGGCCGCCGGGCTGCCCGGCTCCACACGGCCCAGCAGCAGCCCCGAGTCCGGCAGGCCCAGGTCCGCCAGGGCGGCGCTGCTCAGCACGCTCAGGCCGGCCGGCAGGTCCCCGCCGCGCGTGCGGATCACCAGGCCCGGCTCCAGGCCCAGCGTGGGCGCCAGCACCAGCCCGCCGCCCGCCGCCTGCAGCCGCGGCAGCAGGTTTCTCGCCGCGTTGATCGGAATGGCGAAGCCCACCCCGGCGCTCTGCGCGGCGCCCGCCTGCCCGCTGGGGGAGTAGATCTGCGTGTTGATGCCGATCACGTTCCCGCCGCTGTCCAGCAGCGGCCCCCCGCTGTTGCCCGGATTGATCGCCGCGTCGGTCTGAATGGCCTTCTGGGTGATGCCCTGCCCGCCCGCGCTGAACCCCATCGGCACCTGCCGCGCGGTGCTGCTCACGATGCCCTCCGTGACGCTGAACTCCAGTCCGAACGGCGCGCCCATCGCCACGGCCTTCTGCCCCACCTTCAGCGCGTCGCTGTTGCCCAGCGGAATCGGCCGGATCCACTTTTTGTCCAGGTTCACCGGGCGGATCAGGGCCAGGTCGTACTGCGGCGCCAGACCGATCACCCGCGCCGGCACCGCCTGCGCCTGCCCCATCACCCGCACCGTGATCGAATCGGCCGCGCCCACCCCGTTCTCCGCGGCGACCACGTGGTAGTTCGTGAGGATGTCGCCCTGGGCGTTCACGAAAAAGCCGCTGCCCACGCCCTGCTGCACCTCCGTCTGGGGGCCCTCGCCGAACATCCAGCCCATCGGGTCGGCCCGCACCACCTGATTGGCCGTGCTGATAAACACCAGCCCCGGCTCGTACCGGCTGACGATGTCCATGGTGTTCTGCTCGTTCTGCAGCCGCGCCGCCGCCTCCCGGGCCGGCGCGGAGGCCGCCGGGGGCGCACCCGCGCCGCCCAGCGGCACCTGGTCCCGCAGCAGCGTGGCCCCCAGGCCCAGACCCAGCAGGACGAGCGTGATCGCGACAGCAGGACGGGGCGCAGCCATGCCCGGATTATGCCCCGCCCGGCCCGGGGCTTCTGAAACGCGCGCCGGGCCTCAGCGGCCGTAACTGCGCGGCAGCCGCCGCAGGCCCGCCCGCAGCCCGATGCGCCGCATGGGCAGTTCGTCCGCCCTCACTGCCCGCAGGCCCCGCGCCGCCAGCCCGGCCAGCAGCTCGTCCAGCAGCGCGGGCGTCAAGGCCGGCCCGTCGTGCAGCAGGATCACGCTGCCCGGCCGCACCTGCGCCAGCACCGCCCGCGCCAGCGCGCCCGGCTCCCCGGCCGTCCAGTCGCGGCCCTCCACGTCCCACAGCGCCACCTGCCGCTCCAGCAGCGCAGCGAACAGCCGCGTGAAGGGACTGTGCCCTCCGTACGGGGGGCGGTACTGCCACGGCCCCGCCTCCCGCGCCCGCGGGTGCCACGCCACCTGCGCCCACTCCCGCCACGGCCACAGCGTCAGCGCGTGCCGGTGCCAGCGCCCGTGCGCCTCCAGCCCGTGCCCCGCCTCGCGGATCAGCTGAAAGGCCGCCGCGTTCGCCTGAACGGCCGGGCGGGTCACGTAGAAGGTCGCCCCCGCTCCGTGCCGCGCCAGCACCGCCAGCAGCTCCGGCGTGCGCTCACTCGGCCCGTCGTCGAAGGTCACCGCCACCCGGTTCCCCGCCCGGTCCCCGGGACCCAGCGCGCCCCACCCGGCCCCGCGGCCCAGCACCTCGCCCGCCAGGACACCGCCCACCGTCAGGCCGGCTGCTCCCTGTGCTGCACGCACCAGCAGCCGGCGCCACGGCACGCGCCGCAGCCAGGGCCTCAGCAGCCGCGCGGCCACGTGCACCGGAGCGGGCAGGCGCATCTCAGTCCGCCCGGCCCGCCCCGGGGCCCGGCACCGGCTCGGACGTCACCCCGCCGGAGCTGCGGGCCGCGATCAGGTGCGGTGTCTGGAAGTGCCGGCGGAACACCAGATACCCCGCGGCCGTGAGCAGCGCCAGCACCCCTGCCAGCCCGAACGGGCCGCCCGCCCCGGCCGCCTGCAACGCCACGGCGCCCACCGCCGGCCCGCCGGCCTGCCCGGCGCTTTCCACGGTCATGATCACGCCCCACGCGGCCGGCCGCTGCGACTCGGGCAGCATCTGCGCGACCAGCGCCGCCCAGCCGGGCGTGAGGAACGCGTACCCCAGGCCCACCACCGGCGCGATCAGGAACAGCGCGGCCAGCGGCGGGTGCAGCAGGAAGCTCAGCATGCCCAGGCCCACCAGCAGGAACCCCACCGTCAGCGCCAGCTGCGCGCGGCCCCGGTCGGCGATCCGGCCGGTGAAGGGCATGCTGGCAAACGCCACCACGCCGCCCACCACCAGCACCGCGACGAGTTGCCACAGTTCCAGCCCGAAATCCCCCATCACGCGGATGATGTACGCGCCCGCCAGGGACTGCGTGAGGGTCTGCATCAGCGCGGCCGGCAGCAGGGGCAGCAGCGCCGGCATCAGGGCCTTCTGCAGCCGGGGCCGGCCGGGGACAGGGTCGGTGCCGCCGGTCGTCTGGATCAGGCGGCGCAGCGGCAGGAGCAGGGTCAGTGCCAGCGCCAGCCCGCCCAGACTGACGCTGGTCAGTAGGGGCACCGTGTCGCTGTTTTTCGCCACCAGGGCGTACGTGAAGGTCCCCAGCGCACTCAGCGGCATCACCGACGTGCTCACGACCGTCAGCACCCGGCCCTCGTACCCGGGTTTCGCCGCGTCCGCCGTGAGATTCATCGCGGCCGGCCAGAACGGCGAGAACCCGATGCCGTGCAGCGCCGCGATCAGCAGGATCATCCATGCACTCTTCGCCACCAGCAGCAGACTCAGCGCCGCCAGGCACAGCACCGCCCCGGCCATCACCACCTTGCGCGGCCCGTGACGCTGCAGCAGCAGCCCCGCCGGGCCGCGCATCAGGGTGTCGGCGACCAGGTGCGTCGTCCAGGCCAGGCCGCCCACCGCCGCCGGCAGGTGGAACATGTGGTTCTTCGCGTCGATGAACGGAATCAGGTACCCGGAGTACAGGCCGCTGCGCACGAATTCCGCGCAGCCCAGGGTGATGAACGCTGCCAGGATGGCCGGCGCCGTGCCCGGTTTCAGCGGAACGCGGTCGTGAAGGGAACGCGGGGCGGACATGCCCCCCAACCTACACGCTGCGCTCCCCGGCATGCGCTGATCTGCTTCGCGGCCCGCCTGCTACGCTGGGCGGACATGCCCGAGTTCACGGTCGTCATTCCCGCCCGCAACGAGGCGAAGTACCTGCCCACTACCCTGCGCGCGCTGGAACGGCAGACCCGCGGTCCGGCGCAGGTGATCGTGGTCGACAACGGCAGCCGCGACGACACCGCCGCCGTCGCCCGCGCCTGGGGCGCCCAGGTGCTGCCCTGCCCGGACCGCGGCGTGGCCCGCGCCCGGCAGCTGGGCCTGGACGCCGCCCGCACCGACTGGGTGGCGACCACCGACGCGGACTCCACACCCGTGCCCGAGTGGCTGGAGCGACTGGACGCCGCCGCGCCGGGCCGGGTGGGCCTGTACGGCCCGATGCGCTTTTCCGGGGTGTCCCCAGCGCTGGTGAAGCTCTCGGAGGTCAGTTACAGCGCGTTCCTGCACGTGTGCCGGGTGCTGGACAAACCGAACCTGGGCGGCGCGAACATGGCGTACTCGCGCCGCGCCGCGCAGCTGGCCGGCGGGTACCCGCTGGACGTGGAGGCGTACGAGGACGTCATCCTGGGGCAGGCCCTGGCGCGCCTGGGCGACGTGGCGTACGTGCCGGGCGCGCTGGTGGAGACCAGCGGCCGGCGCCTGGATCAGGGTCTGGTGCCGTTCCTGCTGCAGCAGTACCGGAACATCACGGGAAGGACGCGAGGCTACTTCGGGGATGACCGCGTTCCGGAGCCGGCTCCCGGTCCCGCGGGGGACCGTCCGGACCCGGCCCGGGATTCCGGCTGATCTGCGACACCGGGATGCGCAGCGCCCGCGCGTAGACCTCCAGCACCTGCTGCGCCACGCCCTGCGGGGTGGTGGTGCCGCCGAAGCGCCGCGCCTCGGCCGACATCCTGGCGTACAGGACGGGGTCGTCCAGCAGCGCGCGGGTGTGCCGCACCAGGGCCGCCACGTCGCCCGGGGCGACGAGGTGCCCGCTCACGCCGTCGTGCACGCCGGTCAGGGTGCCGCGCGCCCCGACCGCCACGACCGGCAGGCCCATCAGCTGCGCCTCCTGCAGCACCAGGCCCTGCGTCTCGGTGACGCTGGCGAACACGAACACCTCCGCGTGCCGGTAGTACCCGCCGATTTCCCGCCAGGGCTTCACGCCCAGGAAGGTCACGCGGTCCGCCACGCCCAGCGCGCGGGCGTGCGCTTCCAGCGCGTCGCGTTCCGGGCCCTCGCCCAGCACGCACAGGTGCGCGTCCGGCAGGGCCGGCAGGGTGTCCAGCACTAGATCGAAGCGTTTCTCGCGCGCCAGCCGGCCCACCGTGATCAGGCGCCGGCGCCCGGCCGGCCAGGGGCTGGGGACGTCCGGGGCGCTTTCCAGCACGCGGGGGTCCACGCTGGTGGGAATGACCACCGCGCGCTTGACCTGCATGGCGTTCAGGACGTCCATCATGCCGACCGTCGGGGTGATGACCGTGTCGGCCGTGCCGTACATCAGGGAGGCGGCGCGGGTCACGATGCCGGTCTTCTGCTGCACGCTCGCCAGGCCCGGCACGTAGTGCGCGTACGCCTCCAGGTGCGTGTGGTACGTCGCCACCTGCGGAATGCGCCACTTGCGGGCCAGCCGCATCCCGGCCAGGCCCAGCGTGAGGGGCGTGTGCGTGTGGATCAGGTCGTAGCGGCAGTCGAAGTCCCGGCGGCTGGGCCACGCGAGGCGGTAGGTGGGCAGGAACAGGTACTGCACGCTGCTCACGCGCCGCACGTCCTCGCGGGTTTCCACGTGCTCCGGGAAGTCCGGCGCGACCACCTCGACCTGATGCCCCTGGGCCTTCAGTTCGTCGCTCAGCAGGGACACGCTGGTCACGATGCCGTTGTGGTCGGGCAGGTACGTGTCGGTGAACAGCCCGATCCGCAGGGACCGCAGGGTCATGCGGGCACTCCGGGACGGGCGGGTCGGGGCAGGGGTCGGCGCATCGCTCACGCGAGGATACGACGCCGGACATGAGAGCGGAGCAGGAACCCGGCCCGCCCCGGCCGGGGCGCCGGGTACAGTGCGGGCATGCCCGCGTCCCCTGCGTCTCCCGGCCCGGCCGCCCACCTTCCCCATACCGCGCTGCGCGCCCTGCTGCGCGCCGGGGCGTTCGGCGCGTGGCACGGCGGGCACCCCGGCCGGCCGGAGGTGGGCCTGACCGTGCCGGTCGGGTCGGGCGCCGAGTGGAGCACGGCCCTGGCGGCCCTGGGGGACGCGGGCGTGCAGGCCACGCTGCTGGTCCCGGCCAGCCTGGACGCGGACCTGCGCGCCGCCACCCACGCCGGACATGAACTGGCCGGCGCGGGCGTGCCCAGGCATGTCACCCGCCTGGAGGCGGAGGCGGGGCAGGCGGTCACGGCCTGGGACGCGGCCGGGCTGGGCCCCGCGGACGTGCGGCGCCTCGCCGGGCTGGGCCTGCACCCGCTGCCCCTCCCGGCCCGCCGGGCCGAGCCGGGCCAGGTGCTGCGCGTGCCGCCGGCCGAGCTGGCGGCCACGCTGGGCCACCTGAAGGCCCTGGGGTTCCGGGCGGTGCCGGTGCGGGCCCTGCCGGACCTGCGGCCGGGGACGCCCCGCGACCTGCTGGGCCACCTGTACCAGCGGGTGGTGGAGGACCGTTACGCCGAGCGCTCGGCGCTGATTGACCTGTCGGGCCGGTACGACGCGGTGATGAAGGTCGCGCCGCTGGACCACGCGCCGGACCCGCTGCCGCTGCCGCGGGCCACGCCCACCGCGGAACTGCACCTGAATTCCGCGCGACTGGTGGGCCTCGCCTCGTTCAACCTGCTGGGCACGTACCGCGCCTACCAGCGCAGCCTGAAGGACGTGGCCCGCGCCCTGAAGGAGAGGCCCGAACTGCACGGCGCGCAGGCGGTGTTCGCGGTGACGCTCTTTCACGGGCCGCTGGAGAAGAGCGGCTTTCAGCTACTGGCGCTGCCGCCCGCCCGCGCGCGGCTGTACGGCCTGGGGTTCCGGCTGCTGAGAATGGCGTACGGCACCACTCGCACGCCCAGCGAGGGCACCCCGAAGATGGCGTGGCTGCCCCGCGACGAGTTCCTGAAGCGCTACGGCTGAGGGGGCCGGCCGGCAGGTCAGCTGGCCGATGCGCCGTTCCGGGCCCGCATGCTGAACTGTGGGGATGCCCACCCTCCCGGACCTGACCGCCGCTGCCGCCGACCTGCGCCTGCACCTGGGCGATTTCCACGCCCGGCACCGGGCGGACGGCGTGTTTCACGTGGCGCCGGGCGGGCCGGGCAGCGTGCCGGCCCTGGCGGACCTGGACGTCCCGGAACTGCACGTGGACCTGCTGCCCGAAACGCCGGACGAGGCTGCTCAGGCGGTGCTGCACGACCTCGGGTATGTGCCCGGGCCGGCGGGCTGGGCGCACCCGGGCGGCTGGCGGCTGGTGTTTCCCGCGCATGACAGCGGCTGGCGGGCCCTGCTGCGGGCCGACCCGGCCGCAGCCGCGCAGTACCGGCAGGTGTACCGCGCTGCCGGCCGCGAGGCTGCCGATCAGGCTCTGGAAGAGCCGGCCACCGCGCGGCACGCCGGGGTGGTCGGCTGGGCGCCCCTGGCCTTCGTGGCGGACGCGCTGCGCACTCTGGAGGCGCCGTGGATGTTCGCGGCGGGCGGGGCAATGGAACTGCACCTGGGGCGCGTGACCCGCCCGCACGACGACCTGGACGTGGTGCTGCCCTACGAGGCGCAGGACGCCGTACGGGCGAATCTGCATGCCCGGGGCTGGCGTACCGACGCGGTCCTGGACGGGCAGTACGCCGCCTGGGACGCCCCGGTCGTTCCGCCGCACCATCAGGTGCATGCCCGCCACCCGGCGCTGCCGGACGTGCTGATGCTGGACCTGATGTTCACGGACCTGAGCGGCGGCACCTGGCATTACCGGCGGGACCCCGCGGTCACCCGGCCGCTGGCGGAGGTGCGGCGCGTGGACGGGCGGGGCTGGCCGTTCCTGGCGCCGGAGGTGGCGCTGCTGTTCAAGGCGGGCATGCCCGGGCGCCCCCCCCGCCCGAAGGATGAGGCGGACTTCCGGCGGGTGGCGCCCACGCTGGACGCCGGGGCCCGGGCATGGCTCAGGGGCGCCCTGGACCGGGTGGTTCCGGGGCACCCCTGGCAGGCCGCGCTCTAGGCGCGGTGTGGGTTCAGGCGTTGGCGCGGGGCTGTTCGTCGTCCAGCGCGGCGATCTCCTCGGGGGAGAGGTGGTAGTGCTCGCCGCACCAGTGGCAGTGCACGCCCTGTCCGCCGGCGTCGATCATCTCCTGGCGCTCGTGCATGTCGAAGAACTTCAGGCTGTCCAGCGCCTTGTCGCGCGAGCAGCGGCAGGCGAAGGCGGCTTCCTGCGCGCTGGGGGCGAGCGTGAGGTCCAGGCCGTCGGTGATGGCGTGCATGGCTTCCATCAGGGTGCCGCGGCGCAGGTGGTCGGTGATCTGCCCGAAGGCGCGCACGTTCGCTTCCAGGCGGGCGAGGGTCTCGTCGGTCACGCCGGGCATGGCCTGGATCAGCAGGCCGCCGGCGCGGTGCACCCGCTCACCTTCCTCGTACACGCCGAGCAGCACGGCGTTGGGAATCTGTTCGGACACGCCCAGGTACGTGCTGACGTCCTCGGCGATCTCGCCGCTGGTGAGGTGAATGCTGCCGGTGTAGGGTTCCCCGTTGTCGAGGAGCCGCGTGACCGCGAGTTCCCCGTCGGTGCCGACCAGGCCGCTGACGTCCAGTTTGCCGTCGGTGTCGCGCAGCGGCAGGTCGGCGTGCGGGTGGCCCAGGTAGCCGCGGACCTGTCCGTTCACGCTGCCTTCCCCGACGATCAGGCCGGCGGGGCCGCCGCCGTCCACGCGGACGGTGACGCGGCTGTCGCTGCGTTTGCCGAGCACGGTGGCGAGCAGCGCGGCGGCGGTCATGGTGCGGCCCAGGGCGGCGGTGGCGGTCTTGCTGAGGTCGTGGCGGACGCGGGCGTCCTCGACCACGGCCGTGGAGTCCATGCCGACCAGCCGCAGGGTGTTGCCGGCGGCGGTGCCGCGCAGCAGGAAGGAACCGGGGCGGCGGGCCGGGTGGATGGGGGTCGTCGCGTCAGTCATTAGGAAACCTTACACGGGCGCACTCAAGGTCGGTGTGGGGGGCCTCTCAATCCTCATGCAGGTGCCAATGGGCAAATTTCACGATCTGGACTGATCCCTGCCTGAACGACCTTCTTGAAACCTTCATGCAGAGCCACAGGCGCCCTCATCCAGGGGGTCTAAGGTGAGCCACTGTTGTACCCGCGCGCGCGCCTCCCGATTCCGCCCCTTCCCTTTTTCCCGATGTTCCCGTTCCGGCCGGGCCCGCGACCCCTCACCCCACCCCCCGGAGGACCCCGCATGATCCTGAACCGTAAACTCGGCGCCCTGGCGCTCACCACCCTGGCCCTGACCCTGGCCGCCTGCGACAAGAAGAGCAGCGACACGACCACCACGACCGAAGGCACGACCACCGGCAGCGAAAGCACCGGCACGGAAGGCACCGCCACCACCGGCAGCGGAAGCGGCGGCGGCACGCTGGTCATCCAGTCCAGCGCCGACGTGCCCACCCTGGACCCCGGCACCACCTACGACACCGCCAGCGGCGAGATCGTCGAGAACATCTACGAGACCCTGGTCACCTACAAGGGCAACAGCCTGCGTGAACTCGAACCCGTGCTCGCCACCGAGTGGGAAGAGGGCGACGAGGGCAAGACCTACCGCTTCACCCTGCGTGAAGGCGTGAAGTTCCACAGCGGCAACGTCATGACCTGCGCCGATGCGGAGTACAGCTTCCGCCGCAACCTGGTCACCAACACCGGCAACAGCGGCAACTGGTTCATCGCCGAGAGCCTGCTCGGTACCGGCAGCAACGCCAAGGACGACCCCAGCGTCACCTGGGAGAAGATCAGCGGCGCCGTGAAGTGCGACGGCGAGACCCTGGTCTTCACCCTGCCCAAGGCCGACCCGGCCTTCCTGAGCAAGCTCGCGTACGTCGGCCAGAGCGTCGTGGACAGCGCGCACGCCAAGGAAGTCGGCGAGTGGGACGGCACCGAGGCCACCTGGAAGGACGCCGTGGGCGTGGACCTGGCCGGCAGCCCCCTGAACAACGACCCCAGCGGCACCGGCGCGTACAAGCTCGTCAAGCGTGACGCCAACAGCGTCGCCCTGACCGCCTTCACCGACTACTGGGGCGGCGAGCCCAACATCAAGAACGTCCTGCTTCAGAAGGTGCCCGAACCCGCCACCCGCATCCAGGCCTTCCTGAAGGGCGACGCCGACTTCATCGAGACCGGCGGCCGGCCCATCATCGAGGACCAGCTGCGCGGCAAGCCCGGCGTGGCCGTCCTGGACGACCTGCCCGACACCACCGCCACCGCCCTGAGCATGAACCAGAACATCAAGGGCGAGGCCATCGGCAGCGGCAAGCTGGACGGCAAGGGCATCCCCGCCAACTTCTTCAGCGACGTGAACGTCCGCAAGGCCTTCGTCGCCGCGTTCGACGTGCCGCTGTACATCAAGGAAGTGCAGCTGGACAAGGGCAAACCCCGCAACTTCCTGCTGCCGGACAGCTTCCCCGGCTACGACGCCAGCCTGGAACCCGCGCAGTTCAGCCTGGACACCGCCAAGAGCGAATTCCAGAAGGCCTGGGGCGGCCAGGTCTGGGAGAACGGCTTCACCCTGAACGTCACCTACCGCGCCGGCAGCCGCAGCATGCAGACCGCCATGGAGATGCTGAAGAAGAACGTCGAGAGCCTGAACCCCAAGTTCAAGCTCAACGTGGTCGCCAAACCCTGGAGCGACATCATCGCCAACGCCGACAAGGGCGGCGAGCCGATGATCTCCACCAGCTGGGCACCGGACTACGCCGACCCGGACAACTTCGTGCACACCTTCTACAGCTCCGAGGGCTACTACAACGGCCGCCTGAACGCCAAGGACGAGCAGATCGACGCCTGGATCAACGAGGCCCGCAGCACCACCGACACCGCCCGCCGCGACGAGCTGTACGCCCAGATCGCCCGCCGCGCGCAGGACCTCGCCTGGTACGTGGTGTTCCCCAGCGCCGTGGGTGCCACCGTGTACCGCGACAACATCGGCGGCGTGAGCGCCGAGAACTACAACCCCATGAGCAGCTTCAGCTTCGCCGGGACGTTCTGGAAGAACCTCACCAAGGGCTGAGCCCCCGCCCACCTCGCCCCTGCCGCTGTCGGCAGGGGCGTTTTTCATTACCATGACCGCATGACCCGCCCCGAGACCCTGTCCTACCGCGAGGCCTACGCCCGGCTGTCCCGCATCGCGCAGGAACTGGAGTCCGGCGAGGCCGACCTGGACCGCGTGCTGCCCCTGCTGGAAGAAGCCAGGGAGGCCTACGCCGCCTGCCGCGAACGCATCGAGGCGGTCCGCGCCGTGCTGGCCGGCGACTGGGCCGGGGCCGGTGACCTGCCCGGCCCCGCAGACCCGGACGACGAGGACACCGGGGACGACTGAGCCCGCCCCCGGCCGGGCAGGCTGCACCGCGTTCATGCCTGCGCCCGTCCCCGGAACCGGGCCGCTATGCTGCCGGGCATGAGTGAGCCGGCCCACCCGGACAGTCTGCCCACCCCGCCCCAGCGGCGCCCGGCGTCCGCGCCGGCCGGCGCGCCCCCCCGCGTGAACCCGGCCGTGTACCGGGCCGTGGTCACGCTGATGAACCTGCCCCTGTTCCTGCAGGGCCAGCACATGGACGTGCATGGCCGTGAGCACGTCCCGCCGCCCGGCACGCCGCTGGTCGTCGCGGCGAACCACGCGACCGCCCTGGACCCCTTCATGGTCGCCCGCGCCCTCCCGCCGGGCCGGTACCTGCAGTTCATGGCGAAAGAGGAACTGTTCCTGCCGGTGATCGGCGCCGTGATCCGGGCCGGCGGGTCCTTCCCGGTGGACCGGGACGGCAACGACGTGCACGCCATCCGCACCGCCGTGCGCATCCTGCAGGCGAACGGCACGGTCGGGATCTTCCCGCAGGGCACCCGCTCGAACACCGGCGGAATGCACGGCGGCGTGGCCCTGATCGCCGCGAAGGGCCGCGCGCCGATCCTGCCGGTGGGCCTCAGCCGCGACGGGCGGCGCTGGGTGATCCGCTTCGGGGAACCCATGACCGCCCGGGGCGGCATCAAGGCCGTCACCGAGGAACTCGGCACGCGGCTTTCCGCCCTGGCCCGCCCGGTCGGCACCCGCGCCTGAGAGAGTCACGGTCCCGCTGCGGCGGGGCGCGTATACTGCGCGGCGACGGGCGCTTCCGGGGAAGCTGGTGAAACTCCAGCACTGTCGCGCAACGGTGAAAGTCCGAACGCCGGGCCTGTCCACATCCCCGCCACCGGCGGGATGCGTGGCCTGACCTCTCGCGGACAGAGGATCGCCGGACGCGGCCCCCCGCCCCCACCGACGATGCACCCTCACCGCCCCCCGGGGCGGTTTTTCAGCGAAAGAACCCTGCGAACGTCAAGGGGCAGGCCAGGGAGATTCCATGTTCAACCGCCCCCGCCCCACCCTGATCCTGGCCCTGAGCGGCCTGCTTGCCGGCGCCGCCCACGCCGCCCCCACCCGCTACCCCCTGACCGTCACCGACGACCTGGGCCGCAAGGTGACCGTGAAGGCCGAGCCCATGCGCGTGATCAGCGTGCTGCCCAGCAACACCGAGACCATCTGCGCCCTGGGCGCGTGCAGCAAGCTGATCGGCGTGGACACCTTCAGCGACTTCCCGGCGCAGGTCACGAAACTGCCCCGGGTGGGCGGGCTGTACGACCCCAACATCGAGGCGATGATCGCCCTGAAACCCGACCTGGTGATCGTGAGCAAGTACGGCAAGCTGGCCGAGCCGCTGACCCGCGCCGGAATCAACGTGGTCGCCGTGAACCCCGAGTCCTACGACGACATCTTCACCAAGACCCTGCTGCTGGGCAAGATCCTGAACCGCCAGACGCAGGCGCAGCAGGTGATCACGACCGTGAAACGCGAAGTGGCCCGCGTGGAGGTCCTGACCCGCAACGTCAAGAGCAAACCCCTCACGTACTTCGAGATCGACCCCACCCCGTACAGCATCGGCCCGAACTCCTTCATGGGCGTGCTGCTGACCAAGGCCGGCGCCCGCAACGTGATCCCGGCCGCGCTGGGCGACTTCCCGAAAGTGGACCCGGAACTGATCGTGAAGAGCAACCCCGCCCTGATCCTGGGCGTGGACCTCAAGACCGTGCAGGGCCGCCCCGGCTGGAAGGCCATCCAGGCCGTGAAGACCGGCCGGGTCGTGGAGATCCCCATGGACCTGAACACCGTCCTGGGCCGCCCCGGGCCGCGCATCGGGCAGGCGCTGCTGGGCCTGGCGAAGATCGTGCACCCCGAACTGTTCAAGTGACGTGCGCGACACCCCCCGCCTTCCGGACCTGACCGCCGTGCCCGCCCGCCCCGCCCCGTCCGCCCGTCCGGCGCTGGCCGCGTCGCGGCTGGCCCTGCTGCTGTTTCTGCTGGCCGCGGCGGTCGTGCTGGGCACCGGGCTGGGCAGCGTGCGCATTCCCCCGGCGGAGGTGCTGGGCGCCCTGTGGCGCGGCCTGACCGGCGCCGAACTGGCCGGCAACGACGTGATCGTGTGGCAGATCCGGCTGCCGCGCGTGGCGATGGGCGTGCTGGTCGGCGCGACCCTCAGCGTGTGCGGGGGGGCGTTCCAGGGCGTGTTCCGCAACCCGCTGGCCGACCCGTACCTGCTGGGCGTGGCGAGCGGCAGCGCCCTGGGCGCGACCGTGGGCCTCACCCTGGGCTGGCCGGCCCCCCTGATTCCGCTGCTGGCGCTGGTCACGGCGCTGGTCGCGGTGGCCGCCACCCTGATGCTCGCCCGGGAAGGCCGGCGGTTTCCCCCCACCCGCCTGATCCTGGCGGGCGTGGTGGTGGGCAGCGTGATGGGCGCGGCCACCACCGCCCTGATCCTGCGCGGCGAGGACCGCGCCCGGCAGGTGCTCGCCTACACCCTGGGCGACCTGAGCTTCAGCGGCTGGCGAGAGGTCCTGACCGTCCTGCCGTACGCGGGCCTGGGCTGCGGGGCGCTGCTGCTGCTCGCCCGGGCGCTGGACACCCTGCAACTCGGGGACCTCACCGCCCGCAGCCTGGGCGTCCCGGTGGAGCGCCTGAGGCTGATCGTGGTGGTGGCCGCCAGCCTCGCCACGGCCGGCGCGGTCGCGTACGTGGGCGTGATCGGCTTCGTGGGCCTGATCGTGCCGCACGTCGTCCGGCTCGCCTGGGGCAGCGCGCACCGCACGCTGCTGCCGGTCTCCGCGCTGCTGGGCGGCACGCTGCTGGTCTTCGCGGACCTGCTGGCGCGCACCACGCCGCTCTCGCAGGTGGGCATCGTGACCACCCTGCTGGGCGGCCCGTTCTTCCTGTACCTGCTGCGCCGGGGCCGGCATGACTGACGCCCCCGCACCGGGCCTGGAAACGCGGGACCTGTCCGCCCGCGCCGGCACCTCTCTGGCGTTGCGGGGCGTCACCGCGCACTTCCCGCCCGCCACCTTCAGCGCCGTGATCGGCCCGAACGGCGCCGGCAAAAGCACCCTGCTGCGCGCCCTGCTGGGCCTCACCGCTCCTGCAGGCGGCGAGGTCCGCCTGGACGGCCGGCCGCTGGCCGGGTGGCGCCGCGCCGAACGCTCCCGGGCGGTGGCGTACCTCGCGCAGACCGAACCCCTCCCGGAAAACGCCGCCGTGCGCGAGGTCGTCGCGCTGGGGCGCGGCGCCGGGGCGTGGCGCTGGGGCCTGATCCCCACCCACCCCTGGACCGAGGCCGACGAGGCCGCCGTCACCACCGCGCTGTCCCGCACCGACACCCTGCAGTTCGAGCACCGGCGCCTGTCGGAACTCTCCGGCGGGGAACGCCAGCGTGTGAGTCTCGCTCGCGCCCTGGCCGCCGAGCCCCGTTACCTGCTGCTGGACGAACCCACCAACCACCTTGACCTCGGGTACGCGCTGGACGTCATCCGGCACGTCCGCTGCGAGGTCGCCGGGGGCCTGGGCGTGGTGGCCGTGCTGCACGACCTGAACCTCGCCGCCCGCGCCGACCGCCTGCTGCTGCTGCACCAGGGCGAGGTGCTGGCCGACGGCCCGCCCGAGACGGTCCTGACGCCCGAGCACCTGCACGCCGCGTACGGCGTGCGCGTCAGGACCCTGCACGACGGCGGGCGGCTGGTCGTGGTGCCGGAGCACTGATGCCCGGCCCATCGGAACCCCGCTCCCGGACCGGCCGCGCCGGGCGCCGTACCCTGGACGCCGCATGACGCCGAAGTACTTCCGCACGAACGGCCACCTGATGGTCTGCCAGGGCCAGAGCTGCCAGGCCCGGGGCGCCCGGCTGCTGTACCAGGCCCTGTGGAACCACCTGGAACGCCAGAGCCTCGCCTACTACAAGAAAGGCGGCAGCCTGCGCCTCACGGAAAGCGGCTGCCTGGGCGCGTGCAGTTACGGCCCCACGCTGTGCACGTACCGCCGCACGCCGCAGGGCGCGCTGGAGGAAGGCTGGTACGCCGCCGTGGACTTCCCCCTGGCCGCCCGCATCGCGCAGGCCGTGCACGAGGGCGCCCCGCTGCCCGCCGAGCACCGCTACGGCCCGGACCCTGTGGGCTAGACGCCGGCCCGCAGGAAGCGCGCCACCTCGTCCGGAAGGGCATGCTTCGCCCCGGCATTCACCCAGACGTGCACCACGGGCAGCCCGGCGGGCCCGTCCAGCGCGGCCAGCACCACGCCACTGAGGCGCGGCCGGCCGCGCTGAAACGCCGGGCCCAGGTCGCCCGGCAGGGCCGTCCCGCCGTTCAGGTGCCGGAACGCGCCGTCCAGCACGGCGGCCGGGTCGGTCAGCGGCGCGGCCCCGGGCAGCACGACCAGCAGCAGGTTCACGGCGCCGGGCGCGAGCTGCCCGGCCTTCGCGCCCAGCGCCCGCGCCAGCTTCAGGTCGGGCGGCCGGGTCGCCTCGTCCGGCCGCGCGTCGCGAAGGCGCGTGACCTCCACGTTCAGGCGCGTGTGCGTCCGGAAGGTCACGCCCAGATCCGCGCTGCGCCCCACGGCCGAGCGGTCCGGCTCGTACACCACCCGGAAGCGGCGGTCGGCCAGCCACAGCCGCGCCGCCGCCAGTTCCGAGAGCACGTCCAGCCCCGACTCGCCGCCGCCCGCCTGCCGGAGCTTGCGGCGGATCTTGCTCTCGTGCGCCGCCGCGAAGGCCAGGAAGGCCGGGTCCGCGCACCAGGCCCGCAGCAGCGGTGCGTGCGGGTGCGCCGGGCCGCACAGCCCGGCCACCACGGCCTCCACACGCGGGCCCATGATGCGGCGGCGCGGCGGCTCAGGTCAGCCGCGCACGACCTCCAGAATCTTCTCGCCGTACTTCCCGAGGCGCCCGGTGCCCATGCCCTTCACGGCCCGCAGATCCTCCAGGGTGTACGGCACGCGCCGCGCGATCTCGGCCAGGGTGGCGTTGCTGGCGATGATGAAGCGGCTGATCTCCTGCCGTTTCGCCTCGGCGTTGCGCCACTCGCGCAGCCGGGCGTACACCGCCGCCTGCTCGTCCGTCAGGTTCGCCGCCGGGTCCTCCTTCCCGCCGGGCAGGTCGGGTGCGAGCGTCACGGGCGCTTCCGGCTCGGCCAGGTCGGCCGGCGCGGGAGCATCGTCCTCCACGGCCGGGGCGAGCACCGTCAGGGGCGGCACCACGACCTCCTCCGGACTGTCCGGGCCCGGGTTGACCGGCACGGGGGAGAGGTCCGGCGTCACTTCTGGCGCCGGGGAGTCGCTGAACACGATCTCCGGTTCCCACACTTCCCCGTCGGTGCCCTGCGTGGTGTCCACCAGCGGGACCGTCGGCGCGGTGGGCGCCCCGCCCGCCGGGAACAGGGGCTCGGCGTCCACGTCCGGCGCCGCACCCGTCGCGGGGGCCTCGAAGGTGAAGCGCTCCAGCGAAGGCGCCGCCCGGCCCTGGTCCGGCCCGGGCCGGTCCGGTCGGGAGTGCCGGTCCGGCCGGTCCCCGCGGCGGGCCTCGGCCCGGTCCCCGGACCGGAAGTCGTCACGGCGGAACTTGCCGCGGCGGTCCTGCGGGCGGAACTCGCTGCCGGACCGCTCGTCGCGCCGGCCGCCCTCGGT
>JAANMV010002517.1_pt1 | contig 17612 bp, 15 predicted proteins | sample 7279661 | NCBI WGS metagenome assembly JAANMV01 (sample SAMN14094540, study PRJNA606508) | bioreactor metagenome | isolation source: A lab-scale SPAN reactor treating ammonium-rich wastewater day 121 | place: Ireland: Galway | collected 2017-05-16 | reverse complement strand
GCCGAGCTTCGGATACGCTTTATCGAAAGCCTTTTCCACCATCGCGGAGCCTTCATTCCAACCGTATATAACCGTCTTGTCCATAGGTAACGGCGCTTCCCGCTCGAACCAATAGATTCCGGTTCGTCCTAAAGCCCGCGCTTTTATGCGCAAAATATCCCTTGCGATTTCGATATTGTCGTAAATCGCTTTATACATCGCGTCGAGCGTTTCTTTGGAAACGCAGGATTGAAAAAGTGCGTTATGTAGAAAATCGTCGATACCGCGGTATTTGTTCAGCGTCAGTCTGGTTCCCGCGATCGAATTGAGCGACGCCGCGCAAACGTCTTCGATGCCCTTCCACGCTTCGTTACCACCCTCGAATGCCGCCCTTCCGACGTTTCTGTCCGCGTCGGACATTAGCGATCGCCATTGAGAAATCGGCTTTTTCTCGATTTTACCGTCCGGATAACGCATTTCGAATTCAAGTTTGCCGCTAATCTTGTTATAAAGCCTGCCCCAAGCTCCGATGCCGTCGATATTCAAATCGGATGTCAGATTTTCCAGCTCTTTCGCCATCGTGTACTTGGCCATTTCTCGAATACGTTTGATGTAATACTCCGCGCCCTTCAATTTTTCACGGGAAATGAACCTCTCGAAAACGTCGTCCGGTACATCTTTGAATCCGCGCAGCACCTCCGTGTTGTACTTTTCGAAACTGGCGAACAGCTTTGCAAGCCTGCCTTCTTCCTGCGAATAAGCTTCGTTTCCCGCATCTGCGGCGGACAAGCAACCGATATACGACGACAGGTGTCCAAGACGCGTTATAAGTTCTTCCGACTTCAGGAGCAGCGCCTCCCAATCGTCGGCGTTCGCGTCGGAAAGCGGATTTAGCTTGGCTGCGGATTGCTCCAATTCCGAAATGCCGGAATGCAGATTTTCCTTGAATTCGGTCATGCCCGGGCCGCCGAATTCCGGAAAGTAGCTCGTCAAATCCCAAACTACACCGTTACGCGTTTCAGTCATCGCAGTATTCTCCAGATTAATTTTGCCTGCACCGGCGGCCAGTCAAACCGGATTCGGCTATTTATCGAACGATCCTTCAAAAGCGAATTCCGATTGAGACAGTCGAGGCTGGGGAAACTCGGATTCCGCAATGCTTTCCGGCAAAAAATCTTTTTCGGCAAGTTTGCCGACGGCCACAGCAGCGATGGGAGTATATTCCAGGGGAATATTCAGCGCCGAAGCCGCCTTGTCCTTTCTGAATCCGGCCATTCCGTGCGTAACGTAACCGCGCCTAGTGGCCTCGAGCGCGAAATATCCCCAGGCGCAGCCCGTATCGAACTCCGCGCTGGAATTCTGCTCGCCGGTATCGGAAAGCGTTTTTTTTGCTGAGATAATCAGCAACGCCGATGCGCGTTTTGCCCACTGCCAATTGACTTCGCTCAATATTTCTTTGAACTTGTCGAATTGCGGCGAGTCGCGAAAAGCAAAGACAAACCGCCACGGCTGTTCGTTGGCGCTGCTCGGAGCGAAGCGAGCCGCTTCGAACATCGCGAGCAGGTCTTCACGGGGCATCGGGTCGCCGGTGAAAGACCGCGGCGACCAGCGTTCGAGTATGTGCGGCAGAATTTCGAACTCCGTCTGCCGGTTCTCGTGCCAACTGATTGAAATCATAAGCTGAAAAGTACCTCAAACGAAACGAGAGTTTATACCACAGCGCCGGCATTTTAGCGCCGCCGGAGTAGGTTGATATGTATTCGGTCTATTTCAAAAACGGATTCGACGCCTTTTCCTCGCCGATTCGTGTCGCGTTTCCGTGACCGGGATACACTTCGGTTGAATCCGGCAATACCAGCAGTTTCTGCATAATCGAATCGAGTAAAAGGCGATGATTCGCGCCCGGCAAATCCGTTCTGCCGATGCTGCCCTCGAACAATGCATCTCCAACGATAGCGATGTTTTCATAAACGAGAGCGATTCCCCCGGGAGAATGTCCTGGCACTTCGATTATTTCCACCTGAAATTCGCCAAGGGCGAGCTTTTGGCCTTCATAAAGGAACAAATCCGGTTCCGGCGAAGATTCCGCGTCGAAGCCGAACATCGTTGCCATCTCGGTCTGAGCCTTGAGCATATGAACATCGCCCTTATGTATTGCCAACTGAGCTTCGGGGAACTTCTTTTTAAAAAACGCGTTGTTAAACGTGTGGTCGAAATGCCCATGCGTGTTCACGATGTATTTTAAATTCAAGCTCGCGGCGCCGATGTTTTCGGCCAGATATTCTGATCCGATTCCGGGGTCTATTAGCATCGCTTCAAGCGATTTCGGATCGTAAAAAAGATACACGTTGTTTGCCAGCGGTCCGCAAATGTGACGTTCGAGCTTAAGCATCTGGCGCTTGGTCCTCCGGTTTGGGCAGCAATTTATAAACTTCTAGCCTATTCGAGCCTTCTTTAATTGCCGCGATATACGCTCCGGACGGGGAGCACGCGGCTAACCTCGGATTAGGGAATATGTTTTTGACGCCGTCCGGCGAAACGAGAATTAGGCGCCTGTCGCTGTAGCCTCCCGAAGACTGTGACTGGCGGAATATCGCCGCGTAATAGCCTTCGCCGAAAGGCCAGACTCTCGAAAATGCCCCTTTGAGAGCGCTTGGCTTCTTTGCGTTTCTGCCCGAAGAAGAAATGACCCACCAGTTGTTCGGATCGACGCCGGTTTTTCCTTGAGCTGCCTTGGCGTCGAGAAGCACGGATACGCCGAGCGAATCGACGACAAGTCCGTCCGGCAATATATTCCCTTGAATCAGCGGGATGTAGTCTCCTTTTCCGGAAGGAATGCTCACAAGAAGCGGCGGCTCGTAAATCTCGCTCTTGAAAATACCGGCGGAAATCCAAAGCCTGTCGGTAGCGAATTCGAACTTAGCTCTTGTTATGAGGCCCGGATGGCCTTCGGGGCTGAATTCGACGGGTTTAAGCACTCCAAGCTCGGTTTGTTTTCGCAAGTCGAACATCAATACTTCGCTTCCCGCGGTGGAAGCGGGATGCCTGACAATTGCCAGATACTTGTCGTCGAAGGAAAAGTCTGCGCACCCGACCGCGAATTCATCCGGTATTTCAAGCGGTACCGCACGCACTGCGGCATCCTGTTCAACGCGAACGAGTAAGCAAGCGGGCCGCAAGCTCTTTAGGGAATTTGGCCAAAGAAGCAAGTGTTTTCTCGTTTGAGATGCCGCGATGCTCGCGTTGGCAAGCCAATCCGGACCTGAAACAAAGTTGTCAAGAAAGGTAGCAGGAATTAATTTCTGCTTCGAAGGGCCGTCCAAATTCAATTCCCAAAGTGCGGCTCCTTCGGGATTGACCAAATAAATCCATAGCCTCGAATCGTCCCTGAAAAGAAGCTGTGAAATATACCCTTCTTCCCACGACCATACTCCGATTCGTTTTGCGTCGTGTGGAGGCGATTGCGCCGCGCCGAGCGCAATTTGCCTGACAGCGGCGGATATGCCGAATATCAAAACTATGAATCCCAGCGCCGAAACGAGTAAAATGACTATTGAGGGAAATCGCGTTTTCAAATATTTAAACCTGGCTATCAATTCTTAAAAGTACCGATCTAATAATTTCTCCGCTGTATCCTCGCCTGTAAAGCGCGGCGGACAGCTTGTTTTTCTCCTTAGCTTCGTATTCATCTGTAAGTCGAGCGGTGTATTTCTTACCCTTTCGATCAAGCCAATTTAGTGCGCTCTCAAGCTGGGATTCGGGGCTTGCGGCCTCTTTTATCGCTTCGTCGGCTATATTCGATGGGATGCCTTTCCGAAGCAGTTCATTTTTAACCGCTTTTTCGCCCTTGCCCGGTTTTGCCAGCCTCGAAGCGGCATATTTTTTGGCGTATTCGGCTTCGCAAACGAGTCCGAGCTTTTTCACCTCGAAAATGGCGAATTCAGCCGCATCTTTGACGAAACCTTTACCGAACAACTTTCTACCGATTTCGAATGCGGTATGGTCGCGAACCGCGAGCATCGCGAGCGCGGACTGCTTTGCGCGCTCGCGCTGGGAAGCGGCCCAAAGCTCCATACGCCGCCCGGCGGTAAATTCCCTGAACTTTTCGATTCCGAATTCATCGGCAACCGTTTCGGGAATCCGCCAAATTGAACCGTCGCTCCAATAAACCCTTTTCGATCTCGAATGACCGCGCGGTTTGCCCGCCGCGGTCACGGTAGCTTGCGAACAATGTTGAAGACAGCCGTCCGGCAAGGCCGCCTTGGCGCTGTCCAGCCGTTTGTCTCCGGAAAAAGTCACTTCGGAAACCACGGCAAAAGTCTAGCATGATGCCTGCTTGGACATGCCTCTATTGCTCCATTTCTTGCGTAAATCGCCAATTTGTGGCGAACCCGAAACTTTCGGGATATAATCAATTTGCCCTGCGTCCAGTGGATTCTAAGTTGATGGAGTCAACACCTTTCCTAAGGGAGCCGGGTATAGCGTCGTCCTCGTGGGGGCACGCCAGGGTACCCACTTGGAACATCCGACTGTACCAACGGAATCCGCAACGCGGGGTTTTCGCGTCGAAGAACTTTTCATGAGCATTACTCCTCTCAATCAATCTGCATTCGAAACCGAAATCGGCCGCTCCAAACAGCCGGCGGTGTGCCTGTTTTGGGCCGGATTTTGCAAACCTTGCCGCAAAATGACCGACACGGTAATGAGCATCGAGCGCAGGCTCGGCGACAGCGCCAAATTCTATTCCGTAAATGTCGCCGAAAACCCAAAAACCTGCGAGCTTGCAGGCGTACTCGTTGTTCCCACGCTGGTTATATATAAAAGCGGCAGAGCGGTCGAACGGTTATTCGGCGTCCAAGACGAGGATTTTTTAACCGGTGTTATCGAAGAAGCGATTGTCGGATGACCCGGATTATCTGCCGCCCTAAATTGATACGAACAAGCCAATTTCGAATATTTCCTCTATCCTATTGACATCCTGCCGCGCGGCTATATAATCCCCTGCCGTGCCTTGGTGTCCTAAGTGTGGAACTGAATATCGAGAAGGTTTTACCACCTGCTACGACTGCAACTCCCCGCTCGTCGAGTCGCTGGACGACGACTTCGAGACGGACGGGGTGACCGCCGCGGGCGATCTCAGCCCGGAAGAAATCGACGAGATTATGCAAAGCGGTATGGCGGCGTACGAAGACGACGAATTCGAAGACGCTCTCGAGTGCTTCAACGAAGTCATTCGGGCGAATCCGGACAGCCACGAAGCGTACAACATGCTCGGCCTTACTTTCGCCGCGCTTAACTATCATCGCGAAGCATGGCGCAGCTTCAAGCATGCGCTTCGCACCGACGAAAACGATTCCTGCACGCTCTTTTACATCGCCGATTTTCTTTGCGATCAAGGCGATTTCGAGCTTGCGAAGGAATTTGCCGAGCGCCATTTGGAAGTCGAAGAAGACGGCGACGAGCGCAAGGCTATGGAAGAAATTTACTCCAAAATAAATGCCAGGCTCGAAGCGGGCGACCGTGGCTCGTTTGTCGCCGATATGACTTTGGAGCTTGAAAGCCTCACCTCGAATTGCCTTGAATGCAAAGCGCGGCTCCCGATGGACGCTCCGTATTGTCCGGTTTGCGGCGCGATACATATCTATCCCGAAGACGCTAGCGATACGGACGGTTACGAAGACGAAGAATCGGATTGGGACGATGACGAAGAAGACGGCGACATCGAAGAAAGCGACATCGACGACGACGACGAAGAAGACGACGACGAAAAATATTAGGCTTTTGGCGCGTGATTAGGCGGCGGATTTGCCCGGCGGGCGGGAGATTGAGCAATGATTAAAAGCGATCGCTGGATTAGAAAAATGGCGAACGATTGCAGAATGATCGAGCCGTTCTCCGAAATGCAAATTGTTCCCGGCATAATCAGCTTCGGCCTGTCGAGTTACGGATATGACGTACGCGTCGCTAACGAATTCAAGATTTTTACCAACGTTCGCAGCACCGTGGTCGACCCGAAAAACTTCGACCAGCAGGCGTTTGTGGATTTCTCCGGAGATGTATGCATAATCCCGCCGAACAGCTTCGCGCTTGCCCGGACGGTGGAATACTTCAGAATTCCCAGAAACGTGCTCGTGATTTGCGTCGGCAAAAGCACGTACGCCCGTTGCGGGATAATTACGAACGTCACGCCTCTGGAACCTGAATGGGAAGGATACGTCACGCTCGAAATTTCGAACACCACCCCTCTCCCCGCCAAAATCTATGCCGGCGAAGGTCTTGCTCAAATGCTGTTTTTCGAAAGCGATGAGTTCTGCGAAAAAAGCTATCGAGACAAATCCGGGAAATATCAACATCAATCCGGCGTAACGCCGCCCCGCGTTTGATAATTTGTTCCAACAAGCCGCCCCGCCATCATGCTAAACTTCGCCCGTGACAGCCGGTAATTTGTTTAAGTCGGTATTAATACTGGCGGCCGTTATATTTCTGGCGGCGGCGGAAGATACGCCCGAAATAGAGCAGCCCGATTCAATTTCCTCCGGCTCTTCCCAATTCGTTCATTCCGAAGAGGCCTCCTGCATCGAGTGTCATTCGGAATTGAAATCGAGATTTCCATCAATCGCGCAAGTTAGAAATGAAGACTGCTTCTCTTGTCACACCGGAGCGTTTTTAAACACCGAAATCGGCGATTGGACGCATCCCGTATCCGACATGACGCTCGCCGGAAAAGAGTGCCTCGATTGCCATTCGATTTCTGCGGAAGGCACTGCGCAAATGCCGGATAAAACCGTCGGTCCGTGTCTGGATTGCCACAGCTCTATCCGCAGAGAAATCCACTTGATTGGCCGCCATCCGGTTACGGAAGGGATTACCGCCTGCCTCGATTGCCATCCGGCTCATAAACCCGGGAAAATAGCGTTGACATACGGACAAGTTCAGTTTCTTGGCGCAAGCTGGATTGAACGCCATGATCCGCTAAAGCAAAACGCAGCTTGCCTTTCATGTCACCCTTATTTTTCGTTGACGGGCCTAAGAAGCAGCGGATTCGTGATTGCCAATACGGTCAACCTTCACGAAGTGCATTTGGAACGCGGTTTTGCGGCGTGCATCGAATGTCATACTCCGCATGGTTCGTTCGCGCCAAAGCTTGTGCGCGATAGAATCGAAGACGGCACTCCTTTGATTTACACTCAAGATACCGGAATGGGAACCTGCAGCGTGAAGTGCCATTCTCATGTTCATATGCAAACGCGATACGGAACCGATCCCGAAAAGCTGTCCGCTTTTTAGCTTTAGGCGAAAGAAATTTGCGTTATGCCGCCTCCGGCTTTGATATAATCCTCGCCCGTGCGCCGCTAGCTCAATTGGCAGAGCAACTGACTCTTAATCAGTAGGTTACAGGTTCGATTCCTGTGCGGCGTACTTCTCACATTTAAGCCAAAGACATTCAAGGCTTATAATTGCTTCGATGAATTCACGAAAAGGCGCCCTGCCCGCCAAAGTTGGCCGCTATGAAATACGCGGTATCGCCGGAAGAGGCGCGATGGCCGTCGTTTACGATGCGTTCGACCCCAAGGAAAATCGCCGCGTCGCAGTCAAGGTTTTTCGCCCCGAAACCGAATCCAACCTATCCCCGGAGCAAATGAACGAACTACTGCTTCGCTTTGAAAACGAAGCCGAAGCTGTACGCCGCATTTCCAGCGAACACGTGATAGATATATACGAATCAGGCAGCGACAATGGGACGAAATTTATAGCGATGGAGTTCGTCGAGGGCGCGAATCTCAAGGAACTGCTTGAACTCGGCACTCATTTTTCGCTGGCGGAAGTAGCGGACATAGCAATTCAGGTGGCGAAGGGCCTCGATGCGATTCACTCTCTCGGCATCGTGCACCGCGACATCAAGCCGGCAAACATCGTGCGCATGGATTCCGGCAGAGTTTTTATTACCGATTTCGGCATCGTAAAGCTATCGGAAGACGCCACGCTTTCGCAGGAAGGCAGCATTGTCGGCACGCCGAACTACATGTCGCCGGAGCAAATCAAAGGCAGCCACGCCGCCGCTATAGGCCCGGAATCCGACATCTTCAGCCTTGGCGTAATCGTGTACGAACTACTTACGCGCAGAAAGCCGTTTGAAGGCAAAGACGTAACTCAAACGATGTTTAACATAACGCACGTCTTTCCGCCAAGCCCGCTTATATACAATCCCGCCCTTCCGAAAGCCGTCGAGCCGCTTCTCTTCAGGGTGCTCGCGAAAAATCCAGCGGAACGCTTCGCGTCGGCTTCCGAATTTTCGATTGCGCTGTCCAAACTCGAACAGGACGAGCATGTAAAAAACATTACGCTAGGCGGAAAAAAACATCCAGCCGCCGAACCCGCCGATGATATCGAAGAAGACGGCGGAGTTCCACTCTACATAAAGCGGGCGATGGATGCGGGTGTCGCACAGCCTCCGGGAGTAATTCCGCCGCGTTCTTACACACCGCCGATATACTGCACCGACTGCGGGATGGAAAACGACGCCGATGTGGAATATTGCGTTCGCTGCGGGCTTAAAATGCTTCGGCGCTCCGATTTCTTTGCCGAGCTTAAAAAATCAGGAAAACTCGCTTCGAATACTCCCGTAAAAGCGATTTATCTCGCGATAAACCTAATCGCACTTTCGCTTTTTCTTCTGCTGCTCTGGCTTTTCTTAAAAAGCGGGTAGCTTTTCGGGCTGGACGTCTTTCACAAGCGTCTGGCTTTTATCCGGACCGGTACTCACAAGCGAAACCGGAATGCCCGTTCTATCCTCGATAAACGAAATGTATTCCGCCAGATTCCGGGGTACGCCGCCGAAATCGGCAACTTCGGAAATGTCCGTACTCCAACCCGGAATTTCTTCGTAAATCGGCGTACACTGCGCCAAAATCGCATCATCCATATCGACTTCTTCGATTCGTCCGCCTTTGTACATGTAACTCGTACAAACCTTTATCGTCTCGAATTCGTTCAATACGTCCACTTTTGTCAGCGCGATTTCCGTCGCCCCGTTTATCAATATCGCATACTTGAGCAAAACCAAGTCGAGCCATCCGCACCTGCGTTTTCTGCCGGTCGTTGTTCCATATTCCTTTCCGGCTTCGCGCATCGTTTCGCCAATGCTGTTAAGTTGCTCCGTCGGAAAACTGCCGTTGCCGACTCTTGTGGTGTATGCCTTTGAAACCGCAATGACGCGCTTGATTTTGAGCGGCGATATGCCGGTGCCGAGACAACCGCCCGCAGTAACCGGATGGCTGGAAGTAACGTAAGGATAAGTGCCGTAGTCGATGTCGAGAAGCGTTCCTTGCGCACCTTCGAGAAGAAGATTCTTGCCTTCGGCCATATAATCCCTGATTATCGGCGTCGTATTTTCGATGTAAGGCACCAGCGATTCCGAAGATTTCGAGATAATTTCGTACTGCTCCTCCGGATCTACCGGCTCCGCGCCGTACAGGCCCGTCAGTACCGCGTTTTTGGATTCGATCGCATATTTCAATTTACGCTTTAAAACCGGCGGGTCGAGCAAATCGCCAACCCGTATGCCGATTCGCAGATACTTGTCGGCGTAAGCCGGGCCGATGCCGTGTCCGGTCGTGCCGATGGCGCAATCTCCCATCCTCTTTTCTTCGAGCGAATCGAGGAGTTTGTGATACGGCGTAACGATATGCGCGTCCGCGGAAAGGATTAGTTTGCCGCGAAAACAGCCCATTTCTATAAGCGTATTAATCTCGGCGGATAACGTGGCGGGATCTACAACGACGCCTGCCGCGAGTATGCAAACTTTGCCGTCGTACAGAATGCCGCTCGGCAAAAGATGAAACTTGAACGTCTGCCCGCCTGTCTTGACCGTATGACCGGCGTTCGAGCCGCCCTGAAAGCGTATTACGGCGTCGAACGAAGGCGATAAAAGGTGGGTAATTTTACCCTTCCCTTCGTCGCCCCATTGCGCGCCGACAATTGCGGTTACACTCATTAACTTTCCAAGGCGCCCAGTTGAGCGCACAGGGCGGGAAGTCTATCAAAGCGGAAAATGCAGGTCAACTTGCGTTTTCGGCTTAAATTTGCAATAATTTTTCAAATAGATTCCGCTACCGCTCTTTCACCTGCTTCGCCCCACTCCAATTCGCGCGCAGTTTTCGAAGATGGGACAACCGCTGCAAACCGGACTTTGGGGAAAGCAGCGCTCCTGTCCGTGACGCACGAATACGAAGTTGACGTCTCTCCATCGCTTTTTTGGAACGAGCTTCATTAGCTGGTTTTCGGTGTCCAAAACGTCACGCGATAAAACCCATCCCAACCGGTTCGTAATCCGGTGAACATGCGTGTCCACGCAAATTGCGTCTTTGCCGAAAGCGTTCGACAAAACGAGATTCGCCACCTTTCTGCCAACACCGGGAAGCTGTACCAGTTCTTCCAAGGTGTCCGGCACTTTCCCGGAGTAATCTTCAACCAGAATTCTGCAGGTTTCCTTAACGGCCTTCGCCTTTTGATTGTAAAAGCCTATCGGTCTAATAAGATTAAGCAGCACTTCGTCTTTGACAGCCAATAATTTTGCCGGCGTGTCCGCAATTTTAAACAGCGCTTTGCATACCGGCGCGGTTTGAGTGTCTTTTGTACGCGCGCTAAGTATTCCGCCGATAAGAACCCTGAACGGATTTCGTCCCGTCACGCGCGCCAGTTCATGAAGTTCGTATTCCGCTTTTAACAAATCGAGGATGCGCGAAACTCCGGCTGCGTTTGGCTTGCTTTTAATTTCGGTCGCACGGCGCTCCATTAACCCGGCCCCTCGTGCGTTTCGCTTGCTGCGTCGCCCCACCTATATATCAGATAAACCGGCTCCGCGCCTATTGAAATTCTGGTGCCCGCCGCTATCCGCAAAAATTTTGGTTGCCGGGGATTATCCAATACGGCGATTTCAAGATGTTCGTCGTTTTTCGTCGCGGCTAGCTCGAATGATTCGCCGGTTCTCGAAAACAGCATTAAGATAATTCTGTTGTTTGCGGTGAATCTCGAAATCTCGACATCCTCCGGCATCGCCCATCTGGTCCTTATGTCGTCCGCCGGGTCGTACGTATAAACTCCGGAAATCGCCCTGAACTGCACGAATCGCCGAAGTTCGTTCGCCACGTCGTCGTCGTCCAAAAATGTGTCCGGAGTTACAAGCATCGTGACGGCGGTTCTTTTTTGCCTCAAAAGGTCAATGTACTTCCTAACGAGTCCTTCGCCCGTTTCAATTGACGCTACGGGAAAATTCATTTTGTTCGAAAGAACCTGTGCCGAAATTCCTTGAGTCAGTCCCGAAAGATCCGGGTCCGAATCTTCCGGATTTTCTTTCAGGATTACGAGCTTTTCAAAACCGGCGCTTTTGTACAAAGCATCGAGCCTTGACGGATTTATCGCCGGAAAATCTTTCGCCCGTGCAAGCATAACGAGAGCCGGCCTGGGATAATAATGAGGATTGAATTCGGGAAGAGGAGAATCGGTTAGCGTCAAAGCGAAGTTTCTTCCGTCAGGACGTATTTCGAATGTGTTATGCGGCAGTCTGAAAAAATTCGGCGGCGGCGGACGCAATAAGCCCGAATATGCGGCGGGTATTTCTTCGCCGTCCACGAACTTGAAATTCGAATAAATGCTCAATGAAGCGTCAGCCGTTTCAATCTGCAATTCCGAAAGCCGCAAATCGCCGGTTCCCAGTTTCGGAACGAGTATTTTAAAATGCTCTCCTGAAACATCCTCAACATCCATTTGCTCGTATAGCCTTTCGATCAGTTTTTCGTTTTCGCCGGACCTTCCCGGGTCAAAACTTATTTTCCCGCCGAGCAGCCTGTACCATTCGGACATGGTTACCGTGACGTAACCCTTGGCGCTAAGATCCGAAAGGATTTTGTCGAGCGCGAGAGGCGATTGATCGTTCGTGCCGTGCATTAGAATTACCGCCCCATTATGGAGCGAGCCGGAGACGGCCGCATTGATTTTATCTACGCCAGGTTTTTTCCAATCTTGAGTATCTATGCTCCAAAGCACCGTTATCAAGCCGCTTTCGCCCGCCAAATTCGTAATTCTTGCGTCGTTGTCTCCGAACGGCGGCCGGTAAAACTTGGGCGTAACATCGCAAAGCTTTTTAACGATTTCATTCGTTTTTTGAAGTTCCGCCTTCGCCTCGGACGAGGAAAGCTTGGTCATTCGCGGATGAGACCAAGTATGGTTCGCGATTTCATGCCCCGCCGCGGCTATCATCTTTGCGGTTTCCGGAAATGCCTTTACCCTTGCGCCATTGACGAAAAAAGTGGCTCTTGCCTTGTGTTTCAAAAGCACTTCAAGCATTTGCTTCGTATAAACCGCTTCAGGCACGTCGTCAATCGTTATGCAAACGAATTTGAGTTCGCTTTTTTTAAGCGCCTCCGTGGATATAAGGCCTGGCTGGCCGGGAAGCAAATATTTGCCCTTGGACACAAGCGACGGAGCCGCAGCCGAAACGATGAACAAAATGCAAATAAGCGGCAAAAATCGTGCGCAGCAAAGTGCATGAAATCGAACATCGGCGCGAAACAATCGTCGTAACACGAGGTAATTATAACACCAGCCGGCGGTGATTATTTTACCTTTTCCATCCGGACGCCCCTGTCTGTATGCGCATTGCCGGTCTGGTACTATCATTGGGTGGGCTTTCGCCCCTTGGAGTCATTTTGATGGGTAATAATTTAACGAAGCTGTTGGGCTTGTTCGTTTTCATCGGACTGGCGGCGGTTACGATTTGGTACATAGGCCGCCCTACAACCTCGCAAGAAGGTCGGCCGGTTAAAGGCGGCGAGCGTACGATAATCGACGCGAACAACGACTACACCAAGCCGCCTGTTAATGAGCAATCGCAAGAGTGCGACGTGCTAATCATCGACGCGTGGAAACGCCTTAACCGGTTGCACAGCGAATTCTTCGAGAAGTTCAACTCCGCATCCGATGCGGAAAAGAAAGAAATGCAAGGCGAGTTTATGGCGCTGTTTTTCGACTATCAACCTCATACCGGCGGCGATTTGCCCAAAGAAGAAGAAAGCGACTCGCCGGAGGACAAAGCCAAGAAAAGAGTGCTGCGTGTGGGATGGATGTTCGAGGAAGCGATTCGCCAAAGCCCCGGTAATGCGAGCAACTTTGTAAGCTACGCAATCTTCCTCAAGCCCAGAAACGAAAAGCTTGCGTACGAAAACTTCAAGCGCGGCATTAAAATGTGGCCGAAAAACTACGCTTTCAGGTTTCTTTTTGTGGATTTCCTTTACCAATCTCCCAAAAGCCACGGTTTTGTAGTATTGCGCGACGAAACGCCTGCCGAAAGAAGGAGAAAGTACCAAAAGGAAATCTTTCAAGAGCTTGAACAAATTCAAAAACTGGATTCCGACAACGCCTTTCCGTGGATTTATACCGCACAGGTCAGAATTTCGCTCGGCCAGGACGCCGTGCAAATTTACGAGGATTTCAAGCGTGCCGCGGACTGCGACCCCACCGGTCACTATTACCAACCGCCGCCCCGCCCCGCGAAATCCACGAACTGGTTCAACGCGGCAAACCTTAGAACCCGCTCGACCAATCTGCATTACGAAATCGAACGCAACTATGGTTACTACCTGAATACGACAATCGAAAGGTACATCACGAAAGGCGGTTTGCTCGAAGCGGCGGAGCGGCTTGGGCCATCCGTTTTCCCGACGATGTACATAGTCATATATAGAATGGCCAGAACCGATCCCTTCGACAGAACGTTCTTTTATCTCGCATATCAAATCGCGGACGTAATGAAAGAGTATTACAAAATCAATGAAATGCCCGAAGCAGCCACCGCAGCGAATAAACTTACGACCGCAACTCAAAATATCGAAAGAGAAATAAGGGCTGTTTTTAAAGACAGCGAGGATTGGAACGCACGTATTCCGGAAGGACTCGATCCGTTCAGCACGGAAAGCATCCCGCTTCGAGATCTGGAGCGCTACCTTCGGCGCAACAACTATCCGCTTTACAAGTTCGCCGAGAAGTACGCTGTCAGGTACGGCCGCGACGCGACCGACATTATCGAAAAGTACGCGCCGGAAGTCAAACCTGAGGCAAAGGGCAAGTACTGGAAGCCGACCACGACGGACGCCGCACGCGATGAAGTGCCGGAAGAATTTTCCAAAACGGAACCGGTAGATCCAAACGAAATGCCTGCCGAGGATAATCTGAAAACGGAAACCGAACAGGCATCGCCGGAAAATGGCGGCGCCGGCGGTTCAAGTTGATTGCGGATTGAAGCCAAAGGAAAAAATTCGGCCAGCCGAAGCCGTTGGCAACGCGGATAAAAGCGCAGAACCTGCGCCGGATGCGCGCATTTCTTCTGCCTTGGGCATACTCCCCGGCGGCTGGCAAACTTTTTTCGAAGAAATCGGCGAGCCCCGTTACAGAGCGGTACAGGCCTTCGAATCCCTGCACAAGCATGGTCTCGCGCACTGGAATGACGCGCTCACGATGCCGGAGAGCTTGCGGCGTTTGCTTAGCGAAAAAGCCCCGATAAAACGCATGGCGCCGTCGAATGCGCTGACCAGCGATGATGGAACGGTCAAGCTGCTCTTCGAACCTGAAGATGACGCGGTTATAGAAAGCGTAATTATTCCAACTAAATACGGACCCGCGCTTTGCGTATCGAGTCAAATTGGATGCCCGGTAGGCTGTCTATTTTGCCAAACGGGCCAAATGGGGTTACTTCGCAGTCTGACTGCCGATGAAATCGTATCCCAGTTTTACGCAGCCGAAAAACATCTTTCTTCCAAAATAGAAACCGTCATCCTGATGGGCATGGGTGAACCGATGCTCAATGTGCCAAACGTGGATACGGCTCTGAACATTTTGACACATAAGAAAGGACGCGCACTTTCCGCAAAAAGAATCACCGTTAGCACAGTCGGTTATCCGAAGCGCATTGCGAGCCTCGCAAAACTGGGCTGGAAATACAACCTCGCGCTTTCATTGCATTTCACGAGCATAGAGCTTCGAAAAAAATACATTCCGGTTTCAGTCGCACATCATTTGCGCGATATTTTTTATTCGCTCGAGGAATATCACGCCCGCACTAAGGCGGATATTACGCTCGAGTACATTCTCCTCGATGGGATCAACGATACACCACACGATGCACGTGCCCTTGCCTACCTTTCGAGGTGGGGATGGGACGACCGGATTGGCGACCCTGCTTTCGTTTCGCAGTTTTTCAAGTCGGGCAGATACAGAAGCAAGCCGTTTTCAAGGGAATCGTTCAAGGTTAATCTAATTCCTTTCAATCCGATTAGCCCGAACGCCAAGACTATTTCGCGCCTCGCGGGCGACAGGCTGCTTTGCCCGGCCGAAGAAAAAATGGAAGAATTTTTCATGCAAATTCGGAAATACGGAGCGAGAGTTACTCTTCGCAGACCTAGAGGCCGTGACATCGGAGCTGCTTGCGGAATGCTCGGAAAGGCGGGGAAACCCGAAAGACAGCGAAGTGCGGCGAAATCCGCTCAAACTTAGAGTTCTTATACCATCGCCGCGATTTTGCCAATCCTGTTTCCATTGTGCCAAGACAGAAACCTTAAGGCGGCGCCGCGCATCCTGGGGCTGGCCATCATTTTCGCCTTTTGCGTATTGAACCGAAGCTCCCGTATTTCGGCGGCAAGCAAATCCTTATAAAGCCTGTAATCGTCGGCATTGGCCTTAACTTTTCCGGATTTTCTGGAAACTATTTTGTCGATTATTTTGCCGGCGGCCAATCCGCTAGCAAGCGCATAGCTGATTCCGTCTCCGCTCGACGGACTGCAAAGCCCAGCCGCTTCACCTGCGGCAAACAAGCCGGAAGAACCGAAATGCAGTTCTTTCAGGCTCGATATCGTCGTGATCGGACTTCCCTTTACTTTGTATTTTGAATGAAACGCTTTCGATGATCGCGTGTCTATTTTTTCGGGAATTATTTCCCTATCTACAAATCCTCTGCCTGCGAGCAAATCCAGAAATCTCAAAAGAGCGACCAGCCGGTTTCCGCCTTCAGCCTTCGCCGCACCGCCTGTACCGTTGATTCCATCGAAATCCCGCTCGAAGCCGATGCCCGCCAGAATTTCATCTTCCTTCGGCACCGTCCATCCGAACCAATCCGTATGATCTTTGTGGAAAAACGCTTTGAATTCGTGAACGCTGGATTTATAAGGGAGATTGACCTGGAGCGCAAACCGCTTCGGAGCGCGAGTCTCCCGAAATGCCATTCGCGATACAGCCGCCCATCCGGTGCAATCGACCACGAATCTGGCGGCTATTTTTCTGGTTTCATCCCCGCTCGATATTTTTATCGAGAAGTGCCGTTCGAGGCATTCGATTCGAGTAACATTCGCTCCCCAACATTTAACGTAATTTTTGCCGCGACAAAGCGATAATAGCCAGCGGTCGAGCGATCCCCGGCATACGTTCATATAATCTACTCCGACGGTCGTCGAATAGTCGTTGTCGAAATCAACGGCTCGGAGCACATCAACCGAAGGATTGCGCTGGACTGACTTCGGAGGCTTATCGCTTCCGGTAAGTTTTTTAAGCGCTTGCCTGGCATCTTTGGTGAGAAGCCCGCTGCAGAGCTTTTCTTTTTCCGGTCCCGCGCGGTCAATATGGATGACAGCGCAGTTTTCCGGCACTGAAAGCGCGGCAGCCGCGCCGGCGGGTCCGGCGCCCAGAATCGCAATATCGAATTCGTTGCTAGTCATTATCGAAAAACCGCCGGAAAAACTCCACGTCGCGCAATTTTTCCGGAATTGCTATTTTATCCCGGTTTTCCGAAATCAGCGATAGTAGTTCATTTGGCAACATAATTTCGATATCGAGTTCCTTTGCTTTTGCCATTTTGCTTCCCGACTTTTCGCCCGCCAAAAGCAGCGCTGTAGCTTTCGAAACTGAATCCGCAACTTTCGCCCCGTTAAAGGCAAAAAAGGTTTTTAACTCGCCGCGCGACGCTCCATTTACGGTTCCAGTAATTACAACGCTTTTTCCGTCGAAATATCCGCCGTCCCGTTTTGCCTTTTCCGGCGGCGATGGATTAACGTCCGCCGCTTTCAGTTCCGCAAGAAGATTCTTGTTTTCTTCATCATCAAACCATTCCACCACGCTCTTTGCGGTTGCCTCCCCGAAGCCGAAAATTCCCGCGATTTCCGTCAAAGTCGCCGCGGAAAGCGCATCCAGAGTTTTGAATCTCGAAGCAAGCTCCGTCGCCGCTGCTTGGCCTATGTTCGGAATTCCGAGAGCGATAATCCACCTTTCGAGCGGCATAGATTTCGTCCGTTCGATTTCCGAAATGGCCTGTCCCACCGCCAGCGTGCGGTCCATGCCATCGGTCTCTCCGAAGGCCGGGACGGGGACGCGGGCGATGCGCAGGCGCTTGCCGCTGGCCTTGACCAGCGAAAGCTCGAACTGGCGGAGGTCGTCGCTGAGGTCCTGCCAGCGGTCGGGCTCGCCGCCCTCGACGGTCACCTCAAGGTGGTCCACTTTCTCAAAGGGCGCCACCTCCTTCGTGCCGACGCCCATGCCCAGGTATCCCTGCTGCCAGGTGACGGAGTTCTTCGCCCGGTCCACAACGACGTGGG
>JAANMV010002512.1_pt1 | contig 17636 bp, 16 predicted proteins | sample 7279661 | NCBI WGS metagenome assembly JAANMV01 (sample SAMN14094540, study PRJNA606508) | bioreactor metagenome | isolation source: A lab-scale SPAN reactor treating ammonium-rich wastewater day 121 | place: Ireland: Galway | collected 2017-05-16 | reverse complement strand
TGTTCATTACATGCAGCAGATATTAAAATATATTTTTTTGTTTTCATAATTTGTTTCTAAAACCAGATGAGTAATTCACTATTAATTTTAATTTAATATTAACTAATTTTTTAAACCATGTTATTGAATGATACAGACAAAATATACTAAGAGTGATACTCTCTCAGCCATTTTTCAAGAACAATTAGGCTGAATAAAATTTTATAATTAACCTCTTTTCCATCAATATGATCCTTATATAAGGATATAACTTTTTTTGGCTTTAAAAACTCATACATAAGTGAATTTTTGTCCAATAGTATACCGCTAAATTCATTTGAAAGTGATTCCTTAAACCATCCATCGACAACGTTTGCTGCAAATCCGCGCTTTTTTCGTTTGATGATTTTTTTTGGTAAATAATCTGAACAAACAAGCTTATGAATCCATTTTTGACTTCCAAATCTTATATGATAGTCTGAAGGTAATCGTTCAACATATTCCACAATTTTTTGATCAAGGTACGGAACTCGAACTTCCAGTCCATGTGCCATTGACAATTTATCTCCATACATAAGCAGTTCGTCTGGAAGCGAAGATCGAATCTCCAAATATTGAAAACCATTAAGATCATCTGTTTCTTCAATTAGACTTTCTAAATCTTTCCACGAGTCAAGTATTAAATCACCGGTTCCTTCAGGTAAGACTTTTTCTTGAAACAAGCCATCTATCAAAGATTCAGACATGATAGAAAATACCTGCTGATAACGAATCATCTTTTCCGGAACTTCAAGTGAATGTATCCCCCTTCTGATCGACTCATTTTTTGACACTCTTGAAAGAAATTTACCGATTGGTTTTCTTATCCTCGCTGGTAAAAAACGCCAGTATTTGCTATAATAAACACCGAGATGTCTTATATATCCACCAAATAATTCATCTGGTCCCTGTCCCATCAAGACTACTTTTACTCGCTGTCTAGCTTTTTGGCATAAATAATACATAGGTACTATAGAGGAGGATGTAATTGGCTCTTCTACGATTGAAATGACTTTTGAAAGGGTTTCTTCAAAGCGCTCCTGGTTTATTTTTATTGAATAATGTGGTGAATTAAAAATATCTGCTGATTCTTTTGCATACTCCAATTCATCATCAAAAAAAGAACCTCCATACCCAACAGTAAAGGATTTCCATTCTTCACCGAATTCATTCATTAGTGCCAGCAACATATTGGAATCGACACCACCGCTTAATAGAATACCCAGTGGAACATCACTTATCAAGTGACTTTTTACTGTCTGACGATATAATTCAAGAAGTTCTTCTTTAACCTGTGCTTCTTTAGGAACTGGATCGAAGGGTTGCGGTTTGCAATTCCACCAACGCTTTATGTCTGCAGTTCCGTTTTCTACAATCAGACAAGTCCCGGCTGCTAATTTCTGAATACCCTTGTAAATGGTATGTGGTGCAGGTGCATAACGGTATCTTAAAAACAGATTGATTGCGGCTGGATTGATATCTGGTTTATAATTTAATCCTGCTTTAATTGCTCTTATCTCGGAACCAAAATAGAGAAGTCCATCCTCAATTTTATAATATACAATTTTAATTCCCATCCGGTCCCTGGCAAGAATTAGTCGTTCTTTTTTTTCATCCCAAATTGCTAATCCAAACATTCCATTTAAATGACTAAGAACATCGGTTCCCCATTGTTTATATCCATGAACTATAACCTCAGTATCTGATTTTGTTTTAAAGATATATCCATAGCCTTCGAGTTCTTTTTTCAGCTCTGGGAAATTATAAATTTCACCATTGAATATTACCCAAACAGATTTTTCCTGATCTGACATTGGCTGATGCCCGCCGGACAAATCTATGATAGAGAGTCGCCTAAATCCAAGTCCAATAGATTCTGAAATATGATATCCCTCATCATCAGGACCACGATGAGTCATCGAATCAGTCATTCTTTTTATTGTCTCAATAGATACAGGATGCTTCTCTTTAAAATAATATTGACCACAAATTCCACACATTATGCATTTCTCTAATCTTTGTTAAATCTATATTTTAATCATACGAGAAGTTTTAACTACGGGTCTTTTTTTATTAAATGGTAAAAGAGACATTAAACGCTCTCTTTGTTCGCTTCTGACAAAATTAATGAATACATCACCAGCAGGACATTTTTCCTTCTTAATAAAAGCAGAAAAGTAACCAAAGATATTCAGAGTACTCCCGATTAAAACTGGTTTATCAAATATCCGATAAAAACATCTCACTAAAAGAAAGATCGGCGAATATCCTAGTGTGTAAAACATTTTTCCACTTCTTAAATTTGCTTTTGACAAACTTCCCATACCTGTTCCGGTGGGTCTATGATGAAGTACTTTTAATTCAGTCAAAGTTTGTACATCCCAGCCTGCCATCCGCGCCTTAATTTCCATATACGCATCTTCGCCTCCATACTTAAACGGGATATAATAACCAATGTTTTCAAAGCACTGTTTTCGAAAAACTTGTATTGCCCCGGCAACACTATTAAGGCTTATGTTTTGCGGGTTCACTTTATCATCTACGCAATCCAGAATAATTCCTCCTGCAATACCCAGCTTTGGGTTTGAATGGAATGAAAGAAAAACTTCTTCATAATAACTTTTATCTAAAGTAACATCTGCATCTAGATTACCAATAAAATCATAATCCATTCCCGCAATCTTTTTCAGTGCTTGATTGAGAGCATTCACTTTCGAGCTAAAATTGCGTTCTTTTTTAGGAGGAAGAGCGATTAATTCAATAAAATTATTTTTATCACTGTATTGTTTAACAATATCATTTGTTCTATCTGTAGAACCATCACTTACAATTATCCACTTCTCTGGTTTAATAGTTTGGCTGATAACCGACTTGATGGTCTTTTCTATATATGATTCTTCGTTCTTAGCAGCGGTAATCAAAACATATTTGATTTTGTTCATATTCTTTTCGGAAATTAATTAAGTAGTTCCTCATAAATTTTAATCAGATTCTTACTTTGGCTCTCCCATCTATATTTTTGATATATCTCATACCCTTTATTTATTTTCTCCGCTGTTATAGCCCGATCAGAATAAATAGTGTAAACTACATTTGCTAAATTTTCTGCATCACCAGCATCAAAATAAAAAATTGAACCTTCATCAAAATAATCATTAATCCCCTGTGTTCTGGGCACTACCACAGGTTTTTTAATGTACAAATACTCAAATATTCTTGTAGGAAAATTTATCCTTGTAAAAGGAGTAAGCCTATTTGGTATAATTCCAACATCACATTCAGGTATAACCTCCACTATCTTTTCTATTGAAACCTGCCCGAAATACTTTACAGTATTTTTTAAATCTAATTTTTGAATCATCTCAAGAAAAATTGGCAAGTCTTCTCCGGTGCCATAAACCCACAATTCTAATCCAGGTATTTTACCTTTTAATAAATTTACAGCGTTCAATAATTCCTCAAAGCCATACCTGGTAATAATTATGCCGTGATACATAACAACATATTTTTTCTCATCTGATTTTTCTTTTAAATTGTTGATGAACTTGTTAAAAATAGACTCCTGTGGAGAATTCATCACAATGTTTATTTTATCTGAAGGACAACCACGTGATATAAATTTATCTAGAAAAGATTTATTTGTTGTAATAATTTTATGAGCAAATCTTATGCTTACTTTTTCTTGCCATTTCAGAATTTTTGTCAGCCGACTTTCTCTGTCTTCTGCAAATTTGGTCATTAACATTTCAGGGGTGGGGTCATGTAAATCTAAAATTATTTTCGTACCAAAAAGTTTTGGAATTACACCAAGAAATACCAGAAAATCCGGCATATTATGAACATGTATTACCGCATATCGATTTTTTATAAATAACCGGTTCAACAAGAAAAAAGAACGAATAAAAAAACTAGCATATAGAAAAATATATTTCCTTCTTGAAGACCGGGATTTTGAAAGATTTACTCTATAAGTATCAACTCCATATATGTTTTCAAATTTGGTTTGATCGGGAAGTCTCAAACAAAGCATATCTACTGTATAACCAGCATTTATCAAGGCTTCAGCTTCTCTTCGTGGTCTGACATCCTGAGGAAAATAACTGTAAACCACCATTAATATTTTCTTATTTCGCAATACTAATTCACCTCAATCATTTTTTTGTAATACAACGCTACTTCTTTGGGAAGTGCATTCCAATATCTGCCTTTAAAATTTTCATTTACGTATTTGAGAAAATCAGAATAGTATTCAACAGGATACTCTTCTGTTTTTTTCTCGTTATCGAAGTTCACATAATCAGGATGTATGATTACAAGAGCCATTCCGCCATTATTGGCAATCCAATTTAATTTATCAATCCACATTTGTGGAGAAGATTCTTTCATGAGGATAAACAATGTAAAATCCTGATCCAAAGTATAAGGTAATTCTACATAACCAGGCTCACCAGTTTTTCTTTCAACTATGAATGGAAAAATAGTACCAACGCCATCTGGTTGGGGTTCAAAGGGGTCTGTGTCGAAGGTGGATAAGTCATATTCAATATCTAACTCTCCAATCCACTCAAGATTGTGTTGTACTGCAGGGGCTCTGAATCCGACAATGTTCCATTCCTTTATGTACTGATTTATCTTTATAGCTCTTTCATCAAATATTTTTTTGTTCTTGAATTTTTTTCCGTCATGTTTTATTCCGTGAATACCAACTTCAAACCCTTCACTTACAATAAACTCCCGTAATTCTTTGTCAACCTTATATCTTTCCGCCACAAAATTAAATGAGGATTTGAATCCAAGTTTTTTCTCCACCTCTAAAAGTTCTCTGCATTTGTCGTGACCTTTTCTTAGTTCAACATCATGTGTAAGAACAAAGGCAAATTCTTTACCATCAGGCCATCCTTTCCAATTTTTAGGTTTTCTTTCGCTACCTGGAAGGATTGGCCAAACATCTTTATACTTCCTTGCCTGCCTTTTTACCAGTAATCTCCTAAGAAAGAGTTGTAAACTTCTAAATATGATCGGTTTAAAAAAATAAAATAATCTAGTCATAATGATTTTTTATGGCTATCCTTTGCAAATCATTTTTCTGGCTTTTTTATCGGTATCAAATAGTTCAATATTAGTTGCCTGATTTCCTAATAAAAAAGCTATTTGATTATTTTCAAAAGCTTCTCCTGGTTGAGGACTTGTTATAACACGCATTCCTAAACTTTTTAAGCGAGTAATTTCCTGATTGATATCCTTACATTTAAAACCTAAATGGTGTAATCCACCACCTTTCCTTGCAACATTATAAACGGATGATGTTTGATCAATTGGTTCAATCAATTTAATGAGAAGAGAATCTTTCTTACATAAAAAAGCCACTTTAACTTTTTGTCTTGTATTTATAACTACTTCAGTCATTTGTTTATAATCAAAGACTTCTTCCCAATATTTTATCCCTTTTTCAATTGATTTTACGACTATCCCTATATGATCAATAACCATAAGTCAACCTAATCATTTTGTTCAGTTAAGTGCATTAAATTATTTGTTTTTCAATTGTGCAAAAATAAAATGCTAAAGCGGTTCCATTCTTAAATACTCTGTCGTTCTAATTTTCCGCTGTGTATCGCGTATTATCGAATCAACATTTTCTTCAGTCAGCCCTAATGCTTGTGCAATATTTTTCGATGGAATCCCTTGTTCCCATCCAAACCAGACTGTATCAAGAATATGAAAAGGAACTCTATAAAAAAACTCTTCTTGAGTTTGCTCTGCACTATAAGTATCTGTTGTGGGAGTTCTTTTTCTGATTTCTTCCGGTACTTCCAGATACTCGGCAAGCTGAAATACTTGAGTTTTAAATAAATGAGCGATTGGTTTTATATCAGCACCTCCGTCACCGTATTTTACAAAAAAACCCTGTTCATGCTCATTCTTATTTCCTGTCCCTATAACAGCATAGTTCCTTGCTTCCGCATGATAATATAGCATACTCATTCTGCTTCTTTGTTTAAAGTTTGATGCAGCTACAATCTGTAAGTACTCTTTAAGAGGTAGCCTTTCTGATTTTGTTTTTCCATCCGGTGCAATAATAGTTAGTTGGAAAACATTTAGTGATTCCTTCTCCAATAAGTTAGTTGGCAAGGTAATTTTTGCTTTGTAGTTACTATTAAACTCTGGAAAAACATTTTTGATAGCTTCATCTCTTCTTTTGTAGCAGCCATATCCAGATAACGCTTCTGTCATGTTTTCAATAACATATTTTGTATTGAACTTTGCTGAAAGTCTCTTTGCCAACTCAAGGCTATCTGGATTAGAATCGTTTTCAGGCATCATTACACCAATTACTCGGTCTGGTCCAAAAGTCTTTGCGCATATTGCCAAAACAACAGAAGAATCAATCCCTCCACTTATTCCAACAACTGCTCCTCTTTTCTTAAGCTTTTTAGTTACATCATCTTTAAGTTTTGAACTTATCTTTTCAAATTCTTTAGCTGGATCAATATTGATTGATTCTTTAGTGAAATTCATAAATTTTTACCTTACTTTTTTATTTCAGTTTATAACTATAAAATTATTTAGTTTTTCATTGAAGGCAATGCCATCTTTGCCGGTCTTTCTCTGGTACCCTCTGCGGGTTCTTGGTTGTGAGAAGCCAGACGCGTCTGTATGTACGTTCTGGGCTGATTTGACCTCTACTCTCTGTTTTGAGCCGTAGAACGGCTTCTGTGCAGTCATTCATGAGTGCGATCTTTCTAGATTTGTAACTCATTATACCTTATTTCGCAACTCTTCCGCTGTATTCATTATGCGGAAGAGTTGCGAACGCCTGTTAGACGTCGTTGCAAAAGCGCCTGAACTCGCAATCAAGGCAGCGCTGACGCCATTCGGTGGGCTGCGGCATCCGTTCGGTCTGCTGAATGACCGTCATTTCTTGCAGTGCCGACTCCACAATTTTCCGGAGTTGCGAACTGATGCGGATTTCGACGGCTTTTTTGGCCTTGGTCAAATAGATGAACCCACGCTTTGCGGGCAGCAGATAGGACTCTTCGGCCATCATGGCATAAGCGGCCAACTGCACTTCTTGATGCTTCCCGTGGCGGCTGGCGACTTTGTAGTCCACCACGATGAGTTCGTCGGCCGCGATGACCAACTGATCCAGTCTCCCCACCAAATTTAACCGGCTGGATGTCACATCGACGTCGAACAACAGCTCACCCTCGGTCAGCCCGTACATCGCCATCGTCCGCCGCGCGGCCCGCTTGCGCTCATCGACATGGCGTTCGATACCGATGCTCATCTTTCGCGTCACCGGGCGTATATCCGGCAGGCACAAGTGGAAGTAAGAGATGCGCTGACAGTAAATGTGCTGCTTGAGGTCTGTGACGGTGAACGGCTGGGCGGCTTCCAAACTAGTCATACTCACCTCCGATGACGATACGGTTCTTCCATTCCTGCTGCCCGATCGAGATCAGCTGAACGCGGCCTTTCCGGTCATCCAAGATTTGCTCGATCCGCATCATCAGCTCCTGCTGGTGATTGCGACTTAGCTGGCCGATGAAGGCGCTGAACTGCACACGATCCAGCCCATAGTCGAGGCATGCGTCGGCGATTTTAGTGCGCGCCTTGTCATCCTCGATGTCATACATCACGAGCGTAGGGTTAATCGCCATGAGCCGTTACCAACTGATCTTGAACGCGGTGTATTGATCGCGCTCCCCGCGGACGAAGCTGGCAAGTTCACGAGCCTGCATTTGAATGACCGTTCGCAGTTCGTACCGCTTGCCTTGATGACGCACCTCAGACTCAAGGTGTTCCAGCACTTTGTCAGCAAGCCGCTTGCGGGTTTCGCCATCCAGCAGCCCCTGCGCATCCTGATCGACTTTGAAGTTCCGGTTGATCAGGCCAAACACCAGCCGATCCACCGCAACCTGTCTGAATTCCTCGATCAGATCGAGAACGAGACTGGGTTTGCCTGAACGGTCGGCATGCAGAAATCCGGCATAGAGATCGAGGCCGGCCAAGACAACGGCCTGCGCGATCTGGCCGTAGAGAATGCCATACCCATAATTCAATAGGCTGTTGATCGGGTCACGTGCTCCGCGCGTTTTGCGGCCCGGCCAGCCATACTCCTTCGGGAACAAGACGCCGGCGGCCTGCCAGTAGCGTCGCGCCGCAGACCCTTCAGCGCCCATCAGCGCGGCCCGGATATCGTCAAGCTCACCGCTCCTGAGAAGATCGATCGTGGCACTATGATCCTGAACTTCAGCAGCAGCGATTCGCAGCGCGTCAAACACCTCGGGGTCGCTCTCTGCCCTGTTTTTCGCCAGATACTTGAGGGTGATGGCTTGATTGGAGATCTTGCCGTCCACAACCGCGCATGCAAAGTGCACTCCCCGTGGGGATGTATAGGCGTCAAGCTGTGCTCGCCGGGTGAGGGCGGTGCCGTTCAGGCCGTTGGACATGACTGAGGCATATACATAGCCGGTCGGGTCAACGAAGTGGATTGGAATGCCGCGCTCGCAGCAGGCTTCAACGGTGTCCGCGGAGATACTGACTCCCCGGCCTGAGATGAGGATGGATTGCAGGTGCAGGAGGGGCGCCTCTTGCAGCACCCCCTCCTTGTGAGTCACCTTCAAACGCTCGGAGTGCTTGCCGATATGGCAGCCAAACGTCTCGACGATGAGGTGGTTGACGATCATGGAAGGCCTCCTTGTCTTGGGCTGTCATCGCCCTATGCCTTCCATCATAATGTCCCGTTGGAATTTGTTATTCCAACGGGTCAATTTCGTACCAACCGTTCCCCTTCACGACGTTCTTTCCGACGTGCAGCACGCTTCCCCATACCAGCCAGTACAACAGTTCGGAAAGTTCACCCCGGTACTGCGCCTCGCCGATGATGCCGCTGATCGGCTTCAGTCCATTCGTACGGCGCGAGCCGCTCATGACGTGCAGCCAGCGGGTGCTGTCCTTGGTGATCGATACCGTTCTAGCCACGTCTTGCAAGCGCAGGTGCAGAGATCGCCACTGCGGATGACCGCGCGGTTGCGACGTGTAGTGCAGCTCCAGCATCTGAATGCGTTCGATGAGCCGGCTGATCAGGATATGCGCGTGGGGGGTGCGCGCAGGCCGCTGTTGATCGGTCAGCTCACAGGGGGTCAGCCACCTTAGCGTGATACGATCCTTCGGCAGTTCTTGGGCCGCCGCGGCGATGTCATCATGGGTGATGGGCACGCCGGGCAAGGCACGCAAGCGCCCCTCGCTTAGGATCACCTGCTCCTGCCGGGTGAACGGGTTTCGGGCCTTTGCTTGTCGCAGGATGTAACGCCCGCGCCCGTAACCCACGCCAATCTGCCCAATCTTATAGATGGCTTGACACACATACGGGAACAACTGCTCGGCGTCGCCATACAGGTTAACGCCAAAGCGAAGCGGTTGACCGGTGGCAAGTTTGAGGCGCAGATGATCGTCGAAGTCCAGCGGCGGGCGAATGGCAAACGGGCGCGGCGGGTTGGCTCCACGCGGGCTTTGGAGCGACTCCATCATAATGAGCCGGCACGATGGGCAGAACAGACTGTGCTGGGGCGTGCCCGCTAACTTGTCGTCGCAGACCACGACATCGCGGAGCGCCTCCCAAAGCGCCCCGCGAAGCTGTGCGCCGGCCTGCGGGCCGAACTCGATCGGGGTCACGACTTCGGCCTCAAACTCAAGTTGATGAACACGCAGAGGCAGGTGTGTCATCATGATTCATCGTGCCGCCGGTAATGTGTGTAACTGCGACTGCTGCCCACACGCCGGTAGGGGAGCGCGACGTGCTTTAAGACGCGCTCCTTGCCCAGTCTAATGCCCTCGCTCGTGTAGATGCTGACCTTGCCGAAGCTGACATTGCCGTCGGTGTCGTCAAGCTGGGTCAGCACGGTGTCCATCGCCATGCCGGTCAGATCGCCGGTGATGGGGAGATAGCCATCCGGAAGCGTGTCGTCCGATTCCGGCCAGCCCTGTATTTGGATGAACCCGCCGCGCTTGCCCAGATAATTGATGTTGAGCATCCAGCGGGTGATGCGCGCGGCCTCGTCCGGCGTGCCGGTTTCGACCGCCAGCCCGAACGTACCGGCAAAGTAAGCGTACTCGCGGTAGGCGATGGTCTTCCCGAAGAAGCCGGCATGTTGTTCACCCGGCGCAGCTTCCTTTCGCCGTTGACGCAGCACTTTGGCAAACGTGTTGTTCACGACAACCTCCTGCGGTGGATGGATGGCGAGCGTCGCCTGCGCCAGCGCCGGCCAAAACGCCTCCGCTGCGCCTACTCCGTCAAGGCGGCAGGCAATATCGAGCAGCGCCATTTTGATGCTGTAGGGTGTCGGGACAAGCAGTGTCTTGCCCCCCGATGACGTCGCCTGCGCTGGCTTGAGCGTGAAGAGCGCCGTCGCTTCGTACTGTGCGTGAACCCACATGATGTCAGCCCCGTGGATTAAACGTATTGGTGTGCGTAGGGCATCCACCCCATCAGATCGGTGAGGATGTTTCCAAAGCCGGTCAGGTCATCAAATTCAGCAACACCGACCGCCCCATCCTCAACGCGGTTCAGCACACCGGCCAAGTCCGCGACCTGCGTCCGGAATACGTCCTTGAGCGGGCTGACGGTCGGGGCCGGCATGGCGGCGGTGCTGTAGCTAACCACACCCTCGAAGTTGACCAAATGCGGCGCTTGAGTGGTGCGCATCGCGCCGTTCGGCTCAAGGAAGGTGAATAGCACGCTTTCCAAAAGCACCTTAGCTCGCAGCGCACGCTGATCGGGGGAGATGGCGTAGGTCTGGGTGATGTCGTTAAAGCCGATGCGGGCGAGGTCGATATGGCAGATAGCAGCGTAGATGCCCGATGACGCCGGGCGGTGGAAGATGGCTTGGCCGAGGTTGGAGCCAGTGCTTTCAGTCGAGTCGCGATCAGCCTGCCGCTTGCCTTCGCTGCGTTCGTTGGCGTACTTGACGTGGAAGTAGCTGTCGGTCGTGACTGCTTCCGGCACCCCGACCACCCAGCCGAATTCGACCACGCTCTTGCGTGGGACGCTGCGTTTACCCTCGGTGATGAGGATGCCGGCCATATCATCAACCGCGCATGTGCGCAGCAGCTCCGAGAGCAAGTCTGCATCGTTGAGATCCGCTGTGCGGGTGAGGAAATCCTTGTCGGCGTTGATCCGGTTGGCATTGAACTCCCGACAGCCCGCGCAGATGGGCAGGCCAGCGCCCAGCACCCGCCGAATCAGGTGGTCGGACTGGATGTGCTTGTACATATCGCCGCTGATGGCGTTGACGTTCTGGAGGCGTCCGCCTTGGTCTACGATGTTGACCATGCGGGTCTGAATCTGGTTACCTTCGCCGCCTTCGTTGTTCAGGCTGTGCATATCGAGGGTGGCGCGGGCGCTGATGGAAATGCTGTACAGGCTGTTGGACATGGTGGTGTGACTCCTCTAGGTGTATCAAACGGATAATCTGACGGGAAAACGGGCTTGCTATTCGCTGTCGTCGTCGGCCTCGCCGGCGTCGTTCTTGCGCGGTTGGCGGGCATAGCCAAAGGCGATGAGCAAGTTGGCAATGATCTCCGAGCCGAAGCGGTCGATGAGCGCTACTACCGACTCGATATCGCTGGTTTGGATGCTGCGGCGGTATGGTGGGCGTTGACCTTTAGTGACCTCCATCACCTGCGCGTTTTCGGCATTGAACTTGAACATGAAATCGGACAGCGCGGTGATGAAGTCAGCCTCATAGCGCGATTTGCGTGCCAATTCTTGGCCGAGGCCGTAGCGCACGTCGTATTTGCGGTTGCCTTGTGCTTTCTGATACTGGGCAATCACGGTGCTGGCACGAATGGCGTAGGCGATGTTACGGAATCCTTCGTCCTCCAAGATTTCGGCGTAGCGAGGTTCGGTCATGGTGATGATCCTTTCGAGAATGTCCTCTTGTATGGCGTGAACGTACTTATTGCGTTCGCGCATCCCTATGTAATAGACAGGGAAGGCGCGGGTAAACCGGAACAGGGCGTCAAGCGTGTCACCCGACACGAAATCGCGCAGGGCTTGCAGCATCTCGGTCGTGTCGCTGTGTGATTCATCGAACTGCCCGACGAGTTTGATGAGTTCTTGCACCATCTCGGTATAGAGTGGGATAGCATCCGGCTGGCGGATTTCGATCCATCCGGGCAGGCCGATAAACGCGAGGTTCATGGTCGCAACGGCGTTGCCGAGGTCTTTGTAAAAGGCGACGTGCAGGCCAGCGACCAAACGCCTTTTCAAACTGCCGCGCCGGCCCAGCGAGAATCGCCGGCTGGGTTCGTCAAAGTAGTTCAGCAGCGCCTCGGTATAGCGCAAAGCCGCCAATGAATCCCCCTTGATCGAGGTCATACTGACGCGCATCGAGTCGGCAAAGGCGCTGAAGATTTCGCGGTGCTCGGCATAGGTCAGCTCACGCGGCGCGATGACATACGATTTACGGTCTTTGGCCCCTTGAACCAGCCGGGTTTGGGCCGCCTCGTAGAAGCCGACCATCTTCAGCCACTCCAGCAGCCAGAAGTTATCGAGATTGCCGACACTCAAGCCGTTGGACTTGGCTTTGTTCTGACCTTTACCCTGATCTGGGTTGTAGAGCTGCTGGCCGGTAGAAAGTGGCTTGATCCCCCAGCCGTTGACCTTGTCGAGCATCTTCCAGCCGTCTATCGCCCCGCCGAAGTCGTTGGGGGAGGTCGAGAATAAGTGGAGTAACAAGGTCATGATGTCGGGCTGCGCGTCCCGTACCATCCACCAATCGCTGAGGATGCCGTTGTAGCCGGGCAGCGCGGCCGGGTTGATGGCGCGGAAGATGTCCCAATGGCGGTGGGGTTCCTGTACGGCGGCATCCGCCGCCTGTGCCTTGCTCTTTGCGCTAAAGAAGGCCGAAACGCGCTCCTTCTCAAACTCATAGTCCACCTTGTTCATCACGCCCGCAGGGATCGTGTCGCGGTTCTTGGGCGTTTCAATCATCGGCACACTTCCCGGCCACAGCGGGATCTGGCGTAGAGAATCCAACGTCTCGGCCTCCACGGGCGCGCAGGAAATCGTGAAGTGCGCGCCGTCATCCCGCAGGTGAATGTCATGGCGGGTCTCCTGCCTCTCGTGCAGCTCCGCCAGCACGCGCATCCACCCGAAGGCGATGAGCGTGTCGGCAAACGTGCCGCTCGTCTTGTCAATGTAGAACGTCGCTTTGTCGGTCATAGTGCTAATCTCTCCCTTTATAGCAGAGGCAATTGATAGGTTGTGGTATCAGCCCCTATCGTCGTATTGAGAAATTTCAAAAGGTAAGGGGCATAACGATTGTTTAGCCTCCATGCTTTCTGGGACTGATCCCACCTTAAACAGCGTGGTTGTGGAAATGAGCGCTTAAATCGGTCTAAGATTTCCTCAAATGTGCTATGATTAAGTCTTGAGAAGCTCACCAAAATATCGGAGTCTGCTGTTGATAGCTTAATCTCAAGCCCACTCATTGTCTTGGTTCCCATATGCTATCTCCTCTTGTAGATCATGCGTATTGTTCTCAAACAATATGCCTCTTCTTGGAGGCTGTCAAGCATCAAAGTGGTGAATTACCCGTCGAGGGTACTGAAAGATATGGAATCTACCCTTGTAGATTCGACATCTGAACCTATAAACCCGCTGAGGGTTCACAATCCCCCAACTCTCGTCCCTTCTTGGTCGGCGAAGCGCAGGACTCGCGCCAGCAAGAGGTACGCCCAATACGCGTCACCGCCTTCCGGTTTGGCGATGTTGTCGTGCTGCGGGTCGGCGTTGGCATTCGCTTCGTCGATGAGTTGTAACCCGTTGGGCGGTACGCCATCCAAATGGGTATCCAATGTTGCGGCGACCTGCCTTACCGCGCCTTTGATCAACCGGTATTCTCCGTTGCTGTCGGCGAACGGCGCATGGTGGCGCGCAATTGCACTGTAGACTGCCTCCACAAGCGGATGGTCTTCGCCCAGCATCGCCACGTAGACTGGCATAGCTGCCAGCGCGCTCTCCACTGCGTGTGTGGGGCGGCGCTTCATCGCCTTCTCGGCGTCGCGATGTTCTCTCGAATGGCTTTCGGTATGGGCATAGGCTTCGCCCGGAGTGATAGGATTCCCGATCTTGGCTTGATAATCGCGCACCCAGCCCTGCCAACCGGCGCTTAGCTTGCCGACATCATGCAGCAGCACGGCCAGCTCGGCCGCCCGGCGGACATCGCCCGGTGCCCAGCCAAAGCGTCGTTCCAACCGCCTTGCCAGATCCGCGACCCCGTGCCACGTCCCACCGGGGCCGAATGCTGCCTCCCACACCAGTTCAATATGCCGGGTGTATGTCTCCAATTTGAAGGTGAACTGATCGTGTGATTCTTGGATTTTCGCCAGCGGAATCGACGCCTGCCAGCCGTTCGGGTCGCTGGCTTGGCCCAACACCAGCCCACGCTCAGCGTCGTAACGCGCCACCGACGGGTGAACGACCAGCAGCGCCGCGCCCAGAATGTCTTTCCCAGTTCGTACCGGTTCCCATTCATACTCGGTGCGCCGATAGGTCTGATCGTCGCTGAGGGGCTTGTCGTTCTCGATCGCAAGAAGATACTTCATCGTGAACGGCCGCTCGCCGGGCAGTGCTTCTATCTCTTTGAAGGCTTTCTGCAGCGAACCGGGGTGCAGCCCGAACGCAGGCGCATCGAAAGGCGATTCCCGCAGTGAGTCCGGGGTGTCCGAAATCGTCACCCGCGCCTGAAACACGTTGCGGATGAGGTCGGACGCGTTCGAGACGTTGTGGCGTCCGTTCATCACGTCGAACATCTGCTCTTTATGTTGATACGCGCCTTGCTTAAGCTTGGAGACAATCAGCCGATCGCTGTCCCCATGCACCTCGGTCAATACGTCCTGCTCGTGTTCAAACGTGAAAGCCTGCCCATCCCGCGCCGAGAACGCATCCCACGTCTTGGCGAGGATGTCCTGCTGTCCCGCATACGGGTTGGGGTTATCCGTGAGGTCGATGGGATCACCGTCTTTGAGGCTGTAGCGGTAGATGGTCACGTCGCCGGTCTCACCCTCGTAACGTGCACAGCGACCCGCGCGCTGGATGATGGAGTTGGCGGGCGCGAGTTCGGTGTGGAGCGCCGCGCTGGTGATGTCCACGCCGACCTCGATGGCCTGCGTCGCGACTACAATCGCGCTTCCGATCTGCCGGTTTACGTCCTTACCGAACAGCGCGACCAACCGATTCTGCGCAGACTTGCGATCGTCGGGCAGGAACTGGCTGTGTAGTAGGATCACGTTGGTCTCAGGACTCTGCCGGCGCAGTTCGTCGAATAAGGCGCGGGCGCGGACAACGGTGTTACAGATAACGATGGAACGGCGCTCGGTGAGGCTCTCATGGACTTGCAAGACGCGCCCCGCTGTTAGGGGCTGGGCGCTGATGGCGTAGCGACGTATCTTGCGCTGTGAGGGCAGGCCGCGCAGCGCGGCGCGCTCCTCCGGTGTTGCCGGAATGACCTCAGCATCCAGTTCATGGGCTAATTCGTTCAGCATCGTGCTGCTGAAGGTGGCGGTCATCAGCATGAAGGGCGTAATCCCCTTCAACATCTTAAGCATGGCGAGGGTAGTCGGTAGGGTTGAAGCAGGATCCAGCAGATGAAATTCGTCGAACACGAGATACGCGCCCATCACGGCGGCTGCGTAGAGATTTGCCTTGCGTTTCGAGACGCCGTACGGGTAGTTCAGAAACCGACTTAAGACTTGGTCGATGGTGGTGAAAATGAGGCTCCCGATGAATTCGGGGTCGCCCGCGTCCTCGCCAGTCTGGATCTTCGGATTGAGGTGCGCAAACGCGTCGACAAACTGATTAGCCAGAACCCGCATCGGAACGGTGTAAATACACTGGTTGGGAAAGTCCCGCTTAAAAGTTTGACGATTCATCCACGGCAGTAGAGCTGCCAACGTTTTGCCTGCTCCGGTCGGGGCTTGAAGGATAACGTTCTTACCATCAAGCAGCAGATCGGCGGCGCGTTGTTGATGGGGATACAAGTCAAGATCAGTCACTGTGAGGCCTCCGGTTCATCAATCGAGCGAGAGAGTCTTTCAGATCGTTCGGATCAGATGAATCGGGTGCGTTGTGGCTGACGTGCCAACCATACAAGCTGGCGTTCTTTCTGACCTCTTCTATCATCTCGTCACGCAGAGATTGGGGTTCCAGCACCTCGACGTTGGCACCCCATGTACGGATCCATGGCTTGAGATCGGTAGTGTCCGCTACCTCGAAGCTCAGGCGAATAGAGTTGGGACAATCGGGGTCGGCTTCAGGTTCGGATGCAGTTCGCCAGTGAGTCTCGCGGACTCGCCGAGCCACGTCGGGTGAGAACCGCAACACGACGCGGACGGTCTGCTCGCCGTAGTAGATAGACCACGCGTTGCGAAGCAGATCGAGGCCGGGAAAATCGTCAGGAATGGCGAAGGTTGTTTGCAGGAGTTTGGCCGAAATAATACGTTCAACCTTGTAGGTACGCAGCGCGCTGACGATGCTGCTTTCTCCTATCGCATACGTCGCAAACCCGATACCCGACGGTTCCAACAGGTAGGGCGAGAAGTTGGTCTTGAACTCGCGCCCTTGAAGCGGTTGATAGATAATCTCAACCTGTCTACGTTGAATCATTGCTCGTGCCAGCGTGCGAAGAATATCTTCGTGGGCCTTAACTTCTGGGCGCGCGGCGAGATCTCGCATAGCCTGCGTGAAGTATTCCCCTGCCGCGAGGTCTTCGCTGAGGATGCCGGCAAACGTCGCCAATAACGTTTCAGCGGTCTCGCTACGGCGGTCGGACTGCTTGACGAACAAGCGGATCGCGAGATACAGCATAACAACCTGTTCGGCATCGAGATCCAAATGACGCGGGATGCGGAAGTGGTAGGGCGAAAGCATCCAGTAGTGGCCCTCTTTTTCTACTCTGGCGCCGAGTTCATGCAGATAGTTGTTAACCGTTCTTCGCTCGAGATTGAGACGAGTGGCTATCTCTGCCTCAGTGAGTTGGAATTCAGCTTGCAGCAGCCGTAGGATGCGATCCTTACGCTGCGTGATAATTGAGTCTTGAACACGGGCCATACTCATGATTCTCCATCCACCAGAAATATCTTTACTATACCCGCCAGTTGGAAAATGATGTTCCAACTGCACAATCATTAAGAATTCAACTGACCTGTTGTGACCTTGACCTTACCTCGATTCAGCAGATGGCAGCACTCAACAGAAATCCGGAACCTTCCTTATCCACACAACCCCGACATCCTCTACACTGAGATCATCAACCGTACGTGATAGGCTGTGCGATGGATTGTGTTCCCCTAGCGAAAGACCCCGCGATGATCGACTGAGAAAAACGTTGATCTTCGCATTGATCGCTGTCATGTTCAGCATCTGGCAGTACATCGAGTGGTGCATTGGCGCGCTGAGGAGCGATCCTGTTGGGTAGCTTGGACGGTTATCGGCGCAGGTGTCCTTGCTTAACGCAAGATTGTGACATCTTGCGCTACAGTGTGAGTATGTTGCTAGGCTGGCACACAACTCACTTTATGTGCGCGGCCGGCAAGCCTCATGATGAAAGGAA
>JAANMV010002511.1_pt1 | contig 17645 bp, 13 predicted proteins | sample 7279661 | NCBI WGS metagenome assembly JAANMV01 (sample SAMN14094540, study PRJNA606508) | bioreactor metagenome | isolation source: A lab-scale SPAN reactor treating ammonium-rich wastewater day 121 | place: Ireland: Galway | collected 2017-05-16 | reverse complement strand
ATTCACGGCAGCGAGCCGGAGGCGAAGAATTGGTTGGAGCAGGTGAAAGAAATGATCATCGAGCGAACGCCCTGGGTGCGCGGAGAGATCAAGAGTCGGCGCCATGGCGATGGAGGCCGTGGGCCGCGCAGCCGGCAGCGTGGTGGTCGAGGTGCGGCGCCAGTTCAGCACCATCAAGGGCATCATGGAAGGGACGGCCAAGCCCGAGTACGGCAAGGCCGTGGACATGCTGACCACCGCCGCCATCAAGGAAATGATCGTCCCCAGCCTGCTGCCGGTGGTCGTGCCGATCCTGGTCGGCCTGCTGCTGGGCCCCAAGGCGCTCGGCGGCCTGCTCATGGGCACCATCGTCACCGGGCTGTTCGTCGCCATTTCCATGTGCACCGGCGGCGGCGCCTGGGACAACGCCAAGAAGTACATCGAGGACGGCAACCACGGCGGCAAGGGCAGCGAGGCGCACAAGGCCGCCGTGACCGGCGACACCGTGGGCGACCCCTACAAGGACACGGCCGGCCCGGCCGTGAACCCGCTCATCAAGATCATCAACATCGTGGCCCTGCTCATCGTGCCGCTGGTGGTGAAGTTCCACGCTGGCTGAGCCTGCTGCCTTCCATAAAAAAACCCGCTTCGGCGGGTTTTGCTATTTGTGCGATAGCACAAAACCGAGGCGGGTATTGCGCCAGAGGCCTACAAACCGCTGAATAGTGGCGTCCCAACGGCCCCGCTGCGGGAACCCGCGCTCCCGCGCCAGCATCCAGGCTGTCTCGCGCACCACCAGCGCCGCGCGCAGGCGCAGCACCTGCGCCTCCAGCCGTTCGATCTCGGCCTGCTGCTGCGCCATGACCCGGCTGCAGCGCTCCTGCACTTCGCCAAAGGCGCGGCACAGAACCACGTGCTCGGTGTGCGGCGCGTCTTTTTGGCAAGGGCGAACGGTGGTGCTGCGCATGGCGTACTCCAACAAACGGAGCCACCATCTTAAATGAGAATGATTCGCATTGGATACGGTGTTACGCCTGGTTGCCACTCCGGAGCGGCGCTCGGATCAGCTCTGGATCTGCGCCCAGAGCTTGTCCAGCCGCTTGGTGCTCACCGGCTGCGGCGTGCGCAGTTCCTGCGCGAAGAAGCTCACGCGCAGTTCTTCCAGCAGCCAGCGCATTTCCTGCATGCGCGCATCCACCTGCCCCTTGCGCTCGGCCACCAGGCGCCAATAGCGCTGCTCGTGCGGGCGCAGTTCGGCCAGCTTGGCGGCGTCGCGGGCCGGGTCGGCGCGGAGCTTGTCCAGGCGCGCGGTGATGGCCTTCAAGTAGCGCGCGAAGTGCGCCAGTTGCGGCCACGGCGCGGCGGTGAGGAAGTGCTTGGGCACCAGGCGTTGCAATTGCTGCTGCGCGTCCTGCACGGCTTCGGGGGCCGCCTTGGTGTCCTTGATCTTGCGCACGGCAAGCGCGTATTCGGCCAGGATGGTGCCCGCCAGGCGCGCCACTTCGTTGGCGATCAGCGTCAGGCGCGCGCGCCCCTCGTGGACGCGGCGGTCGAACTCCTGCGCATTCGTGGGCAAGGGTTCGAGCAAGAAGGCGCGGTCCATGGCGACGTCGAGGATCTGCGCGCGCAGTTCTTCCTGCGTGCCGAGGGGCAGGTAGGCCACGGCCATCTTCTGCAGGTCCGGGATGTTTTTTTCCAGGTACTTGAGCGCGTCCCTGATGTGCAGCGCAAACAGGCGCCGCAGGCCGGCGCGGTGCCGGGCCGCCGCCACGTCGGGCTCGTCGAACACCTCGATGGAAACAAAGTCGCCGGCGTCGATGAGCGCCGGAAAGCCGATGAGCTGCTGCCCGCCCTTGCCGATTTCCATCAGCTCGGGCAGCTCGCCGAAGGTCCAGGCCGTGTAACGGGCTTCGGCGGGCACGGCAGGTGCGCTCGGTGGCGCTTTTGCTTTCGTAGCTACCTGCCCTTGTGTAGCAAGCGCTGGAGGCCCATTTGGTTCATTTTTTTGCGGCGTCCCTGCCCGGCTGCCCAGCTTGAGCCCGGCCAGCGCCTGGAAAGCGCCGCGCGCCTTCGCGCCCCATTCGGCCTTGAGCGCACCGAGGTTGCGCCCCTGCCCCAGCTGGCGGCCGTGCTCATCGACCACGCGGATGTTCATGAACAAATGCGGGCTGAGCATGTCGGGCTTGAAATCGGCGCGCTTCACGTCGAGCGAGGTCTCCTGGCGCACCTGCTTGAGCAGCGCATCGACCAGGCCCATATGGCCCACCCGGTCCGGCGTGCCCAGCAACGCCGCCAGGCGCGCGGCCGACTCGGGCAGCGGCACGAAGCGGCTGCGCGGGCGCTGCGGCAGGCTTTTGAGCAGCGCCTGGATCTTGTCCTTGAGCATGCCTGGCACCAGCCATTCGCAGCGCTCCTCGCTCACCTGGTTGAGCACAAAGAGCGGCACGGTGACGGTGACGCCGTCGCGCGCGTCGCCCGGTTCGTGCAGGTAGCTGGCCGCGCAGTCCACGCCGCCCAGGCGAATGACGCGTGGGAAGGCCGCCGTGGTGATGCCCGCCGCCTCGTGGCGCATGAGCTCGTCGCGGGTCAGGCGCAGCAGCTCGGGGCGCTTGGCCGACTCCTGGCGGTACCAGCGCTCGAAGGCGGCGCCGCTGGCGACGTCCTGCGGCACCTGCTGGTCGTAGAAGGCGAAGATCAGCTCCTCGTCCACCAGCACGTCCTGGCGGCGCGATTTGTGCTCCAGCTCCTCGACCTTGGCGATCAGCTTCTCGTTCGCCGCCAGGAACGGCAGGCGCTTGTGCCACTCGGGCAGCACGTCGCCAGCGACCAGCGCCTGGCGGATGAACATCTCGCGCGCGGCCTGCGGGTCCACCTTGTCGAAGGGCTTACGCCGCCCGCTGTAGACCACCAGGCCGTAGAGCGTGGCGCGCTCGAAGGCGACGACTTCGGCGGCCTTTTTCTCCCAGTGCGGGTCGAGCAGTTGCTTCTTCAGCAGGTGTGCGCCGACTTCCTCCAGCCACTGCGGCTCGATGTGGGCGATGCCGCGCCCGAACAGGCGCGTGGTTTCCACCAGCTCGGCGCAGACGATCCAGCGCCCCGGCTTCTTGCGCAGGTGCGCGCCCGGATGGCGGTGGAACTTGATGCCGCGCGCGCCCAGGTACTCGGGTGAACCAGGCGCCGCGCCGGCTGCGTCTTCCGGCTTGAAGCCGACGTTGCCGAGCAGCCCGGCGAGCATCGATTTGTGCAGCTGCTCGTAGCTGGCGCTCTGCGCGTTGAGCTCCCAGCGGTGCTCGGCCACGACGGTGAGCAGCTGGCTGTGCACGTCGCGCCATTCGCGCACGCGGCGCACGTTGATGAAGTTCTGCCGCAGCAATGTTTCGAACTGGCGGTTGCTCAGCCTGTGCGCAGGCGCCGCGTCGCCGACGGTGGGTGGCGCCGCGGGCGGCGGCGCGGCCAGGCGCTGCGCGACCGGCAGGAACGCCTGGTTGGGCGCCTTGCGGCGTGCCGCTGCCTGCTGCGCGCGCGCCGAGGCGAGTTGCGGCGCACTCCCGCCGCGCGCCTGCGCGAGCCAGTTCCACAGCGTGAGGTAGCTGCTGAATTCACTCTTCTCGTCGTCGAACTTGGCGTGCTGCTGATCGGCCTGCGCCTGCGCCTCCATGGGGCGGTCGCGCACGTCCTGCAGGCTGAGCGCGCTGGCGATCACCAGCACCTCGGCGAGCGCGCCGCGTTCGCGCGCCTCCAGGATCATGCGGCCGACGCGCGGGTCCAGCGGCAGGCGCGCCAGCTCGCGGCCCATGGCGGTCAGCTCGTTCTGCTCGTCCACGGCGCCGAGCTCGTGCAGCAGCTGGTAGCCGTCGGCCACGGCGCGACCGGAGGGCGCGTCGATGAAGGGAAACGCCGCCACGTCGCCCAGGTTCAGCGACTTCATGCGCAGGATCACGCTGGCCAGCGAGCTGCGCAAAATTTCCGGGTCGGTGAAGCGCGGGCGGGCGGCGAAATCCGGCTCGTCGTAGAGGCGGATGCAAATACCGCTGGCCACGCGCCCGCAGCGCCCGGCGCGCTGGTTCGCCGCCGCCTGGCTGACGGGCTCGACCAGGAGCTGCTCCACCTTGCTGCGCAAGCTGTAGCGCTTGACGCGCGCCGTGCCTGCATCAATGACGTAGCGGATGCCGGGAACCGTGAGCGAGGTCTCGGCCACGTTGGTCGCCAGCACGATGCGCCGCCCGGTGTGGCCGTCGAAGATGCGGTCCTGCTCGGCCTGCGAGAGGCGCGCGAACAGCGGCAGCACCTCGGCATGGCGCGTCAGCACGTTGTGCGCGAGGTGCTTGCGCAAATGGTCGGCGGCTTCGCGGATTTCGCGCTCGCCGGGCAGGAAGACCAGGATGTCCCCCGCCGCGTTCCCCTGCCAGAGCTCGTCCACCCCATCGGCGATGGCCTCGTTCAGCCCGTAGTCGCGCGATTCCTCGAACGGCCGCCAGCGCTGCTCCACCGGGAACATGCGGCCGGAAACCTGGATGACCGGCGCAGGCCCCGTGCTGGTCTCGAAATGCCGGGCAAAGCGGTCCGCGTCGATGGTGGCGGACGTCACCACCACCTTCAAATCGGGCCGGCGCGGCAGGATCTGACAGAGGTAGCCGAGCAAAAAGTCGATGTTCAGGCTGCGCTCGTGCGCCTCATCGATGATCAGCGTGTCGTACTGCTGCAGCAGCGGGTCGGTCTGCGTCTCGGCCAGCAAAATGCCGTCGGTCATCAGCTTGACCGAGGCGCCGGGGCTCAGCCGGTCCTGGAAGCGCACCTTGTAGCCGACCACCTCGCCCAGTGGGGTCTTGAGCTCCTCGGCGATGCGCTTGGCCACGCTGCTGGCAGCGATGCGGCGCGGCTGGGTGTGGCCGATGAGCCGGCCCTTGCTGCCCGGCGGCGCATGCAGGCGCCCGCGCCCCATGGCGAGCGCGATCTTGGGCAGCTGCGTGGTCTTGCCCGAACCGGTCTCGCCGCAGACGATGACGACCTGGTGCGCAGCCAGCGCGGCTTCGATTTCACCGCGCCGCGCAGAAACAGGGAGCGATTCGGGAAAGGTGATGGCCGGCAGGCGGCCGGCGACGGGGTCTGGCAAGGGCGCAACTTCGTAGAGAATCGCGGATTATCTCCGCCCACGCGCATGTCCACCGTCTTCAACTTCACCTTCGTGCCCTGGTTCCGGTCGGTGGCGCCCTATATCCACAAGTTCCGCCACCAGACCTTCGTCGTCGGCCTCACGGGCGAAGCCATTGCCGCCGGCAAGCTGCAAAGCATCGCCCAGGACCTCGCCATGATCCAGGCCATGGGCGTGAAGATTGTGCTGGTGCACGGCTTTCGCCCACAGGTGAATGAGCAGCTCGCGGCCAAGGGCCACGAGGGGCGCTATTCGCACGGCATCCGCATCACCGACTCGATCGCGCTCGACAGCGCGCAGGAGGCCGCCGGCCAGCTGCGCTACGAGATCGAGGCCGCCTTCAGCCAGGGCTTGCCGAACACGCCCATGGCCGGCTCGACGGTGCGGGTGATTTCCGGCAACTTCATCACCGCGCGGCCGGTCGGCATCGTCGATGGCGTCGATTTTCAGCACTCGGGCCTGGTGCGCAAGGTCGATGTCGCGGGTATCCAGCGCTCGCTCGACATGGACGCGCTGGTGCTGATCTCGCCCTTCGGCTTCTCGCCCACGGGCGAAGCCTTCAACCTGAACATGGAAGAGGTCGCGACCTCGGTCGCCATCGCCCTCAAGGCCGACAAGCTGGTGTTCGTGACCGAAGTGCCGGGCATCCTGCAGAACCCGGACGAACCGGCAAGCGAGGACAACCCCATCGACACCGAACTGCCCCTGGCCCAGGCGCGCCAGTTGCTCGCGCGCGTACCGCCCAGCCAGCAGCCTACGGACACCGCTTTTTACCTGCAGCACTGCGTGAAGGCCTGCCACGGCGGCGTGGAGCGCAGCCACATCATTCCGTTCGCGGTCGACGGCTCCCTGCTGCTCGAGATCTACGTGCACGACGGCATCGGAACCATGGTGGTGGACGAAAAGCTCGAAGAGGTGCGCGAGGCCACGGCCGACGACGTCGGCGGCATCCTGCAGCTCATCGAACCCTTCGAGAAAGACGGCACGCTGGTCAAGCGCGACCGCACCGAGATCGAGCGCGACGTCTCCAACTACACCATCGTCGAGCACGACGGCGTCATCTTCGGCTGCGCCGCGCTCTACCCCTACCCCGAAAAGCGCACCGGCGAAATGGCGGCGCTCACCGTTTCGCCGCAAAGCCAGGGCACGGGCGACGGCGAAAAGCTGCTCAAGCGCATCGAACAGCGCGCGCGCCTGCTGGGGCTGGAGTCCATCTTCGTGCTGACGACGCGCACCATGCACTGGTTCATCAAGCGCGGCTTCGTGGTGGTGGACCCCGAGTGGCTACCGGACGCCCGCAAGCGCAAGTACAACTGGGACCGGCGCAGCCAGGTCCTGGTCAAGAAGCTCTGAATGTTTTTGCGCTTCGAGGCAACATCATCTTGCGCAGGAAGCTATTGATTTCGTAGCTATTTTCTAGCGGCGGGACGCTTGTGCGGCCATGCATCTGCGCCCCGCAAGACGGCCACGGTGGGTTCAAGCCGAAACGCCCCCGGTATGATCGCGAACATGAACCTGCGAAGAACCATTTACGCGATGCGCCTGTGGGTGCTTGCGTGGTTCATGGCATCGCTCGGCGTAGCCATCGCTGCGCCCATCGTGCAGCCCAAGCCGATGCAGCTCGTTTGTTCAAGCACCGGCACCATCATGCTGCTCGTGCAGTCCGACGACGGCACCGTGGAGAAAATGGGGTCGTCGGGCATGGATTGCCCGCTGTGCTCGCCCGCGGGCGCGCCGCCGGTCACCGCCGGCGGCACGGTGATCCCGCCCCTGCCCCTGGCCCACGCGCTGCAGCCCATCGAGGCCGCGCGCATCGCGGTCGCCACCGCCGCGCCTCTGCCGGCGCGCGGCCCCCCCACCCTCTCCTGACCCGCCCGTTCCGCCTGCTCGGCACGCTGCGCGTGCCTGCAGGCCCGCATCCCATGCCCGCATGCCGCTTTGCCCACCCGGGGCAGGCGTGCCCGGCGCCATGGCGTGCCTCCAAGCCGTCCGTCAGAGAGAGTTTTCATGATCCGTTCCACCGCACCCGCCCGCGTGGCCGCCATGCGCGCCCACGCCCCTTCGTTCGCCCTTTCTCCCCTGTACGCCAGCCTGTTGGCGGGCCTGGCCCTCGCGCCCCTGGGGGCTGCTGCCCAGCGCAAAACCGCGGAAGCCCCCACCCTGCAAACCGTGCAGGTGGTTGATTCCGTGCCCGCTCCCAATGGCCGCATCAACCTCGACACCCCGGTCGAAACCGGCAGCCGCCTGGGACTGACACCCCGCGAAACGCCCGCCTCCGTCACCGTGGTGGACCGCGCCACCATCGAGGCCCGCGGCGCCCAGGACACGCAGGAAATCCTGCGCGCCATTCCGGGCGTGACCGCGCACAACGCGCCGGGGAGCATCGGCGTGAGCTACCGGGGCTTTGGCAGCGGTTCGATTGGCCAGATGTTCAACGGCATCAGCGTGCAGTATTCGATCGCCGCGCGCCCCGTGGACAGCTGGATCTACGACCGGATCGAGGCCATTGGCGGCCCGTCGAGCTTCCTGTTCGGCTCGGGCGCCGTGGGCGGTTCGATCAACTACCTCACCAAGACGGCCGAGCGCTACGACTTCACCGAAGGCCAGCTGCGCCTGGGCCAGAACAACCTCAAGGAGGTCTCGCTGGGCCTGAACCGGCGCATTGCCGGCAGCGACAACGCGGCCGGCCCGCAGCATTTCGCGCGCATTGACCTGAACCACCGCGATGCCGGCCACTGGGTGGAAGGCATGCACACGCGCTCCACACAGCTGGCGACCTCGCTGCTGTCCGACCTGGGCAGCGGCCTCATCCACACGCTGGCCTACGAGTACCAGAACGAGCATGTGGACCGGCCCTACTGGGGCACGCCGTTGCTCAACCCGGTGGCGGGCGAGCTGCGCATCGACCCGCGCACGCGCTTTGCCAACTACAACAGCGCCGACGGCCTGTACGCCCAGCGCGTGCAATGGCTGCGTTCGGTCACGCAGTGGCGCGCCTCGGACGCCCTGGGGCTGCGCAACACGTTCTATGCCTACGACGCGCTGCGCGACTACCGCAACGTTGAAACCTACCGTTTCAATGCCAGCAACACCCAGGTGATCCGTTCGGCAGCCTACCTGCAGCGCCACGACCACGAGGTGGTGGGCGACCGCGTTGAGGGCACTTACAAGGGCAGCATCGCCGGCCGCAAGAGCGACTGGGCCTTTGGCCTGGACGTGAGCGTGAACCGGCAGACACGCTTCCCCAACAGCCTCTCCGGCACGGTGAGCACCGTCGATCCCTACCGCTTCGGCACGGAGAACTTCTTCGACATCCCCGGCATGGCGCCCGGCTTCAAGCCCGACCGCGACAACAAGGTCACCACCACGGCCCTGTACCTGGAGAACCGCACCGCCGTGGCCCCCCGGCTCAACCTCATCACCGCCCTGCGCCATGAGCGCATCGACCTGGACCTGACCAACCGCCGCGCCGTCACCGCCACCATGCCCGCCACCTACAGCCGTGGCTACAGCCCGACCACGGGCCGCATCGGCGTAGTCTGGGACATCGCTCCGGGCGCCAACCTCTACGCGCAGTACTCCACGGCTGCCGATCCCCCATCCGGCATCCTGTCCACGGCCTCGTTCGCCGACGTGATGACCAACAGCGAACTGACCAGCGGCCGCCAGGCCGAAGTCGGCAGCAAGATCGACTTCTGGGATGGCAAGGGCACGGCCACCCTGGCGCTCTACCAGATCACGCGGCGCAACATCGCCACGCAGGACCCGAACAACCCCGGCGTGACCCTCCTGGTGGGCGAGCAGTCGGCCAAGGGCGCCGAACTGTCGGTGGGCTTGCGCCCGTCACCGCGCTGGCAACTGCAGGCCAACCTGACGCATGTGGACGCGCGCTACGAGCGCTTCATGCAGGGCGGGGTGTCGCTGGCGGGCAAGGTGCCCACCAACACTCCGGCCACGGTGGCCAACCTCTGGGTGGGTTACGCCATCACGCCCCAGCTCCAGGCCAGCGCCGGCGTGCGCCACGTGGGCAAGGTGTACGCCAATGCGGCCAACACGCAGTGGCAGTCGGCGTACACGCTGCTGGACCTGGGCCTGGCCTGGAAGATCAACCGGACCAGCACGCTCACCGGCCGCATCCGCAACGCCACCGACCGCGTCTATGCCGCCAACCCGGGCAGCCAGGCCTACCTGGGCGCACCGCGCACGGCCGACGTGGCGCTGCACGTCGCGTTCTGAGGCACGGGAGGCCATCATGGTGCATGCCAAACGTTGGCTGTTCCTGGTGCACCGCTGGCTGGGCGTGCTGTTGTGCGCCTTCTTCGCCATGTGGTTCATCTCGGGCGTGGTGATGATGTACGTGGGCTACCCCAAGCTCACGCCGGCAGAGCGGCTGGAGCACCTGCCACCCCTGCGCACGGCCCCGGTGGCGCTGGAGCCTGCGCAGGCACTGGCGGCAGCCGGGCTGCACGGCCCGCTGCAGGACCTGCGCCTGTCCGTGGCCAGCGCGGGCCGGGCCGTGTACCTGGCCACGCCCGCGCACGAGGCGCCCGGCATACGCTCCAAGAATGCCCGCGCACCCCGCCCCAGCGCCGTGGTCATCGACGCCACCACCGGCGCGGTGCTCACCGGCGTGGACGCCGCGCACGCCCTGGCCAGTGCCGCCGCCTATGCGGGGCCTGGGGTCGCCATGGTCGACGAGGGTCCAGTGGACGAGGACGCTTTCACCCACTCGCGCGCGCTCGATGCCCACCGGCCACTGCACCGCGTGCGGCTGGACGATGCCCAAGGCACCTTGCTCTACATCTCCGGCAAGACCGGCGAGGTGGTGCGCGACGCCACGCGCACCGAACGCGTCTGGAACTACGCGGGCGCCTGGATCCACTGGCTCTACCCGTTCCGGGGCAACGTGTTCAACACCTACTGGGCCGACATCGTGAACTGGCTGTCCATCCTCGGCATCGCCATGACGATCCTGGGCACCGTGGTCGGCGTCATGCGCTGGCGCTTTTCCGGCACCTACAAAAGCGGCAGGCGCTCGCCCTACCCCGGCGCCATGATGCGCTGGCACCACATCGCGGGTCTGCTGTTCGCGGCCATCACCTTCACCTGGATTTTCAGCGGCCTGATGTCAATGAACCCCTGGCGCATTTTCGACAGCGGTGCAACGCCATTGCAGGTCGAAGCCATGCACGGCGGCCCGCTCTCCCTGCCAGAGCAAGCCGCCAGCGTACAGGCCCTGCTCGCCGCGTCTCCCACAGAGGTGCGCGAGCTGCGATGGACGCGCACCGCAGGCCATTCACTGGTGCAAGCGCATGCGCCTGGACACCGCACCTTGCTGCTGAACACGGCCTCGGCCACACCGTATACGTGGGCGGAGGGCGAGCTGCAAGCAGCGGTGGCCCGTCTGCTGCCTGCCCCGGTGGCGCGCATCGACACGCTGCAGGCGTACGACACCTACTACTACACCCGCGCGCCCCACACCATGGGCGGCAGCGCCGAGAAGCCCTTGCCCGTCCTGCGTGTGGTGTTTGACGACCCTCAGGCGAGCTGGGTGCATGTCGATCCGCACACAGGCACGGTGCTGAACCGGGTCGATCGCCACCGGCGCGTGCACCGCTGGCTGTTTGGCATGCTGCACAGTTGGGACTGGATGCCCCTGCTGTCCGCGCGCCCGCTCTGGGACATGGTCCTGATCGTGCTCAGCCTGGGAGGGCTCGCCATCAGCCTCACCGGCATAGTGATTGGCTGGCGGCGCGTGGGGCTCAAGATGCGACGATCCCGCAAGGGCCGACCGGCCACACCGCCGAAACAGCCGGAGATCTATAGCCATCACGCCCTGGATGGAGAGGCGCCCACCTCGTCGATCTGCTCGGGATCAAGGAATTTTTCGGCGTAGCGCTGGTACACCTTGCGCTGCACGAATACGTCGAACAGGTCGGGGTCGATGTGGCCGCCGTGCTTCATGCGCTCCATGATGGCCAGCGCCTGCGAGAGCTTCATGCCGCTCTTGTAGGGGCGGTCGGCGGCGGTGAGCGCCTCGAAGATGTCGGCGATGCCCATCATGCGGGCCTGAAGCGACATCTGCTCGCGCGTCAGGCCGCGCGGGTAGCCCTTGCCGTCCATGCGCTCGTGGTGGCCGCCGGCGTATTCGGGCACGTTCTTCAGGTGGTGCGGCCAGGGCAAGGCCTCAGCATCTTGATGGTGGCGACGATGTGGTAGTTGATGGTGTCGCGCTCGGCCTGGGTCAGCGTGCCGGCGCGGATGGTGAGGTTCTCCACCTCCTCGGCGGTGAGGAAGGCGGTCTGCACGCCGTCGGCGTTGCGCCACTGGCGCCGCGCGCCGATGTCGCGCACGCGCTCCTGGTCCGCCGGGCGCATGGCTTCGGCGCCGCGGTTGCACTGGCGCAGGAACTCCCGGTCCTCGTCGATGGCCTGCATCTCGCGCCGCAGGCCGGCGGTGGCGATTTCCTCGGCCCCCGCGTCGACCACCGGGCGCAGCGCCAGCTGGGCGCGCAGCGCGGCCAGTTCGGCATCGCGGCGCAGCACCTCGAAGCGCGTGTCGATCAGCCCGATGCGGTCGTACAGCGTGTGCAGCTTGGTCGCCTTGTCCACCACGTGCACCGGCGTGGTGATCTTGCCGCAATCGTGCAGCAGCCCCGCCATCTGCAGCTCGTAGCGGTCGCGCTCGCTCATGCGAAAGTCCGCCAGCGGGCCGGTGGTGGTGGCGTCCACCGCCTCGGCCAGCATCATGGTCAACTCAGGCACGCGCTCGCAGTGGCCGCCGGTGTAGGGCGATTTTTCGTCGATGGCGATGTTGATCAGCTTGACGAAGGACTCGAACAGGCGTTCGAGCTGGGTGATGAGCAGGCGGTTGGAGAGCGCGATCGCCGCCTGCGAGGCAAGCGATTCGCTCAGGCTCTGGTCGGCGCTGGAAAACGCCACCACCTGGCCGGTGTCGGGGTCGAGCGCGTTGAGGAGCTGCAGCACGCCGATGAGCTCGCCCTGGTGGTCCGTCATGGGAACCGTCAGGAAGGACTGCGAGCGGTAGCCGGTGCGCTGGTCGAAGGCGCGCGTGCCGGAAAAGTCGAAGCCCTCGGCGGTGTAGGCATCGGCGATGTTCACCGCGCGGCCGTGCAGCGCGGCGTGCGCCGCCACCAGCGCGTCGTTGGGCGAACCGTCGGCGCGGCGCAGCGGCAGATCGGGCAGGTCGATGGCCTTGCCCGTGGTGCCGCCCAGGCGTATGCCCAGGGAATCGGTGCGCATGATCTCGAAGCGCAGCGCGCTGCGGTCTTCGGTCACGCTGTAGAGCGTGCCGCCGTCGGCGCCGGTCAGCGCCTTGGCAGCTTCAAGGATGTTCTCGAGCAGGCGCTCGATGTTGCGCTCGCGCGAGAGCGCGGCGCCGATCCGGTTGAGCTGGTCCAGCCGGGCGAACAAGCCCATTGCGGTTTGTTTCTCCATCGCGCCCCCTTGCGTCCCGGTGCGCCGGGCCCTGGCGATGGTAACGAAATCCCACAGGCCGGGCAGACCCCCGCGCCTACAAGGCGTGGGCCGCCGCGCCGCCGGCCGGCCGGGCGCCGCGCACCAGCAGCAGCACGAGCAGCGCGCCCATGCCGACGAAGCACAGGAAGGACCAGTTGGCGATCGAGCCGCCGAGGAAAGTCCAGTCGATCGCCGCGCAATCGCCCGAGCCGCGGAAGATCATGGGGATGGCGCGGCTGAAGGAGTAGTTCTCGATCATTCCGTAGAAGTCGCGCCCGCACATGGCGAACTCCGGCGGGTACCACTGCAGCCAGCTCTGGCGGGCGGCGGTGAAGGCGCCAAAGCCGGCGGCCAGCAAGGCCAGCACCGACCACGAAAAAATCCAGCCTTTTTGGCCTCTAGCGCTTGCCAGTCCTGTGAAGATAGCTACTAAAATAAGAGCATAGCGCTGCACAATGCACATCGGGCAGGGCTCCAGGCCCACGACATGCTGCAGGTACAGGCCGAACGCCAGCAGGCCGATGCAGGCCAGGCAGATCAGCGCCAGGATGCGCCGTGGCGCCGTGGTGAACCAGTCGAGAATCATCAAAACCCCAGAACGTCGAACACGTGGCGCCCCGGCCGGGGCGCCTCAGACGGTTCTGCCTTCAGCCGGATAACTAGGCGGGGCGCCGCAGACAGTGCTGTAGCACGGCAAGGCGGCCCAACGACGTTGGCCGGTTGAAGGCAAAACCGTATCAGATGCCGGCCGCCTGGTCGAGAAATACCCGGGCGCGGCGCGGCGTGACCAGCAGCGCCTCGCCTTCGCGAAACGCCATGTCCCGAAACTGCTGGGCCGGAATCTGCGCCTCGATCACCGTTTCGGGTTCTGCATTGTCGGCTGCTTTGGCGCCCGGCTTCTGGATAAGTTCCAGGCGCGCGATCGGGCCGACGACGATGGCGCGGGTCAGCACCGCCAGCAGCGCGTTCGCCGGCACGGGCGCGCCGGGGCCGGGCCGCTCGACGTCGATGTCGTGCGGCCGCACGTAGGCCAGCACCTTCTCGTTCTGCGCCGCGCCGTGCTCGGGCGCGGCCAGCCGCATGCCGCCGACCTCGGCCTGGCCTTCGTGCGCGCGGCCGTGGAACAGGTTCACGTCGCCCAGGAAGCCATAGACGAAGGGGCTGGCCGGGTGGTCCCACACCTCCTGCGGCGAGCCGCTTTGCTCGACGCGGCCCTTGTTGATGACGACCACGCGGTCGGCCACTTCCAGGGCCTCTTCCTGGTCGTGCGTGACGAAGATGCTGGTCACGTGCAGCTCGTCGTGCAGGCGGCGCAGCCACCGGCGCAATTCCTTGCGCACCTTGGCGTCGAGCGCGCCAAAGGGCTCGTCGAGCAGCAGCACCTTGGGCTCGACGGCCAGCGCGCGCGCCAGGGCGATGCGCTGACGCTGCCCGCCCGAGAGCTGCGAGGGGTGGCGCTCGGCGAGCCAGTCGAGCTGCACCAGGCCGAGCAGCTCCATCACCTTCTTGCGGATCTGCGCCTCGCTCGGGCGCAGCTTGCGCGGCTTCATGCGCAGGCCGAAAGCGACGTTCTCGAACACCGTCATGTGGCGAAACAGCGCGTAGTGCTGGAACACGAAGCCCACGCCGCGCTCCCGCACGTGCACGTCGGTGGTGTCCTCGCCGGCGAAATGGATGCTGCCCTGGTCGGGCGTTTCCAGCCCGGCGATGATGCGCAGCAGCGTCGTCTTGCCGCAGCCCGACGGCCCGAGCAGCGCGATGAGCTCGCCCGAATCGATGTTGAGGCTGACGTCGTCGAGTGCGCGGAAATCGCCGAAATGTTTGCTGACGTTGCGGATTTCAATGCTCATGGTGTTTCCTCACGCGCCGGCCGGCGGCCTTTCGGGCGGCAGCTCGGCCGCTTCGCGCAGCTGCTGTTCCTGGCGCCACTCGGCCACGCTCTTGATCACCAGCGTGACCAGGGCCAGCAGGGCCAACAGCGAGGCCGAAGCGAAGGCCGCCACCGACTGGTATTCGTTGTAGAGAATCTCGACGTGCAGCGGAATGGTGTTCGTCTGCCCGCGGATGTGGCCCGAGACCACCGACACCGCGCCGAATTCGCCCATGGCGCGCGCATTGCACAGGATCACGCCGTAGACCAGGCCCCACTTGATGTTCGGCAGCGTCACGTGCCAGAAGGTCTGCCAGCCGCTCGCGCCGAGCACGATGGCGGCCTGCTCCTCGTCGTTGCCCTGCGCCTGCATGAGCGGGACCAGCTCGCGCGCGATGAAAGGCACGGTGACGAAGATGGTGGCCAGCACGATGCCGGGCACGGCGAAGATGATCTTGATGTCGTGCGCCGCCAGCCAGGCGCCGAACCAGCCGTTGGCACCGAAGATCAGCACGTACGTCAGGCCGGCGACCACGGGCGAGACGGAAAACGGCAGATCCACCAGCGTCGTCAGAAAAGCCTTGCCCTTGAATTCGTACTTGGCGATGCACCAGGCGGCGGCGATGCCGAACACCAGGTTGAGCGGCACGGCGATCGCTGCCGTCAGCAGCGTGAGGCGGATGGCGGCCCAGGCGTCGGGTTCGCGCAGCGCCTCCAGGTAGGCGCCCAGGCCCTTCCTCAGCGCCTCGGCGGCCACGGCGGCCAGCGGCAGCACCAGGAACAGCACCATGAAGGCGAGCGCCACGCCAATCAGCAACGCCCGCACCCAGGGCGCCTCGGTGGTGCCGCCCTGCGCGCGGCGAACGGTGCGTGTATTCATGGGTGTTTCCCACCGTGCATTGCGACTGCGACAGCGCGGCCCCACACCAGGGCACCCGTGGAACTGGCTTTGCCAGGCCACAGGGTGCGTCCCCCTCCCAAAGGAGAGGGGGAAGGCGCGAAGCGACTCAGGGGATGTTTCATCTTCTTTGGCGTTGCCAGGCCTGGAGGGCGTTGATGAGCAGCAGCAGCACGAAGGAGATCGCCAGCATCACCACCGCCACGGCGGTGGCGCCGGCGTAGTCGTACTGTTCGAGCTTGCCGATGATGATGAGCGGGGTGATTTCCGACACCATGGGCATGTTGCCGGCGATGAAGATCACCGAACCGTACTCGCCCACGGCGCGCGCGAAGGCCATGGCGAACCCGGTGAGCAGCGCCGGCGTGATCGTCGGCAGCAGCACCTTGGTGAACACCTGCCAGCGGTTGGCGCCCAGGCTGGTGGCGGCTTCCTCGAGCTCGCGCTCGGTGTCTTCCAGCACCGGCTGCACCGTGCGCACGACGAACGGCAGGCTGATGAAGACCAGCGCCACGACGATGCCGGCGGGCTTGAAGGCCAGTTCGATGCCCAGCGGCGCCAGCAGGCTGCCGACCCAGCCGTTGCCGGCCAGCAGCGCAGTGAGCGAGATGCCGGCCACGGCGGTGGGCAGGGCGAACGGCAGGTCGACCAGGGCGTCGACGATGCGCTTGCCGGGAAAGCGGTAGCGCACCAGCACCCAGGCGATCAGCAGGCCGAACACCAGGTTGATCACGGCGGCAAGTAGCGACGCGCCGAAGGTCAGCCGGTACGAAGCCAGCACGCGCGGCGCGGCGACGGCCGTCCAGAACTCGCCCCAGGTCAGCGACAAGGTGTTGAACACCAGCGCCGACAGGGGAATCAGGACGATGACGCTCAAGTAGAAAAGCGTGTAGCCCAGCGTCAGCCCGAAGCCGGGCAGCACGCGCTGGCTGGCACGCCGGGCCGGGCGCGCAGGCGCCCCGGCGGCGGAGGCGGCCATGGCTTACTTGCCGGGAGCGTACAGCTTGTCGAACTGGCCGCCGTCGTTGAAGTGGACCTTTTGCGCTTCCGTCAGGCTGCCGAAGTACTTCGCCACGGTGAACTGCTTGATCGGCTTGAACAGGTCGGCGTGGCGCGCCAGCACCTTTTCCGAGCGCGGGCGCACCGCGTGCTTGGCAGCGATTTCCTGGGCTTCCTCGGAGTACAGGTAGTCCAGGTAGGCCTTGGCCAGCTCGGCCGTGCCCTTCTTGGCGACCGTGCGCTCGACCACGGCCACCGGGTTCTCGGCGGTGATGCTGACCGATGGGTAGACCGCATCGACCTTGCCCTTGCCGAATTCGCGCTCGATGGACACCACTTCCGATTCAAAGGTGATCAGCACATCGCCAATGCCGCGCTGCAGGAAGGTCGCCGTGGCGTCGCGCCCGCCCTTGGCGAGCACCGGCACGTTCTTGTACAGCTTGGCGACGAATTCCGCCGCCTCTGCGTCGGTGCCACCCTTCTCGCGCACCGAGCCCCAGGCGGCGAGGTAGGCGTAGCGGCCGTTGCCGCCCGTCTTGGGATTGACGACGATGACCTTGATACCCGGCTTGAGCAGGTCGTCCCAATCCTTGATGCCCTTGGGGTTGCCGCTGCGCACCATGAACAGCATGGTGGAGGTGGTGGGCGAGGCGTCGTTGGGGAATTTCTTCGCCCAATCCTTGGCGACCACGCCGTTGTCGGCGAGGAACTGCACGTCGGTCGTCGTGTTCATGGTCACCACGTCCGCCGCCAGGCCATCGTTCACGGCGCGCGCCTGGGCGCTGGAGCCGGCGTGGGACTGGTCGATCTTCACGTCCTTGCCGGTGGTCTTCTTGTAGTGCGCGACGAAGGCGGTGTTGTAGTCCTTGTAGAACTCGCGCGCCACGTCGTAGGACACATTGAGCAGCGCGTTCTGCGCCATCGCGTGCGTGGAAATGCCAAGGGCCAGGGCGGCGATCAGGGTGCGGATTTTCATGAAGGTAACGGGCAGGCGGGCCTGAAAATTGCGTGATGGGGGATTGTGGCCAGGGCTCTTTAAAACTCAAACAACTAATTGTTTTTTAATAAATGCCTGAATGAGCATAAAGACCCCTCTTCCGGGGGTTCCCGCTGGTTCTATGATCGGCCCCGGCGCGTGCCGCGCCCGCCCCTGCCTGGACCCCCCGTGCCCTCCTTTACTAACATTCCTGGTACTCAGGAATCGAAGGATGCAATACTTGATACTCAAATACCTCAAACAGCTAAAGTTGATCGCAGCACAAAGCTCGA
>JAANMV010002508.1_pt1 | contig 17658 bp, 11 predicted proteins | sample 7279661 | NCBI WGS metagenome assembly JAANMV01 (sample SAMN14094540, study PRJNA606508) | bioreactor metagenome | isolation source: A lab-scale SPAN reactor treating ammonium-rich wastewater day 121 | place: Ireland: Galway | collected 2017-05-16 | reverse complement strand
GCGATAGCCCCGAAGCAATCCCCAACGCCGCTTGAAACCCCCCAAAATTGACGAGCCATCTTGGAGATTGCTTCGCTGCACTCGCAATGACACATCAGGTGAACTGTTACAATAATTAATCATTAATCATTAATTTCCCCATTCCCATGGCCGCGTATTGCTGTAGATCCAGGCTGCGGTGTGCAGCAGTTGCACGACTACGATGATCAGCAAGCTGCGATTGCGGGCGGGGGAGGGCAGCGCCCGCGTCAGCCAGTAGGCCGCCAGCAGCGTCGCCGGCCACGCTGCCGGCGCGAACAGATCCCAATCCCGCTGGCCGCCATAATCGGGATTCCATAGCCAGATCAACAGCAGATACGCGCCCGCGGCGGCCAGCAGAAAGCGGCTGTAGCGATCGCGGGGCAGCGCCCGCCAGCAGCAGGCCAGCAGCAGCGCCAGCGCCGGCAGCGTGAAGGGCGCGGTCAGCCATTGCTGATTGACGATCTCGATCAGATGGCCGCGGGAAAAGAGGGTGTAGTATTCCCAGGGGCTGCCCACCACGGTCAGGGGCACCAGCCAGCGGGCGTCGCTGCCACCGACGACGTACCCCGTCGTCAAGACGGGCCCCGTCGTCAAGACGGGCCCCGTCGTCAGGCCCTGTCCGCCCGCGGTCATCAGCCCGATCACCCCCGCGGCTACCAGCAGGGGAGGCAGGATCAGGGCGGGCAATTGCCGGCGCAGGGTCGTGATCCGCCGGCCAGGGGCCGCGGCGGCCAGCGCTAGCAACCACAGCGAGGGCTGCAACGCCAGGGTGGCGGGGTGGAAGCCGTGCGCCAGGGCCAGGATCAGGCTGGGCGCCCACAGGCGGGCCTGTCCCTGCGTGTACCGCCAGCCCTGCCACAGGTAGAGCAGGATCAGCAGGCTGATGATCGTGTAGTTCTCCGGATAGCCGAAGAAGAGCTGTATGCTGCCCAGAGTTGACATAAAACCAAAAATACCCCAGCGTTCGCCCCTGTCCCGGCCCAGGTGCGCGGCCAGGCGCAGCAGCGCCCACACCGCCGCCGCCCCCGCCAGGCTGGAGATCCACCCATACGCCGGCAGCGCGTCGCTCCAGCCCCAGGCGCGCTCGCCCCAGTGGAAGAGGCGAGCGTGCAGGTAGGTGTCGAGGGGGGCCTGCCAGTTGTAGGTCAGCCGCACATCGGGATGGGCGATGCCCTTGACCAGCAGGTAGGCATCACCCCAGCGGGTGTGCACCACCCGGCCCAGCCAGAAGAGGGGGAAGCTGAGCAGGGCCAGCAGCGCCTGCGCGCCCGGCTTCAGCGGGAAGGGGGGCAGCCGCGGCCCCCCGCGGGCGGCAAATCCGGCCCAGAGCACAGCCGTCGCGGCCAGGAGGACGCTGATCCAGCGCAGCCAGGCGGGCCAGTAGGTGAAGGGATAGAGGCCCCACAGCCATTCTGCCGGTTGCAGCCGCCCGCCCGGCCCCACCAATTTGGCCGGATACCACCAGTGCGCCCAGGCCGCGGGCAGCGCATCCACCAGCAGGTGCAGCAGCAACAGGGCAAGGGCGTAGAGGGCCAGCAGGCGCAGGAAGCGGGTGTGGGCGGGGTGCATGCCTGCGATTGTAGGCCATGCCCGCCCCGCCCGCAAACAAAACGCCCCCCGGCCGGGAAGGCCGGAGGGCGTTGCAGCGCTGTAGCGAGAAGAGAAGCGCGCCTGTGTGCTGTTATGGGCGCAGGATTCTCAGCAGCGCGGCCTGAATACTGCCATCCATCTGCAATTCGCCGGAGCCGCCGGCGATGTCGCCCAGGGCCGGCGCGTCTCCCTGGATTTCGGTCTCGGCGGTGACATGGACGGTGAATTCACCGATCTGCCAGACGCCGGCGGGGAAATCCGCGGCGGTGGGGTCAGGCGCGGCCAACACTTCGCCGATGAAGCGCACCCGCGGGGGCGGCATCACCTTGGCCACGCGGGCGAGGATCGAACCAGCTTCAGTCGCCACACCCTCACCCTTGACCCAGGCGCCGACTTCCACGGTGGCCGGGTCCACGTTGATGCGGGTCTCACTGGTGACGATCACGATCCAGCTCTCGGCTTCGTGGCCGGGATGCGCGGGCCGCGTCACCTGCCACGCCCACTGCGGCGGCATGACCGTGAGTGTGGGCAGCAGTTCGCTGACAAACCCGCCAAATAGCACCGGTTCGGGCCGCGGCTCCAGTTTGACGATGTGATGGGCGAGCACCGAGCCATCTTCCAGCCTGTGCCCCCGCACGCCGACCATGTCGCCGACCTGGGGATCGCCTTCGATGCGGGTGTCTTCATCGGTCAGGACGGTTTTTACCTCTTCCCCGACTTTGATCAAATAGACGCTTTCGTTGATCTCCATCACTTCCCCGCGGAAGGTGACCGGCTCCACCCTTGGTTTGGCGCCCTTGACATAGATGCGCCGGGCCAGCAGCTCTTCCTCCTGGCGGACGACCCAGGCCATGGCCCACGCGCCCACTTCAGGCGGATCGCCGCTAAGTTTGGTCTCTGCGTTCACCCGCACCTGGTGCTGGCCGATGGTCCACAGGCCCATGGCCGCATCGATGGCCTTGATCTCGCCCTGGATCAGCCGCGGGGGCGGGACTTTTTTGATGATTTGTTTGGCGATCAATTGGTTGCGTTCGCGCACCGCCACCACGTGCACCTGGTCGCCAACCTGGATGGCCGCGGCGTTGGGGATGAAATGGGTGCGAGGCGTGGCGAGCACCTCGGCCCGGCCGATCGTCCACAGGCCCTCGGCGCCTTCGGGTCGGGCCAGCACTTCGCCTTCGAAGAAGAGATCGGGCTGGTTGGGGGCGACGCCCTCCTGGGCCAGGGCGACCGGCGCTGGAGCCAGCAGCAGGGTCAGCGCCAGCAGGGCGACCGCGGCCAGCAGGGCAGTGAACGGCATTTTACGGTTGTGTCTGTGCATTTGAGTTTCCTCCATAAATAGGAAGCGGTGATGAGAGGGTAGGTTCTATGCACTTGGACGCCGGTTGCACGAGATCGGTACGGTGTTTTGGTAGATTGGGGTGTGGGGCGTGATGCGTAAAACGTAAAACGTAAAGCGTAAAGCGTATGTCCTTCGTTCTTCGTCCATCGTCCATCGTCCATCGTCCATCGTCCTCCGTCGCGATGGGGTTATTCCCGCACGGAGGGCAGGAACAGCACCCGCTGCGCGATCAGCCGCCCGCGGATATCCTGCCAGGCAGTGCCCCAGCGTTCCGCCTCCCAGGCGGCCAGGAAATGGATGCGTCCGCCGGCAATGGCGGGCCGGGTGCGGCCCGTGGTTTCGCCAGCGATGGCGCCGCTCACGGTAAATGGCGGCCCCGGTTGCTTATTGGCATAGACATTCCTTCCCCACACACCGTACGGGCCGGTCGTATTGCTGTATTGGAACTGCCAGACAATCGCATACGTATCTCCCTGTACATTGCAGGCGACAGCGGGATTGAGGTCTTTGATGCCTGGGATCTGTGTGCCGCCCACAAACCAGGCTTGCTCCGGGGCGCCGTTGCCGTGCACATAACGCCCATAGATATTCTCGTCGTTTCCGTTTTCCAGGGATTGCCAGACAACCAGGTACTGATCAAGGCGGGCGCAGGCCGCAACAGAGGCATATCGCTCCGCGCTCGGCCATCCGGCGATGCCGAATTCGCCGCCGCCCAGCGCCACCCCATCGCCGCGCAGACGCACGCCGAAGATATCGAGACCGTTGTCATACGTGACCAGATATTCGTTGCGCGCATGGTTGTAGGCAACGGCGGCATTGACGCGATTCTCCGACAGATGGCTGGCAATGGCGAAGCCGCCGGTCGGGAAACCGCTGCCATCTGCGAAGATGCGGCGACCGCTGATGTAGTCGGGCACCGGCGAAGCCCCGGTATCATTGGTCCAGACCACCAGAAACTCTTGCTGCGTGCCGGCAAAGACCACGCGGGGATTGAACTGATTGCTGGCCCAGTCCACGATCTTGAACTCGGTCCAACTGGCGTTGGGGCCGTTCCAGGGCAGGAAGCGGCCATAGACATCGTAGTTCGAGCCGTTGCCAGCGGCGTCGTAGATCCAGACCACGAGATAGCGGTCGCGCACAGGGTCGTAGGCGACGGAAGGCTGCGCCCGGTCATGGCCGCCCGCTGCCACCACAATCCAGTTTTGGACTTCGCCGCTGTCGGAGATGCGCTGAGCGTAGATATCGCGGTTGCCGGCCCCCCATTTGTTGTGCCAGACCACCAGATACTCGTGATGCACACTGTTGTAGGCGACGGCGGGCAGGTATTGTTCGTTGTTGAGCGCCGAGATGACGATGTCGCCGGGGCCGACGGGCATGTTCATGGCGGTGCGGGGATTGGCGCCGGCATTTGGGCTTGCTTGCGCCGGCGCGGCGCCGCCGATGATCAGCAAGGCGCCGCCCACAAGGGCGATCGTCAGAATGAGCAGAGATAGCCTGGATGTGCGAAACATTTTTTGGCCTCCTGAGATAAGGTGAAGGATGGGAGGATTGGTTCCAGCGTGTTGCACCGCGCCTTTTCTACCGCAGATGCCTGCCACGTCCGGGATCATAGCGCTGCCCGCCGAGGACGTATAGCCCATCAGCGGCGTCGTAGCGCAGGCCGCGGAACAGGTTCGGGTTGCCGTGGACGCTGGCCGTTGCCCCGCCCGCGAACAGCGGCTGGCCGAACGCTTCGTACTCCACGCGCTCGATCACGGCCCCGCCGGCGCCGGCCAGCGCCCGCACGCTGCCCAAAGCATCGGTGTGGTAGAAGCGGCGCTGGCCCGCCCGTTCCATCAGCAGGTCGCCGATATACGCGGCCAGCAGCGCCTCCGCGCCGTTCCGCTCCTCGATCAGCCAGTCGCCGTCGTAGAGGAAAGCGGTGTCGCCGGCTGTGCCCTGGCGGCTGATGCGCCGATCCAGGGCGTCGTAGGTGTGCGTCGCACGGATCGGGATCAACTCAGAAAACCGGGCCGGCATGGTCTGGCCAGAGGCAGCGCCGCTGTTGGGGCCAGCGACGAAGGGCAGGAAGAGCGGGTGCAGGGCATGTTCACCGGCGATCAGGCGATTGAGGGCGTCGTATTCGTAGTGATGCCGCCCGTCAGCGCGCAGGTTGCCGTTGGCGTCATAGGTCTGGGCGACGCCGCCGATGTGGGTGTAGCGGTTCAGCGCATCCACCCTGTACGCGGTCACCCGGCCGTTGCGGGTTTCCTGCGTGCGATTCCCGGCCAGATCATACGCGAAGGTCTGGCTCAGGCCCGGCCGGGCAAACGCGACCAGCCGGTTGAGGCTGTCGTAGGCATAGGTTGTGGTCACGTTGCCCGGCTGGGCGATTTCGCTGCGGATATTGCCCGCGACGTCCAGCGTGTAGGCGAATTCGCTGATTAGGGCGTTGTCTGCCTGCTGGCGATACTCGATCCCGGTCAGGCGGCGGGCGGCGTCGTAGCTGTAGGCGGCGTAGGCGCCGTTGGCATGGCTGCGGCGCAGCACCCGCCGGGGGCCGATGTAGTCGTACTCGGCGATGACGCCGCCGTCATCCACCACGGTCACGCGGTTGAGTTCATCATAACCGAACCACAGTGTGGCGCCGCCGGGATAGGCCAGCGTCAGGCGATTGCCAACGCCATCGAAGGTCGCGGCTACCGTCTGACCGTTCTGCGTCTCGCTGAGGCTGTTCGAGAGGCTATCGTAGGTGAAGCGAGCGATGCTATCGTCGCCAGCGTCCGCGGGATCGTTGTTGTCAGTGACAGCGGTCGGGCGCGAGAGGCCATCGTAGACGAAAGTCTGCAGCGTGGTCCCGCCCACGCCGGCGCCGCGTGCCACAGCGGTGCGCACCCGGCGGTTGAGCGCGTCGTAGCTGTGCGTCATGACGCTGCCGTTGGGGTCGCTCTGCTGGGTGAGATTGCCGTTGCCGTCGTAGGCATGGCTGGCGGCCGAGCCATCGGCGAAGGTGGTCGAGATCTGGCGGTCCAGGGCGTCGTAGACGAAGACTGAGGCGTTGCCGTTGGCGTCGGTGAAGCGGGTGAGGTTGCCGTTGGCGTCGTATTCATTGCGCGTGGTCGCAGCGCCGGTGACCGCGCCATCGCCCAGGCCGTCCGCCCGCAGATGCCTGGTGGAGGAAAGCAGGCGGTTGAGGCCGTCATACGCGTGCAGCGCGGTGTTGCCATTGGCATCGGCCTGCCACACCAGGTTGTTGCGGCTGTCGCGCCGATAGCTTTGCGTGTTGCTGCCGGCGTCGGTTTGCCCGATCATGCGGTTGAGGGCGTCATATTCATAGATCAGAGTGTACGTCTCATCGGGGCTGAGGGCGTCGGGCTGGCGCTCGGTGGCGACTGTCTGCACCAGATTGCCGTTGCCGTCGTAGCTGTAGGCCAGCACGTTACCCAATGCATCGGTCTCGGTCAGCAGGCGGCTGAGGCCGTCGAAGCTGTAATCGCGGGCATTGCCGTTGTCGTCCACCCGCTGCACCACCTGGCTGTTGCGATCATACGCGATGGTCGTCTGCGCCCAGCCGTCGCCGTTGCCATCGTTGGTGATCGGGGTGAGCACGCCGGTGGCGAGATCCGCGCTGAAGTATTGGCCGCGCGTTTGATAGGGGCGATTGCGTTCGTCGTAGCTGGTTTGCGCATGGCCGAGCAGCACCGCGCCCGGTGCGACCAGCAGACGGGCGGGGTTGCGTCCCTCCTGCCCGTCGAACTGGCGCAGCGAGACGACATGGCCGTTGGCGTCCAGCTGCCAGCGGCGGATGTTGCCCAGGGCATCCACCTCGCCCACCTGGCGATCGAAGCCATCGTAGAACAGGTCGAGCGGACTGCCGTTGGCGTTCGTGATCCTGGTGATCTTGCCGTTGGCGTTGTGCGCAAAGGTGGTCGTCGCCGGGGCCGGCGAACCTGCGCCCCGCGTCATTGTTGCCACCTGGCCGTAGGCGTTGTAGGTCATGGTCAGGCGATTGCCGGCCGGGAAGGTGAGCGAAGTCAGGTTTTCCAGGGCGTCATAGCCATAGCGCGTGGTGATTTGGACAGCAGCGGCGACTTCATCCTGGCGCTGCACCAGGTTATCGAGCAGGTCATAGCGGAAGCGGGTCGTCAGCCAGGGATTGGCCGGGTCGCGGAGCACAGCGCCGGTGGGCCGGAAATCGGCGTCGAGCTCGGGCAACACGTTCTCAATGTCGATTTGCACGAGATTATCATTGGCGTCGTACACATACCGCACCTCATGCCCAAGCCCGGCCACATCTTTGCGGATCAGCAGCATTTGATCGAGTTGGTTGTAGACGTATGCATGGCGGACGCCGCGGCCATCGATCTGGGCGGTGAGGTTGCCGGCCGCGTCGTATTCAAAGGTGGTGACGATGTTGAGATCGCCGCTGGCTTCGGTGACACGCCGGCGATAGCCCGTGGCCGGCCCGGACGCGTAGTATTCGTAGCGGGCGACGTTGCCCTCCGCGTCGGTGAAAGTGAGAGGCTGGCCGTGGGCGTTGTAGGTCCAGCGGGCGGTGGCGGTTTGCGGCGCGCTGGGGCCCACCGTCACCGCCGGGAAATCGACGCGGGTGCGGTTGCCGCGGGCGTCGTAGCTGTGGGTGACGGTGCGCCCGGCCGGATCGGTGATGGTCTTGACCAGTTGGAAGGCCGGTTCATAGGTCATGGTCGTGACCAGAGCGGGGCAGGGCGCGGCGCCGAGGCCGTCGCAGCCGCGCGCCGGGTCGGCCACCTGGCGGATCGTCAGCAGGTTGCCCCGCGCCCGGCGGTCGGCGCTGCCGTCGTCGTACTCGTATGCCATACCGTTGCCCAGCGGGTAGGTGATGCTGGCAACCATGCCGTCCCGATTGTAAGTTTTGTCAGTGACCACGGCTTCGCCGCCGATGATCTGCCGCCAGCGCAGACGATGCCCGGCCCCGTCGTGCCAGTACTCGGTCACATTGCCGCCGCGGTCGGTGAGGGTGGTCTTGCTGGCCGCGCCAAGTGGGTCGTCCGGCTCGATGACGGTGGCATAGGCGATGGTGAGATCGCCCCCGGCGGGCGCGCCGCTGGCGTTGCTGCGGCCCCCGCCCCACGATTGCGCCACGATGCGGTCGAAGGCCAGCCCCGCCGTGCCATAGGTGTTGATCGTGCGGGGGGTGAGCGAGCCGTCGGCCACTTCGTTGGGCGAGATGATCGCCGTCAGGTTGTGGTTGAGGCGGTCATCTGCCAGGCCGGAAGTGTACCCGAAACGGGTGGTCTTGCCGTTGGGGAAGTCGTTGCCGTGGGGCGTGCCGGTCACAGTGGGCGTGGTGATGCTGACCAGGTCGCCGGCCGTGTCGTAGGCCAGCTTCACCTGCCGGCCCAGGTGGTCGGTGACGACTGTCAAAAAGCCCTGGGCGTCGTACGCGTACGTGATCTCGCGCCCCAGCGTATCGGTCACGGTCTGCAAGCGGCCGTTGGCATCGTAGGCGAAGGTCAGGGCATTGCCGTTACGATCTCTGATGCTGTGGAGGGCGCCGGGCGCTGTGGCATTGTCAAGCGGCAGATAAGTTTCGGTCGTGCCGTCACGGTCGGTGATGATAATGTCGTCGAGTTGCACCGTCACGGCTGTGAACAGCCCCACCGCCGGGGTGAAGCCCACGCCATCGAAGCTGTACTCATCCAGGCGGCCCGAAGAATCCTGGCGGGCGAAGGAGCCGCCGCCGGTGGGAACCAGGCGCTGATCGTAGTTGTGCCGCCAGCCCCAGCCTGTCGGCCCTTCGTAAATCACCTGCGAGCGATAGGTGAGCGTGAATTCGTAGTTGAAGCCGCGTCCGGGGATCGTCAACGGCGTTTGGGTGTAGATGAATTCGCCGGAGTGCAGCAGCACGGGGTCGCTCTTGGTTTTGGTGGATGGTTTCGCCATATCCTTCAGCCAGTTCAAAAGAGCATTATCGGTCGTGTTGTACACTTGCTCCCCGGTGGGGCGGGGCGTGGGGCGTGGTTGTGTCTTCTGCGGCTGCGTAGGAGACCCCGTCGCCGGTTTGCTCTGCTGCGTCGCCTTCTGCTCCGCCAGATGTTGGGCATAGAGTGTGTTCACCTGCTGCTGCAATTGGGCAAATCCCTGCTGCGACATGCTTGCCAGCCAGGTGATGCCGGGGGCCTGGACGCCGGGAGGCAGCGACTGCATCTTCTCGAACACCTGCCGCAATGCAGCCGGCGAGGCGGTGAGATAGGGTCGATATTTGCTCGAACCCATCTGCTGATCGATAGATCGCAGTTCATTTTGGCGCGAGGCGATGCGGATCTGCAGGTTCTTGCGGTCGTCCGGAGCAGCATTTTGCAACTGGCGTTGCAGTGCCTGGATTTCCCTGGTCAGTTGCCAACTCCGATCCAGCATCGACATGGCGCTGGCGTAGTAAGTGGCCCAGACCGGCGGGCCATTGTCCTGCGGCTGATTGACCTCCGGAGTTGGTTTCGGGTCTGGCGTGGTGGTGGGCGTCGGCGCCGCCGGCTCGTCTGGCGGCAGATCGCCGAAGGGAAAGTCATTGAGATTCAGGTTGAAGATGTTGGGGTCGGTCGGCGGCGTGTATTGATAGGTGGAAGCGAAGCCGAGGGCGTCGGAGAAAGTGGTGAAGATGCCGTCCGAGCCGGGTGTATCGACGGTGTACACGGTCTGGCCGTCTACAGTCTGTTCCTGGACGTGCCAGCCGCCGATCTGCGTACCCGGCGGCGGGCCCAGCGGCCCGATGAAGCCGGGGTCGCCCTCGTTCGGCGGGTCTTGGGGGCCGTTGTGGCAGGCATTGCCGCCGCCGTACTGGCCCGGCTGCGCACCTGCCGCCGCCAATTGCATCATCGAAGAGCAGGGGCCGGGCGAATCCAATCCCAAGATATTGGGTGGCCCTGTGAACTCAGACCCGCTGTAAAAAGTATAGGAACCGATCGGTATCACCGACGTGCTGGGCGGCTCGGAGGCGATGGCGTCGGGCCCGAGATGGGCGGCGGCCCGGCGCTGCGCCTGCCGGGGATTTGCCGGAAGCGGGCTGGGCGCGAGCAATTCCGCCGGCGCCCAGCCCCCGCCCAGGTAGCGGATCGCCCGATACAGATCGTCCTCTGGCGTCTTCCAGGATGCGATGGCATTGCCGGCAGCATCTAAACCGATCCCCGGCGACCAGCCTAACTCCGAAAGCTGCACATTGGCCGACCATTTCCCGCCCGCGGGCCGGTAGGCGGCGAAGATGCCGGGATCGCCGAACCGCTCGTCTTCCCAGACGGCATGCGCATTGCCCACCTTGTCCACAGCAATACGCGGCCCCCAGACCAGATCCGTAGGATCATCCCGGATCATTTCCAGCAATCCCCAGAGGCCGTCAGGCGCGCGCTCACGAAAATAGGCCTGATACGTCGTCCAATCTTCCCAGGCGGCATAGGCCCGGCCCCAGTCATCCATCGCCGCCGAGGTGTTGTAGACGCGGCCGGGCGGCGACACCTGTTCGGGCGGGCCCCAGGCGCCGCCGGGGGGGCGCAGCGCCGCCATGACGACGGCGTTGGGGCGATCCCCTTGCAGCCAGGTCACGATCGCCTGGCCGCGGGTGTTGACAGCCAGACTGGGCGCATATTGCAGACCCTCTGAGGCGCTGACCACCGCGCCCGGCTGCCAGACCCCGCCCGCCGGGCGATAGGAGAAATAGATCTGTGAGACAGCGCCCCGCTGATCGGCCCACACCGCGTAGAGAGTGCCTTTGCCATCCATGGCCAGAGTGCTGCTGGACTGGTTGCCGGTGCCGGCGGGATCGAGTTCGGCGCTGGCTTGCCACGGTTCACCCGGCGCCATCGAGGTAGTGCGAATGCGGCGCTTGCCCCCCCGGAAATCAGTCCAGGCGACAAAGATCGTGCCATCTGCATGGCCAACTGCCGAAGGCTGCAATTGCATCCAGGGCCCGGGGTCCACGGCTTGGGGTCCATCCAGGGGCGCGGCGCCGGCAACGGCGGACGCGGCCAGACACAGCGTCAGCGTGATCACGAACAGCAGGCCAACTGCCCGCTCCTGTAAATGTGCGGAAAATGTTGACCGAGACATGACTGACTCTCCTGATGATTAAATATGTAGCGCCGAGCAGACCATCGCCCTCTCGGCGCCCTTTCCGAGTCGCACAGAGCGCACGCCAGCGCCTTGCGACCTGCCGGTGGGGAGGTCTACGCGCGTTGTCGGTTTTGATGATCACCCACCAGGCGCTTTAGCCGTCGTAGCAACTGCGTCAGGGCTTGCGCAGCGGCTCGCCTGAACAGTTACACGGCGTTAATAAATTTTAGCACAAATCAAAGCCCAAGGCTATGGGGGATTTCACCCATATAGCTTGCCAGCATCCAGCACCCGGCTGGCTTTTCGCCCCGCCGGCCTCTGCTCTACGCGCGTGATCTTGATCTTCTGGCGCGGCGTACAAGGATTTTGCCGGAAAGGCCCCAAAATGGTTGACGAATTCACCCACCCTTGTTAAACTAGCGCCATACCAATTGCATACTGCTGGTTGACATGCACGCGAGAGAGCCGATCTTGCAAAAGCGGCCGCCGAAGGGGCAAACAGGCGCACCGGATGCGCCCGCCAATCTCTCAGGCAAAAGGAGCGGGCATCGACAGCACTCTGGAGAGCGGGGCCGAGCGCCCACACCGACGGTGAATGTCAGCCACTCCCGGCTGGCCAACCTCTCAGGTATCAGGACAGAGACGCCATCCCGGAAGCCTACGCTTTTGGGATCGGCATCTTCTCTCCTTCCCCAACAAGGCAGGCGCTCCCAATGACAGAACTAAACCGTACACCGCTGTACGAACGCCATGTGGCCCTGGGCGGGCGCATGGTTCCCTTCGCGGGCTACGAATTGCCCGTGCAATACCCCACCGGCCCCATCGCCGAGCACGAAGCCGTGCGCACTGCCGCCGGCTTGTTCGATATCGACCACATGGGCCAGGTGTGGATCACCGGGCCTGACGCCGAGCTTTTCTTGCAATATGTGCAGCCGCGTGATCTGGCCAAAATGAAGGTGTGGGACGCGGAATACAGCTTCCTTTGCTATGAAGATGGCAGCATCGTGGACGATATCTTCATCTACCGCCTGCCAGAAGCCTGGTATGTGGTGATCAACGCCGCCAACCGCGCCAAAGACCTCTTCTGGCTGGACACGCACGCGGCCAATTTCGATTGCGAGATCTTCGATATGTCCGATACCACCTGCATGCTGGCCCTGCAAGGCCCCAAGGCCCAGGCCATTCTGCAGAAGCTGACCGCGCACAACCTGGACACCCTCGCCTTCCACACCTCCGCCCAGATCGGCGTCGCCGGCATCTCCACCCTGGTGGGGGCCACCGGCTACACCGGCGAACTGGGCTACGAGCTTTTCTTCCCGGCCGAGCAGGCCGTGACGATGTGGGAAAGCCTGCTGGACGCGGGCCGGGCAGAGGGCCTGCTGCCCTGCGGCCTGGCCGCGCGTGATTCCCTCCGTTTCGAGGCCTGCCTGCCCCTCTATGGCCACGAGATCACCGCCGACCTGGAGCCGGTGGGCGCGCGGCTCAGCTGGGTCTGCGACTGGGACAAAGGCCCCTGGATTGGCCGCAACGCCGTGCTCAAACGCAAGTTGGAGGGCGCGCAGCGGCTGCTCGTCGGCCTGGAAATGGTGGATCGGGGTGTGCCGCGCGAACACTACCCCGTGCTGGCCGCGGATCAGGAGATCGGCTGGGTCACCACCGGCATGAAAGCGCCGACCCTCGATGCCTTCCTGGCCCTGGCCTACGTCCCGCCCGCGTTCAGCCGCATCGGCGCCGAGGTTGACATCCTCATCCACGGCAAGCCCAAAAAAGCCCGCGTTACCAAACGCCCCTTCTACACCCCCGCCTACAAACGTTAGAACGTTAGAACGTTCCAACCCACCAACCAACTAACTAACCAACTAACCAACCAACCAATCTTCCAACCTACCCAAAAGGAGCCAACTCTCATGACAATCACCTATGACGCCACTGTCCGCTACCAAAAAACGGATGAATGGGCGCGTATCGAAGGCGATCTGGTCGTGATCGGCATCAGCGACTACGCCCAAGATCAGTTATCCGACATCGTCTATGTCGAGACGCCGGAAGTCGGCGACCGTGTGGAAAAAGGCAGCGAGTGCGCCACCATCGAATCGGTCAAGGCCGCGGCCGAGATCTACGCGCCCCTGTCTGGCGAGGTCGTCGCCACCAACGAGGCCCTCGTCGCCACGCCCGAACTGCTCAACCAGGACCCCTTCGGCCAGGCCTGGCTGTTCAAAGTGGCGGCGGATGACCTGAGCGAGCTGGATGATCTCATGGACGCCGCCGCCTACGAGGCTTACAACGCCACGCGAGAGGAGCATTGACATGCGCTTCACCCCCAACACCCCGGATGACCGCCGGGTTATGCTGGAGACGATCGGGGTCGCGCAGGTGGCGGATCTCTTTGCCGACATCCCCGCCGCCTACCGCTTTCCGGCCCTCGACCTGCCCCGGCCCCTGACCGAGATGGAGGTGATGACCGAGCTGCAGGCGCTGGCGGATGAGAATCTGCATCTGGGCCAGGTTGCCAGCTTTCTTGGCGCCGGCGCTTACCGCCATTTCACACCCTCCGTCGTGGACATGGTGATCAGCCGCAGCGAATTCTACACCGCCTACACGCCCTATCAACCTGAGATCAGCCAGGGCACCCTGCAGGCCGCGTTCGAATACCAGAGCATGGTTGCCGCCCTCACCGGCATGGATGTGGCCAACGCCTCGCATTACGACGGCGCCACCGCGGTGGCCGAGGCCGTGATCATGGCCATCAACGTGCAGCGCCAGAAGCGCAGGAAGATCGTCATCTCTCCCACCCTGCACCCGATGTACCGGGCCGTCACCCGCACCTACACCCAGGGCATGGACTTCACCCTCTGCGGGGATGAGAATCACAACAGCGATTTTCATGCCCTGCTGGGCCTGTGCGATAGCGATACCGCCGCCGTGGTGGTGCAGAATCCCGATTTCCTCGGCCAATTGCACAGCGCCGAGGAGTTGCGCGATCTGGCCGCGGCGGTGCACGCCCAGGGCGCGCTGCTGATCGTCGCCACGGATCCCATCGCCCTGGGGCTGTTCACCCCGCCCGGCCACTATGGGGCCGATATCGTCACCGCCGAGGGCCAGAGCCTGGGCAACAGCCTCAGTTTCGGCGGCCCCTATCTGGGCATCTTTGCCTTCCGCGAAGATCTGGCGCGCAAGAGCTCTGGCCGCCTGGTGGGCGAGACGGTGGATGCCAACGGCGCCTGCGGCTTCGTCCTCACCCTCAGCGCCCGCGAGCAGCACATCCGCCGGGGCAAGGCCACCAGCAACATCTGCACCAATCAGGCCCTGAATGCGCTGGCCGCGGCTACCTATCTGGCGGCGATGGGCAAACATGGTCTGCATCGCGTGGCCGAGCTTTGCTGGCACAAGGCGCATTACGCCGCGGTCCGCATCGCCGAACTGCCCGGTTACGCTCTCGTGGGCGACAAACCCTTCTTCAAGGAATTTGTGGTGCACTGCCCGCTGCCCGTGGCCGAGATCAACAGCTATCTGTTGGAAGAATTCGGTATCGTCGGCGGTTATGACCTCAGCCAGGACTATCCCCATCTTGGCCAGGCCATGCTGTTGTGTGTGACCGAAATGAACACCGCCGACGAGATCGACGATCTGGTCGACGCGCTGGCCGAAATCAACCAAACAAGCTTGGGCGATGCCTTGTCGCCGGAGGAGGTGTTCTGATGCCTGCCTACGATTCCTACATTTATGATCTCGGCGCTCCCGGCCGCAGCGGCGTGGACATGCCCGACCCTGACGTGCCTCTGACCCCTCTCCCGGCCGCGTACCTGCGCCAGGACGGCCTGCCCCTGCCCGAAGTGAGCGAGCTGGATGTGGTGCGGCATTACGTGCATCTCAGCCAGAAGAATTACGCCATCGACAAGGGCTTTTATCCCCTCGGCTCCTGCACCATGAAGTACAACCCCAAGGTGAATGAGCGCGCGGCCCGCTTGCCCGGCTTGGCCGACATCCACCCCCTGCAAGACTCCTCGACCGTGCAGGGCGCCATGCAGTTGATGTATGAACTGCAAGTGATGTTGGCGGAGATCGGCGGTTTCGCCGCCGTGACCTTGCAGCCGGCAGCCGGCGCGCACGGCGAACTGACCGGGGTGCTGATCATGCGGGCCGCGCAGATCGCCCGCGGGCAGGGCCACCGCACCAAGATCCTGGTGCCCGACTCGGCCCACGGCACGAATCCCGCCACCACAGCCATGAGCGGCCTGGAGGTGGTGGAGATCCCCAGCGACGCGGCCGGGAATGTCGATCTGGCGGCGCTGCGCGGGCACCTGGGCGATGATCTGGCCGGTTTCATGATCACCAACCCCAGCACTCTCGGCCTGTTCGAGCAAAACATCGTCGAGATCTGCGAGCTGGTGCATGAGGCGGGCGGCCTCGTCTATGGCGATGGCGCCAACCTGAACGCCATCATGGGCATCGTCCGCCCTGGCGATCTGGGCATCGACGTGATGCACATCAACCTGCACAAAACATTCAGCACCCCGCACGGCGGCGGCGGCCCCGGCAGCGGCCCGGTGGCGGTGAAGGCCGAGCTTGCACCCTTCCTGCCCGGCCCGATCGTGGCCCTCGATCCCGCCAGCGGCGCTTACATCTGGCAACAGCCGGCGCAGAGCATCGGGCGGGTGAAGAGTTTTCACGGTAATTTCGGGATGATGGTGCGCGCCTACACCTACATCCGCATGCACGGGGCCGAGGGCCTGCGCCGCGTCAGCGAGGATGCGGTGCTGAATGCCAACTACATGCAGGCCCGGCTGCGGCAGCAGGGCGATTACCCGGTGCCGCACGGCGACCGCTTTTGCATGCATGAGGTGGTGGCCCAGGGCAAGATCGTCGGGGCCGAGGGCGTGCACACCCTGGATGTGGCCAAGCGCCTGATCGACTACGGCTACCATCCCCCCACCATCTATTTCCCCCTGATCGTGCCGGAGGCGTTTATGATCGAGCCGACGGAGACGGAGAGCAAGGCCACGCTGGATGATTTCCTGGCCGCGCTGGCCGCCATCGCCGCCGAAGCCCGCTCCGATCCGGAGTTGCTGCACACTGCGCCGCATCACGCGCCGGTGCGCCGGCTGGATGAAGTGCGGGCCGCGCGCACGCCTGTGCTGGCCCGCGTGCCCGCGGCGGATGGGCAGTAGGCGATCTGGCGGATACGCGTAAAAAAAACGACCCGGCCGCCTGGCCGGGTCGTTTGCTTTTAGCGCATTTCCGAGGCGGAACGTGCCCGCCTCAAAAGAATCCCAACTCCTCTTTTGCCTCTTCGCTCATCATATCCGGGTGCCAGAAGGGCGACCACACCAGCTTGACATTCACATCCTCGAATTCGGGGAAGCGGTGGGTGAGGGTGTGATACACCTCGGCCAGAATCTGCGGGCCAACCGGGCAGCCGGGGCTGGTCAGGGTCATCTCCACATCCACGGTGCGGGCGGCGTAGTCGGGCTTGATCTCGTATACGAGGCCAAGGTTGATGATGTCGAGCATTAATTCGGGGTCTCTGACGACTTTCAGCGCCTCGCGCATCTCCTCGACGGTGGGGCCGGCGTGCAATTCCTGGATGCCGGGTGCGGTATCTTGGTCAAACATGGGATGATCTCCTCGTGGGTGGACGGTTGAATCGGGGTTCTGCTGACGGTTGCTCGAAGCACTTTCTTCAGACGATGGACGGAGGACGATAGACGGAGGACGAAAGACGAAAGACGATGGACGTTCATCTATCGTCCATCGTCCATCTCAGAAAAAGCTTTCGATCAGGATATCCTCTCCCTCCACCTTGACGGGGAAGGTTTCGACATCCTCGATGGCCGGCAGGGTGAGGGCCTTGCCGGTGCAGACATGGAATTCGGCGCCGTGGCGGGGGCAGGCGATGATCTGCGGACTGACCAGGACGCCCTGGGCCAGGGGGCCGCCATCATGGGTGCAGACATCTTCGATGGCGCAAATCTGGCCGCCGACGTTGAAGAGGGCGACGGCTATGCCATCGACTTCCACGACTTTGCGCCCGCCAGGAGGCAGCTCTTTTCGTGTAGCAACTTTGACGAATGTAGACATAAGCGATGGAGAAAAAGGGATCAGGCGGGGGCGGCGCTCATTCCGGCCACTCTTCCACACCCCAGGCCCCGGCCTTGAGTGTTTTCAGGGCCAGCAACGCGCATTTCAGGCGCACCGGGCCGATGGGGATGCCCAGCATCTCCAGGATGAATTCCTTGTCCAGCGCCTTCACTTCGTCCAGGGTCATACCCAGGATCGCTTCGCTTAGCATCGAGGCGCTGGCCTGGCTGATGGCGCAGCCTTTGCCGTCGAAGGCCACGGCGCTGATGCGGTCGCCTTCCAACTGCACTTCCATGGTGATCTCATCGCCGCAAAAGGGGTTGACATCGTGGTAATGGATGTCGGGCGCGTCCAGATGTCCCTTGTGGCGGGGGTAGCGGTAATGATCGAGAATATTCTCGCGGTAAAGGTCGTCCATGGGGGGGGGTGTTTGTTTGTTTGTTGGTTGGTTTGTTGGTTCGTTGGGTTGTTGACTGTTGACTGTTGACTGTTGACTGTTGACTGTTGACTGTTGACTGTTGACTGTTGACTGTTGACTGTTGACTGTTGACTGTTGACTGTTGACT
>JAANMV010002506.1_pt1 | contig 17669 bp, 18 predicted proteins | sample 7279661 | NCBI WGS metagenome assembly JAANMV01 (sample SAMN14094540, study PRJNA606508) | bioreactor metagenome | isolation source: A lab-scale SPAN reactor treating ammonium-rich wastewater day 121 | place: Ireland: Galway | collected 2017-05-16 | reverse complement strand
AGATGTAATTGCAGTTCTCGGAAAATTCGGCGGGTATGCCGTATTTGTTGCTATTGGCATGGGATTTGGCGCTGCTTTGGAAATTGCCGGTTTTGGTGACTCACGCCGGCTTGCTGCACAGTTCTATTTAAAAGATATGACAGTTTTGAAAACTATGTTTACAGGAATTGTGGTTGCAGCGGTTTTAATATTTCTGTCATCAGCTCTGGGTTTTCTGGATTTTTCACAAATATCGGTTACCCAAACATTTTTATGGCCGGGAATTATTGGCGGCCTGATAATGGGTGTTGGATTTATAGTAGGCGGTTACTGCCCCGGAACTTCAGTTGTTTCAGCAGCAAGCCTTAAGATAGACGGACTTTTCTTTCTGGCCGGCACTATTCTTGGAGCCGGACTTTTTGGTGAATCACTTCCTGCTTTCACTGATTTCTGGAATTCATCATTTACTGAACGGTATCTGCTTTCAGACTGGCTTGGATGGTCAATAGGCGCAACATTATTTGCAGTTGTGCTTATGGCAATAATGATGTTTTACGGAGCCGAAAAAACCGAGGAGTTCTTCAGGATTAAAAAAACCGGCGGTAAATGGTCTTGGAAAATATCAAAACGCTCATACCTTGCGGGTGCTGCTGCTTTGGTTGTTACAGCAGCTTTAGTCTGGACTATCGGCCAGCCTGACCCGGTTCGTAAATGGAGCCTGATGGAAGGCAAATACGGCGGGCAGCTTGCTGCACGGGATGTTTTCATTCACCCTCTTGAATATGTTAAAACATTCAATGAAGCATCAATAAAGCTTGTTACTCTTGATCTGCGTGCTGAGGAAGAATTCAGCAAATTCCATATAACAGGCTCTGAAAATGTTAAGCCTGAAGATGTGCTGAATCCTGAATTTATTTCGCCGCTGGCGCAGCTTCCGGCACAGGGAGTAGTAATCCTGATTGCAGATAATGAAGCAGTATCTGTGCAGGCATGGAAATACCTGAAAGTACAGGGCGTGAACAATGTTTATATTCTTGATAATGGCCTGCATGACTGGAATAAGCTTTTTGAAGGCAAAACCATTTCCGGAAAATCCATAAATATATCATCTCCGCCTTCTGAGGTATTGAAGTTATTTCCAAAGGATGCATATGCACCCAAGATAAAAATAAGTACTAAAAAGCGTTCAGGCGGGCTTTGCAGTTAAAACACAAAATATTTGATCGTATGAAATTATTATCTGCAGTTTTAAAATTAACGGTTATTATAATTATATTTGGTTCAGCTGCAAACACAGCAACAGCACAGATACTTAAAGGAAACACTTTTAACAATACAGAGTGCATGCAGTGCCATGAAAAACATGTACCTTCTGACCTCTATAATAAATCAGTTCACAGCACATTAATGTGCACCGCCTGCCATGAAAAAGACGATGCAAAGCCTGTTGATAAGCTGTTTGCCGGAAAGAATAAATGCATAGTATCATTTAAACAAACTAACTGCGCAAGCTGCCACAGCCAGGTTGCCGGTGAGCATCAAACCAGCGTACACAACTCTGCCAGGCTGCCTGTTAACTGTTCAAAGTGCCATGCTGATATTCATAAGATCACTTCTATTAAAAATAATAAAACAGCATCGGCAAAGCTTTGCAGCAGCTGCCATGAAAAAGAAACTGTTTATTTTAAATCGGTTCATTTTAAAGCGCTGGAAAGCGGAAGCAAAGATGCGCCTACCTGTACAGACTGTCATAACAAGCATGCGATAGATAGAATAGATAATGTTTCAAACGGAAGGATTTTTCATACACAGGCATGCATGAAATGCCACGCAGATACAGAGATGATGAAACGCAACAGCGTTACTACCATTGCTCCAAAGTCTTATTTTGAAAGCTACCACGGCAAGAATATCAGGCTTGGATATCCTGAAAAAGTTGCCGGATGCGCAGATTGCCACAGTTCGCATAATATACTTCCTGCTAAAGATACGAACTCTACAGTTTATGCAGCCAATTTAACCAATACATGCAAACAATGCCATGCTAATGCAAGCGCCGGGTTTTCTAAATTTATTGCTCATGCAGAGCCGAACAACAGCGAAAAGTATCCTCTGCTGTACTGGGTTACAATATTTATGAATACACTGCTTGCCGGTACGTTTCTTTTCTTCTGGGTTCATTCATTATTATGGGTTTTCAGGGGTTATGTGGAAAAGAAACGAAAACGAAATGCTGAAAACTTCTCAGGCGCAGAAAATAAACCGGACAATGTGTATAAGATAAAACATAAAGTTTACAGACGTTTCAGACCGGTACACATAACATTGCACCTTTTTGTTGTGACAAGTTTTCTCACACTTGCTTTAACCGGACTTCCATTGAAGTTCAATTATACTTCATGGGGAAAAACATTAATGGACTTCTTAGGCGGTGTAAGCAGCGCAGGGTTAATTCACCGTATAGCTGCCATAATTATCTTTGGCTTTTTTTTTGCAACGCTTGTGATGAGCATACGATTCCTGTTCTCAAAAAATCATTCCAAAGATACATTTTTCAAAAGGCTGTTCGGACCTGATTCACTTTTTATTAACCGAAAAGACCTGAGTGATATTAAAGCAATGTTCCGCTGGTTCTTTTTCCGCGGACCCAAACCATCATTCGAAAGGTGGACATACTGGGAAAAATTCGATTTTCTTGCAGTGTTTTGGGGAGTAGCAATAATTGGCTCAAGCGGTTTAGTGCTGTGGCTGCCGGAATTCTTCAGTTATTTCCTGCCCGGCTGGATATTTAATCTGGCAACAATAATTCATTCTGATGAAGCATTGCTTGCTGTTGGATTCATTTTTACTGTACACTTTTTTAACACACACCTGCGGGTTGAAAAATTCCCGATGGATTTTGTAATTTTCAACGGCCAGGTAACAGAAAAAGAAATGGTGCATGAGCGAGGTGAACAGTGGAAACGATATACTGAACAGGGTGTAACAGATAAATTTGAGGTTAAAAAACCAACTCCGCTTGTTTGGGATATTGCATTACGTGTATTTGGATTAGTTGCTGTACTTACAGGAACAATACTGGCATTGCTGATCTTTTATTCAATTATAGGGCAGGGTCTGCATTAAATAAATCAAACTGCAGTATTTATAATTGCTGTTAATTGAAAAATTAAACATTTATCATTAAGTTGCCTGTAACAACAATAAATTATATGAATAAAGGTATAGTTGAGCTTATATTTGAGCTTAAATTCACGTGCCAGGCAAAGGAAGAAAGCATCCGCGAAGAGCTGAAGCTGTCGCCATCTGAATACCGCGGACTGCTTTCTATAAATCCGGGGGAAGTTAAGTCATGCATGCAGATGTCCAGTATGATGGGACTTTCCAAATCACGCGGCAGCAGGGTTATAGATAAACTAATCGAACATGGCTTCCTTAAAGAAGCAAAAGGTGATGACGATAAACGCATATACAATGTAATGCTTACGGCAAAAGGACAGAATGCTATAAAACGCATTAATGCAGTAATGAGCGAGTGCGAAAGGGCGATATTGAAAAATGTGCCCCAGGATGAACTTCATAATTTCACAAAAACCCTGCATAAGATCTCGGAAATAATAAGCCCGGATTAAAAATTAAACTTTGTAAAAACATGATTTATAGGAATATCTGTATTTTTTAGTTGCTAATAGCAACTATATTTCGTATATTTGTACTGCTGAATTTTAATACTGAAAGGAATAAAAAAATGAAAATGGAAGTCTTCTTTGAAGAAGGTAAAAAAGTAAATATCCGTTATAACGGAATGGTAATTAAGACAGACCAGCCTGTTGAAGCTGGCGGAGAAGGTTCAGCCCCTGCTCCTTTTGACCTGTTCCTTGCATCTATAGGCACTTGTGCGGGAATTTACGTTAAATCATTCTGTATGCAGCGGGGAATTCCCACAGATGATATAAAAATATATCAATCAATGGAATATGATAATACAAAAGGATTGATCAATAAAATAAATCTCGATATTGAACTGCCGGAAACATTCCCTGGGAAATACAAAGATGCAGTTATTAAAGTTGCTAATTTATGCGCTGTTAAAAAGCATCTGCAAAATCCGCCTGAAATTGTTGTAAATGCAAATATCGGCGAGCCGGTTTAAACAACTGATTTTTCTTTTTATATTTTTAAACCGCCTGAGGGCGGTTTTTTTATTTATTCATTTTTATTCTTTTAATCTTATACTATCTTATTTGATGGTATTAAGGCTGATATATAAATTTTCTATAATTTTTCTGCTTTCTGCGGCAGTATTTTCACAGGAAAACTGCCGCTTGATGACATACAACCTGCTGAACTACCCTGATGTTGATTCTGTAATCCGTAACCCCAATTTCCGAAAAGTAATTAAATATTCCGATCCCGATATTCTTGTTGTGCAGGAAATGACAAGCCAGGCGGGAATGAACGGATTTTTAAGCAATGTTATGAATGCTTACGGTAACGTTTATTCAATGGGCACATTTATCGACGGACCGGATACGGATAACGGCATCTTTTTTAAAACTGCAAAATTCCGTTTTATCGGCAATACCCGAATCAGAACTGCACTGCGGGATATAAATGAATTTAAGATAATTCATTTGAGCTATCCCGGCGATACATTAAGAATATTCAGTGTACACTTAAAAGCAAGCAGCGGATCTGCAAATGAAAATCTCAGGGCAGCAGAAGTAGATAGTCTCAGAAAATTTACTGCTTCAATTTCCCCGAATTCATTTTATATAGTGTGCGGAGACTTTAATATATACGGCGAAAGTGAACCTGCATATTTCAAGCTTAAGCAGGTATTGCCTCATGGTAATGGGCATATTGTTGACGCATTGAATATGCCGGGTTCGTGGAACCAGTTCCAGTACAGGCATTTTCATACACAGTCACCCAGAACGCGCGGTTTTGGCGGAGGCTCTACCGGTGGAATGGATGACAGGTTCGACATGATACTATTTTCACCCGGCATTTTTAATGCCGGCAGAATTGCATATAACCCAGGCACTATGACAGCATTCGGGAATGACGGTAATCATTATAATGATTCTATTAACCGCAGACCCAACACAGTTGTGCCGGATTCCATTGCAGATGCAATTCATTATGCCAGTGATCATTTACCGGTTTATGCCGCAATTACTTTCGGAAATGTGATAGGAATTTCGGGTAACCAGAACGGAATCCCCGGAAACTTTGACCTTTCACAGAACTATCCGAATCCATTCAACCCAGTAACAAAAATTAAGTTTTATGTTCCGGAAACTGTAGAGACGACCCGGCGGATCGTCTCACTTAGAATTTACGATGTATTAGGTAAAGAAATTACTGTACTTGTTAACGAAGCTTTAATACCCGGAAGCCATGAGGTAGTTTGGTCCGCCGCAGGCGGAGCATCAAACTATCCAAGCGGCGTATATTTATATACATTAACAGCAGGGAATTTCAGGCAAACCAGAAAAATGATCTTAATAAGATAAAAAAAGCCTGCTTGTAAAAAGCAGGCTTTTTTCAATTGAGGAAAAGATAAAAGGAAAACTAAACAGTATAGTACAGAAACTTTTAAGTTTTATTAAATACAGTTGAAAATATTCTGACCTTTACAAATAATAAATATTAACAGTTAAAAACTAATGATGCTTAGTTAAAAATATTTACAGAATCAAAATAGCTGCGAGCAAAGCAAGTTTGGGGAATGAAAATTTGAAATGCAAGTGCAAATGTAGGATAAAAGGAAAATAATTGTAGGAAATAGATTACATATTAACGCTGATAAAACAATATTTTAACGTAAATTCTTGTTCAGTTTTCTTAAATTTTGCTAGTAAATTCTTTTTTCAATAATATTCATATACATACCTGATCAGCCTGTCTTTTTTATCATTGATATCATATTTAACAATATCTGAAAGTATACCTTTTTCATCGTAACCGTATGTACTGTGGCTTTCTTTTTCGTTTTCACCTCTGTACTTTATTTCTTCGGTAATTTTTTCTCCGGAATATTTATATACAAATTTACCGTTTACTTCACTGAAGCGGTTATACCATATTTTTTCAGAAATATTCCCTTCATTATCGTACACTATACTTAGTCTGCCTGTTATACTTCCGCCGGGTTCAACACCGGCTGATTCTGTAAGCCTGCCGGAACCGTCATACGTATATGACTCCATACTTACAGCCTTGCCGTCTTCATTATATTTTGTATAGGATATTCTTCTGCCTGATACATCATATTTGTATGATTCTTTTTCTGTTATATTACCGGATGTATTATATACTTCACGTTTAGTCAGATTCCCTGTTTTATCATAGCTGAATTTAACCTGGTTAATGAATTTTGTCACATATTCATGTTCTTTCCTGTTGGGTCCCTGGTAAGCAAGCAGCTCTTTCTGTGTAACCATGCTTAACTGGCTCCACCAGTACCGCGGACTCGAAGGATCTGTTTCATCGCCAATAACTATATACTGGTTCTGTTCTTCAGTATCTGTAATATTTACTATTATAGTATAACTTTCAAGCCTGGGCTCAATGGCAAGCTCATCCTGCACGCGCCCAAAAAGCTCATTTTCCTGAACACTTGCTAGTATAGTAAAGTAAACACCAACTCTAACTGAATTATAATACATATCATGAATTTCACTTTTCAGCCTTCCTTTTTTATCATATTTATAGCTTATCATTTCAATAATATCATTTTTGGAATTATACCTGTTGGTCTGTATGATACGGTCATATTTTCCGTACTGGTAAAGTTCCTTCACAGTCAGGTCTGTAAACACATGATACTTTGTATATTCAATAAGCTTGCCTTCGGAATCATATCCAAAGTAAAATGATTTATAACCGCTGTCGGCAAGAACTCCTTCCTGCTCTTTTGAATAACGGTACTCCCATATGCTTTTTGATTTAATTTTATTCTGCAGAATAAAACTCCGTTCGGAGTTTTTAAGGGTAATATCATTTTGAGACTGTGAATATAAGGCTGAAACATAAAGTATTAAAATAAATGTAATGTATTTCATATGATAACTGTATTTAATATACTGATATAACATCAGACAAGTTCCTATGCAATAAGTTTAAAATATTAACATCAATAAAACAAGTAAAGTTTAAAGTTAAGCAGTAGGATTATGAGTTAGTTGAAATACTGTATATAAAAAAACCCGGTAATTAACCGGGTTATGATTCTGTTAATTGGTATTTTACTTGGCCAGTATCATTTTTTTGGTTTCTGAAAAACTGCCTGACCTTAAAGAATAAAAATATATTCCGGCTGATAAATTTTCAGGCGCATAGTTAACTGAATAATTACCGGCACCAAGTTCCTGTTTTAACAAAACGGCAATTTCATTGCCAAGTATATCATATACTTTTAGCTCTGTGTAATTTGTTTGAGGTACTGAAAAATTTATTACGGTCTGCGGGTTGAACGGATTTGGATAATTCTGGCTTAAGCTGTACTTAGAGGGAATTTCGTTGTTCAGCAGATTTACCCCTGTTACACTTGAGGTTAATTTGCAAATTGTACCGCCGAATCCAACAGCCCAGCCTGTCTGGCAGCCTGTTAAACCGTCGGGGAAGTCAAGATGGTTCAGGCTTTGCGGTGCGGTATTTACGTTCAGCCAGTTAGCGCCGAAATTTGTCGACATATATATTTCAGTTCCGCGTACATACCAGTAGTTGCTGCCTTCGCCCTGTATACCTTCAATATTACCTGCACCCGGTACAGGCAAGCCTGCATAATTTACACCGCCGTTGGTTGATTTTGACATTGAAACACTGGCTGAAAGCCCTTCTGCAGGAGTGCTGTAAAATATCGACTGTATATAAATACCCGTTACATTAGCTTCGTGAACTGTGAAGTTAACACCGCTGTTTGTTGAGCGGTAAATTGTAGTAATACTGGTACCCCACCAGATATTGGGCAGCGAAACAAAAAAGCTTTTGGGCAGGCAGGTTTCTATCATACTTTGCGCGGTGGGAGCATTTGGTGAAAGGCTCCAGTTCAATCCGCCGTTTGTTGTAATTAGCATCTGCCAAATATTTGCAATTGGGTCGGCGAATGCAAAACCTGAATTTGCATCTGTCATTTTAATGCCGAATATCCTTGTCTGTGCTGATGAAAATACCTGCTGCCAGTTTGCACCGCCATTTATGGTTTTATAAATAAATGTACCGCCGCTGTTTGTAGTTGCTACCCAGGCAATATTGCCGTCAACTGCATCAATGCTGTTTACCTCTCCGGCAATTACCCCGGTGTTTGGATTGGCATTCAGCCAGGTGGTTCCGCCATCGGTTGTACGCCTCACAATTGCATTTGCCCCGCCTGCCCAGCAGATCATGCTGTTTACAGCCTTTACAGTATATAAAACATTAGCTGTACCGGAGCTCTGCAGGCTCCATGTGTAATTGCAGTTCTGTGATAAAATACTAATAGGGAAAATTAAAAATAAAATGAATGCTGCAGATATGAATGGATGAAGTTTTTTCATATTATTTTCCTTGTTAATTTCCGGAAATTACAGGAATTATTTATGCTGCAGACAATTTGCTGATTTTGGATTTTTAATTCAAGGGTAAACATTCAATTATGTAGTATATAATATGACTTACATTACACCCACTCCAGCAAATCATAAAATTTCATTGCATAGCCTGCAATAAGCTCTGCTTTATCCAGACCATTTATGATCTTCCGGGCTCTTCTCCAGTCAGCTTTGCCGCTGCCAAGCGGGAAAAACTGCTCTAATCTGTAACCAGTGAACCACCCTTCAAGCATCCCGCGGAATGTTACCGCCATATCACAGCTTACCTCACGTATCATCAGGTCAGGGTCATTCAGCAGCCGCTCATCTTTATATAATTTCAGCGATGCCAGGCGGTAGTTGAAATCATGTGTTAGCTGAACAATCCTCCCCCTGCCGTAATAGGCTGCTCCTGATTTACCATTTGGAAAAATTGTCCTGAGCGCTCCGCGGTTATTCTTAAGGTAATAATTATAAAGTGCATTTAAACGCTTAGCCTCCGGCTTTATCCAGTAGCCTTCAACAACCGGTTTGAAAGTATCATTTGATTCATGCATACCCGTTGCTAGTATGTATGCAAGCCAGCGCAGGCTTTTCATCTCATCATCAGCTTCAAATGCATCGGTTATCAGAAAAATATTATTCTTCTTTTCTTCATTCAGCTTCTTACCGAAAAGCCTGTGATAATTGTTTATGAAATGTTCTTTGTTAATATGGTTCATAAGATAAAACCCCCGTCTAAGAAAATTTGATTTTGAAGTTCAAGTTACAATTGTTGTAATTTTAATGCCCGGGGATCATCATCCCCCCTTCAATTGAAGGTCCAAAGGACTCCTTTGGAGGGGGACTAGATCCATAATTATTTATTTTTTAAATTATTCTGCAATTTACCCTAACGAAATATTACCGATGGGGGTTTTTCAAAAATATCAGCCTGGTGCGGACCTGTTGAAGTTTATTTGATATGTATAAGAGGTCTAGCGGAGTAATTTGTTTACTTTGAAATAAATTTTTGAAATTTTAATTTCATAAGGAAACTGCAGTGTTACCATTGTAAACGGTAATTAATTTTGATAGTCCGCACCGGCTGAATACTCTTATCTTTAAAAAATAAAAAATCTAAAATTTTTTTCCCCTCTCCTTTAAGGAGAGGGGAAGGGGGTGAGGTTTATTACCCTTTTGCTGAAGCGGCAAACTTCATACCCGCAGCAACAACCAGCAGGGCTGATATCCCCCTGACCCATACTTCAATGTTATCCGGCAGAAAATCAATTATTGTAGGAGCCTGGTTAATTGCCAGGGCAATTGTCATAACACCGCCCCACAGAGTAGTCCTCCAGTTTGCTCCGAAAATTTCTTCTAAAATTTTTATCATAAGTGTTTTAGTTTAAAATTTAATAATATATTTTATTTGAACAGTATATCTTCAAATCTGCAACATGCAACTTGTAACCTGTAACCAGTAACCAGTAACCTGCAGATTTATATACTGCTTTTAGTAATTAAGCCTAAAATAGTTTTGATAGTATTAACCACCCCCGCAATCCAGCTTAAAAATCCAACCGGATCTTTTATTTTTTCAAAATCTTCGATATGTTTTTCAATCCTTGCCCTGTATTTTTCATACATTTTTATCCAGTAAACCAGCCGTTCTTCGGCGTAATCTTCGTTCACTCCCGCCGGAAGCGGAAGCTCACCCCGTGAGACTTTCTTCCAGTAATCTTTTTTCTTCTCAGCCCTTGCAAGGGCAAGTACATCCGTTTCACGGTGTATATTCATTGATAATGATGATGTTGTTATTTCCATTAATATTTCCTCCTTTTTATTTTTTGCGTTCAGGAAAATTACGAAGTAATTTTCGCAGTCCTGTTTACCCCTGCGGGCTTCAGCGGTATTTCCTGTTTAATATTTTTGCCTTTTGCTTTTTTACAGTTGCCTTAATGATTTATTTATTGATAAAGCTGTCCGATTTAAGCAGCTCCCTCAGCTTCGCATCGCGGTGAATTTCATACCCGTTCTTAAAGCTTTTTTCCAGCGCATAATCTGCTGCCTGCAGCTTGTATTCCACAAGCGTTAAACGCTTAAGTATCTTCCGCAATTGCTGAAGTATCATTCCCGCTGAGATAAGTATCAGCCACTTCAACAGTTCTGTTATGTAAATGTTGTTTATTATTTCCATTTTATTTTTTGCTTTTTTACTTTTGCCTTTTTACTTATCTGACCAGCAAATACATCATACCCGGTTTAGTAACAGCAATATTTACCAGGCTTGTATTCAGTATCCCGTAAAGCTGCAGGTAATATTTTGTGTTTGGCACGGAATTAAACAGCGTAAATGTTCTTGTTACTGTCTTTGATTCAGGCCGGTATACAGCACCGTCATAAAATTCTTTCCATTCCTCGGAATACGAAGCCGGAATATCAACAAACATTTCATTAACAACACGGATAATGACTGAATCACGCTGCTGAATACCCGAAACTTCTGTGTACGGGAATATCAGGTTCAGGCTGTATGTTAACTGGTACAATCCGCGTACAGGCAGTGTGATAGTATCACAATTGCTCCATGATTCAACCCCGAAAATTTCGAACGGGGTTTCGTCAAATGTATTATCTGCATGATTCATAACCGTAAAGCTATCCCTTGCATTTATCACACCGCTTTCATTTACGCTTTTGTAATACCATTTCCAGTCAGGGAAGGGCAGGGGATTAAACCAGAATGGCTTTTTTAAACTCAGGAACCTGTACCTGCTTAGCGGTTCACCCAGCACATTCCACGAAGTATCCTTTATCCCTGTGAAATTTTTAGCTGCAATGCTGTCCCTTTCAAACACAGAGCTGTTAATGTTCAGCCCGGTTTCAGGTGACCATGTAAAGTGTGATGTATTCATATCAAAAAGCTGGCCGTTGCCCCGTTTTGCCAGGCGGAATGTACCCAGCAATCCCGGAGTATTAAAGTACAGCTTATTATCATCAGAATTGTAATAAACAAACTCGCGTTTAAGGTAAAGTGAATCACCCGCATTGCGGAACAGCAGCGCTGTTGATGGCATCAATGAATAATCGCTGTACCATGGCGATGAATTAATAATATACGGTTTGTAAAACGTATTGCTGGTTGAGCTTCCCGAGTAAAGCCAGCTTCCGGTTGATGATGCAGTCCAGTTTCCGGAGGTAATTTTGCTGCCAGTAATGGTTTGTGTTGTTCCTAAGGTAACGTAATTGCTGCTAAGCCAGCTGAAGATATTCCCGGTCAGAACGCTGTCGAACCAGGTCTGCTCAACACCGCCCAGCCATAATTTCACATACTGGAAGCTGCTGAATCCCCTGGCAACGTAGTTGCCGGCTGTGCCGTGCTCGGTAACCGATAAGCCTGCAACAAGATCAGCGGGATAGTTGTGCGGATATTTGGTGAATTCAATATTTGCCGACTGACCCGTAAACGGCTCCCCGGTTGAATTAACCAGTCTAACCGGCAGTGAAGTGAACTGCGTGTATGTGCAGTAAGGCAGTATAAAAAGTAAAGCTGTTAAAAAAATTAATTTCTTCATAATAGGTTTTTATAGTTGACAGTTTATAGTTTACAGTTGATAGTTTTTAGTTGACAGTTGATATCTTATAAATTCACCATATAGCAGTTTCAGCTGAAATACCCGGAAATTGCTTTTAGGTATTTTCTTAATTCGTAATTCCTAATCCGTATTTTTTTTTATTAATTATTGTTAATTGTTAAATGATTATTGTAAATTGATCAATTGCTGCCTTCTCCCTCGATCGGCAGAACATTTCCTCCGCCGGGCTGACTGTAACCCGGGGGAAACCATTTCAGGTCAGGCTCTAACCTGACTGACAGGAACTTAAGAACCGGCAGCCTGTGCGATGATGCCTTTATGCCGCCTTTGTTTATACCAAGCTCAAGGGTATCGTTAGCTAATAATACTTCGAACTCACGCCACGGAGCATCTTCACGCGGAGTAATGAACAGCCGCTTGCCGGCTTTTGCCGCATCAAATATCTTTTTAACCGCCTCATAAAGTGACCTGCCTGTGATCCACCGGTTATAATTCAAAGTAAATGTTATAATATAGCCAAGTATCTTCTGGGCATGTACTATCTCATTGGTATTGCCGGAAATATTTATAAGCTCATGAGATATTTTTTTAATTTCGTATGTTTCGGTAAGTCCGGCGGAATTAGTAAGCGGCAAAGTTACTATAATATCATTACCGGGATCTGAGCTGTCACCGCCTCCGGTGGGGGCAGCGGAGCTTATCCGTACAACAGGCCTGCCGTATCCGTTTATTGTTCCCATTTATTAATTTTTCGTAAAGATTTATCTGAAATTTTATTGTTTATATTCTGTTTAACTGTTATTTTTGGAAAACATTTAATCGCATAACTTTTTTTTAACTTTTAAACTTTATAATTTTATAACTATTAACTCTATAACTCTTTAATCTTATATGAAATATATTATAACATTCATTTTTGCAGCAGCTGTAATATTATATTCATGCGGTGATGATAAAACAACAAATAATTCCGGTACAGGCGGTGAAACTGTGATATTTAGTATGGATAGTATGAGCATTTATTTAACAAGTAATTTAGCATCAAAGGATACAAATATTGTTTTAAATAATATTGTAAATTATAAGATATCATTCATTTGTTCTACAAATGTTGATTCTATAAATACATTTGCATTTTATAGAATTACTGTTTCTGACAGTGGCAATATTTATTTAGATAGTTTAAATAATAATCATTCTTTTTTGAACAATAATCACAATTTTGTGATCAATAATGTTAATAATTCAAACGTATTATTATATATACAGATAAGTCGTGGAAATTCAACACCTGGATATCTAAAAATATATAACTTTAAAATTATTAAACTTTAGAGATTTGAAATATAATAAAATTGTTTGTTATAGAAATTTCGATAATTGAATTAACGTAATATGATTTATTATCTATAGAAATTTTATCCCATATTTTTATTAAATCATTATTTAATGGTGCTTTTATTTTATATACCATATCTTGATAACTAATAATTGCATTCAACCTTATGATAGCATTTTCCTGAATTGGAATAAAATCATATAAATCTTGTTGACCATTATGTATTCTTGCACAATTAAAAATTCTGGAATAAGTTAAACCACCCCCATTCGCTTCATCTAAAGGAAATAATTTCCCAATGGGTATATTATGATTAAAATCATAATGATACAGCTTAAGCGGCAGTTCAGTGAAATCAACATCACGGATTATCCTCTTTTCGGTAATTTGATTCTCATTTATGTAGCTGAGTGATTTACCCCTGAATGTAAGCACACATGAAGGATACAGCGTAACCCCGTCACCGTGATTTGTATCGCTCTGAAATATTTCATCTTTGCTGAAAAATATGCCGTCTGAATATTCACCTTCGCTGAATACTATACTCCTGTATTTAAGGAACAGCCAGTTAAGCCTGGGAGGTGAAATTGATTCTGACATCTCAATTATTTCAGGTTCAATTGCTTCAGCTTCCAGCAGATCAGCTATAAAAAATATTTTAAATATAAATTCAGGCTCTGAGGTTGTTTCGGTGCCTTCATTAACGTACATTTCAAAATTGAATCCAAGCCCCTTAGCCAGCTCTTTAAATGTTTCCCAGCGGCTGATGTTATCCTGCCCTGTGATAAAATTCCTGTAGTCGCCAAGCGCGTAGCAGTACTGAATGTTCGGATAAAGCTCCCTCAGCCGCTCAAGATATGTTTTCTGCGGCAGCTCGATCAATACCACAGTTGAGGTAAGCCCTGCAAAGTGGCGGGGAATGTATTCCTCGAAAGTAAGCTGTTCACCGTTGGCAAAATTTATTGTTGCATTGGATGCTGCTTCGCAGCGTTTTGCCCACTCCATAAGCACATCCTTGCATGTTAGCTTAACGTGCCATTTGTTCTGAGTAAATGTATAGTCAGCATTTACCTGTGATTGCCGGGCAAAACCGGAAAATGTCATCCCCGAAATTTTGAGTATCACCAGGTAATAGAAATCCCTTTCTTCTCCAAGGAAAAAATCCCTGATGCTTTTTCCGCCGGCTGAAATTTCACTCTGCAGCAGTGATACCACCAGGTCAAAATCACCTGCGCGGTATGAGCCCGGTACAGCGGGATCTTCAGTTTCAAACCTGAACACCGGAAGACCATCTGCGGGAATATGATCCAGCTTTATGCTGTCAGCAAATATACGCTCGCTGAAATAATTATTTCCCCTGTATTTGTTTATATATACCGGCATTACAGGTCAATTCCTCCCCTAAGCTCCCGTGTGCGCACTTCAACATCAAACGCCTTCTGAAATGTAACGGGATTTTTGATTGTGATGTTATTCAATATCTGCGGCGGCTGATTGATAACTGTATTGGTAAATGGAATTACGGGAAAGGAAGTCCTGCCAAGAATTCCCCCCAATCCGCTGCCGGCTGCTGCGCCAAGGGGACCTCCGAATATTCCGCCGATAATACCAAGCACTCCGCTGAATATCCCGCCTATACCTGAGGAGCTTCCTCCTGTGATCGATGAAAGCAGCTTTATTATCAGCTCTGCAGTACCGGCAAAACCCTTATCAATTGTACTCATATTTTCAGCCATATCCTTTGTAACGGAAAGCATATAGGAAAAATACGTTGATATTTCACGGGTGTTCTTCAGCTTTTCCTGCTCACCTGAAATTATATTAATGCCGGTACTGCTGCCGGCAGATAAAGCGGAAATAATTTTATTTAACACTTCAGTTATTTCTGCGGGATTAAAATTATTGTTCATAATTGATCTTTAATTTATTCATTCTTCATTTCTGCTGTTAAGTTTGATCAGATATTTTAGCTTAGCCTGTTCAACTGATTCAAATTCATGCATTAAAATAAAATCGCACCATTTAAGTTTTGCCGCATCAACAGGCGATATGCTGTAAAATTTTGCAAGGCTCCATATCATATACATAAACTCAAGTCCATCGGGAACTTCAAGCTGCGGCGGCAGGTTATTGCTTGCCTGTGAAAAATATTCAAACTTATCCCTTAAGCTTTGGGCATAAGCCTGCTGGTTTGAATAATCAAAAAAAAATCTGCAATAACCTGCTTAATAAATTCAAATGAATCCGCACCATTTAAATGGCTTTCATTGATATTTATTCCGTCTCCGTTTTCATTTACAAGTATTCCGTTTAAAACCTCACTAAGCAGTTTTGTATCGGTAAGCACATTAAGCAGTGCAATTGATTCCATTTCTTTCAGGAATTTCTGCAGGGTAATGTACGGGGCTTTATTCAGCTTCTTCTTTAATTCATTAAGCCTGGTACCAAGCTTATTAATTTCCTTTTCCGGTAGCGCATCACTTTCTGCTTCATTTAAAGCCCGGGTTAACAGTTCAATTTCGTTTTTAAGCTCATCAAGCTGTGAAGTATCGGTATCTTCGGTAAGGCGGTAAAATTCCTGCCTGTAAGCTGCGAGCAGGGGAGATGATGCATTCAGTACGCCTAGAGTGAGCTCCTTAAGCCTGAATTTATTTCCTTTGAATTCGTATGTATTCATTTTTTTTGTCATTCCCTGTTTACCCCTTTGGGGCGTAGGCGGGAATCTTTATAGATTTATTTGATATTTAAAAAAATTTTTGTAACACACATCTCCCGCTTCGCTCCCTCCCCTCTCGAGAGGGGAATTAGGTAAAAATATAATTATCCCTGATCTTGAACTAAAAAGTGATCCATTGTCGAATGTAAATTTTTTTATATCTCAGTTTCCACAATTACATGTTCCTGTTCTGCGGGAATTGTAACCGGTCCCGTTGTTTTTATGTTTACTCCCAGCGCTGCTTCTATTGCGCTTATGTTTGCAGCTGAAATTACAACGGGCTGTGACTGCACAGCTGAAACCGATTCATACTTCATAGCCTTAGTGCCGCCTGGAGTTTTAAAATGCATCTGCGGAGTTACATCTGCGATCTTGAAAATTTCCTGGTGAAGTCCGCCTTTGGCTCCTTCATACTTTATTTCAAGATGAAGTTTTCCGCGTGTTCCGAATGAAAGGTAGTCTGTTATCAGCTTGGAGGTTTCCATCAGTATCCCTGATGTTCTGCCTTCGTATTCTTCATCCTGCCCGTAAGTTCTGCCGTCTTCAGCCTTGTACTTTTCGGTTTTAGCGTCAATATCCACCTGTGACTCGAACAGCAGGCCGCAGTTCAGCGCGTTTACGCCGTTTACAATAGATGGCGGTAAAGCCAGGTTCTCATCCAGCTCAATTAACAGAAGCATGTTGCCGCCTTTATCTCTTAATGCTCTTGACATATTTTTTTAGTTTATAGTTGACAGTTGATAATTGATTGTTAATTGTTTATTGTGTTTCATTAATTATTTGAAGCTCAAATTCCAGAACCGGAGTTAAATATTCTCCTCCTTTGTAAGATTTATTTAAACCGGTAATGCTGATATTATAAATATTGGCAATTGTAAAGCTGTTTTCGGTGTATTCAAGTCCGGAATCTGCGTCATCATTCAAAAGCCTTGTGAGCCCATAAAGTTTTTCATCAATAAGCTTCCTGTAGTTTTCATTCAGCTTTTTATAGAGCCTGAAACTGAACTCAACTGTAATCAAAGCTTTTATGGTTTTGGATTCATCATCATTCAAGCTGAACTCTTTCATCTTCAGCAGGTATGAATTATCTTTCAAAGCTGCCGGGGCTGAATCAGTTTCGAAGTTCAGGTCACGTTTTTGCAGCTTCTCGCTTTCTGCCAGAGAGCTGTTCAGCAGGTTGATTTTCCCGGCGAACCAGTTATTTGAAATTTGGAATATCATTGTGATTGTTTGTTTATTTTAATATTCTGACAGTCGAAGTTTTTTGGTATTCATTACTGTTCAGCGCGCCGTCTGAATCATTATCCTGCCATATCCTTATTTTACCCAGAAGCTCTTCGTATTCTTTCCTGAAAAATTTCATCTTAAGCCGGTACTGGTCTCCTTCTTCGGTGAACCTGTCTAGCAGTATAAGCTCAAGCCATTTGTAAGCAACAAGCTTTTCAATGCCCGTATCACAAAGAAATGCATCGTAGTCAATT
>JAANMV010002496.1_pt1 | contig 17728 bp, 13 predicted proteins | sample 7279661 | NCBI WGS metagenome assembly JAANMV01 (sample SAMN14094540, study PRJNA606508) | bioreactor metagenome | isolation source: A lab-scale SPAN reactor treating ammonium-rich wastewater day 121 | place: Ireland: Galway | collected 2017-05-16 | reverse complement strand
GGACGGGCCGGCCACCGTGGCTTTGTTAGGACCTCTCCTCCAGAACGGGGGACTGGTGGTGGTGGAGCATCACCACAAGGACGCCTACCCCGAAGAGCTGGGTGGGCTCAGGCTGGAGCGCCGGCGGCGCTACGGGGAGACGGCTCTCTCGTTCTACCGGACCTCTAGGAGCCTTTGACACGGTTTTCCGGCTGCGCGACGCCCAACAGATTGTGCTAGAAGTCCGGACAGGGGGGTTTGCGGTTTGGCTCCTAGGTCACCTTGCTCAGCCAGTTGAGCCAGAAGTTGCTGCCCGTGGACCAGACCTCCGTGAGCTGAGGCGAGGAGCCAAACTCGTCGGCACTGACGAAGTCTTTGAACAGCAGCACCTTGCGCGGCTCGATCAGGATGCCGCCCTGCTTGAGAGCCTTCTGGATGTACTCCTGGCAGTAGAGCGCGTCGTCGGACTCGAGATCGAACTTCCAGTCGTAGGTGACTTTGCCCAGCTTGGCCCGGGCCCAGTCCAGGGTGCGGTCACGCGCGGCGTCGTCCTGGTAGGCCGGCCGCAGGACTTTGGCGTGGGTATTGTCGGTGAAGATGAACTCCAGCGGCCAGCTGCGCGCCGTGTTCTCGGTCAACAGGATGTCCATGACGCGGTGGTTGTGGTCCACGATGCCCACGTGGGTCCAATGGGCGCTGACCCCCACGGCCTTCTGGGCAAGCTCCAGCGAGAAGTCACCGTCGTCGTTCGTGATCACCAGGTCCCCGGGCTGACAGTGCGAGGCTCCCTGGGCGGCGACTGCGGGCGAGATCTTGGGGTGGCTGGTATAGTTGGGGTCAAGCAGCCTGGCCGGCAGCGAGCGCAGGCTGAACCCGGCGGTCTCGCGGGCCAGCTCGAGCGAGGGCTGCACACCGGCGCCCCGGGCCAGGTGACCGAGCCCGGCTCCCAGAAGGCCACCCGCCATGCCCCCGACCAGCCGGCCCAGCCTGGTGCGCTTCTCGAGACGGTAGCCGGCATAGAGGCCGGCCAGGGCACCGAGGCCTCCGCCCACCAATCCGGCGAGGGTCGAGCCAACAGTGGCGCCGGCGGTGGCCAGCAGGGCGGGCGGGAGGATTCGGCCGGTGACTCCGGCGGCCAGGGCGCCGATGGCTCCGAAGAGGCTCGGACAGGCGTCGGCTGTCTCGGAGGGAAGGGGCGCGACGGGGGATGCTGGCCGATGGGCAGGCAGGAGTGGGCGCGCGGCGAGAGGGACGGGGCGATAGCCTGGGGGGCAGAGAGGCTCGACTTTCACGGAAGCTATTCTACTTGAAAAAGCTGTCAGAGTCTTGAAGATCGTGTTGCCGGAAGGTCCATCCCACTCGACTCCTGATCGACCAGTCCGGGCCGCCCCCTGAAGCAAGGCTGACCGCAGGGCTGGAGGGCGCCGAGAGGGAATTCTACCGTCAATGCTTCCTCTCACGTCCGTCAACCAGCGCCTGGCGCTCTGGCAGTCTCCCCGGAGCAGCAGCGGAGCCGACGTGTCTGGGCCCGTGGACAGCTTCCTGGCTCGACAACGCGAGGAGACCGAGGCCCGAAGCCAGCTGCAGGGCCTGCCGCTGCTCCAAAAACTGCACGGCAATGCCCGCGGGCTGGCCGCGGAGATGGGCAGACTGACCCTGGCTATCCTCGACGAGCCGTTCTACGATACCCACTATCTCCCGCGCGATCGCGAGGCCATCGTGAAGGCGCTGGGGGAGGCCCCCCCGGACCCGAGCCTGATCCGCCGCACCGTCCACCTCGCGCAGGTGCTCGAGGCGCGCTCTCAGGACATGGATGTCGACCCCGAGGTACGCAAGGCGACGGACGACGCGGGTTTCGCCCGGGATCTGAAAGCACGCCTCGGTCTCTGGGGCAAGCAGGCTCCTCCCGTGGGAGCCCTGGCCAGCCTGGCCCGGAGCCTGGCCCGAGTAACCTCCTCGGGAGAGGTGCTCGCTCCCCCTTCCGGCAAGCTCTCGACCGAGCTCAAGAAACTCCTGTCCAGCAAGGAGCCCGAGGAATTCCTCAAGTCCGCCCCCCAGGCGACCTCATTGCTCTTCGAGCTGGTCGCTCCCGGCCCATGGATGTCGGAAAAGAGCTCTGACCTGCTCTACAACCTCATTTGTAGCCGAGACCCCGAGGTGCGTGAGCGGCTCGAGCCCGTGCTCGACCAGGTGGAGCAGATTGGCACGGCCACGCGCGAGGCCGGCCTTGATCGGCCGCCGGCCAGCTCAGACTGGGCCGGAGCCTTGCTGAGCGCCATCAAACTTCGGCACCCCGAGCGTATCGACGCGGGTCTCCTCAGCGAGATCGCGGTCTTCGTCAACAGCCCGAGCTCGAACGCCGCCTTTCGGGCCTTCGACGATCTCAAGCAGGCCTGCCGAGAGAAACCCGAGCTCTGGAGCTACGCAGCTCACGAGGTGCTGCGGGCAGCGCGCGAGGAGGGACCGGTGCCCGGAACCTTCAGCTTTCTCACCGAGGCAAAGCAGGCAGGTTGGGAGCCCTCGTCCGAGCAGCTGTCCCAGTGCACCGGGCAGACCCTGGCAGCCCTGGCCACGCTGCGTGACGGCCTGATGCGTGAGACCGACCTGTACAGGGCGGCCAACGAGGGTCTGCGTTTCTTGCAGGCAGTCCCGGGCAACCCGTACCCCTGGCAGTCGGTGGCAGCCGAGATGGCCTTCCGGGGAAACGGGTGGCAGACGCTCTGGGTGGACAACCTGGCCCCGCTGGCGGAGCGCTACGGACGCGACCGGCTGCTGAGCGAGTTGCGCCAGGCCGGGGCCAAACGCGTGGACGATCTGCCCACAGGTCTGCAGAACGCGATCCGGGCTCTGGCCGACGACCCCGGGCTCCAGGCTGTGCTTGAGCCGATGTTGCCACGAGGGTGCGCCACCCGCGCCCTCGAGGATATCGTCGAGAAGGCCGCGGCAAATTACCAGACGCGGGCCACGCCCGAGACCCTGGTCACCCACCTGCAAGTGGAGCAAGCATTCGACCGCCGGCGCACGTTCGAGCCCGACGATGGAGAATGGGAGAAGCTGATCCACCGCTGGGCTCAGACCTCTGCGCCCGAGCCGCTGACCGAGATCCCAGCCGGATTCCTCGACCCGGCCTCGGACGCCGACCTTTGCTACCAGAAAACGCTCGACCTCGTGCGTCTGAAAGCACCCCCGGGACAGATGCCGGGGGCCATCCTCTTGATGGGCGACTTCCTGCGCAGCGAAGGAGCCCCGTTCCCGGCCTGGGTGAAGTTCTGCCAGGCCGCCGACCGCGGTGACCTGCTCGCCGAAGTGCGCGACCGCCTGGGTGTGGGCCAGAGGCCCGAGCCCGCCGCCGGCGTGGCGTTCAGAGGAGACAGCGTGACCGTCGGCCCCGTTTCGCTGCGGGTGCGCAAACGAGACGGCTGACCCTTGAGATGAAGCCGCTCCGATGAAGAAACCGTTTGGGGTGTCGAAGCCCGAGCCGCCGGGGCCCCAGACCGAAACCGCGGTGGGTGCAAGTCTCCTACAAAAGGAGGAAGGATAAAGGGGAGCCCGCAATCGAACCTCCCCCGCGCGAGAATTCAGGGGGTGAAGCATGCAGGAATTGTTCTCCCAGGCACTGACCAGGCTAGTCGAGCTGGGCCAGTTGTCTCCCAAGCACGTCAAGAAGGCCTCCGGCCCCGTGGAGGAACTGGTCAAGAGCCTGATCGACGGCAAGCAGCTCGACCGGGTCACCTGGCTTGCCCTGTTGTCCAAGATGACCGGCTGCAAAGCGCTCGATCTGGCTGCGTTTCGTATCTCTCCCACGCAAGCCCAGTCGATTACCCGCAGGGTGGCCGAAGATTTGCACCTGCTCCCGATAGCCCGTGAGGACTCCAAGCTGCTGGTCGCCATGGCCGATCCCACCAACGTCTTCTCGCTGCACCGGGTCATGACGCTGACCGGACTGGAGTGCGAGCCCCGTTTGGTCTACCACGTGGACCTTCAGTCGGCCATCGAGCAGGCATTTTCGGTCAAGGTCGATCGCATCACCGCTGAGACCCCTACCAGGCCGAAAGAGCCGGAGGCTGGTGGCGAATCCAAGACCCGTTTCATGGTGGCGACCCGGGTGGCTCCCTACGGGGGAGACCTCAACCTCAGGATGCAGATGGTGCAGGACCTGGGGGTCAGCAAGAAGGTCAAGCTTGAGGGATTTGTGACCTCACGGGTGCAGCCCGTCGGCATCCCCACCAGCCAGGAGGAGTCCTCCGCCATGCTCGAGCAGAATCTGCTGCATCTGCTCGAGCCCTCGTCCGAGCGCGAGCGCCTTGAGAGTATTCTGGCCCTGGCCGATCGGCTGGTGCGGGTGGAGGGGTCGTCTCTGCTTCTGCTCAGCGAGGATGGGAAGCAGCTTTGCTTTGCCGCCGTGACCGGTCCCAAGGGCCAGCAACTCAGGGGAATGCGCCTGCCCCTGGACGAGTCCAGCGTGGCAGGTTACAGCTTGCTGCATCGCCAGACGATCTGCCTCGGGGACGCCGAGAGCGACCCCCGCCAGAGCAAGAAGACGGACGAGGCGGTGGGCTTTGTGACGCGTTCTTTGATCTCGTGCCCGTTCTACCTCGATGGAGCCCCGGCGGGCGTGCTGCAGCTGGTCAACAAGCACGTGGATATCTTCAGCCACCAGGACGTTCACACCGTCCAGGTCCTGGCAGCCCAGGCGGCCGTAGCCGTCTCGGTGTCGCGTCAGTCCCGGCAGGTAGAGGCCTTGCGCTGGCGGGTCCTGAACGGCTTGCGAAGCTCGATGCAGCGCAGCGGGGTCTGCTCGCTCGAGCAAGGCGAGCAAGTGGCCTCCCTGGCCGCCCGGCTCGGACAGGAGTTTCTCCTGGGCGAGCGCGAGACCGAGGTTCTGCGCATGGCCGGCTTCCTCTATCGCGTCGATCTGACCCTGCTCGAAAGCGTCGGAATCTTCGCCGACCTGGTGCCGATCCTGCGCGGCCGGACAGATCGTTACGACGAGGCCGGTGAGGCTCAGCCGCGACTGTCTCGCATCCTGGCAGTGGTGGCCGACTGGGTGGAGCTGGCCCGGTCGGGTCGCAGTGAGGAAGCCTGGGACAGGCTGCGCGAGGGCTTTGGAACGCGCTACGATCCCCTTCTGCGAGAGGTCATGCAGGGTCTGGTTGCAACCCGGGAGGCTTCGCTGCGATGAGGCGCCTGGCAGGCCTTCTGCTCATTATGGGGCTCCTTTGCCCGGCCCGGAGCGAGGAGGCGCGGCTGGTCGTTCGCGTGAGCGGCAAGGTGGATAGCCGCCAGTCCGACGAGTCCATGTGGCGGCCGATTTTTGCCTCCCGCCTGCTGGGCCTGCAGGATTGGACCCGTACCGGGGCCGAGTCCAAAGCTCGCGTCCATCTGGAGAAGGGGCTCGTCATCACGCTCGGCCCGATCACCCAGGTACGGGTGGCCGATGTCTCCAAGGGCGAGCAGGGCGTGGGGAGCGTGAACATCGTGGTTCCCACGGGCAACAACTTCCAGGTGCGCACCCCCTCGGCCACTCTGGCGGTCCGGGGCACCGACTTCGATTCCTTCGTGGAGGCGCAGGCCCCGGTCCCCGACCAGACCGTGATCGGGGCTCTGCGCAGCCCCTTCGAGGCTCTGACGGCCAGTGTTCCCACCGGCGTGAGCGGTGTCGGACCCGTGGACTGGCAGAGTATCCTGCTGACCGATCTGGCGGCGGCCAGGGCAGGAGGGCAGCTCGAGACCCAACGAGCCCTGATCTCCCTGGCCTCGGCGCTGCAGGCTTCCGAGCGGGTCTCGCCGGAAGCGGCCACCCTGATCAAGGAAGCCATGAAGATCGGCAGCGCGACCTACGTCACGCGCCTGGGAGTGCGCGAGGGCGCAGTCGAGTATCAAGCGCTGGACGAGGAGGGGAATCCGCTCGGCCCCATTTTCCTCTGTCAGGCCGGGCAGTCAGCCACCATCATGATGCGTGAGCCGGCGGTCGCGCCCCTTTCGACACCCGATCTTCTGCCCAGTCCGCTGATCGTGCGCTCAACCAGCACCGAAGGCGACCCTCGCGACCCTCAACGGATGTCTGGCAGCAACTTCAGCGATCCGACCAGCTACCTGCCCTTCCTGCCCACGACGGCAACCTTAAGGACCGTAAAGGGGTCGAGCTCGACCTCCAATCCCTTCTGGGGCTCCTCTTCCTCAGGGTCTTCGGGACCTCCCACGCCGCCCTTCATGGACTCGTCGATTCCCAGTCTGGTCGGTCCTTGAGGCCGATGACCTCGTAGACCTCAACCGCCTCCTGGCGGCCCCTGGCCTGCAGGGGGCTCAAAGGTCGGCAGTCCACCAGCTGCTCGACCTCCTCGAAGGTAGCCCGGCCGATCAGGACCTGTCCTGATTGAGCTTTCTGATAGAGCCTGGCCGCCACGTTGACCTGGTCGCCGATCACGGTATAGTCCCTCTTGGCCTCTCCCCCGATGTTCCCAAGAACCATCACCCCCGTGTTGATTCCGATGCCGATCATCAGCGGGGGCTCTCCCCGGGCGCTTCGCTCTGCGGAGATGCGGGAGACCTCCTGCTGCATCTCCAGGGCCACCTTGACCGCTCTCTGAGCATCGTCCGGCTTTGCGATGGGGGCGGAAAAGACGACCATCATGCAATCACCGATAAATTTGTCGATATAGGCATCGGCCCGTACTGCGATGCGGGACATACGACGGAAGTAGTCGTTGAGCATGGCAACCACGCTGGGCGCGTCGAGCTTTTCGGAGAGGGTGGTGAACCCCCGGATGTCGGCGTAAAGGACGGTCAGCTTGAGCTTGCGGCCCTCCAGCTCCATCTGACCTGAGTGCTTGAGAGCCAGGAGCGATTCAACCACTTTCGGCGAGAGATAGCCTCCGAAAAGGCTCCGGATCTCCTCCTCCTCGAGCTCCTGCACGTGGTGCAGGTACCACGACACGGTCAGGAATGGCAGGATGATTCCAAGCCAGGGCGTCACCACCGGCACCAGCAGGCTGCCCTGATCAAACAGCCAGAGCGCGGTGAGGTAATGGGCCCCGACCAGGATCCCGGCCAGAAGGCCGCCCCCGGTCTGGCGAAAGAGAACCAGCACCAGCGTCACCATCAGCCCCATGCTTGCGACCAGCGCCTGGGACTGTCCGAACGTGAGGCGGTGGATGAATTTTCCCTGCAGGAACGAGGCAGCCAGATCGGCGTGGATGTAAACCCCCTGGATGGTGCCCAGAGGGGTCGCCTTGACATCATGGTACTCGTAGACGCCTAAGGCTGTGAAACCGATCAGCACCAACCGGTTGCCAACGGCGGCCTGGAGCGTCTCGTCGTCCAACTCCATGAGCTCGGCCACACCGATCGTATCGCAATAGGGACGCAGGTCGGCATAGGCGAGTTGCTCCTCGACCTCGGGCGGTCGATCCAGCTTGACTGCGCCGTAGTTGATGGGAGCCGCTCCCTGCTCGACGGGCAGCCTCGATTTCCTGAAGATCAGCGTGCGGCCCTCGTCCTCCAGACGCACACTCTGAGAAGGGATCCCGAGGTAATGAGCCGCTGCGGCCAGGGCCAGGGACGGCAGAGGACCCTGGGGAGTGTCGAGCAAGACGGGCATGTTCCGAAGCACTCCATCCTTGTCCGGGTCGACTCCCACAAAACCGAGGCGAGCCCAGAGGCGCTCTCTTCCGGAAGGGTCGAGCAGCCACTCGAACGGTCTGCGGATGCAAAGCTGCCCCTTGGGGTTACGAAAGTGGATCACGCCCAGGAAGAGGTTGGGGGTAGCGAGCACCTTCGCGCCCAGCTCTCGGTCTTGCTCGCTCTCCTGGGAGGGCTCGAGGAAAAGGATGTCCATGGCGATGGTACGGGCTCGGCCGGCCTCGAGCCTCTCAAGCAGGCGAACGAAGGTTTCCCGCGGCCAGGGCCAGGAGCCCAGCCTTCGCAAAGACTCATCGTCCACGGCGACCACGATCACTTTGTCGGCGGAATCGGCATAGGGGCTGTCCTGCTCGAAGTGACGGTTGCGATAGACCATGAACCCGTCTGTGAGGGCGGTGTCCAGATAAGAGAGCGGATCGACCGAGTGGTGAGCCTCCGAGCGAAGCCGCGACCAGTAGACGATGCCCAGCAAGAGCAGGGTCGTGGCCAGCCCGATCAGGCAGGCGTTGCGACGTTGGGCCAGGCTCAGGCGACCGCCGCGCCCCAGGAGCATTCGTATCATGCGCTCCATCCGGTTATTACGGGCAGGCCTGAAAATGCCTCCCGGCCCGACCGAAATCCCGATTGGCGCGGGACAACCATGGCCCCCGCTTTTTCGAGCCGATGAAGGCAACCTGCCAGTTCATCGGCTTTCTCTCGGTGCAAGGTGAGTCTTGAGCCATTGCACCGTCTCGTGGACGGCCTGTCTTCGGCCGGGAAGCTCGAAAGCATGGGTGGTGCCGGTCACCACCACGAAACGCGTCGGCTCGCCCAGCTCTCCTCTCCAACGCTCCCACATGCCCGGGGGGCGGTTGAACAGACCCGAGTGGCGAAAGGTCAGTGGCCGACCCAGAAACTTCCGGCGGATCGGGCCCGCGGGCGCGTCAGGCAGCGCGAAGCCCTCCCCCAGCTGGCCGGGTGTGACGGGTCGCAGGACATCCTCGGCCGTCACGTGGAGAACCGCCAGTCTTCTTGTCCGCTGGGCCTTGCCGAGCATGGCGGCAGAGTGGCGATAGCGCCGCAGAGTCGCATCCAGCTCCGCGTAGATTTCCTCAAGGTGCTCGGACACTCCGCGGGAGGGGAAGATTTCTGTCGGCACCACACGCCTTCCCTCGTTGGCGATCAGAGTCTTCTCTAGCAATGCGGCCGGGTTGCCTCCGGGGTCCGGGGCACCCTCGGCCAGGTGGGTATCATAGAAATCAAAGATGCAATCCCACAATACCAGCACGCTCACCCGAGGGTCTTCCAGAGCCGCGCAGACGGCCGGGTAGGCCCCGCCGCCGCTGTGCCCGCCCAGCGCGAAATTGCTGACCCCGCACTCGCTCTCCAGCAGCTCGATCGCCGCCGAGAAGTCCTCGATACGCCCCTGCCAGGAGCTGAAACCTCCGCTTTCCCCGCAGCCCTCGAAGTCGATCGCCATCGCCCAGCACCCGGTTTGACGCGATACCTCCTCCATGACGTCCAGCCAGCTCTCCTTGAACCCGAATCCTCCATGGCCGAAAACGAGGGCGCGGTCGGAGGGCCTCGCGGGCGCAAAAAGCGCCCCCACCACGGGAACGCCCCGGGGGGTCAGAAAACGCACTCGCCGCAGGCTGGGGAGCACTCGCCGCTCCTCGGCAAGCCTGGCCAGATCGAGCAGGCTCCGGTCGAGCTCGGTGGCATCCAGCGTGCCGGCTTGCGCCCGCCGAACCAGGTCCTGCATTCGCTGCGGGGAGAGGACCCGATCCAGCTCCTCGCGCGGGAGGTGAGGCTGGACCAGCCGTGCGGTTGCCATCAGGCAGTGGAGCCGCTGGTCGAGGGTATCAGCGTCGGTCGGACGAGAGCGGACTTCCTCGGCGATCTGGGTCGCGAAGTAGCGATTCTCGGCACCAGCGGGGGGCCCTCCCAGCAATGCCAGCAAGACCAGGAGGACGAACGCATCCACCCTCAGGCGCCCGGGAGCGGGAGGGTCTGAGCCCGGCGTCATCCATCACCTCGTTTGCGCAAGAGCTTGCGCGTAGAGCTGTCTGACACTATCTGCCTCCTTGACCGTGAATGGCACTTTTCCTCAGGCTGAAGCCGAACGGCGAGCAGCGTAGCGTCGTCGCGGTAGTCTCGCTGCGAAAGCTCCTGGGCGACCGCGGCCTGGAGCCGTCCTGAAGGAGCGGCGGCCAGGCGTCGCAGCAACCAGGGAAGCGGCTCTCCCGTCTCCTCGAGGGCCTCGCCGAAACCGTCACTCCATAACGCCAGGAGGTCGCGCGGCAGGATTCGGAGCGGGACGGCGCGGTGACCGCCTCTGGCTTCAACGCCCAGCACCATTCCCGGGCGTTCCAGAGGATTCGATCTGCGCGTGGCGGCCCGATAGAGCCAGGGCAGCTCCAGGCCCGCGTGGATCACCGTCAGCCTTGCGCCGGGGTGAACAAAAACGACCGCCGCGGCCACGAACATGGTCGGGGGAAGCAGGGCCAGAAGGCGACGGTTCAACCTTGCGATGGCGCGCTCGGGAGGCCCGTGAAGCTCGTGGCGAAAGGCGCGGCTCACCGACTGCAAGGTTAAGGCTGCGGGCACGCTCTTGGCGCTGACATCAGCCACATACAGCAGGCGCTCGGTGGTCTCTGCCAGGTCGCCCCCCACCGGGCGGTAGGGCCGGCTGGCCAGAGCGACCTCCCAGCAGGGTGTGGGCTCGCGGCGCAACTGCAAGAGCTCTGTTTGGACCTCGGAGGCCAGGCGGAGCTCTCGGTCCAGGCGACTGAGCTCGCGCAGGGTGGGATCGACCTGTTGCAGCGGGAAGAGGAACAGCAGTGATTCGCGCAGGCTCCCGTCGGGAAAATACTGGTGCGAGTAAGCCCGCTGCACCATGCCCCGCTGGGCGCCGCGCACATTGAGCGACACCGGCATCGGCGGCTCATGCAACTCGGGGTGGTGGAAAGGGCAGCGATGCCGGCACAGGTCAGACTGGCCCTCCCAGACCGACCAGCAACGATGGCAATGGCCGCAGTCCTTGCCGACCACCTCCGCCTCCGACAGACCCGTCAGCTCGAAGTAGGCCGGGTTGGCGGCTCGGATGCGCCGCTCGGCGTCGAGCAAGACGACTCCAGCTTTCAGGTCGCTGAAGGCGCTGTGGAACTGTTCTGGACTCACGAGAAGTCCCCCCCGCTGCAAGTCTAACAGAGGGGAAGGCAGCTTGACAATGACCCGGAGAATTCGCTGTCCCCGCCTGCGCCCGCGATGGATGGCGCGACGCCGTTCAACAGATTGTCTACAGTCCCGCGCGTTCCAATTCTGAGCAGGTCGACGCGCGGGAGTGCAGCCAGCCCAGCCTGACGCGATCCCAGCTTTCATGCGGATCCCCGGTCAGGCGGTGGGATATCCCACCTGGCCGTGGGGGATCCGCAATTTGCGTGGGATCCAGCCGGCACCGCGAACTCGTTCCCAGGCCCTGGCGATCGATCCCAGCACCCCGCCGCCGCCCGTCGTTCCGGATCCGCCGAATCGGAACGAACCCTGCCCTGGCCCGATCAGCTGCCCGAGCGGGCCACCATGCGCACGAAAAGCCCGCTCAGCTGGGGGTCGAACTGCTTGCCCGACTGCAGCACGATCTCGTGCAGCGCCTCGCCCGTGCTGAAGGGCTCGCGGTAGGGCCGGCGGCCCGTCATCGCATCATAGGAGTCGGCCAGACACAAGAGCCGGGCCGAGAGCGGGATCTCCTCCTGCGCCAGAGCGTCTGGATAGCCTCCCCCGTCCCAGCGCTCGTGGTGGCCTCGAACGGCTGGCAGCAACGGGCGAAGTGACTCGAAGCGCCCGAGCATGCACTCGCCGATCTGAGGGTGCAGGCGCACAATCGCGAACTCCTCCTCGGTCAGCGGGCCGGCCTTGCTGAGAATGCCCGGAGGGATGTGCAGTTTGCCCACGTCATGGATGCGTCCCGCCAGGATCAGCTCTTCGCGTCCGTCCTCGCCCAGGGCAGCCAGCTCCACCCCCAGCAGGCCCACCTCGCGGTAACTGGCGGCCAGCTCCAGATCATGGCGCGCCAGGCCCAACTCCTCGGCCAGCCCTCCAGCCAGCCGGGCTACCCGCTGCGAATGGGAAATGCTGTGGGGACTGAGCTCTCGCAGAGTGGTCAGCAGGACCTCCAGCAGCAGCTCGTCCGAGTCGGCGCTCTCGGGGAAGGCGCGCTTGAGCCAGTCCCACGTCAGACTGGCCAGATTGCGGGCGGTGACCGCCAGGGCAGCCTGGTTGAGCAGGGCCAGGTTGGGCAGTCCCTGGGACCAGAACTCGCGCCCCGAGCCCACCAAACCGCCGGGCGAGCGGGTCAGAATCACGCTGTCGAGGGGAGCGCTGATGGGGTCACGCAACTTGGGAGCCGGGGGGTGGTAGGAGGTCAGGAATCGTGGGCCCTGACCGAGGGCTCGAAAGGCCTGCTCCACGGGCTACCAAGCTTTCCGGACGGGACGTCCTGGTGGTCTTGATAGCCTCTCGTGACTTTGAAGCGAGCCGTCTAGGGCGACGCGCAAGTTTTTCCAGAATTCCTGGCTTTGGCGCTATGCGCGGAGCGTCGCCGCTCAACCTTCACAAGCTGAACTTGCGGCTGGTCCTCAGGTTGGTGCCCGGCAGCCAGGCCTCCACCTGGTAAGTACCGGTGGGAGCTTTCTTGCCGGCGCGATCGATACGTTCCCACTCGCCCTCGAACGCGGTCGTCTGGCCGGGCGGGAAGACGCGCTCGGTGACGGTCTGCAGGAAGAACTTGTCGGCCGACCAGCGCCACAGCTCGCGGCCGTCCTTCGTGACGGCGAAGTCGTGCGACTGGGAGGTGGGCTGGCTGACCGTCAGGGGCGCGCCCGAGAGGTTCTCGACCCGCAGGATGAAACGCACCGGGCCACTGGACGGGTTGTAGACCACCAGCCGGGCTCCCAGGGACGGCTCCTCGGCCCGCAGAGAGCCAACCAGGATGAGCACGGCCAGGGTCAGGGAGGTAAGGAGGCGCATGGACAAGCCTTCGCGCCCGAGAGCGATTGTCCCCCGCCCTCCAACTCGAGCGCCTCGAAGGCTTTCTCCCAGATCACGTGACCGGCATCCGGCCGCGCCAGGCGCCGAGCGGCTGCCTGCATGGCCGCCAGCTGCTCGGGGTCGCGCAAGAGCCGGCCGAGCTTGAAGGCCAGGGTGCGCGGCTCGTAGCACCAGATCCCCACCCCTTCCTCGAGCAGGTGGTAGGTGTTGCGCTCTTCCTGGCCGGGGATCGGGTTGACCACCACCCAGGCCAGGCCCTTCTGGAACGATTCCCAGGTAGTCAGCCCGCCCGGTTTTCCCACCATCAGGTCGGCCAGCTCCATGTACTCGTCCATCGCGTCGGTGAAACCCAGAACATGCAGGTGACGCTCGGGGTGGCGAGCCGCGTAGGCATCCAGATCAGCCTTCAGGGTCTTGTTGCGTCCGCAGGCGGTGACGACCTGCACGGGCACGGCCAAGCCCGCCAGGGCATCGAGAATCTCGGTCACGTTGGTCACCCCGAACCCCCCCGAGGAGATCAACAGGGTGGGCAGGTCGGAGCGCAGCCCGTGCCTGGCGGCCAGCTCGGAGCGCTCCTTGCTCTGGGCGAAGACCGGGTCGGTTGGAATGCCGCTGACCGTGATGCTGGCCGGATCGATCCCGAAGGAGGTCAGGTAGGCCCGTGCCTCCTCCACCGCCACGAATGTGTGGTCCGAGGGGGTGGCCAGCCACATGCCATGCACGTCGAAATCGGTCACCACCGTGAAAATCTTGCCCGCAAAGAGCTTCTTGCGCCGCCTCAGGGCAAGCAAGGTGGAGGGCAGGAAGTGGGTGCACAACACCAGATCCGGCCGGTATTCCTCCATCTCGGCGAAGAACTTGATGGCGCTCGCCTCTTCGAAGGCCGTCCGCAGGATGTCGGCGGCAAACGGGCGGTCGGTCAGCTCGTAGATCCACTCGAACAGCACCGGGGCCTTGCCCACCATCTCCAGGTAGGCGTCTTTATAGAGCGCCTGAAAGTGCCGCGGAAAGAGCTCGAGCACGTCCAGACTGCGCACCTTCAAAGGCGCATCGCGGCTCAGGCGCTCGAGGGCCTGGGCCGCCCGCATGTGCCCGGCCCCCACCGAGGCCGACAGGATGGCCACCCGCTTAGCTATCGCGAGCCGCCTTCTCGGGGGCGTCCGAATTGGCCTTTTGGGCCACCTCGAGCAGGCCGCGCTTCTTCAAGCTCTGGGCCGCCCGCAGGAAGGCCGGCACCATCAGCGGATCAAAGTGCGTGCCTGCGCCCTCCTCGATGATCTTGACCACCTTCTCGAAAGGCATGCCGCGCCGATAAGGTCGATCGGCAAAGAGGGCATCGAACACGTCGGCCAGGGCGATGATGCGCGCCGCCAGAGGGATTTCGTCGCCCTCGAGGTTGTCCGGATAGCCCTTGCCGTCCCAGCGCTCATGGTGGCCGCGCACAGCGGGACAGAGCTTGCGCAGCGACGGGAAGCGATAGAGAATCTGCTCGCCATAGACCGGGTGCATCTTGATCAGCGCGAACTCTTCCTCAGTCAGCTTGCCGGGTTTGTGCAGAATTTCCTCCGGCACGCGCAGCTTGCCGATGTCGTGCAGCACGCCAGCGCTCCACATGTCGTCGGCCGAGAGCCAGCCCGAGAGCTTGTTGCGGTAGCCCTCGGAAGTCTTCGAGAGCAGGTAGTCGTGCTCGCCTATGTCCTTGAAGAGCGCGCCCAGGCGCACCTGGCTGCGAATTTCCGGGTCCTCGATGCCCAGCTCGTTGCAGAGCTCCAATGCCAGCTCCATCACGCGCACCGAGTGCTGGTGGGTGAACTCGCCCCCGGCTGCCAGCATGGCCAGCAGGTGGCTGATCACCTGATCCTCGGTGGGCTGGTTGTCCTTGCGCGCTTTCTTGTAGACCGCGTCGATGGTGCCGGCGGCATAGCGGACCATCCGGTTCACCATCAACTCAGGCAGCGCGCCCTCGAGCCACATCTGCACCAGCAGATAATTGCGGTCCACAGCCCTGAGGGGATTGCTGGCCCCGCTCTTGAGCGAGGGCATGGCCGGTCGAGCTCCCTTCTGAGCGGCAGCCTGCTGTTGCTGGGCCAGACGGCTGGCCAGCTTGGCCCTGGCATTCTTCTGGCTCTTGGGCGACCCTTTCGGCTGGCTCGAACGCTGGCTGCGGCGACCCTCCTCCGAGCGCCGGCTCTTCAGCCTGCGACCCGGCTCGCTGCCCGCCTCTCCGCGAGCGTGGGCCCCGAACCGCTGGTGGCGACGAGCCTGCTGCTGCTGAGGCTTCCTGGCAGCTTCCTGAGCCTGAGGACGACGGGTCTGGCTGGAAGGCGTACCCGAAGCGGTATGCGGCTGGTTCGGCTCGTCTTGCTCGAGAGATTGCAGCTGATTTCTGGCTTTGGCGAGCTCGGCCTGGGAATTGGCCAGGCGAGCTTTTGCCTGCTGCTGCTGAGCCTCGTGCTGACGATTCGTGCGCGAGTCTTGCTGACGAGAGGGCGTCTGAGCCCGCTGCTGTTGGGCTGGCGCCTCGCGATGATGTTGCGTCGAGGGCTCACGGTGCTGAGTGGACTCGCTGGTGTGCCGGCGAGCGGCCACGTCGGTAACCTGCGACTGCTGGGGCGACAGGCGAGCTGAGGTGCGCTGCTGGGCCGACTCGCGCCCATCTCCCAGATTGCGCCGAGCCTCAGCCTGAGCCCGTTCGTCGAGGCGCTCGCGACGCACGTCCTGGGCCTCCTGGCGCCCCTGGGACTGGCCGCGCCGGTCCTCATCCGGACGTCCCTGCTGACCACGGTCGACCTGCTGCTGGGACGAACGATCCTCCTGGCGCTGCTGGGGACGGTCATCCTGACGCGGGCCATACTGAGTCTGTTGCTCCTGCCGGGTCGACTGCTGGGACTGGTCCTGGCGAGTCGACTGCTGGGGCTGGTCCTGACGAGTCGACTGCTGGGGCTGGTCCTGACGAGTCGACTGCTGGGGCTGGTCCTGACGAGTCGACTGCTGGGGCTGGTCCTGGCGGGTCGACTGCTGCGCGGTCGAGCTCGACTGTTGCTGCTGGCCATCCTGGCGCTGGTGTTGCTGCGGCTCCTGGCGACCCTGCTGCTGTTGCTGTTGCTGCTGCTGGCCGCCGCCGCCTCCCTGCCCACGACCATCGCCGCGATCTCGATAGGACTCTTGCTGACTTGAGCTCGTCGAGCCCGAGCTGGTCTGGCTCTGCTGGGGTTGACCCGAGTCACTTCTGTATTTGCTCGAATCGGACTGGCTCTGGCTGGATGACTGCTGCCCGCTGGAAGACTGCTGCTGGCTGTCCTGACGCTGCTGCTGCTGTTGCTCCTGACGGCCCTGCTGCTGCTGTTGCTGCTGCTGGCCCCCGCCACCACCCTGACCGCGACCGTCACCACGCTCGCGATAGCCCTCCTGCTGTTGCTGCTGTTGCTGCTGCTGTTGGTCACGTCCGCTGCCGCTGCCGCTCTGGCCACCGCGCGAATCCTGCTGCTGAGACTGCTGCGACTCGCTGCCACTGCTCACGCGCTGCTGGGGCTCCTGGCGTTGCTGAGGCTGCTGTGCGTCGCGCTGCACCTGGGACTGGCGAGCCGTCTCTTGCTGGGTGCGAGACTCGCCCTGGAACTGTTGACCCTTCTGTTGCTCGCGCTGCTCCTCGCGAGCAGCAGTCTGTCTCTGGAAGCTGGCCTCCTGGCGACTGGAGTCAAACGACTGGTTCTGTTGCTGCTGTTGCTGTTGCTGCTGATACGAGTCAGGCTGGTTGTCGCCGCCAAACGACTGGCCCTGTCCGTAAGCTTGCGCGTCGCTCTGAAACTGCTGCTGTTGATACTGCTGCCGAGAACGTTGCGCCTCAGGCTGGGGCTGAGCCTGCTGTTGTTGCTGGGGGCCCTGAGTCTGGGTCTGAGCCATCGGGTTATAGGACGTGGGAGCTTCTGGCGCCGAGGCGGCGGACGACACCGAGCTGGACGGAATGTTAGCCGCTGGAGCGTCCGGAGCCGAGCTGGTCGAAGACGACGCAGACGAGCTGCCAGTGCCAGAGCTCGAGCTGGTATTCGAGCTCCCCTGCCCAGGGGCCGACGAGCTTGCGGCGCTCGTCGTCGAGCTCGCGGATGATTCTGCTGCGGAATTGGATACCGAGCTCGAAGTTGGATTGCCGGCAGCAGACTGGGGCGACGAGTTGGGCGTGTTACCGGTCGAGCTCGTGTTCTGGGTCGAGCTCGTGCTCTGGGTCGAGCTCGCGGCCGTTGTCGTTGAGCCAGATCCAGGCTGATTGGAAGTTCCGGAGGTGTTGGACGAGGAGGCCGCGGCCGCATCCGTTGAGCCGCCCGTGGTCGAGGCATTGCCGGAGGCGGTCGAGCTGTTCGGAGCAGAACTGGAAGTGGACGAACTGCCCGAATTGGGTGTACTGGTTGGATTGCTCGGTGCAGTCGAGGTCGTGGTGCTCGGGGCCGGCGTGCTGGAGGTGGTCGTTGCGGACGCACTCGAGCTATCAGGCGTCGAAGATGGAGGCGCAGCCTGAGAGCCACCTGAAGTCGACGCAGTGGCCGAGCTGGAGGTTTGAGGCGTACTTTGCGGCGCAGCAGAGCTCGAGCTACTCGAGCTCGTCGATGTGCTGGCCTGAGCTTGGGGGGCCGAGGTGGAGCCGCCGGAATCGGACGGAGTTGTCGGGGTCGAGCTACTGGACGATTGGGCATTGCTGTTCGAAGCGGAACTCGTTGACGTCGAGCTCTGAGACGAGCTTGCGGGCGTTGAGCTTGTGGAGGTCGAGCTGGTCTGAGCCGCGGATTGGGCTCCCGAGTCCGCCCCGGCGGACGCGGAAGACGCACTGGCGGGCGTCGACGGAGGGGCGCTCGCAGAAGCCGATGAGCTCGCGTTCGAGCTACTCGTGTTCGAGCTACTCATGTTCGAGCTGCTCGTGTTCGAGCTGACGGCTGTGTCATTCGCAGACTGGGTACTGCTCCCCGGAGTGTTGCTCGCAGGCGTCGAGGGGGCTGTGGCCGCGGACCCGGATGAGCTGCCCGAGCTCGAAGTGCTGCCCGTGGTCGAGGCACTGGTCGTGGTCGAGCCAGTGGTCGTTTCTGTCGCAGCC
>JAANMV010002494.1_pt1 | contig 17731 bp, 18 predicted proteins | sample 7279661 | NCBI WGS metagenome assembly JAANMV01 (sample SAMN14094540, study PRJNA606508) | bioreactor metagenome | isolation source: A lab-scale SPAN reactor treating ammonium-rich wastewater day 121 | place: Ireland: Galway | collected 2017-05-16 | reverse complement strand
TGCCAATCCCGGCGGTGAACATGACCGTTCATCCGTCCTTCAACTCTGAATGAAGCGGCGCATCAAGACGCGCACGAAATAGGAACGGAAGAAATCGCGGACCCGACCCCTTTCATCCGTCCCTGATTAGGGCGGCGTCTCGAAACGACTACGGTCTGGAAGTCCGCGTTACCCCCGCGCTTTCATCCGTCCCGACCAGGGACGGCGTATTAAAACAACAACAACATTCAGCAAATCCTGTTCTTCCCGCTTTCAACCGCCCCAAGTGGGGGCGGCGAATTGAAACATCTCGGAAATAACACTGTGGACAGTAGCTGTAATCCTTAAGCGGCTTCGGCATGTACAGCGTGCCCCGCCCAAGCCCGACAGACAAATCTGGGGCTTACTGGTAAGCCCCAGGAGGTACGGCTCCTTTGGAGCATCAAGCGACATGCCAAATGCGCCCCGCGATCCGTTCCTTTGACATGACCTCCTGAGCAAACTGTGCGCGTCGGACCGAACCGTAGGGGATTGGCGGAACCTGCCTGCCGAAGTTTATGCAGGACAGGCTCTTTGTCACCCCGTATCAACCGCCCTTCATCAGAGAGGTGCATTGAAACAGCGCAAACGCTGTGTTGCTCATGCTGGGCCGCACCCGTCAACCTCCCTTCACCAGGGAGGTGCATTGAAATGTATTTGGAGAAGTACCCGGTCCTCCAGTTAATGCATGCATCAACCGCCCTCCATTTGGACGGCGCATCGACACTTGGTGTGCGTGCGTGGCTAGCAGTCCTGTACGAGCAATCAACCGTCCTTCAATCGGGCAGTGAATTGAAACTGATACGCCTACATGTGCATGTCGAGCAATTGCTCTGTCAACCGTCCTGCATCAGGGCGGCGCGTTGAAACCTGTGTCCGCCGGGGCCAACGCAACGCCCTGGAGCTAAAGAGTCACGCTCCTGCTGGCCAGCTTTCATCCCGGCGAGCGTGGTGGACGTTCCACTGCAGCCCGCCGGGTGTTCTGGATGATTTCGACCCTGCCCGCGTTCATGCGGGCATTTTTTTCGCCGCGACACCCCGCGGAGTGGTCAAATGACCAGGGCGTGATGAGCCCGCTGTCTGTCAGGACGCCCCGGACCTGCCGACTCCTGTTCGGCATGAGGGGGAAGGAGACCTGTTGAATCGACCACCACCCAATCTCACTGTTCTGGCCTGGGGGGAAGCGGCGAGCTTCACACGCTGGCACACCCGGGCGGAACGGGACACGTATCCGATGATCACGCCGCCCGCGGCGGAGGGCATTCTGCGCTCGGTGTACGCCCATCCCTACTTCGACTGGGAAATCCGGGCGCTCCACGTCCTGAACCCGGTGCGGATCAGCAGTTGGACCAGCAACGAGCTCAAGGACAAGCGGGCCGGGGACATCCGGGAACTGCGCACCCAGCGGCAGCACCGGATCCTGCACGACGTGGCATACGTGATTCAGGCAGACGTGGTGCTGCGGCCGGAGGTCGCGGGCCGGACGGACCTGTTCGCCAAGGCCATGGACAAAACCCAGCGCCGATTACGGAAAGGCCAGGCGCATTCGCAGCCGTGCTTCGGCCTGCGCGAGTACCACGCGTTCGTGGAGCTGTTGGAGGAAGGGCCACTGCCGGAAGCGTTGGACGAGAGCGGGGCCCTGGGGGCGTTTCCGCTGTGGCTGGAACCGGTCGTGGATCCGCGCGGCCCGGTGAGCCTGGTGCGGTATGAGTACGACCAGGCAGAGGACCGCTGGGTGCGCCAGGTCAGCCGCGGGTACCACCAGCCGCACCTGCTGCCGGACGCCTACGTCGACCGGGGCGTGTTGACGCTGCCGCCGTACCGCAGCGGCCGGGCACTCCTCCAGCCGTTCGGGACGCCGAGGTGAGTGCGGCCCGGGTCAACCCGGGGGTGTCGCCCCTGGAGCGTCCACGAGGGGGGCCGGCGGGGCAACCGTTAACGATACCGACCCTGGCCGAGCGCCTGGTCGCTTACGCCCGCGCCGCGGAGGGCCGCGTGCCCCTGCACGACCAGCGCCAGCCGGCCTGGACGGTGCAGCTGGACACCCAGGGACGGATTCTGGGGGTTCGGCCCCACCCTCGGCCACCCAAGGGGGAAATGCCCTACCGGGTGCTCGCGCCGAGATCGGCGAAACTCCGCGCCAACACGACCGCGCCCCTGCTGATCACGGACAACGGGCAGTACGTGCTGGGCCGCAGTGGTCCGAAAGATGACCCGGTGAAGACGGCGGCGAAGCACGCCGCCTACCGGGCCCTGCTCGCCCAGGTCGATCACCCCTCCGCCCGGGCAGTCCTGGCCAGCCTGGACGCCTTGAAGGCCACGGTGACGGACCCGGAGATGCAGGCCTCCGACCTGATCACCTTCCAGGTGGCCGGGCAGAACGTGCACGAGGACCCGGCCCTGCAGCAGGTGTGGCAGGCGCTGGCCCGGGGCAGCGGCGAGACCATCATGGACGCGGTGACGGGAATTCCGGGCCCGGCGGCGCTGTACGCCCCGGGGAGCGGCATGATGCCTGGCGGGACGACCGAACTCAGTTATCAGAGCAGCAACCAGTCGGCCACCGAGGCGTACGGCATCCCGCACCTGGGCGTCACCGAGGACACCATCCAGGCGATCAGCGCCGCCCTGAAGCTCCTGATGACGAACGACCTCACCCGGACGGTTCCGGCCGGAGCGGCGTTCATGATGCTGCACTGGCTGTCCGACCCGGAGGCCGACGACCCGTGGCTGAACCTGGAAGCGGCGAGTGAGGAGACCGTCTCCAGGAGCCTCAACCCGGACGCGAACGCCCCAGACGTGGACGGCCACACCCTGATCAGCCTGGCGTTTGTGCGCGCCACCGGCCCGCGACTGGTAATTTTCGACGACGCGGTCCTCAGCCTCCAGGAGGCGCGGCGGCACGCCCGCACGTTCCGGCAACGGGTGGACGGGCTGGCCATGTTCCAGGTGGTGCAGGAGATGGGCCTGGACCCCACGAGCCCGCCGCCGCGCGCGGCGGTGCACGCCCTGTACCGGCACGCCCTGACGGGCACGCCCCCACCCCGTGACGTCGCGGCCCACACGCTGCGCCGGTGGCTGGCCGCCCGCCCGGAGCGCCGGCGCCTGACCCGCGCGGGCCGCGCGGCCGTCCAACTGGCCTTGCAACAGGAGTTCACCATGAAAGCTGAGGACGTGCTTCCCACCCTCCCGGCGGACCTGCAGGCCGCGTTCGCACTCGGGCATTACGCCAGTGTGTGCCGCGCCGCGCACCGCCGCATGAACCCAGGTGTCAGCCTGACCATCACCGACCGCATGCTGCGCCAGCTGATGGTCAAACCGGACCGGACGTTCGGCCAGATGAGTTACCAGATGACCGTGCTGCTGCGGCAGTTCGAAACGCGCCGCCCGGCACTCGCGCCGCAGCTGGGCTCGGCCGTGCGCGCCGCGTCGACGCGCGTACCTCTCCCCCTGCCGCAGGTGTTCACCCCCCAACAGCAGACGGCCCTGATGGCCGGGTATGACCGCACCGAACACGACCTCTACGAAGCCGACGCCGCCCGGCGCGCCCAGCGCCTGTCCCGCCAAGGAGTGCCTGAATGACCACCCTCGAACAGCCCGCCGACGCCCGCCTCGATGCCCGTTTTCCGGTAATCGACCCCACCAAGGCCCTGACCGTCCACTACGTCATCAGCGCCACCATGAGCAACCCGAACGGCGATCCGGACGAGGACAACGCGCCCCGCATCAACCCCTTCGACAACCACGGCATCATCAGTGCCACCAGCGTCAAACGCAAGATCCGGGACTACGTGACGACCATCATGGGGGGCGAACCCGGGTACGACCTCATGGTCCGGCACGGTGAGGTGATCGCCAGCGGCGTGTTCACCGCCCTGCGTGAAAGCGGCGTGCAGGTGGCGGACGCGCAGCGTGTGCCCGAGGGCGCCCTGGAGGAACTCCGGGAACACGCGGAGCTGCTCGGCAACGCCTTTGCCCTCACCGACGAGGGCGTGGTCTACGACTTCTCCCTCAAGGCGAAGGACCTCAAGGCCCTCACGGCCGCCCTGACGGACGCCGGCGTGAGTGAGGGCACCCTCACCGCCCTGACTTCCGTCACGAAGCAGGAGAAAGGCGCCAGGAAGACCCTCGGGAAGGGCGAACTGCTCAAGCAGGCCGCGCCGGTCATGGTGCAGCGGTTTTATGACGCGCGCATGTTCGGGTACACCGCGCCGGACAGCGCCGGAACGCTCCGCGGGCCGGTGCAGGTGACCCGGGCCGTGAGCCTCGCCCCGGTCAACATCCTGACCATGCCCGTCACCCGGGTGGCGCGTGGCAGCAGCGCCGAAGGAAAGGACGATTACAGCCAGATGGGCCGCACGGCCGTGGTGGACTACGGCGTGTACGTCGGGACCATGTACTACAACGCCCCCCTGGCCCGTGACCGGGGCGTGACAGCACAGGACCTGAACCTCCTGCTGGGCGGCCTGTACCACGGTCAGGACTTCGCGCGCAGCAGCGGCCGGGACGGCGTGCACGTCGAGGGGCTCGTGATCATCCAGCATGACAATCAGTACGGCAGCGTGCCCGCCCACCAGCTGCGCCGGCGCCTGTCCGTGACCGCCACCCCGAAAGGGGACTGGCAGGACGTGCAGGTCGAGTTCGACGGCACTGGCCTGACGGGCGTCACCGTGACCGTCCTGCGCTGAGCCGCGCCCTGCGGCGGGGCGGGTCACGCCGCCCCCGCCGGACGATCCTGCCGGGAGGACCAGTCGTCTTGAATCACAACCAGCCCACCAGCGACGCGTTCCGCGCGGCCAGCCAGGCCGTGCTGAACGCCCTCGCTCCCCTGACCGCCACCCCGCACGGCCGCGCGGCGCTCCAGGCGCACGCCCGCACCCCGGGGTTCTTTCCCCTGATCCGCGCCGCGCTGGCGTCCACGCTGGGCCTCATGGACACCGACGACGCCCGCGCCCGACTGGTCCAGGGGCCGGCCGCGCAGTCAGGCCGGCTCACCCTGCCGGCCCTGCCAGAGATGCACGCCGACCAGCGGGACATGTGGTTGCGCGTGCTGGCGGCGCGACTCACGGCCGCCGCGCCCTGGCCGACCTGGACGGCCCCCGGCACCTGGACGAGCAGTGTCAACCCCGATCCTGTGCAGCGCGCCCCGGCGGCCGTCGCGGCCGTTCGCGGGAACCGGGCCGGGCGGGTGGTGTACGCCGCAGCGAACTGGGCGGAGCGGGAGACGGTCAGCGCGGCCGCCCTGGACGAGCAGGTGCACGTCACCACGCTGGAACTCGCGGTCGGGATGCTGGGCGCCAGTCGCCCGGGCAACCTCGACCGCCTGTCCGCCCTGCTGGACGGCGCGGGCCTGGTGCTGGACGGCCTGCACCGCTTCGACCCGCGCGCCCTGTCACCCCTGTCCAGCCTGCTGCACGACCTGCGCGCGTACGGCGTGAACGTGCACGTGACCGGCAGCGTGCCCTCCCCTCTGATGGATCCGGCTGTGAGTGCCCCAGCAGGCCGGGTGCCCGGGGCGTTCTGGTTTCACCCGCACGTCAACGCGGGCCATGAGCTCGCAGCCGAGGCGCGTGCCGCCCGCGATCGCGCCGGGCGCGTCACGGTCCTGGTCCCCTCCCGGCGCGCCGCCCTCGGCCTGCTGGCGCACTTCGAGGCGCACGAGGCCCGCCTCAGCACGCGCACCAAGACGGCCGCGCACCTCCGCCGCGAAGCGCGGGACAGTGACGCGCCCATCACCATCAGCACCTGGGGCGCCTACCGGGAAGCGAAGGACGCGATTGTCAGCACCCGCGCGCCCCTGCCTGTCCTCGCGGACGCCGCGCTGAGCACGGCCGACCTGACCGTCTGCGGCGTGACCGAGTGGCGCCCCCCCAACTCGGCCGTCACTCAGGTGGACGTGACCGTCGGCCTGCTCGCCCAGGGCCTGCACCCGGCCGACCCGGTGGCCATGCAAACCTACTGGTCGGAGCTGCTGGCCGTCACGAACACGGACGCGCTGGACATCGGCGGGGAGCGCCGCAAAGGCAACTACGCCACGGTAAGCGCCCGGCTCGCGGCCTTGTTCGGCAGCGGTCAGGTCGTCGTCGTGCAGGACGGCAGTGACGGCGCTGAGCAGCTGATCGTGGCCTTGCGGGACGGGACGGTCGCCGCCCCGCCCCCGCACCACCCGAGCACGGCGCGCATCACCGCGCAGAGCGCCGCACATGCCGAGGCGCAGGGCTGGGTGGAACGCACGGCCGGGGACGCCCTGATCTGGACCGGACCGTACGCCGAGCGGGAAGGCGTCGGCCTCCCCTGACGTCCCCTCCATGGGCCGCCCCTGCGCCACCTGGCCGGGGGCGGCCTTCACGTGGAGATCGCCGGCAGACCCGGCGGCCCCTACCCTCGATGGCAAGGCACCCGGCCCGCAAGATCCCGGTGGCCCAAGGAGAGCCATGTTCACCATTCGCGCCCGCCGCACCTTCGTCGCCCCCCACCCCCAGGCCGGTCTGGCCCTTCCGGAGATCACGCGTTCGAGAAGCACCTTCGCCGGCGCGCAGCAATGCGCTCAGACGCTACTGGGCCCGCTGCCCGGGCACCTGGTCCTCACGGCGGCCGAGGGCGGCGGCCTGAGCGGCACCGACGCCCAGCACGGCCTTCAGGTCGAGATCACCATCAGCCTCACGGACGACCGCGAGGTCCAGCGCGCCCGACCGCCGGTGACTGGCTCAGCCCTCCAGGGGGGCCTGCAGGCCTGAAACCGGGGGCCGCCGGGAGACCGGGCCGCCAAATGTTGCTCAAGGGTCGGGGCTGCTACCTTCACCGCAGAGGCGCAACCACCCAGACACTGGGAATTCCCTGCCCTCCGCCCGCGTTCCCGTCACTGGGAAGCAGGCCACAGGAGTCCAACATGACCGTTACCCTTCCCCAGGGCGTCGTCGCCCCCACCCTCGTCACCCCGGACCTGTCCAAGCTGCGCACCGTGATCCTGGAACGCGAGCACGCCCTGCTCGGCGAAGCCCACCAGGGCACCGCCGCCCTGGCCGACGCGAGCATCACGTTCGCCGAAGGGGAGCGCCTCTGGGCCTTCGCCGCCCAGGCCGCCACTGCCGAGGACCTGCGCAACGTGTACGTGCAAGGCACCATGGGACTGTGCCCGGAAGGTCACGACCTGTTCGACACGTCCACCACGGACGGCCGCGCGCACCAGACCGCTTACGTGGCCCTGTGTGTCCGCGCTGAACTCGACCTGCTCTACTGACCTACACACCGCTGGACTCCAGCCCTTCCGCTGCCAGGCGTGCGAGCTCCGCTCCCGCCCACGCCGCCCCCGAGCCTCCCGGCCCGGCCTGACCGGTTGTCAGATCCCACCTCAGTTCCCCGCGACGCGGCGTGCACTGAGGTGGCTTGTTTGTGCCGGTGCGCCGCCACCCCGGGCACCCCTACGCTCGACATCGATGCGACCCTTCCCCTCCCCCAACGGACCAGGCGGCGCCCCGTGAGCGCACTTCCCTTCGCCCTGCACCTCACCGCCGACCCGCGCCTGAGCATCCTGACCGGCCAGGGCCAACGCGTTCACCTGCAGTGGCGGCATGAAGCGGCGCCCATGACCCTGCCCGGCACGCGCCACTACCAGCAGACGCTCCAGCGGCTCACGCAGCTCAATGGCGACGTGCTCGCCCGGCACGGCGCGCGCGCCTACCTCCGCGTGATCGAGTACGACGACGTGCGGGCCGACGAGGTCCTCCACCTGGACCTGTACCAGCTCACCGGCGCGACCGACCCGTCCAGCCTGACGCGGGCCGTCGAGCAGGTCGTCGCCCGGGAGCACCCGGCCGCGCGGTGCAAGGTGACGACCATCCAGGCCGATCCGCTGCACCCGGCCTACGCCCAGTACCCCGAACGGGCCTACCGGGTGAAACCCACCTGGGCGCCCGCCGCCGAGTGAAAAGTGCACCCGTGGCGGACGTCTGAGAGCCTGAGGGTCCCCGCGGACCTGAACGGTCCGCGCGGAAGGAGGCCTGACCATGCTGACCCCCCTCCCCTCCCCTGCGGACACCCCTGCGACAGCGCTCGTCGCGCGGTACGGAACCGACCAGCACCGCCTGTTGGGCGCGGTGGCGGCCACGCCGCGCCCCCACGACACGCTCGACGCCTGCTTCGACCTGCTCGCGCAGGCCGAGGGCCTGAACCCGGTGGGGCTCACCGACGACCGGGCCGCGCTGCACGCCGCCCTGCAGCCCCACCTGGGCCGGCGGGCAGCCTGTGAACGCCTGCTGGGCGAAGCGGCCCGCCCCGACCGCTTCATTTACGGCAGTTTCGCCCGGCACGCTCTCCCCGAGGTCCTGCCGGGCGTGACCGGTGAGGTTCACCACCTCGCCCCGGCCCCCGGCTTGACCGAGGCGTTCAGTTACGTCCTGACGGGCGGAGCGCTCACGGACAGCCAGTTGCGCGCCACCGACCTGCAGCTCGTGCGTGAGCGGCTGACGCCGGAACTGTCGTAAATTCGCGCGGCCCGGCGTCGTTTGAGAAAATGACGGTGTTCCGATCAGGAACGGGGTTCATGACAGACCGGGCCGCAGGAAGGAGGGCCGCACACTGGAACGCATCAGCGTCCAGGTGCGCGAACACCTGGACGCTGGGAAAGGAGGGAGATCCTGATGAGACATCGCAAGGATACCCCAAAACGCACGCCCAGACCACTCAAACCTGCTGAGATCGCCGGAATCATTCTGGCCCTCGGCAGTTTCTTCAGTGGACTGGCCGCGCTCCTCGAAGCCCTGACCAAGTAGCCCTCTCTCCCCGGAACGCATGAACCTGACAGCCCCCGCACACGCGGGGGCTTTTCATGCCTCCAGGGCCGCGCTCAGGGGCGCGGGCCGAGGAATGGCCGCCCCCGCATGTTGTAGATCCCGGTGCTGGTTTCCAATTCCCACGCGCTGCCGACCAGGCCCGGGGACACGCGGTCCACGGCTCCGCCCTCATCCTGCAGGAACCCGCGCAGGTACTCCTGGAACCGCCGCTGGTCCTGGTACGTGCCGCCCAGCGGCATCTGCTGGGGACGGCGGTCCGGCTGGAGCAGCCGGATCTGTTCCGTCTGGAAGGCGGCGTCCGCCAGCATTTCCGCCGCGGCGTACTCGTGCAGCAACCGGTCGTGGGCGGGGAAGCGCGCCGGGAGGCCGCGCAGCAGGGTGTCCCGCAGGTACGCCCAGCGGTCGCGGGCGCGGTCTTCCCGGATCATGTACCGCAGCATGGACAGGGCCACCTCGCCGCCCGCCGAGTCCGCAATGCGCGTGTCCAGGGCCGAGGGCACCCAGCGGTAGTCCTGACGCTGCACCGACCAGAGCAGGAGGGCCATGACCACCAGGAACACCCCGGAGGACTTCATGCTCTCCGCGGCGTCCGGCAGTCCGGAGTTCACGCTGATGTACAGCACCGGCTTCGCCACCCGCCTCAGCGCGGCGTTGACGTCCCGGGTGGACGCCCCGGCCTGCACGGCGGCGAGCAGGGCGTCGGCCATGCTCAGGGCGGCCTCCTCAATCTTGATCTCCTCTGCCCTCTCGTCGCCCCAGGGCTTGACCTCGCTCAACGCGACCTCAAGGCAGCCTGCAGACAGCGACAGGGCCGCGCGGGCCTGCATGGTCTTCTCAGCGTCCAGCAGGGTCAGGCCTGCCGGCAGGTTCACGGCGTAATGGTTCGTCTGCGTGACCGTGGCGCCCTGGGCCATCCCCAGCACCTGGCCCCCTTCCACCGTGAAGCTGAATGCGCCCACGGTGCCCATCAGCTCCAGGAGGGTGGGGGCGTCCAGGCCCAGCAGCGCGGCGAGGTCCGCCATGTCCACCTTTCCCCGCTCGGCCTTGACCTGTTCCAGCGCGGCGAGCAGCGCGGCCCGCTCCTGGGGAGGGGAGACCGGCTCGCCGCTCACCCGAGCCCCAGCGCCTGGGCGACGCCCTGAACGGACGCCTGGATGACGTCCCAGCCCTCCCGGATGGCCAGACTGTCGGCGGTCAGGCCCATCATGGCCAGGCCGCCCGTTGCCAGGGTCCGCACCAGATCGAACTGGCCCTTCTGCACCTGCGTCCGGGCCTCACGGGTGGCCTGGACACTCAGGCTGGACGCGCCGTACTCCTCCAGGTGCTTGATCAGGGTGTCGAGGGCGGTGGTCAATGCCGTGAGGTCCGGAGCGGTGAACGTGTTGACCTGCCGCACGTCCTCGCCCACGGCCACCCCCTGGACGTACCCGCCGTTCACTGTCACGCCGAAGCGGGCGCTGCCCGCGGATTTGCCGTTCGTCTCGTCACTCATGGCCCCAGCATAGGGGCCCGCAAATCCGGCAGAGTGACCGATTCAACTCGACGGCGCGTTCCCCGGGAGCGGCACACAGGCCCACGGTGTTACGGCCGCTGGCCGAGGACGAGCGCCGGCGGCTGACCACTGCGCTGCGAAGTCTTCTGAAGGGTCCAAAGGGCTTCGACGATGCCCGGCAGACTGGCCTCGAGCTCCGGTTCGAAGTCGGCCACGTAGTTCCGAAGGTAGGCCTGTGTCACGCCCGGGCCGTAGTGCGTGCCACCGAGAAGCAACTGAAAGTTCTCGGACACCTTCTCGAAGTACCCGTTCTGAGCACGCTGAAATTCCGCGTCTGCGATGGCCTCGGCCACACCGTATTCCTGGTGCAGCCGTGAACCCTCGTGGAAGTGCTGCGGCAACGCCCGTTCGATCACGTCACGGAGATACGTCCAGCGGTCCACGCTCTGCACCTCCCGGATCAGGTAGCGGAGCATGGCGATGGGCACTTCCTCGCGGTCGCTGTCGACCACCTGCGTGCGCAGGGCTGATTTCAGCCAGGCGAACTCCCGGTGAATCACTGCCCAGAAGGCCAGGGCCATGACCACCAGGTACGCGCCGAATCCACAAAGCTCCGCCTCGTCAGACTTCCCGTAAGACAAAATATTGAGATGCAGGGCCGGCCGGGAGATCTGCCGGAGCGCTTCCTTGACGTCTCGTGGGTGCACCTGCGCGCCCACGGCCTGCAACAGGACGTCCGCCAGCTGGAGCGCGCCGGTCTGGACGGCGTCGTATTCGGCTTGGACGGCCGAGGGACTTCCCCACACACGTCTCTTACTGAGGTCAGCCGCGAAGGCCTCGGCCGCCTCCTGCAGGGCGCGGCGGGCGGCCGGGCGGGGGTCCGGTGGGTTCAACGTCAGCCCAGCGGGGAGCGTGAGGGTGTAGTGGTTCGTCTGGTGAACGGTCTTGCCGGCGGCGACGCCCATCGCCTGCCCGCCCTCGATGATCAGCGTGGGGGCCATGCCCAGTTCGTCGAGAACCGGCACCAGCTGTTCAAGGGTCACACCCAGGCGGGCGGCCAGCGCGACTACGTCTGCCTGCCCCTCCGGCGCGATCGAGCGCAGCGCCGCAAACAGTGCCTCACTGTCCACCTCATGCGGCATCGCGCTGCACCCCGGGTCGGCAGGGGGAAACGGATAGAAGGCAGTCAGGGAGGGTCGGCAGGGGGGTGAGGCGCGGCATGCCCCAGGATAGGCGGCACCCCTGACGTCACGGGGCCCAGGTGCCCGACTCCTGCGGGGGCTTACCGGTAAGCCCTGAGCGGGGACGCTGGTGGGCGCATTCGGAATTCGCCGTTCTGGCCGATGTCCACTAGGATGGGTTCACTGTGTGCGGGACGGCAAGACCCGCCTGGAGGACCGTATGAGCGTACTCAGCTTTCCTGACCGTGGACCGTGGGGCGACAACAAGTACCGGGGCAACTGCTCGGGTCACATCTACCGTCACCTGTTCGCGCAGCTGCAACCCCGCACGTTCGTCGACCCGATGGTCGGAAGCGGCACCAGCGTCGAGGTGGCGGCCGAACTGGGCATCGAGGCCCTGGGGCTGGACCTGCACTCCGGCTTCAACGCGCTGCGCGACCCCATCCGGGAGCGGCTGCCCCGGCACTGGGCGGACGGGGCCGACCTGGTGTTCTCGCACCCGGCGTACCACACCATGATTCGCTACTCGGGGAACGTGTGGGGCGCGGAGCCGCACCCGGACGACCTCTCACAGTGCCGGTCGGTGGACGAGTTCTACGAGAAGCTCACCCAGGCCATCCTCAACCAGCGGGACGCGACCCGGCCGGGCGGCGTCTACGGCTTCCTGCTCGGCGACCTGCGTCAGCAGGGCCAGTATTTCGCCCTGGCGAGCGACATGCAGGCGTACCTGCCGCGGCGGGAGCTGCGGGCCATTCAGATCAAGGCGCAGCACAACACCTGGAGCGGCGGCCAGGCGTACGGGCGGCAGCGGTTCGGCCGCATCGAGCACGAGTACATCGTGCTGTACGAACGGCTGACGGGCGGCGTGTACGCGTGTCTTGCCGCGGCGGTGCAGCAGCAGCGGCAGGTGGCGGGCGGCACCTGGCGCGCCATCGTGCGTCACGCCATCCAGGCCCTCGGCAAGACGCAGTTCACCGTGCAGGAGGTCTACCGCGTCGTGTTCGACACCGCGCCCGAGCGGGTCAGCAGCAACGTGCACTGGCAGGCCAAAGTCCGGCAGACCATCCAGGCCCTCCCGGAGTTGCAGGGGCAGGGACAGGGGCACTGGACCGTCGCGGCGCCATTGACGGCCGCGTGAGCGGTGGGGGAGGGGGCGCAGGCACAGCTGACCCTCCCCACCCAATCCGCAAGATCTTTACGCAATTTCCGCCATGAATTTGCATTTGAAGAGTAAGACTTCTAAATTGTGCGCATGAGTCCACCCCGGCCCATCAAGGCCATGAGCATCACCGACGCGAGGCGCAACCTCCGCCAGATCCTTGAGGAGCTCAAATCAGGCGCCACGCGGGCCTACCGCATCCAGCGCCGCGGCCAGACCCTCGCCATGATCGCCACCCTCACCGACGCCGCCCCCCTGCTCACCGCCCCCCGCCGCACCATGGCGAGCAGTGAAGCGATGGCGCGGCTCTCCGAGCACCTCACCCACGCCCACACCACCGGCCAGCCGACCGTCATCACCCAGTACGACCGGGACGAAGCCGCCATCATCCCGGCCGACCACCCCCTGTCCCTCCAAGGAGAGCCCATGACCCACCAGACCCGCATCCTGACGTTCTTCTCCCATGCCGGCGGCGTCGGCAAGACCACCAGCTGCCGGGACCTGGGGTACGAAATGGCGCAGCTGGGCTACCGGGTGCTCCTGATCGACCTCGACGCCCAGGCCAACCTGACCACGTGGCTCGGCGTGGACCCGAATGCCGAAAGCAGCGTCACCATCTATGACAGCGTCGTCCATGACGCCCCGCTCCCCGAACCCGTCCACGTCCACGGCATGGACCTGATTCCCGCCGACCTGCAGCTCGCCAGACTCGACCCGGACCTGTCCGCCATGCCCATGGGCGGCACCCCCCGCCTGAAAAAGGCCCTGCACCCGCTCGTCGCCGAGGGACGGTACGACTTCATCCTCCTGGACACCCCGCCCAGCCTCGGCAAGGTGATCGGGATCGCGCTGTTCGCCGCGCATCACGTGGTCATTCCCGTGTCCAGCGAACCCAAGGGCGTCGAAGCGGTTGCCACGGTGCACCAGATGATCGAGGACATGGCCGAGTACAACCCGGACCTGACCATCCTCACCCACCTGTTCACGCAGCGGGACACCACCGCCCTGTCCCGCGCGGTGGCCGAACAGGGCAAGGTCGCGTTCAGCAACCCCAGCGGCCCCATCAGCCGTCTGAACGCCCCGTACGGCCGGTGCGTGGACGCGCGCCTGCCGCTGGGCGCGTACGAACCGGCCGGCCGCGCGCGCACTGAAGTGCAGAACGCCGCGCAGCAGGTGCTCGGGTACCTCGGCCTGAACGTTCCTCAGGCGGCAGGGCACGCGCGATGACCGGCCGCAAGCAACGCTTCAACACCATGGCCGCCATGTCCAGCCCCGGGACGGCCCTGGCCGAGCGCCGGCCCGCGGAGGGCGTGCAGACGGTCGCCGTGACGCTGCTCAATCCGCTGCCTGGCCAGCCGCGCCGGACCTTCCCGGAAGAGGCCCTGGCCGAGCTCGCGCAGAGCATCCGGGAAAAAGGGGTCGTGACGCCCCTGCTGCTGCGCCATGACGAGAACGGCACCTACCAGATCGTCGCGGGTGAGCGGCGGTACCGTGCCGCCCAGCGGGCCGGCCTCACCGCCCTGCCCGCCGTGGTGCGCCACTTGACGCTGGACGAAGCGCTCGAACTGGCCTTCATCGAAAACGCCCAGCGTGAGGACCTCAACGCCCTGGACGACACCGAAGCGCGCCTCGAACTGCTGGCCCGCGCGTGGGACCGCACGCCCGACGAGGCCCGCGCCACCCTGTACGCCATGCGCAAGGACCCCGCGCTGCACCCTGAGCTGCGGACCACCGGTCAGGCCCTGTTCGACCGGCTCGGGCGACCCCTGAAACTCGACTCGTTCACCGGCAACCGCCTCCCGCTGCTCAACCTCAGTGACCTGCTCAAGGCCGCGGTCCGCGAGGGCCTGGACTTCCAGCAGGTGCGTGAGGTGGCCCGCGCCCCGGAAAAGCACCACCCGCAGCTGCTCGACCAGGTCCGCGCCGGGATCGGCCGCCGGGAACTGAAAGCGGCCGTCACGGCCCTTCAGCCGGCGCCCAAACCCGCCCCGGCGGCCGACTACGCCTCGCTCACCCGGGACCTGAACGCGCAGCGCATCCAGCGGCTCCCCGAAGCCCGGCGTGCCCAGGTCACGCGGCTCCTGCAGCAGATCCAGAAGCTCATGACCGAGTAACGGCCGGGCAGGGTGGGGCCAGGGCTTACGCGTAAGCCCTGGCCCCACCGCCCGTTCCCCCCGCGGGCCCCGCGCCACCCCCACAGCCCGCACAGTGACCTCACCACTGCCCTGACCTGCCCCACAAGGAGCCGCATGACCACCACCACACCGCCCACCACCGCGCCGGCCGTGACCCGGACCGCCCGGCACACCACCCAGGCTGAACTCATCAAGGCTCTCAAACCCATCAGCAAAGCCACCGTTCACCTGATCGCCCAGGAAGCCGGGTGTGTGATCACCACCGGCCGCACCGCCCACCACCGCGCCACGCCCACCCAGCTCGGCGAGTACCTGAGCCGCCATCCGATCCAGGCCCGGAATGCCGTCCGCCTGCTGCGCCACGACACCCGCGACCCCAGTCTCCATGCCCTTGCGGACACCATCGAAGGCCTGCGCGGCTGCGGCCCGATGACCACGGGCGGCTGGACCATTACCCCCACCGACCAGGGCGCCACCGCGCGCCACGCCACCCAGGGCGCCACTTACCTCACGTACAGCGTGGACGAACGCGCCGGCATTCTCTGCCTTACCACCCCTGACGCCCGCACCGGTGTGCAACTCGACCACTCCGGTCTGCCGGCCGCCGTCAAAGACGCCGCGCGACTGCTGACGCGGGTGCCGGACTACGAGGCGATTCAGGCCCGGCTCACCGAACCGGCCGCCCGGCGACGCCGCTGATCCCGGCGAGCGACGCGCCAATCGGCCTGCTGCCGGCCCAGACCAGGTGAATCACGCTGCCGAAGCCCGCAGCACCCGCACCCCACGGACTGGTCGCCTTTCGCCTCATCACGGCCCTGATGACGCTCAGTAATAGTCAAACCAGAACACCAGTCGGACGTCACGGGGATCAGCCACCTGCGCCTGCAAGAAAGGGAGAATGCGGGTCAGCAGTTCCGCACGCCGCACCACATCCCGGTAGGTGACCAGTCCTTCCGCTTCCCGGCGTCGGGCCCCATCTGCGGTGAGGTTCAGATCCCGCAGCGGCTGATTCCAGTCAAATGACTGCAACTCGTGGAGCGAGAACCACGACTCGTGATGATGTCCCTGCGTCACCCGAGACGCGGTTTCGCACGCATGACGTTCGCGGACACTCGCCGAAAGGTCGTCTGGCAGCCCCCGTGGAAAGGCGATCGGCTCAACACAGATGTAATTCCTGACATTCGCCAGAACGGCGTACACTCCGTAGTCCTGATCCAGATGCAAGGGGTGCCCCGCATTCTCCGTCAGAATGCGTTCAATCGTTGCATCGTCCATCTCGTTGAAATTCGGCAGGGCGGGCCGCTCGACTTCGGTCCACACCCCATCTTCCCGAATCTCGTAATGCTCGCTGATGAGCGTGCTCATTGACGCATGATTGCAGAGGCCGCATCCACGCGGTCGCAACGGCAGACAGCAGGACGACAGGCGAGTCAGGCAGGTTCCCTCACCTGACCGACCAGTGTGGCTGGCGGCATTGCGGCCCTGCCTTGCTTGCGTGTCACGGAGGCTGGACGCGGCCCGCCAAGTGTGGGAGACGCACCACAGGCTGGCCGGTATGCTCCTGGAGATGACGCGCCGCCTTCTGCCTTTTCTTCTGGTCCTGGCCGGGTCCGCGCAGGCGACGTTCGCGCCCTTCGGGATCTCCCTTGAGGCGACCTCAGCTGAGCTGCAGGCGATGGACAGCCTCTACGTGCCCAGCCTGAAGGCCTGGGTGACGGACCGCCCCCCGCGCCCTGACACGCGGTTCGAGATGGTCGTGATCAATCACTCGCCCAGGTACAGGGTGTGCGCGGTCATAGGCATGCAGCGGGTGACGTCCGACGACACCGGGGCCGGCGCGCGCCGGGCCCTGGACGCCCTGCGGACGGAACTGGAGCGCGCCTATGGCCCGGCGGTTCCGCTGGACCGCCTGAATGCCGGAAGCCGCCTGACGGGGGCACGGCAGTGGCTGGCCGGCATCGCGGCCCGGGAGCGGTGGTATGGCGCGTCCTGGCATGCCGAGCTGCACGACCTGCCAGAGGAACTGAACGCGGTGATCCTGAACGTGTCCACCGGAAAGACCACCCGGGAAGTGTTCGTGGGCGTGCAGTACCGCGCCGCCGCGTACGACCGGTGCATGGCGGACCTCACGCAGCCGGCCGGCCGCTGACCCCAGCAAAAGCCGGGCGGCAGCCGCACGCTGAAATCGCCAAATGCGGCCCGGCGCGGAACACTGAACGGCAACGGAGGACGCCATGACCACTTCCCTTGCCGCCCACCCCGCACTGCCCAGCCCCCTGCGCTGGGTGGGCGGGAAATCCCGCCTCAGGGCGCAGATCCTGCCCCTGATCCTTCCGCACACCACGTACGCCGAACCCTACGGCGGCGGCGCGTGGGTGCTGTTCGGCAAGCGCCGCAGCGCCGTGGAGGTGTACAACGACCTCGACGGGGACGTCAGCACCTTCTTCCGGGTCCTGCGCGACCAGCCGGACGCCCTGATCCGGCGCTTCGACTGGACCCTGGTCAGCCGGGAGACCTTCGAGACCCTGAAAGGCACCGACCCGGCCACGCTCAGCGACCTGGACCGCGCCTACCGCCTGTACTACCTGATCATGGCCGGATGGGGCGGCGAGCTCGGCTCACCCCGCTTCCAGACCGCCGTTCACGATGCCGGGGGCGGGAACCGGCTCCTCGGCGCCCTGCGGGACCTGCCGGGCAAGCTGCGGCCCGCCGCGCAGCGGCTGCAGGGCGTCCACGTCGAGCAGCGCCCCGCCCTCGACATCATCCGGACGTACGACGCGCCGGACGCGTTTTTCTACGTGGACCCGCCCTACCCCGGCAACGGGTGCAACTACGCGGTGAACATGCGCGACCTGGACGAGCACCGGGCCCTGGCGGACGTGCTGGCCCGGGTGCAGGGCCGGTGGCTGCTGTCCACCTACGACCGGCCTGACCTCATCGAGCTGTACGGGGGCAGC
>JAANMV010002490.1_pt1 | contig 17739 bp, 17 predicted proteins | sample 7279661 | NCBI WGS metagenome assembly JAANMV01 (sample SAMN14094540, study PRJNA606508) | bioreactor metagenome | isolation source: A lab-scale SPAN reactor treating ammonium-rich wastewater day 121 | place: Ireland: Galway | collected 2017-05-16 | reverse complement strand
GGCATCCACCAGGACGGCATCCTCAAGCTGCGCGAGACGTGGGAGATCATGGACCCGGCGGAGATCGGCATCCCCCAGGGGACGCAGCTGATCCTGGGCAAGCTCTCCGGCCGCCACGCCTTCAAGCAGCACATGGAGGAGCTCGGCTACGAACTGACTGACGAGGAGATGAGCCGCGTCTTCGCCGCCTTCAAGGAACTCGCCGACAAGAAGATGGAGGTGGATGACCGCGACCTCGAAGCGCTGGTGAGCGAAAACATGCGGAGCATGGAGACTGCCGGCTGGCGCCTCGAGCTCGTCCAGGTGTCCTCGGGCGACCACGTCACGCCGACGGCTACCCTCCGTCTCATCGACCCGGAGGGCAATGTCCGAACGGACGCGGCCACCGGGACCGGACCGGTCGACGCGGTCTACCGCGCGATGAACCGGATCACCGGGCTCGCCCCGAGCCTGACGGAATTTGACGTGAAAAGCGTGACGGAGGGCATCGACGCCCAGGGCGACGTGACCATCCGGATCGAGCAGGATGGGCGCAGCTACACGGGCCGTGCCGCGGATACGGACATCATCGTTGCGAGCGCCAGGGCTTACCTGAGCGCCCTCAACCGGATGCTCGTGGTTACGGCCCGAAACGACGAGGTACGGGCCAATCCCTAGGACCGCCGGGAGGCCATCCAGCGAATCCCGCACGGGGTCCCGGGTCATCCGGGGCCTCCTCGTGCTGTGCGTTGCCATGAGCGCCCTGGCCCTTGCCGGCTGCGAGAAGAAGGACGCTTCGTACACGACCTCGCCTTCGCTGAAGGCGCTGGTGGGCACGACAACGGGGAACGTCGCCTTCCGGCCGGAGGAGCCGGCGCCCGAACCGGTCGAGCCTCCGCAAGACTGGCAGGTCGAGTTCGCATTGGCCCGATTCACCGAACTGGAGAATGGAAGCCCGGCCCTCGAAATCATCCTGCAGGTCACGACACGGCCGGGCACTGGCATGGAGCTCTGGATCAGCGACGAGGCCGGCACGGTGGCGCGCTGGTCGGGCGGCTCGACAGCGGTGTACGTGGGCACAGTCTGCTTCCAGCTCGAACTGGAACGGGAAGGCGAGGCGGTACCGCTCGGGAGTGGCAAGCACACTGCAACCCTCGTCTTCCGCGAGCCTGTCGACGGGGTGATTGCGGCCCGGCAAGTGGAGATCACCCACACGACGCCGGTGCTCACAGGCGAGACGCCGGCGCCGGGCAGCACCGTCTTCTCGACCGCGTGGGCCTGCCGCCGGGGGCAGTAAGAAAAACCGCTAAGACACCAAGAGCGCCAAGACTCCGCCATGCTTTCGAGCGGAGGCCTGTTGCCGCCGGGATCTTCCGGTGTCCTCACTGCGGCCTTCGTTTAGTAGAACTTGGCGCTCTTTGCGCCCTGGCGGCCAGCCTATCGGCGGCGGAGGGCGAGCAGATGGCACAGAGACGCGATTCAGCAAGCCGGCTTACGAGGGTAATGGCCTCACAGCAGCACCATGTTGTCGCGGTGGATGACCTCTTCGCCGTAGGCGTAGCCCAGGGTCTCGGCGATCTTGTCGGAGCGGAGGCCGCGGATCTGGGCAAGCTCTTCGCTGGCGTAGTTCACGGTACCGGCGGCGACCCGGTTGCCTTCGCGGTCGCGGATCTCGATGGCCTCGCCGCGGCCAAAGGCGCCGTTGACGGCGGCCACACCAGCGGGGAGCAGCGAACGGCCCTGGGCGCGGAGGGCGGCGGACGCCCCGTCATCCACAACGATGTAGCCGCCGCGGCTGATGTTGCCGAGGATCCAGCGCTTGCGGCTTTCGAGCCGGTCGCCCGGAGCGGGGAAGAACGTGCCGCGCTGTTCGCCCGAGGCGAGCGCGACCAGCACGCCGGGATCCTTGCCGCTGGCCACGACCACGTCGACACCACCCTGGGTAGCGATATGGGCGGCGCGTAGTTTCGTGGCCATTCCGCCGGTGCCCGGCCCGTGCGCGCCACCGCCGAGCGACTCGACCGAGAGGTCGATGCGTTCGACGCGAGAGAGGAGCTGCGCTTGCGGGTTCGCCCGGGGGTCTGAGTCGTAGAGCCCTTCGACATCGGTCAGGATCGCCAGGAGGTCGGCGTCGATGAGGTTCGCGACGTAGGCCGAGAGACTATCGTTCTCGCCGATGCGCGTCGCCAGGACCTGGTCGAGCGCGACCGCGTCGTTTTCGTTCACGATGGGCACGGTGCCGGCGTCGAGCAGGTCGCGCAGGGTGTTGCGCGCGTTGAGGTAGCCGAGCCGGTCGGAGAGGTCGCGGCGGGTAAGGAGCACCTGGGCGACGACGGTGTCGTGCCAGTCGAAGAGTTCATCCCAGCTCTGCATGAGGTGGCTCTGGCCGACGGAGGCGATGGCCTGGCGGCTGGGGGAGCGGCCCGGTTCGAGCTTGCCGCGCAGGCGGTGGCGGCCGGCGGCCTGGGCGCCGCTCGATACGACGACGACGCGGCAACCCTGTTCGCGAAGGCGGACGACCTGGCCGACAAGCCTCGACATCGCCTCGAGGTCGAGGCGGTCGGACCCGGCGGTGAGCAGGCTGGTGCCGAACTTGGCGACGATGCGGCGGTAGCGCATGCGTCAAGAGTAATGAGGAATGCGGTATGGGGGGAGGAGGTATGAGGCACGAGGCATGAGGCACGGGGAGGCCGTTCCTCGCGCACGGCCATTTGCGGGCCTGGCTACGGGGCGTCGAAGTAGAGGTCGTTCGCGAGGAACGGGTTCGGGTCGGCCCGGAGCCACTTGATGCCGGCCGCCTGGTCGACCTCGAAGTAGATCCAGCCGCGCTTCTTCCCGCCGGGGGTGAGGTCGTGATAGACGATGTCGATCGCGGACCCTTCAGCGCCAGTCCAGGGGGTCCTCTCGTGCTCCTGGTCCGTGGTGTCGCGCAGGGTCCAGTCGAGAGAGGTGACCTGGGCCGTCCCGACGTTTTCGACTTCGACTTCTAAACCGATCCACTTCTTCCCGGCTGCCGGCTGGATGAACTGGTTGGTGGACGGCACGTTATCGACGACCTGGAGGATCGTGACCTTCGACTTCTTGCTGCCGTTCCCTTCGGGTGCGATGGCGCCACTTGCGCCGATGGCGAGCGAGACGCGGACATCGCCACCGGAATCGGGTGTGTCATCCGTGGCGTCGTTCAGGGCGGCCCCGATGGCGACGATGAGGATCACGAAGAAGATGCCGATGGCCGCCAGGATGCCGAGACAGCCGAGGAACCCCCACTTGAAGAGCCCGCCGCCCTTCTTCTCCGGGGGCGCGGCCACGTTCCCGGCGATGATCGCGTTCCGGCGTGCTTCGTACTCCTCGGGGGAGATGCGCCCCTTCGCCGCAAGCCTGTCGAGCTCGTCAAGTAGCTTTTCCGTTGGTGACTTCGCCATTGTTGTGTTTACCACCAGGTTTTGGCGGGAGCATGACGGGAATGTGCGACAGCTCATGGCGCGATGGCGGCGAGCCAGGGTCAGGTGAGGTTTGCAGCCCTGTCCTCGGAGGTCGCGGCTGCCGGATGGCCGTCGCCCTCGATCGAGATACGCGGGATGATGCGGTCGAGCCAGCGCGGGAGCCACCAGTTCCACTCGCCCATCAGCTCCATGGTGGCGGGGACGAGGAGGAGCCGGACAACCGTGGCATCGACGAGGACGGCGACGGCAAGCCCCAGGCCGAACTCCTTGACGACCCGCTGGTCGTTCAGCACGAAGCTGAGGAAGACCACGATCATGATCGCGGCGGCGGCGGTGATGACGCTGGCCGTGGAGGCCAGGCCGCGTGCAACCGATACCGCGTTGTCCTTGCTGCTGAGGTACTCCTCGTGGATGCGGCTGACGAGGAACACTTCGTAGTCCATGGAGAGGCCAAAGAGCACCGCGAAAAGCATCATCGGCAGGAAGGACTCGATCGGACCGGTGGACCCGGCGCCCACCAGGCTGCCGCCCCAGCCCCACTGGAACACTGCCACGACGACTCCATAGGCAGCGCCGATGGAGAGCAAGTTCATGAGCGCGGCTTTCAGCGGAATCATGATCGAACGGAACACCACCATCAGCATCAGGAAGCTAATGCCGATGACGAGGCTGAAGAAGAGCGGCAGGCGTGAGCTGATGCGGTCGGCGATATCGATGCCCCGGGCGGTGGCGCCGGCAACATAGGTTTCGACGGCCGAATTCTCCGTCGCCGTGGGCAGGACGTCGTTCCGGAGCGTGTGGACCAGGTCTGCCGTCTCGGCCGACTGGGGTGAGGTGGCGGGAACGACTGAGAGCACAGCCATGTCGCCCGCGGCATTGACGATCGGGGCGCTGACCGAGGCGACGTTCGGGGTCGCGGCGACGGCTTCGCGGATGCCGGCCGCTTGCTCGGCCGATGCGCCGGAGAGCACCACCTGGAGCGGGCCGTTCATACCGGGGCCGAACGCGCCGGCGATATAGTCATAGGCGCGGCGGGTGGTGGTCGAGGTGGGGTTGTTGCCGGCGTCGGCGGAGCCGAGCCGCATGTCGAGGAGGGGGATGCTGAGGACGAGGAGGATGAGGGTGCTGACCCCGAGGAAGACGTACGGCCGCCGCATGATGGCGTGGCCCAGGTGGTACCAGCCGCTCTCTTCGTGGGCAACGCGCTGGGCGTCCGTCCGGCGCCTGGCGGCCCGGACGATGGCTCCCCCGGTGACTCCGAGGAGCGCCGGGAGCAGGGTGAGGGCGGCCAGAACGGCCACCGCGACCATCGCGGCGGATGCCAGGCCGATCCAGCCAACAAACGGGATGCCCATCAGTCCGAGCCCCAGCAGAGACACGATCACGACGCCGCCGGCGAAGGCCACGGATTTCCCGGCCGTGGCGATGGCGATGCCAGCCGCCTCCTCTGCGCTGTGCCCGGAGAAGACGTTTTCGCGGAAGCGGGCAACGATGAAGAGCGAGTAGTCAATCCCGACGCCCAGGCCGAGCATGGCGGCGATGTTCGGCGCGAACTTGCTCAGGTCGACCGCGGCGGTCATGGAATAGATCACCGCAAACCCGATGGCCAGCCCGGTCATGGCGCTCACAATCGGGAGGGCCGTCGGCGTGACTGCGCGGAAGAGGATGTAGAGGATGATCAGCGCGGCGATGATCGCCAGCACGGTCGACTCATTCGGGCCTTCGCGTTCCTGCGCGGCGGGGACGGGTCCGCCGAGCTCGACCGCCAGCGATTCGGAACGGGCTTCTTCGGCGAGTGTTTCGAGCGCCTTCGCGTCCGCGGCGGGCACGTCATCGGCGCCCTGCGAGTACTGGACGCGAGCGATGGCGACTGTCCGATCTTCGGAGATGAGCCCCCCGGTGGGCGCAAAGGGCGAGGAGACCGCGACGACGCCGGGGATGCCGGCGGCCCCGTCCACGAGCGTTTCGATCGCCGCGCGTGTATCCGGAGCCTCGATGCCGCCGGGCGCGCTGAACACGACGTCGGCGTAATCGCCGGAGCGCTCCGGGAACGAACTCTTGAGTTCGTCGACCGCAACCTGCGACTCAGCCCCGGGGAGGGTGAGCGTGTTGGTGGTTCCCTGGGAGATCGCCCGGGCCGTGAGGCCGAGGCCGATCCCGGCGACCAGCCACACCGCCAGTACGTACCAGCGCTTGCGGAAGGCGAAGCGGCCCCATCGGTCGAGCATGCTGCGTTGTTCGTTCATTTCGGGTCAGACTCCGGTTGCGATGGATCCAGCATGCGGTACCAGGGTCGCCCACACACGGACTTTTGTCGGGTTTTCGGGCCCCTGTTCGGCCTCCGGCCAGTAGCCGGAGGTAACCGGGGGCTTCAGTGGCGGGGAGGACCGGCCGGTGGGCCGCGGGCCCAGCGGGGAATTCCCCCGTTGGCGGAAGAGCGGCGGGCGGTCTTCCCCGGCCAGTCGCCAGGGACGCATGCGTGACCGGGAGCTTCGGGACGATGCTGGGGTTCAACAGGGTTCGGCTGGCTGTTCATGGTCGCGCTGCCCTTTTTCGATACAGCCAGCATCGCCGCGGGCCGGGGCTCTCACCCGGACTTAAGTCGGTTTGCCTGCCCCGGGAGGGGCGCCAATCGCCGCGACCCTGCCGTTGCCTTTACCATTAAAGAATGGTTTCCGGGAGCTCACGGTCGGACTTCGCCGGACGGCTCGGCACAATCCCGTTCTTCTCCCGGCTGGAAGAAGGCGGCCTTTCCCAACTCGCCGCGGGGGCCGAGTGGCGTGAATACGCGCCGGGCGAGGTGATCTTTCTCGAAGCTGAGCCGGCGCCGGGCCTGTTCGTCCTGGACTCCGGTTACGTAAAGATCGTGAAGGCTTCCGCGCAGGGACGGGAGCAGTCACTCGAATTCATCGCGCCCGGACAGCCGTTCAACACGGTCGCCGTCTTCACGTCGCAGCCGAATCCCGCGACGGCCATCGCACTGGAGGCCTCGGCAGCCTGGATGCTGCCCCGCGCCACCGTCTCGCGCCTCTTGCATGAGAGCCCGGCGTTCGCGGAGCAGGTCATCGAGAGCATGGCCGAACGGATGGTGTTCCTGGTCGGGCTGGTGGCGGACCTTTCGCTGCGATCGGTGATGGAACGGCTCGCGCGGTTGTTGATTGAGCAGGCGGTCGATGGCGTGGTGCAGCGGCCGCGCTGGTACACCGTGCCGGAACTCGCGTCGCGGTTGGGGACGGTGCCGGACGTGGCGCAGCGCGCGCTGGGGAAGCTTGCCGCCGATGGCATGATCGACGTCAGCCGGCGCGAGATCCGGATCAAGGACGGGGAAGCGCTCGAAGCCCTGGCGGGCTGATCCTCAGTCCGCCGCCCACTTCGTGTAGGACGGCCAGGCCGAGGCGGTGCCCCAGTCCTGCCACTTCGTGTGCAGCGCCCGCTCGATGCCCAGTTCGAACAGGGCTTCGAAGTCGTGCAGGCCGAGCCGCCCTCCGGAGGCGGCAGTGACAGCGGAGCGGGCGCTGGCGTTCTCCACGTGGCGAGCCGGGCCGGTGACGTAGAACTCCTCGCCGCCTTCGGGCGAAGGGGCGGCGTGGAGGGCGTAGCGTCCATCACGGGCAAGGTCCCTGTACTTCCACGACATACGTACGACGAAGACGTACAGGCGCCCGCCGGCCAGCACGGGCATCACCGGGTGGACGCGGGGGCCGCCGTCTTTCCGCACGGTCGCAACGTAGGCAACGCCCTCGCCCGATGGCCGCAGGAGTCGTTCTCCCGCTTCGGCCATGGCTGGTTCGGCGCCCGCCAGGTCTTTCCAGTGGGCCGTCACGGTTGCGCCTGCCACTTCAGGTAGCGCGGCGGCCACTGGGGCTCGACGCCGCGCGGGTTGTAGAGGGAAAGCAGCGCGCGGTCGATATCGAACTCGAAGGTCCACTCGTCACCGCTCGATGTCGCCCCGGCAGCGTGGTACACCTCGCTTACGTGGGCGATGGTCGCGGGGTCTTCGATGCGGCGGGCGGCGCCGCCGAGCATGAATTCGTCGTCGCGATCCTCTGGCGAGAAGGCATGGAGAGCGAAGCGTCCATCGCGGAGGAGATCCTGGCGTTTTGGCGAATCGATGATCCGGCCGTAGATGCCGCCATCCGTCACGACGGGGCAGAAGGGGTGGATGCGAAGGCCGTGGCCGGAGCGGACCGTGGCGAGATAGGCGAGGCCGGGTCCGTACTGGTAGAGCAGGGCACGCCCGCCGCGGGCTATCTCCGGCGCTTCGGTTTCGAGTGTTTGCCAGCGGGCCATGTGGGCACTCCCGGGGAGAAATGCCGACAAGGATAGTGTCTTGCCGGCGCGACATCTGCTGTCGGGCGTTCGGCCGGGGCTTGCATGCCACACCGTCGCCTTGCGACGGACCGGGAAGAGAAGGCCGGCCCGCAGAGGGCCCCGAGGTCACGCCGGCGATCGGATCTCTGCCGGGGTGAGCGGGGCGGGTAGCCAGGAGTTACCAGGTGATCTTACGAAGACGCGCGTCGCTGAAGATGTAGACCTCGCCATCGCGGACGGCGAAGGCGCTGGCCGCGCGGAAGTCCTTGTGCCTGTACTGGCGGTCGAAGGCGCCATCGCGGCGGAAGACGACGATGCGGTCGTTGGGGGCATCGAGGAGGCCGATCTCGTTTTTCGAAAGCACCTGGGCCGTTTCGGGCGCTACCAGGGGCTTATCGATGCCCGACTGCGAGAGGGTGAGGGCGACCTGGTCGTTGATGAAACGGTGGAGCGTGCCCTGCTCGTCGCTGGTGATGATCTCGGTATCGACCATGAGACGGCGGGCGTTGGCCAGGTCATCCGTGGCGAGCGCTTTCGCGGGCGGGTTTGGGAAGCCTGTCTCGTTCTGGGTGTAGCGAAGGACCGTCTTCTGGGCGGCATCAAGCACGAAGAGGTCGCGGCCGTTGACGGCGATATCGGTGATGGTAAGCCCCGAGCCAGCATTGAACGCGACGGCGCGAAGGCCGCCATCATCAGAGTAGGCCCAGAGGTGGTTGAGGCTATCGGCGACCAGGAGGACGGGACCGCCGAGGTCGCTCGCATCGAGGTAGGCGATGGCCACGGGCCGGCCGCGCTGCTGGGCCTTGTCCTCGGTGTAGACGACTCGCGGGTCTCCGCCCACCAGGGGGAGTGCGAGCACCTGGGACGAATTGGTGTCGAGCACGAAGGCCAGATCCGTTCCGATGGTCATCCGGACTACGGCCACGGCCTTCTCCCCGAACTGTTCGACGGTGGCGATGACTTCGACGTTGGCCGGTTCGATGACGTGGTCCATCACCTGGAGGGCGCCGGCGACTTCGTTGAAGAGCTGCTCGGCCTGCTCATTCGACGAGTCGAGTTCGCGCGCCTGGAGGAGCATCGCCTGGGCTTCGTTGAGGGCGATGCGCTTTTCCGCGGGGTCGGGGACGACACGGGCCGTGGCGAGGCGCTGGGCGGCGTTATCCACGAGCTCGACGTAGCGCTCGGCATCGTCGCCTTCGAGCATCCGGGGGACGGTGACGATACCCACGAGGAGGAGGAGGATGCCCAGGCCGATGGCGATGACGAGCCAGGTAGGCGGGAGCTGGGCGCCGGTCGCATGGCGGTTGAAGGTGTGGCTGCTCTTCCAGCGGCCGCCGGCAGAATCGCGCATGCGGACGAGCGAACCGCCGCTGTTCATGGCGGCGCCAGCCTCGCTGGCGATCGTCTCGGCGGCGGGCGTGGTGGACACCTTCGCCCGGCGGCCGGCTGCCAGGTCATCGACGAGGGGCAGGTCTTCGTTCAGCAGATCCGGCCGGGTTGGGGGAGCCCCGGGTGGCACGAGGCCACGGGTGAAGCTTTCTCGGCGGAGGCGGCGCGAATCGCCCGGTCCGCCCGCGTTCAGGGGTGAATTCGTAGGCGCCGCGGCGGATGGCGCTCGCCACACCGGGCGGTTGGCCAGCGGCGCCGAAGGCATGGCCGTTGCCAGCGAGCCCACGGCGGCGCGAGACACCGCGGCGCGCGCATGGGTATCGGCGGCGATCCGGGCGAGCGTGGCAGTTGGCTCTCCCGAGGCGCGTAAGAGCGGTGCGGGCGCCGCTTCCACCGCCTCGGGGACGATTTGCTCCATCTGCCGCCGGGGCGAGATCTCGAGCAGTTGACGGCGGGCGGTGAAGACAATGTCTTCCCCCCTCTCGTCGTCGATAAACAGGCTGGGCTGGTAGGTGGAGGCGTCGTCGGGCTGCCGAACCGCCTGTGGCGGCCCGGCGGGGGTCGTCGCATCGATCAGCACGTCACCCTCGGCCCCCTGGCCGACTGATTGGGCGGGGGCCTGGCCCGGGCCGGTGACGAGCAGCACGGTCAGGTTGCGAAGGTGCTGAACGCGGCGGTAGAGGTCGGGGAGGATCTGATCCGCAGGCAGCCCCAGGATGCCGCCGATGAGTTCGTCGTCGAGTTCGGCGAGCGCCGGGGTCGAGATCATGAGGAGGCGGTCGCCGGGCGCGAAGGGGATGCGCGTGAGCAGCGGCTCGGCGTGAGCCGCTCCAATCGGGCGGCCATGCTCCTCGCCGGCGAAATACGGCGTGACGCCGCCGCCGTGGTAATGGAACGCCACGGACGGACCGCCCTGGGCGATGACGGCCTGGTCGCCGCGGCGGCCAAAACAGCTGAGGCCGATGCTCACCCGGTGCTGCGCGATGCTCTTGCGGTTCCAGTCGGACAGGTTGCGCTCAGCATCGGCGAACAGGCGGCGGAGCGAGCCGGTAAGGCTCATGTCGAGCCCGGTGAACGCCTGTCCGATGGCTGAGACGACGTGACCGGCGAACGCCTCGCCCGCCGGCGTTGTGCCTTCAGCCAGGATGAACAGCTCCGCGCGGTCGTCGGCGGGACCTTTGCCGTGGAAGACCCCGGCGTTGGGTCCCCGGTCGACCGGTTCGTGATCGACGATCGCGAACTGGCCAACCTGGAGTGGCTCGGTCAAAGGAGACCGTCCTTTTGCTACCAGGATTGGGCACGGGGGAACAGCGTCGGTACCGCCCGCCAGCAAGACTGGCAAGCCCCCGCCAGCACCGAACAGTCACTATACCACCGCGTTTTAGGAGTAGAGCAACCGTTTGTGCACGGCGTCACGTGGGGTTTCACCGCCTTTTGGGGGCGCAAACCCCTAACGCGCGGCGATTCAGGCGCCGGGCGCTCAGCCGCGGGCGAGCGTTGCGAGCGCTTCACCGCTGAGCCGGTAGGGCGTCCACTCATCCATGGGGGCGGCTCCCAGGGCGCGGTAAAACTGGATCGAGGGCTCGTTCCAATCGAGGACGGCCCAATCCAGGCGGGCGCAGCCTCGTTCGACCGCCAGGCGGGCGAGTTCGGCCAGGAGCGCCTTGCCGTAGCCCTGGCCGCGGAACTCGGGCCGGACGAAGAGGTCCTCCAGGTAGATGCCGGGTTTGCCTTCCCAGGTGCTGAAGTTGTGGAAGAAGAGCGCGAACCCGGCGCTCGCACCCTCGCCGGTCTCGGCAAGGATGACTTCGGCATAGGGCCGCGGGCCGAAGAGATGGCGGCGCAGCTCACCGGGCACGAGGCGGACCGCTTCAGGCTCCCGCTCGTACTCGGCGAGCGCGTGGATGAGCTCGATGATCGTGTCGAGGTCGGCTTCGGTTGCCGGCCGGAGGGGCACGCTACTCCTCGACCAGTTCGACTTTCGAGACGGTCGCGCCTTCGCGGGCGATTTTCGTGACGAGCGAGCGGCCTCCGTAACCCGCGGACTCGGCGCAGGCCAGCATGGCGGCCGCCACTGCGCGAGCGGGCTCTTCCGGACAGATGGCGGCGATCGAGCTGCCGGCGCCGCTCAGCCAGGCGGCATGGGCGCCCGCGCCCCGGGCGGCGGCGAAGATGTCGAACATCGGTGGGAAGAGCGCTGCGCGCTGGCGCTGGTGGATCCGGTCGTCGGTGGCCTCGTTCAGGAGGTCGAGCCGGCCGGCGGCCATCGCCGCCACGAACAGGGCGGCGCGCCCGGTGTTGTGGACCGCATCGGCCTTCGAATAGACATCCGGAAGGGCCTTGCGCGCTTCCTTGGTCGCCATGGAGTGGTCAGGGATGAGAATGGCCATGTGGGCATCCTGCGGATACCGGGCGGGGGCATGCAGGTAGCTCCCATCGGCGCCCTGCACGCAAACCTGGAGCCCGCCGAAGAGCGCCGGGCAGGCATTGTCGCCGTGGCCTTCCAGGTCGCTGGCGATGTCGAGCATCTGGGCTTCGCTGAGCGCGCCGCGCTCGTATTCGTTGACGGCGACGACGCCGGCCACGCGGGCCACGGCGCTGGCACCGAGTCCGCGGCCCAGGGGAATGGCGACGTTGTAGCGCGAGCGGATACCGTGGGGAGCCTGCCTGCCCAACCGGAGGTACGTCTGCTTGATGGCCGTCAGCACCATCTTTTCGCCGACATCGTCGGTCGGGGGCTGCTCGGCATCCGAGAACGTGACGGTAATTGAGGCGAACAGGTCGAGCGCGAGGCCGAGGCAGTCGAAACCGGCGCCGAGGTTGGCGCTCGTAGCCGGGACGCGGACGGTGATGGCGGTTGGTTCCATTGGGGCGTCTTTCCGGTAGCCGGAGCGTCGATGATAGCAACGGCTGAGTAGCGGGCCACCCGGAGCGGGGCAGGCCGCGAGGGAGCCGTATTTTCCGTGACATTTCGCCGTGAGATAGTGGCGCCGACTTTTGAGGGAGGTCTCTGATATGCAGTGGAAGAAGCAGATTTCGATTGCCGTGCTTGGCGCCCTGGCGGCCACGGCTCTCATCACGGTTGCCTGTGGCGACGACGATGATGACGACGACGGCAATGGCGGCGGCGCCGACCTGACCGCGGCCAGCGTGGATTGCAAGGACCTGGGAGTCACGGCACCGGCGCGGATCAAGGATGCGGGCAAGTTCGTGGTTGCTTCGGACCTGAGCTACGCCCCGATGGAGTTCGTGAAAGAAGGGACGAACACGCCCATCGGCGCCGATGTGGACTTCGCGAACTGCATCGCCGCGGCCTGGGGCGTGAAGGCCGAAGTCCAGAACACACCGTTCGACGCGATCATCCCGGCACTCACCAGCAAGAAGGCCGACGTCATCATGTCCTCGATGACAGCCTCCGAAGAGCGCAAGAAGGAAGTCGACTTCGTCGAGTACTTCGAGGCAGGCTCGGGCATCCTCGTGAAGGAAGGCAACCCGTCGAAGATTGGCGGCATTGCCGACCTCTGCGGCCTGAAGGTTGCCATCCAGGTGGGGACCGTCCAGATCGACGAGGCGGAAGAACAGAACGCGAAGTGCGGCGATAAGAAGATCGAGACGCAGACCTTCGAACAGAACACCGACACGATCACCGCGGTAAGCACTGGCCGGGCCGATGCCGCCCTCATGGACTTCCCCGTGGCCGGGTACGGCGCCGCGAAGGTGAAGGGCACCGAGGTCGTCGGCGAGCAGTACAACACCGGCCCCTACGGTATCGCGGTCCGGAAGGACGACGGCGAGGTGAAGACCGCGCTGGAAGCAGCCGTCAAGGCCATGATGGACAAGGGCCAGTACGACACTATCCTGAAGTACTGGGGCCTGGAGGCCGGCTCCATCAAGTAGCGTGATCGCGGGAGGGGGTGGTCGCACCCCCTCCCGTGGCTCCGGAGCCTGCATGACGTTTCTCGCGGTCGACTGGGGTTACATCGGCGAACACCTCTTTTCGGACATCGTGTTCGAAGGGGTCTGGATGACGCTGCGCCTGACGGCGACCGCGATGTTCTTCGGGGTAGTGCTGGGGACAGCGTTCGCATTGATGCGGCTGGCGCAGGCGTGGCCGGTCAAAGCGGTCGGGCTCGCGTACATCTGGTTCTTCCGGGGCACGCCGCTCATCGTCCAGATCGTGTTCTGGTTCTTCGCGCTACCGCAGGTGTGGCCGGGGTGGGCGCCGTGGAACGGGCAGATGTCACCATTCACCACCGGTGTGTTCGCGCTGGCGATCAACGAAGGCGCCTACATGACGGAGATTATGCGGGCGGGCATCCAGAGCGTGGATACCGGGCAGATGGAGGCGGCCAAGAGCCTCGGCATGACGTATCCGAAGGCGATGCGGCGGATCATCCTCCCGCAGGCGCTGCGGGTGGTGATCCCGCCGACCGGCAACGAGTTCATCGCGTTGCTGAAGAACTCATCGCTCGTTTCGGTCATCTCGGTGAGCGAGCTCTTCCTGGTGGCAAAGCTCCAATATTCGTCGAGCCTGCTCTACTTCGAGTGGCTGATCATCGCTTCGCTCTGGTACCTGGCGCTGACCACGGTGGGGAGTGTCATCCAGGCGTGGATCGAAAGCCGTTACGGCGCGGGGAGCTACGGCCCGGGTGCGGGAGGCGGGGGAGTCGCGCTCCGGTGGCTGGGATTCGGAGCGCGGGACTAGTGAGTAGCGAGGTGCGAGATGCGAGTTACGAGTGGCGAGATGCGAGTAGCGAGATGCGAGACGGGGGCGGCGCGTGACCGGCTTCGAGGAACTCATCGCATGGCAGAAGGCGCGGGCGCTCTGCCGCAACGTGTATCGGGTCAGCCGCAATGGCCGCTTTGCTGACGACCGTGACCTCCAGCGCCAGATACGGCGGGCGGCCGTATCGATCGTGTCCAACATCGCAGAGGGATACGAGCGTGGGCGCAAGAACGAGTTTGCCCAGTTCCTTCTCATCGCCAAGGGGTCTTGCGGCGAGGTGCAGGCACAACTGTACGTAGCCCTCGATGAGGAGTATGTCTCGCGAGAAGAGTTTGAAGGGCTCTACGCGGCGGCGCTCGAAACGGGCCGCGTCATCGCCGGCCTCCGGCGCTCGATATTACAGGGCGCGCCATGACCAACTCGCAGCTCCCAACTCGCAACTCGCAACTGGAAACGCGCGACTCGCCGCTCCTCGATGTCATCGATGTGTATAAGCGGTTCGGGAAGCTCGAGGTGCTGCGCGGCATCACGATGCCCGTGGCGCAGGGCGAGGTGGTGGCGATCCTCGGTCCGTCTGGCTCTGGTAAGTCGACCCTGCTGCGCTGCATCAACCACCTGGAGAAGATCGACGGCGGGCGCATCCTGTTCGAGGGGAAGCTCGTCGGCTACCGCGAGGTGAACGGGAAGCTGAAGGAAGAGCGCGAGGGCTCGATCGCGCGGATGCGGGCACAGATGGGCATGGTCTTCCAGCGCTTCAACCTGTTCCCCCACCTGACGGCCCTGGGGAACGTGATGGAGGCGCCCGTGCAGGTGCTCGGCAAATCGCGGGAAGAAGCGCGTGCGACCGCGATCGCGATGCTCAATCGCGTCGGGCTGGCCAGCAAACTCCATGTGTATCCCGCGCAGCTTTCGGGCGGCCAGCAACAGCGGGTGGCGATTGCCCGGGCGCTGGCGATGAACCCGAAGCTGATGCTGTTCGATGAGGCGACGAGCGCGCTCGACCCGGAGCTGGTCGGCGAGGTGCTGGCGGTGATGCGCGACCTGGCGGCCGAGGGCATGACGATGCTCGCGGTCACGCACGAAATGGGGTTCGCGCGCGAGGCAGCCCATCGCGTGGTGTTCATGGACGAGGGCGTGATCCAGGAAGAGGCGGCGCCGGCGGAGTTCTTCGGGGCACCGAAGACGGAACGCGCGCGCAACTTCCTCCGGCGAGTGACGCAGACGTAGGCGGCAGCCCTAACGGATAACCGGAGCGGCGGGCATACTGCGCGTGTGACCACCGGAACGATGACGATACGTACGCCGGGAGAGCGCAGCCTGCGGAGTTCGTTCGAACTCGTGGCGGCGTTGACGAGCCGGGATTTGCGGCTGCGCTACCAGGGCAGCGTGTTCGGCTGGGCGTGGTCCATGGCGCGGCCGCTCGCCCTTGGCATCATCCTCAGCTTCGCGCTGGGGAAGGTGCTGGGGACTGGCATCACCGCGGAGTTCCTGCTGGCCGGGCTGTTCCCGTGGTTCTGGTTCCAGGGATCCATCCAGGCGGCAACCACCACCTTCGTGGGCAACGGTGGCCTGCTGAAGAAGGTGCGTTTCCCGCGGGCGGTGCTCCCGGTGAGCGTGGTGCTCGGCAATACGATGCAATTCGTGCTTTCGTTGCCGGTGCTTGCGGGGTTTCTCATCTTTTCGGGCCACGAACCGAACCTGGCGTGGCTGGCCCTGCCGCTCGTTTTCGCGCTGCAGTTGGCGCTGATCCTCGGCGCGGCCCTGTTTGTCGCCAGCGTGACCGTGTTCTTCCGCGATGTGGAGCACATCACCGACGTGGTGATGAGCCTGCTCTTCTATGCCACACCGATCATCTATGCGGCCGACCGGGTGCCTGACAGCTACCGGTGGGTGACCCGCGTGAACCCCCTTGCCCCGCTTGCCGAAGGCTGGCGGGCGATCCTGCTCGATGGCGAACTCCCCGGCGCCGACCTCGCGATCTCGGGCGGGCTGACCGTGGTATTGCTGGTGGCCGGCTGGTTCACCTTCCGCAAACTCGAGGACTCGTTCGCCGATGCGATCTGAAGCACCCGTGGTGATGTCGGTGCGGGGCGTCTCGAAGCGCTTCCATATGGTGGTCCCCGGCCAGGAGATGAAGACGACGCTCCTGCACCCGCTGCGGGCGTGGCGCGCCAGCCGCCGCAACCGCGACCTCTGGGCTGTGCGCGATGTCTCGTTCGACGTAGGCCAGGGCGAGTTCTTCTCGATTATCGGGGCGAACGGAAGCGGCAAGAGCTCGCTGCTGCGGTTGCTCGCCGGGCTTTCGAAACCAACGGCGGGGACCGTGGAGACCACGGGCCGCCTGAGCACGCTGCTCGAACTGGGGAGCGGCTTCCATCCGCAGGTGAGCGGCCGCGAAAACGCCATCCTCAATGGGCTGCTCATCGGGATGACCCGGGCCGAGATGGAGGCGCTGCTTCCGTCGATCGTCGAGTTCGCCGGGCTCCAGGAGTTCATCGACCAGCCGATGCGGACGTACTCATCGGGTATGTACGTCCGGCTCGGGTTCGCCATCGCCGCCTTCATGGAGCCCGAGATCCTGCTGGTCGACGAAGTGCTGGCCGTGGGCGACGCGCGCTTCCAGGAGAAGTGCTACGACCACATCGCGACGCTCCAGCGCAAAGGCGTGACCATCATCATGGTCTCGCACGACCTCAGTGCGGTGGAGCGCTTCAGCGACCGCGCGGCGCTCATGGAACGCGGCCGCATGGTGCTTATCGGTAAGCCGCAGCAGGTGGTGACGCGCCACATCGAGCGGCTCGCCGAAACGTCGCCCGAGATCCGCCGCGCCCTCGAAGACGGGATCGAGGAACTGATCGCGACTTCGCCAGAAGCCAAGGAGCGGTTCGACGAGGCGCTCAAGGAGCACCCCGAGTTCCTCCGGATGCGGGCAGAGCAACAGGCCCGGGGGCAGGCCGACGGCACCGGGGAGCCCCCCGCCGGATGAACCGATCCCCCCACGTTGCCATCCTCACCGTCACGACGAACGCGGCCGGACACCTGGCGGCCTACCTCGACTCGCTCGATCGCATCTCGTACGCGGACTGGTCGCTGTGGGTGGTCGACAATGCCTCGACCGACGGCTCGGCCACCCTTGTGCGCGAACGAAGGCCAGAAGCACACGTCATCGAAAACGAGCACAACGAGGGGTTTACGGGCGCCTGCAACCGCGCCCTGCTCCAGCTCCGCGACATGGAGGGCGTCGAATTCGTCCTCTTCCTGAACGACGACACCGAAGTCACGCCGGGATTCCTAGAGCCTCTTGTAGCGCTGGCCGACCGGCACACGATGGTCGCACCGAAGACGTACCTCGCGGGCCGGCCGGGGATCCTGGATGACTCGGTGGGCGAGTTCGACTGGTGGCGCGGCACCTGGCGGAAGCGGGTCCTTGGCCGCCCGGAGGGCCCCGCGGACAGCTACGCACACGCCGTCGGGACGGCGAACCTCTCGTGCTTGCTCGTGCCCGTAAGCGCCTTCCACGACGTGGGCCTGCTCGATGACGCCTTCTTCGTCTATTACGACGACACGGACTTCTGCCGCCGGGCTATTGAGGGCGGCTACCGGTTGCTCTACGAGCCCGCCTCGGTGGTGTTCCACCAGAAGGGCGCGACGCTCGGCGGGCAGATGTCGGCTTTCGGTTGCTACTACCTGGCGCGGAACCGGCCGTACCTGATGCGGAAGCACCTGGGGCGGGTGCGTTTCGCCGCGTTCTTCGCCTACTACCTCGCGACGCGGACGGCGCGGACGGCGTTGTGGCTGCGCGAGGGGCGGCGGGATTTGGCCGGGGCGACGTTGGCTGGGGTGCGGGATTTCCTGCTCGGGCGGATGGGGCCTAAGAGGTAGAAAGAGGAA
>JAANMV010002479.1_pt1 | contig 17786 bp, 15 predicted proteins | sample 7279661 | NCBI WGS metagenome assembly JAANMV01 (sample SAMN14094540, study PRJNA606508) | bioreactor metagenome | isolation source: A lab-scale SPAN reactor treating ammonium-rich wastewater day 121 | place: Ireland: Galway | collected 2017-05-16 | reverse complement strand
TTTCTGCCACCCTCGACTGTTCCCGCATTCGCGCCATCACGCTGGATCTGGACGACACGCTCTGGCCCATCTGGCCCACCATTGCCAGGGCCGAATCGGTGCTGCAGGCCTGGCTGGCCGAACATGCGCCCGCCACGCACGCCCTGTATGCAGTGCCGGGGGCGTTGCGCGCCCTTCGCGAGCGCATGAACCACCTGCGCCCGGATCTGGTCCACGATCTGAGTGCGCTGCGCCGGGAGTCCATCCGCCTGGCGCTCACGCAGGCGGGAGACAGTCCGGCACTGGCAGAGCCCGCATTCGATGTGTTTTTTGCCGAGCGCCAGCGGGTCGATCTGTTTGAAGATGCCGTGCCCGCGCTCGAATACCTCAGCAGCCGCTGGCCGGTGGTGGCCTTGTCCAATGGCAATGCCGATGTGCACCGTGTGGGTCTGGGGCGCTATTTCCATGCTGCCGTGAGCGCTCGCGAAGCAGGCGCTGCCAAACCCGATGCGCGCATTTTCCACACGGCTGCGCGCGCTGCGGGCGTGGATGCGGCGCAGGTCCTGCATATCGGGGACGATGCCCACCTCGATGGCGTCGGGGCGCTGCGGGCGGGCATGCAGACGGTGTGGCTCAACCGTGAGGGGACCGCCTGGCCGCACGATGACCATGCCCCCCATGCCACTGTGGCAAGCCTGCACGAACTGCACCGGTTGCTCGCCTGAGCCCGTTCCCACGGATTCATTCTCTTTTTTCTAACCACCTGCCCATGCCCATCCAAGCTTTCTTTCTGCCCCAGGTGCGTTCCATCGCCTTCACCCGGCCCCTGGCCTGGCTGGCTCTGGGCTGGCGCGACATGGTGCGCGCAGGCGCCATCAGCGTGGTCCACGGGGTGTTGCTGGCGGGGCTCGGCATGGTGATTGCCGCCGTGGCCCATGACCGCTTCTGGCTGCTCGCTGGTGCGCTGTCGGGCTTTCTGGTGGTGGCGCCGGTGCTGGCCACCAGCTTTTATGTGCTGAGCCGGTCGCTCGAGCGCGGCGAGCCCGCCAATGCCGCAGCGGTCGTGCGCACCTGGCTGTTCTGGCAGAGCAGCCACCGCGACACCAAGTGGGGCAATGATTACTGGTGCCTTGTCCAGTTCGGCGCGCTGCTGGCGCTGGCGGCCACGGGCTGGGTGCTGATTTCTTCCGCGCTGATCACCCTGCTGGCGCCTGCACCGATACGCACCCCCGCAGATTTCATCGTGCATGTGGTGCTGGCGCAGGACAGCACGCTGTTCACCCTCTGGCTGGCGCTGGGCAGCCTGCTGGCGGCGCCCATCTTCGCCTCCAGCGTAGTGTCCATCCCGCTGTTGCTGGACCGGCAGGCCTCGCTCTGGCAGGCCGTGCTCACGAGCTGGCAGACGGTGCTGGCCAATCCGGTCACCATGGCGATGTGGACCGCGATCATTCTGGCGCTGACGATGCTGGGCATGGCAACCCTGTTGATCGGCCTGGCCGTGGTCATGCCGCTGCTGGGGCACGCCAGCTGGCATGCCTACCGCGACCTGGTCGATGCCTCCAGCCTCCCGCAGCGCGAGCCGGGCGGTCCGGCAGCAGGGGAAGACGCCACGCAACGCAATGGAATGGCATCGTGATTTTTGGATACACCGAAGCGCAGTTATCGGCCTTTTTCCTCACCTACGGGGTCGGGGCCTTCATTCTTTTCATGGTCTTCATCATCGGGCACCTGGCCTGGGAATCCAAGGCCGGCCGGTTTGGCACCTTTGTGCTCTTTCTCGGGCTGGGTGTGGGCTTCCTCGGGTTTTTGGCCAAGTACCTGATCCAGTGGTGGCTGGAGCGCTGACGGTGTCTTCACTTTCGCCTTCTTTCTTTCTCCAAGGAGACATTCCCCCATGGGTCTGACGATCTACGGCATTGCCGCATCCCGAGCCGTGCGCCCGCTGTGGGCCGCCACCGAGCTGGGGCTGGCCTTCGAGCATGTGCACACCCCCTACCAGGGGGGCGCCACCCGCACGCCCGAGTTTCTGGCGCTCAACCCCAACGGCCACATTCCCGTGCTGGTGGACCATCGGCCTCAGGGTGATGTGGCCGTGTGGGAGAGCATGGCCTGCACGCTCTACGTGGTGCGGCAGCATGGCCGGGGCGACGGCTCCGACATCGCCCCGGCCACGCCGCGCGAAGACGCCGAGGCATTGCGCTGGAGCTTCTGGGCCGTCACCGAGCTGGAGAAGGACGCCCTGACCGTGCTGATGCACCGTGTGGCCATGCCCGCCGACGAGCGCAAGCCCGAACTGGCCGAGGCCGCCGAAAGGCGCCTGCGCGTTCCCCTGCGGGTGCTGGAGCAGCACCTGGTGCAGCAGCAGGCGCACGGCCAGGCGCATGTGGCGGCCGAGCGCTTCACCGTGGCCGACCTGTGCCTGGCCAGCGTGCTGGGCTGGGCGCGTCCGGCGCGTGCGCTGATGGAGGAGTTTCCGGTGACGACCGGGTGGCTCGCGCGCTGCCTGGACCGGCCGGCACACCAGGCGCTGCGGGCGCTGGCGCGCAAACACTGACCGCAGGCTTTACCTGCACTTCACACGCCGGTCGCGGTCCTGACAGACCGGCCCGGCACAATGGTCTTCAGTGTCCTTTTTGATGGGGGCGCCCGATTGTGAATCCATGACCATGCCTTCTCCTTGTTCCCGCACGCGCCCGCCTCTGGCCGCCGGGCTGCTGGCCGCGCTGGTGCTGCTCACAGGCTGTGCCGCCATGGCACCGCCCGGCACGTCTGTGCCCCCACTGGCCGTTCCGACGGCCTGGTCTTCCGCGCCGATGCCCAACGCGCCCGGCACGGCCGCCACACCCTTGGCCGCCTGGTGGCAGCGCTGGGGCGACGCGCAACTGACCGCACTGGTCGCCCAGGCACTGCAGGCCCATACCAGCGTGCGCAGCGCACGCGCGGCGCTGCAGCAGGCGCGTGCCCAGGCCGATGTGCAGGGCGCAGCCCTGCTACCCGGTGTCGATGCGTCGGGCTCGGCCCAGCGCAGCCGTTCGGGTGGCAACACGGGCAACAGTTTCCAGGTGGGACTGGACGCCAGCTGGGAGCCCGATGTGTTTGGCCGTCTGGGCGCCGGCGTCAGTGCCAGTGCGGCCGATGTACGCGCTGCGCAGGCCGGCCTGGAGCAGGCGCAGGTGGTGCTGGCCGCCGAAGTGGCGGTGAACTACCTCACGCTGCGCAGCGTGCAGGAGCGCCTGGCCATCGCGCGCCGCAACCTGGCCAGCCAGCGCGAGACCCTGCAGATCACCGACTGGCGCGTGCAGGCCGGTTTGAGCACCTCGCTGGTGTCCGAGCAGGCGCGTGCCGCCGCCGAGCAGACGGCGGCGCAGATTCCGCAACTGCAGACCAGTCTGGCGCAAACCCGCCACGCACTGGCCGTGCTGACGGGCCAGGCGCCCGGCGCGCTCGATGCGCAGCTCGACGCCCCGCAGGCCATGCCCGCCCCGCCGGACGACCTGGCGCTGGCCTTTCCGGCCGAAACACTGCGCCAGCGCCCCGATGTGCGCCAGGCCGAGGAGCGCATCAGCGCCGCGCTGGCCCGGGTCTCGCAGGCTGATGCGGCCCGCTATCCGAGCTTTCGCATCAGCGGCTCGCTGGGGCTGCGGGCGCTCACGCTGGGGGCCTTGGGCAACGGGGCTTCGGTGGCGCACGCGCTGCTGGGCGGCATTTCGGTGCCGTTGTTCGACGGCGGCGCAGCCCGCGCCCAGGTGCGCGTGCAGGAGGCCGCGCTGGAGCAGGCGCGTGTGGGCTACGAAGCCACCGTGCTTGCCGCCCTTCAGGAGGTGGAAGACGCCCTGGTGGCCCTGCAGGGCGAGCGCGAGCGTCAGGTGCGCCTGCAGGCCGCCGCACAGGCCGCAGGCAACGCCGCGCTGCTGGCACAGAACCGCTACCAGAGCGGCCTGATCGACTTCCAGGCGGTGCTGGAAACGCAGCGCACCCTGCTGTCCACGCAGGACGGCGTGGCCACCAGCGCGGCCAATGTCGCCCTGGGCCATGTGCGCCTGTACAAGGCACTGGGCGGAGGCTGGCAATGAAATGTTGGAGCCCCCCTGTGTCGCTTCGCTCCTTCCCCCCGCTCTCGCATCGCTGCGCGCTGCGGGCAGGGGGACGCCACCCGTGCGGCGGGGCGGCCCTTGCACGGTGGCCGCTGGCCTGCGCCGCTCCGGTTTCCATCGCCGCGGGTGATGCGACGCACCCTGAAAAATGCAATGAAGTTCCACAGGCTCTGTAGCCCCCTGCCATGACAAGCACCGAAAAAACCACTCCTGCCGCCACCAAGACCCCTCCCGCCGATCTGCAGGCCCTGCTGGGCGGCGATCTGCCCCGGCGCTGGTGGCAACGCCCCGTGCTGTGGGGCGGGCTGGCCGTCGCCGTGCTGGTGGCGGGCGGGTTTTGGTACTGGCAGGCGCAGCAGCGCACCAGTGCCGCGCCCACCTACGTCACCGAGGAGGTGCGCCGTGGCAATCTCACACTCACTGTTTCGGCCAATGGCACGCTGCAGCCCACACGCTCGGTCAATGTGGGCAGCGAGCTGTCGGGCACGGTGCGCAGCGTGCTGGTGGACGTGAACGACCGGGTGAAAAAGGGCCAGGTGCTGGTGGAGCTGGACACCGCCAAGCTGTCGTCGCAGGTGCTGCGCTCGCGTGCCTCGCTGGCCTCGGCCCATGCGCGGCTGGCGCAGGCGGCGGCCACCACCAAGGAGGTGCTGGCCGGCCTGGCGCGCCTCGAAGAAGTGGCGCGCCTGTCCGGCGGCAAGGTGCCCTCGGCAGCCGAACTCGATGCGGGCCGCGCCAACGTGGAGCGCGCCCGGGCCGATGAAACCAGCGCCCGCGCCAGCGTCGAAGACGCCAAGGCGGCGCTTTCCACCGACGAGACCAATCTGGCGAAGGCGTCCATCCGCTCGCCCATCGACGGCGTGGTGCTCACGCGCAGCGTGGACCCCGGCAACGCCGTGGCGGCGTCGCTGCAGGCCGTGACGTTGTTCACCGTGGCCGAAGATCTGGCGCACCTGCAACTGCAGGTGAACGTGGACGAGGCCGATGTGGGCTCCGTGCAGGTGGGGCAGAAAGCCAGCTTCACCGTCAGCGCCTACCCTTCGCGCCAGTACCCGGCCAAAATCACCCGCGTGGCCTACGGCTCCACCAAGACCGACAACGTCGTGACCTACATCTCCTGGCTGCAGGTGGACAACTCCGACCTGAGCCTGCGCCCCGGGATGACGGCGGCGGCCACCATCACCTCCACCGAGCGCAACGACGTGCTGCTGGTGCCCAACACCGCGCTGCGCTTCACGCCCGTGACCGCTGCCGAACCACCGGGGGGCGCAGGCCCCGCCGCGTCATCGGGCGGCGGCATCATGTCGCAGTTGATGCCGCGCTTGCCGCGTCAGGGCGGGCGCCGGGGTGCCGGGGGCAACGGCAAGAGCGATGCGGCGGGCAAGACCCGCCCGATCTGGGTGCTGCAGGACGGTGTGCCCAAGGCGGTCAACGTCACCGTGGGCATCAGCGACGGCCGCATGACCGAGGTCAGCAGCGATCAGCTGCAGCCCGGCATGGCCGTCATCACCGACCAGCGCAGCAGCGGGGCCGCGCCATGAGCACTGTGGCCCAGCCCCTGATCCGCCTGCGCGGCGTGACCAAGGTGTACGGCGAAGGCGCACTGGCCTTTCAGGCGCTCAAGGGCGTGGATCTGGACATTGCCCAGGGCGACTTTGTCGCCATCATGGGCCCCAGCGGCTCGGGCAAGTCCACGGCCATGAACACGCTGGGCTGCCTGGACCGACCCAGCACCGGCCAATACCTGTTCCAGGGCGTGCATGTGGAGTCGCTCTCGCGCGACGAGCGGGCGCGCCTGCGGCGGCGCTACTTTGGCTTTGTGTTCCAGGGCTTCAACCTGCTGGCACGCACCTCGGCGCAAGAGAACGTTGAGTTGCCCCTGCTCTACCGGGGCGAACAGGCCCGCGCGCGCCACGCGGCGGCTGCGCGCGCGCTCGACGCCGTGGGCCTCAAGGGCTGGGAGCACCACACCCCCGCCGAGCTGTCGGGCGGTCAGCAGCAGCGCGTGGCCATCGCGCGCGCCATCGTCACCGAGCCTGCCGTGCTGCTGGCCGACGAACCTACGGGCAACCTCGACACGCACCGCAGCCTGGAGATCATGGAACTGATCTGGCGCCTGAACCAGGAGCACGGCATCACCGTCATCATGGTCACGCACGAGGCCGACATGGCCGCGTACGCCCGGCGCATCGTGCGCTTTGTCGATGGTGTGGTCGACAGCGACACCCCCAACCCGCACCCGGCGGGTCAGCACGCAGCGCCTTTGGTGGCCACGGAGGCCCACTGATGCTGCTCAACACCCTGCTGCTGGCGCTGCGCTCCATCCGGCGCAACCTCATGCGCTCGTTCCTCACCATCCTGGGCATCGTGATCGGTGTCAGCGCCGTCATCACCATGGTCACGCTGGGCAACGGCGCCACCATGGCGGTGCAGAACCAGATCTCCGGCCTGGGCACCAACCTGCTGCAGGTGCGTCCCGGCCAGCGCATGGGTCCGGGCAGCGGTGGCGCCCCGGCCTTCAAGGACACCGATGCCGACGCCATTGCGCAGCAGATCGGCGGCATCCTGGCCGTGGCGCCCGAGGGGCGCACCGGCGCCACCGTGGTGGCCGGCGGGCGCAACTGGACCACCAGCGTCATCGGCAGCACCAATGCCTGGTTGCAGACCGGCAACTGGACGGTGCGCAGCGGGCGCGAGTTCACCGACGACGAACTGCGCGCCGGCGCGGCGGTGTGCATGATCGGCGCCACCGTGCAGCGCGAGCTGTTCGGCAGCGCCGACGCCGTGGGCCAGCAACTGCGCGTCAAGGCATTTTCGTGCGAGGTCAAGGGCGTGCTCGGCTCGAAAGGGCAGGGCGCCTTTGGCAACGACCAGGACGACGTGGTGCTGGTGCCCCTCAAGACCCTGCAGCGCCGCGTGACCGGCAGCACGCGGGTGCAGACACTGCTGGTGTCGATGCAGGACGGCAGCGACCCCGAGCGCGTCAAGGCCAGCCTGACCGAGCTGCTGCGCGAGCGGCGCAAGCTGGCCCAGGCGGATGAAAACAACTTCAACGTCCTCGACACCAAGCAACTGGCCGACACCCTCTCGGGCACCACCAAGGTCATGACCATGCTGCTGGGCGCCGTGGCCGCCGTGAGCCTGCTGGTGGGCGGCATCGGCATCATGAACATCATGCTGGTGAGTGTGACCGAGCGCACGCGCGAGATCGGCCTGCGCCTGGCCATCGGCGCGCTGGAGCGCGAGGTGCTGCTGCAGTTCCTGATCGAGGCCGTGGTGCTGGCGGCGCTGGGCGGGCTGATCGGCATCGTGCTGGCCACAGGCGCATCCATGCTGCTGGCCAATGTGATGAAGGTTCCCTACGTGTTCAACCTGGGCGTGAACCTGATGTCGTTTGTGTTCTCGGCCGGCATTGGCGTGCTGTTTGGTTACTTCCCGGCCCGCCGCGCTGCACGCATGGACCCGATCGATGCGCTGCGGCACGAATGACGCACGGTGCACGCTATGCATGCCATGGTTTTGCTGCATAAATAGTAGCTGCTGACGCTTGATGGGTGGGCGCTGGGGGCTTATTTTCCTTCAAGTGCCTGCTGCGCTGTCGTCGGCCAGTCGCACGCAGTTGCGGCCGCTGTTCTTGGCCTGGTAGAGGGCCCCATCGGCGTGGGCGATCAGTGTGTTGGCATGGAAGTCGCCGCTGCTCCAGGTGGCAGCGCCAATGCTGACGGTAACGGGCACGGTCTTTTGCTGCCAGACGAAGGGAGCGCTTTGCACCGCCTGCCGCAGCTGTTCGCCCAGTTCGTGGGCGCCCGTGGGGGGCGTGTCGGGCAGCAACACCAGAAATTCCTCGCCACCCCAGCGCGACACCAGGTCGGTGGCGCGGGCGCGCTCTTGCAGCAGCCGGGCCAGCGTCTGCAGCACATGGTCGCCTGCGGCATGGCCGTGCTGGTCGTTGACCTTCTTGAAGAAGTCGATGTCCACCATCAGTGCGGACAGGGGAGTTCCCTGCCGCTGTGCGCGCAGTGCCTCCTGGGCCATGAAGTCGTCTGCCGCGCGGCGGTTGGGCAGGCCGGTGAGCGCGTCGTGTGTGGCCGCCTCGCTGAGCTTGTGTTGCAGCTTGTACAGCACCACGCCCATCAGTGCCAGGGCCATGCTCAGCGAAAGAAACAGCCAGCCCAGGGCGGCCAGCATGCCGATGGACTGGTCGAGCCTGTCGTCGCGAATGATCTGTGCAGGGTCCAGCAGCACAAAAAGGGCGCGCAGAACCAGCAGCGTGCAACCGAAGACCGCAGGCGCGCTCATCAAGAGCCCCAGAAGTCGGTGCGACCGGGCGTTTTCCTGTCGAATGCAGTGCAGCAGGGCCACCGCATTCCAGGCACACAGTCCACCCGTCAACACAGAGACGGCGGCGATGCGCCACATGGCCTGTTCTGGCGCCAGCCAGATCCACTGCACCAGGCCGGTGAGAACCAGCAAGGTGAGAAACACCAGGTCTGCCGGAGGCCGCCCGGTCATCAGGTGCAGCCCGCGCAACTGCAACAAGAGGGCAGAAACCAGCAGCATGTTGGAGGCTGCCAGAACAGAAAAACCGGGCCAGTTGGCGCTGTTGAGGTAGAGGAAGAAGGCGCCACCTTGCAGCAATGCAAACCCCGCCCAGTGCAAGGCGGCCGCGCGCATGGGCGGCAGCAGGGCCGCCGCGATGAGCCAGCCCAGTGCCAGAAAGCATTCGAGCAGGATGCCGACCAGCAAGGTGGCATGCGCTGCGGAGAGGGTTTCCAGTGAGGCCATGGCGGTCGGGCGGGCAGGAGCCAGCCGGTCTACGGCAAGCCCCGCTCTCTACCCGCTGTGTGGAGGATGTGCCTTCATGGTATCGGGTGAGCGGGTTCTGTGTCACGCATAGTTACAAAACCCGCAAGGCGATTGTTCTAAGCAAAAACCGCCCGCAGCGCTTGCTGTTCGGGCGGTTTAAGCTATCTTAAAAATAGCGTGATGGATTTCAGTGCACAACGATTTCCACCGCCTTGGCGGCCGGGGGCTGCTTGGCCAGGGTCAGTGTGAGCACGCCATTCTCCAGGCGGGCGGTGCTGGTGGCGGTGTCGATGTCGTCCTGCAGCTCCCAGGCGCGGTGCACATGGCGCGGGGCGCCTTCGATGCTCTTGAGAACCACCCGCTTGCCTTCCAGCGTGATCTGGAGCTGCTCGCGGGCCAGCCCTGGCACGTCGAGCTGCAGCGTGGTGGCCTTGTCGTCCTGAGTCACCGTGTAGTCGGTCGGGCGCGCAGCCGCCGGGCCCGCCAGGGTGCCCAGCAGAAAGCGTTGCAGTGCCACATCGGAAGGGCGGGGCGCGCGGGTGGCGCGGCGGGTGGTCAGGGGGGTGAAAATCATCAGGGTTAACTCCTATACACTGCGCGGCTGCCGTTGTGTTGACCGCATGCCCTGCAGTTAGGTGTGCCTTTACCGATTTCAAGGATAAAAAACCATGCTGAATTTTCACCTTGCCCCGTTGAAATTCGCCGTCCAGGCTCCATGGCGCCTGGCGCTGGGGGTGGCGCTGTCTGTGGCGGCGGCCATTCCGGTGGGCCACGCCCAGACAGCGGTGCAGGGCACCAGCGCCCCGGCAGCACCTGCGGCCGCCCCCTTCAAGGTGGCGCTGATCGAGAGCCTTTCGGGGGCTTTCGCCAACACGGGCGAGGCGGTGTTCCGCAATATCTTCTGGGCCGTGGACCGCGTGAATGCGCGCGGTGGTGTGTTGCTGCCGGCAGCGGCGGGCGGTGCCCGTCCGTTGGCGCTGGCGCGCTACGACAGCAAAGGCCAGAACGAAGAAGCGCTGTCGGCCCTGCGCGCGGCCATTGACGATGGTGCCCGGGTGGTCATGCAGGGCAATTCGTCGGCCACGGCAGCGGTGCTGATCGACGCCATCAACAAACACAACGAGCGCGAGCCTGGCAAGCGCGTGCTGTTTCTGAACTACTCGGCCGTGGACCCCATCCTGACGAACGAAAAGTGCAGTTTCTGGCATTTCCGGTTTGATGCCCATGCCGACATGCGCATGGCCGCCCTCATGGACGTGCTGCGCGCCGACAGTGCGCTCAAGAGCGTCTATTTGATCGGGCAGGACTACAGCTTTGGCCAGGCCGTGCTGCGCGAGGCGAAGAAGCAGCTGTCTGCCCAACGTCCCGACGTGGCCGTGGTGGGCGATGAGCTGCACCCCGTGGGCCGCGTGAAGGATTTCGCACCCTACGCCGTCAAGATCAAGACCAGTGGTGCGCAGGCCGTCATCACCGGCAACTGGGGCAACGACCTGACGCTGCTGGTCAAGGCCGCACGTGAAGTGGGTTTCACCGGCAGCTTCTACACCTTCTACGGCAATGCGCTGGGGGCACCCGCCGCCATCGGCGACGCGGGCCTGGGCAAGGTGGTGGCCGTGGCCGACTGGCTGCCCAACGTGCCGGGTGCGCAGAGCGAGGCGTTCTACCAGGCGTTCCGCGAGCGCTTCCCCAAGCCGCAGGACGACTATGTGCACATGCGCATGCAGCTCATGGTGGAGGCATTGGCCCAGTCCATCGAGGCGGCGGGCAGCGTGGACGCCACCGCCATTGCGCGCCAGATGGAAAAAGTCAGCGTGCAGCTGGCCGGGCGCCGTGGCACCATGCGCGCGGCCGACCACCAGTTCCAGCAGCCACTGGTGGTGGGCGTGATGGACAAGCAGGGCCAGCCCGGCGTGAAGTTCGATGTCGAAGGTTCGGGCTACGGCTTCCGCGTGGTGCGCGATATTCCGGCCGACAAGGCACAGCAGCCGCACAGCTGCACCATGCAGCGTTTCTGACAATTTTGCTCTTTTATTGATAGCTGCCAGCGCAATCCAGAAAAGCGCTCGCAGCTATTTTTTATAGGTGGCATCAAACGGCGGAATGGGTGTCTGTGCGCTCCGCGCGGCGCGCGATACCCTGCGCGAACCGCTCCAGCAAGGCGTCGGGCAGGTCATGCCCCATGCCGGGAATGAAGTCGGTTTCTGCGCCAGGAATGTGCCGTGCCAGATGCTGGCCACAGGCCAGGGGCACCAGCGGGTCGGCCATACCGTGCACGATGCGCGTGGGCGCCGTGATGCGCGCAAGCAGTGGCGTACGGTCACCATCGGCCACGATGGCCAGCAACTGGCGCATCGAACCTGCAGGGTGCCAGGCGCGCTGCACCGATTCGAGGGCGCGCTCGCGCAGGGCTTCGGCATCGGCCGGGTAGCCGGGGCTGCCGATGGTGCGCAGCATGTGAACAATCCATTCGACCGCGGCTTCCTGGCCCGGGCCCCGGGGGCGTGACAGCAGCGTGTGCTGCACTGCCCAGGAGGGCCGGGGCAGCGAGCGAGCGCCGCTGGTGGTCATCATCAGCGTCAGGCTGGCCACCCGCTGCGGCGCGCTGGCCGCCAGGTGCTGCGCGATCATGCCGCCCATCGAGGCGCCGCACACATGGGCTTGCGCAATGCCCAGGGCATCGAGCACGCCCATTGCGTCCTGCGCCATGTCGCTCAGCCGGTAAGGTGCGCGCACTGGCAGGTGCATTGCGTGGCGGAGCCCTGCCAGGGCCAGGTTCGGCACCCCGGCGTGGTCAAAACCCTGGCTCAGGCCGATATCCCGGTTGTCGAAGCGCACCACCCGAAAGCCCCGGTCCAGCAGCTCTCGCACCAGCGGCTGGGGCCAGGCGATGAGCTGCATGCCCAGGCCCATGATGAGCAGTACCACCGGGGCGGTGGGCGGCCCCTGGTCGTCCACCGCGATGCGCAGCCCGTTGGCCTGAACGTGCATGGGGGTCAGGAGGTTCGCCAATCAGCAACCCCTTGCCTGCGCACGATTCGCAGCGCATGCAATGGGCGCGGCCCAGGCCAGCGGCCCCGCGCAAGGGCCGCCCCGCCGCGCTGGGGGCGTCCCCCTGGGGGGAAGACGCGCAGCGGCTCAGGGGGGGTCAATACCACTTGGTGACCATCTCGGGCTGGTGCGCCACCTTGAAGAACCAGCGGCGTGCACCCTGGGCATCGAAGCGTTTCCAGTGCGCCGGGTCCTGGCGCAGACGGTCGGCAATGGCGTACATGGCCAGCGGGTTCATGCCCATACCGATGTGGCTGGCGTGCACCTCGATGTTCTCGGTGTGGGCGTGCCGTGGCGGGTTGATGCTGCATTGCCAGGCCACGATGCCGTCGGTCTTGCTGTAGATGGAGGTGGTGGGCACGGGGGGCGGCTTGCGCACCTCGGCCAGCAGCTCCTCGTCGTGGGCCTGCTGCTTGCTGACCCACTGGTAAAAGCGCCAGGCATTGGTTGCCTTAGGGTGGCCGGTGAACGGCGTGCCCAGCGTGATGACGCTGCGCACCATGTCGGGCATTTCCTTGGCCATTTCGCGGGCGTAAATGCCGCCCAGACTCCAGCCGATCAGGCTGATCTTGCCGCCGTGTTGCGCGTGCAGCTGCTCGATGCGCTCGCGGCAGCCTTCCAGCACGCCGTCGCGCGGGCCGAGGTTCAGGCCCTGTTTCCAGCCATGGGCCTGGTAGCCATGCTGCTTGAGGAAGCGGCGCAGTGCCAGCGTGCTGATGTCCGACGCGCCCAGGCCGGGGAAGACCAGCACGGCATGGCCGTCGCCCGATGGCATGCGCGAGAGCCAGGGTGACACTGCCGCCATTGCCATGGCCTCCCAGGGTGCACGGGCCTCCAGCATGACCAGCCCCAGGCCGGGTGGCACCAGGTGCAGGCCGTTGTCGTCGCGGCAGGCGGGTTCTGGCCGGGTCTTGCGGTGAGATCGGGAAGTCATGCGTGCGCCAAGGTTGAAAGCCATGCAAACATGCTAGCGACTGCGTGCGCGGGGGCCGGGCGTGCTAACCCTAGAGGCCAGTCGCTTGCGCGACACCTTGCCTGCGGGCGCCGTCGCCTGGGCCGCGGCGCTCTTGCGGGCGATGCGCCGGGGCTGGGTGGTCTCGGCGGCTGCAGGCATGGGGAGTGTCCGCAGTTCGTCAAAGGCGCCATCCAGCGCCGCTGCCAGGGCCTTCACGTCGGGCAGGGCGGCCGCGTCGGCCATGAGGCCGAAGTCCATGTGGGCGTCGAAGCTCTGCACCGTGATGTTCAGTGCCAGCCCATGCACAACGATGCTGGTGGGGCAGCTGGCTCGCACGCGCGCACCGGCCAGATAGATCGGTACCTGCGGGCCGGGCACGTTGGAGATCACCACGTTGGCCACCTGCGGCAGGCGGTCGGCCACCCGGGCCTTGCCGTAGAGAGAGGCCGCCGCTTCCATCAGCCAGGGCACGCCAATGGATGGAAAATCGGTGGGCAGGATGCTTTTCATCTGGCCCATGGTCGTCTTCATGGCGCTGCTGGCTGCACGGACGTGCGCCAGGCGCCGGGCTGGATCGGCCAGGTGCGTGCCCAGGCTGATCAGGCTCATCGAGGCCTGGTTGTCGGGCCGCGTGTCGCCCGACGGGCGCAGCGAGATCGGCACTGCGGCCACCAGGCTTTTGCGCGGGAGTTGCTGGCGTTGCTGCAGGTAACGGCGCAGCGCGCCCGCGCAGAGCATGAGCACCAGGTCGTTGAGCGTGGCCTCATGCGCCTTGGCCAGCGCCTTGAGTTCCTTCAGCGGCACGCTGGCCGAGGCAAACGCCCGGGTGCAGCCGACCGTGACGTTCATCGGCGTGGCGGGTGCCAGCGTGACATTGCCGCTTCCCTTGCCGAGCAGGGTCCTGATGCTGAACGCGCCCCTGGCGGTGCGGGCCACCGTGCCCAGCGCGGCGGGGAGCGCGCGTGCCATGCGCACCACCTGGGCCACTTCGTTGCCGAGGGCGCCGCGCAGCATCTCCGCCATGCCTATCTCGAAGGTCTTGCGCCGCGTGAAGGGTCGCAGCGCGATGTCGCGCGGCTCGGGGCTCAGGTCAAACAGCACGTTGGCCAGTGCCACTGCGGCCTGGCCGTCCACCGCCGCATGGTGTACCTGTGTATACACCCCCACCTGCTTGTGGCCGCTGGCGCTGCGCGGCAGGCCTTCGATGACGTACAGCCGCCACAGGGGCTTGCTGCGGTCGAGCAGTTGCGGATGCAGGGCCGAGATGGCTTCTTCCAGCAGCGTGCGGGCGTCCGGTGTTGCCGTTTCCTTGCGGGGGCGGCTGGGGAGCTTGTGTTCAACGATGTGGTAGGCCAGATCGGGCTCGGCATCCACCCAGGCCGGGTTGGCCAGGTTCAGCGGCATCCGCCACAGGCGCCGGCGCAGTGCCGGGGTGGCGGGCATGCGCGCGGCGTAATGCCGTCGCAGGTCGTTCACATAGCGGCCCCGGTAGCCGGCGGGCAACTCCAGCAGGTACATGGCGCCCACGTGCATGGGCATTTCGGGTTTCTCCAGGTAGAGAAAGCTGGCGTCCAGGCCTGATAGCTGCTTCAGTGGCATGCGGGTCTCCTTCGGGGCGTTCCGGCGTTACACAGGTGCTGTGGGCTGGAAAGCCATTGTGGAGGAGCGCACCGTATTTGCGTGGTGCCTGCGCGACCGAGTCCCTCAGGGTATGCACCGAGGAAATGCCCCGTTCACACAACGAAACCAGATGGAATGGGCCCTGCCTTCGGCCGCAGTCAGCTGGCAAACCCGTACGCAGCCCCTTCATGCTTGGCCTTGTACATGGCCGTATCGGCCTGTTTGACCAGAGCCTCTGCCGAGTCACCATCTTGCGGAAAGCGCGCAATGCCGATGCTGAGCTTGATGCTGACCTGGCCGACGAAAAGCTGGCAAGGCGCCTGAATGTGGCTGGCAATCTTTTGGGCCAGGTGGCTCACCGACTGCTTGTCGCGCACACCCATGACAAGGACCAGGAACTCGTCGCCCCCGATGCGGCTGACCGTATCGTCGTCACGGGTGTTCTCCTTGAGGCGATCGGCCACCGTCTGCAGCACGGCATCACCTGCGTCGTGTCCATGCTGGTCATTGATGGCTTTGAATCCATTCAGATCCAGAAAAAACACGGCCAAGGTCAGCCTGTGCCGCCGGGCCTGGGCCAAGCCGTGCTCCAGCCGGTCGTTGAACAGGGAGCGATTCGCCAGGCCGGTGAGGTTGTCATGGAGCGCCGCACGGCGCGCCACCAGCTCCTGTTCGGTGACCACGGCCAACTGCACTTCCAGGTCCTGGCGTTCACTCACCTCTGCTTTCAGCGCCTGCGTTACGGCCGCCAGCTTCCCTGAGGCGTCCTGCACCTTTTCCTCCACCGCCTGGCTTTTTTGCAAGGCTGCATGCAGCTGGGCGGACAGGCCTTCCCGCCCCACCTCGTGCTTGAGTGAGGAGTTGATCGCGGAAAGCTCTGAAGCGCTTTGTTCCACCAGGTCTTTGACATGTTCAGTCGTTCCCAGGACTTTCGTCAGGGTGCGGGCGGCGGCCGCACCCGGGGGAGCGTTGGAGTTGGGGGTCATGACGGGGCCCGTGCTACGAGAATCAGCGCAGATTAGGCGCAGTCGAGACAGCCGTCAGTGCGCCAGCGCACGCAACGGCAGGCACCCCCGGATCGCGTCCACGGTTTGCGGGCTGCAGTTGCCAGAGCTGAACCCTTTCGCGCCGCAGCAGTGGGGTGGACAGCCCGCAGCACGCATCGGGCGGGCGACTCCCCGGGCGCGATCGCCTGTTTACTGCGCCGCCTCGCGCGCCGCCTTCACGGCGTTCCCCAGCTCGATCACTGCCATGGCGTAGTAGCTGGACCAGTTGTAGCGGGTCACCGCATAAAAGTTTTCGGTTCCGGCCACGTAGCTTGGAGACTCGTTGCCGTTCTGCAGCTCGACCAGGGCCAGCGGGCCGGGGTGGCGGGCGCCGGTTTCGCCGAGTGCGGCGCCGCGCGCCTGCATGCTGGCGGCGCTGAAGGTGGGCAGGATGTCGGGCGCCAACAGCTCATCTTGCTGCGCGGGCGTGCCCTCCAGCCGCACTTCGAAATGCGTGGGCATGCCCGGTTGCCAGCCGTGGCCGATGAAGTAATTGGCGACCGAGCCGATGGCGTCCTGCGGGCTGCCAAACAGGTCCACCCGGCCGTCGCCGTCAAAGTCCACCGCGTGCCGTACCCAGCTCGACGGCATGAACTGGGGCCAGCCCATGGCCCCGGCGAAGCTGCCGCGCGGCGTGAACGGGTCCGTGTTGGTGCGGTGCATCAGGCTGAGGAACTGTTCCAGCTCGCGCCGGAAGAAGGCGGTGCGCTCGGCCGCGCGCGGGTGCGCCGAGGGGAAGTCGAAGGCCAGCGTGGCCAGGGCGTCCATCACGCGGAAGTTGCCCATGTGCTGGCCGTAGAGGGTTTCGACGCCCAGGATGCCGACGATGATCTCGGCCGGAACGCCGTATTCGCGCTCGGCCTGCGCCAGCGTGTCGGCATGCTCCTGCCAGAAACGCACGCCGGCGCGGATGCGCACGGGTTCGATGAAGCGGGCGCGGTAGGCCTGCCAGTTCTTCGCCGTGCCCTTCGGGGGCGGCAGCACCAGGCGCGGCACCTGCGGCAGAAAGCGCGCCTGGCCGATGGCCTGGCGCACCCATTCACGGTCCAGGTCGCGGCGCTGGGCCAGGTCGTCGGCAAACAGCAGGGCCTCGGGGCGGCTGGCATAGGCCGTGCTGCCTTGCGGGGCCGACGGCGCGGAGGCCCGCAGGGCAGGTTTTTTGGAGTGTTTTTGGGCTATTGCGCTTGTGGATATTGCGCTGGTAGCTACCAATAAAAGAGCAAAAGAAACGGTCTTGAAGATCATGGAGCAGCGGGGGGCCGGGGCCAGCGCAGCCTGCGCAGATCGCTCCGCAGGTGGCGCAGGGCCTGGCCCTGGTGGGGGGATTCGGGTGCGTAGCGCACTTCTTCAAGGCGCACCAGCCAGGCACTCACAGCCTCGGCGTCGTCGCCAAAGTGGGCCCGGGCCTGGGCGGCCAGGGTGCGGGGGGGGGTGCTGGGCGCGCTGGGCAGGCCGGCACGCGCCAGTTGGGCACGCGCCTGGTGGAGCAGGCGCAGCCAGGGGTCGTGTTGCAGGCGCTCCCACAACGTCCAGAGTGCACCGCCCAGTGCCGACGCCACGAGCAGGCCGGCCAGCACGCGGGCCAGGTCCTGCCAGTCGGGGGCGTCAAAGCCCAGGGCGCGCAGCAGGTCGAGCTGGCGGCTCTGGGTGTAGTTGAGCACCCACTGGTTCCAGCTATTGTTGGCCGCTTCCCACACGGCGCGCAGGCGCTGCGCCATGTCGCGGCTGATCACGGTGTCCACTGCGGTCCCCAAGGCGCCGCGCGGGGCCTGCAGGCGCTGGAACTGGCCTACTCGACCCGGTGAGACGGCGCCCGTGGGGTCCACGCGCACCCAGCCGCGCCCCTCCATCCAGACTTCGGACCAGGCATGTGCGTCACTCTGGCGCACGGACCAGTAGCCATCGACCGGGTTGCGCTCGCCCCCCTGGTAGCCGGTGACGATGCGCGCGGGCACGCCTGCGGCCCGCATCAGCACCACGAACGCCGAGGCGATGTGCTCGCAAAATCCCTCTTTGCGGTCGAACCAGAATTCATCGGCCGTGTGTTCGCCATACACGCCGGGTTCCAGCGTGTAGGTGTAGCCGCCGGTGCGCAGGCGCTGCAGAGCGGCATCCACCAGGGCCTGGGTGCCGCCTGCGGCCAGTGCGGGGTCGGCCCGCAGCTGCGCAGCCAGGGCCAGGGTGCGAGGGTTGTTGCCCTGCGGCAGGCGGGTGAGCGCGCGCAGCTGCGGCGTGGCG
>JAANMV010002475.1_pt1 | contig 17806 bp, 12 predicted proteins | sample 7279661 | NCBI WGS metagenome assembly JAANMV01 (sample SAMN14094540, study PRJNA606508) | bioreactor metagenome | isolation source: A lab-scale SPAN reactor treating ammonium-rich wastewater day 121 | place: Ireland: Galway | collected 2017-05-16 | reverse complement strand
CAGGCCTGGCCCTAACGGACCATTAGGCCCGGGGCTGGCTAGCGTATAGAGAATCAGGTATTAAGTTTTAAAATAAAAAATTATCGGGGTGTAGCGCAGTTGGCTAGCGCACCTGCTTTGGGAGCAGGGGGTCGGAGGTTCGAGTCCTCTCACCCCGACCAATATTTTGGGACAAATAGCACATAGCAAGAATTTTAAAAGTATATAAATAATACCTACGTTTTAGCGGGCTTGCCTGTTGAAGCGTTGTACAAGCGGGTATCGTATAGTGGCTATTATTACAGCTTTCCAAGCTGAAGACGGGGGTTCGATTCCCCCTACCCGCTCCATTGAAATTTTTTTATGATTATATTTATTTATGGTACTGACAGTTGGCGAGCACACCATAAAATTTTGGAATTAAAGGATAAATTTAAACAAAAAGTTGATCCCAGCGGTTCAAGTATTATTGCGGTCAATGGTGAAGATTTTGATATTGGTTCTTTTCGGCAAGATTTACTTTCACAGTCTTTATTTAGTAAAGGCCGAATGATACTAGTTCGTGATTTGTTGGTTAGAAATCCCAAGAAGAAGTCACAAGAAGAAATTATTGAAGTTTTAAAAAAATCAGACAATCATACCATTTTGTGGTGGGAATATTTTGTGACAACAGATATTTTTAAAAAAATTAAAACCAGTCCTCTATTTAAATATTTAAAACAACAAAAGTTTGTTCAAGAGTATGATACTTTAAAAACTGTGCAGTTGGAAAAATGGGTAAAAAATAGAGTAGTTGAACTTGATGGAAAAATTGGTACCGCGGCCATTAAAACATTGTTAGCTCAAGTAGGAAACAATTTATGGCAGTTGGACAATGAAATTCAAAAGTTGACTTTATATTGTGACGGTCGAGAAATTACTACTACGGATATACTTGATATGGTTGTGACAAAAATAGGTGGTGATGGTTGGGAGTTTCTTTATTATTTGTCACAAAAAAATAAACCCAAGGCCTTGGAAATTTTAGAAGAGCAATTGATTTTAGGTAGTGAAGCAGTGGAGATATTCGGTAGAATTGTCTGGCAATTTCGTATTTTATTATTGGTTAAAGACATTTTAGAAGGTAAAACTTTTACTAGTAATGAAATTGCTAGTAAACTACAGTTACATCCTTATGTGGTTCAGAAATCACTACCGGTTATAAAAAATTTTTCTCTTAGTAGATTGAAAGAAATTTATGAACAACTAACAGCAATTGATTATAAAATAAAAACCGGAGTTTTGGATCCAACTGTTATGTTAAATTTATTTATTATCAATCTGTAAAATTTATGATCTAAAAAATACCCCCAGAAGGGGTATTTTTTTAGGACTTATTTATTTTTTTCAGTAGTCTTGATTTTTTTCTAGCAGCGTTGTTTTTCTTTATTACTTTATTCTTTGCAGCTTTGTCAATTAGAGATTGGACATTTTTTACAAGTTCCCCTAGTTTAGTTTTATCACCACTAGCAATAGCTTTATCAATTTTTTTCATCAATGATTTAATATTACTTTTGGTGCGCGTATTTCTTTGGGTACTTTTTTTGGATTGCCGTAAATCTTTGGCTGCTGATTTTGTATTAGGCATAGTGATTCGTAAATTTATTAACTAATTAAGTAGAAGTATCATAACAATTTAATAAAAATAAATCAAGCTGTATTAGTGAATAAATTTATTGATATCTTCTTTTTTAAAAGTTTGATTAATTTCTTTTAATAAATCGTTAGTGGAGATAAAATAATTTTTATTATAAAAATTTTCTTGTAAAGATATAAGGGGTATAGCATTTTTTAAATCAAAATTACCAATAGCTGTGCGATTTAAATTGGTCATAATAGCTCCGGTATTCAGTTTTTTACCTAAATCATCAATTAAACTACGAATATAAGTTCCAGTGCTACAAGTAATTTCTAGTTTTAGTTTAGGCCAAGAATAATCAATTATTTTTATGGCACTGATATTTATAGTTTGTTCAGCCAGTTTAAGATTTATTTTTTTTCTGGCCAATTGGTAAGCTTTTTGTCCATTTATTTTTTTAGCAGAAAAAATTGGTGGTCTTTGTTTAATATCACCAGTGAAGCTTACTAAAGTCTGGCTAATGGTTTGTAAAGAAATTTTTTTTGTAGGAATAATTTTAATAATACCTTCAAGATCATAAGTGTCTGAAGTTTTACCAAACTCCATTTCCGCCACATAAGTTTTGGGAAAATAATGCCACCAATTTAGCATTTTGGTAGCTTCATTTATACCTATTAGTAAAAGTCCAGTAGCCAAAGGATCAAGCGTACCAGCGTGGCCCACTTTTTTGGTATGAGCAATTTTTCTAACATTATTAACAACGTCGTGCGAGGTAATACCACTAGGCTTATTGATTAGCAGAAAACCAGCTTGTTGGTTTTGTAAGGCTGGTCTAATTTTAGAAGATTTAAAAAATTCAGCTTGCCATGGTTTAGCCCGTAAAATAGTAGGGTGAAGGTTTACTTTTTTAAGTTCAACCGGTAGCTGATCTATAAATATTTTTTGATCATGACCAAGTAATATAACATCGGGTTTAATAGTAGTTAAAATTTTGTAAGGATTATTAAGATTTCCTAAAAGTACTTGTTTTATTTCTGGATATATTTGCAATTGTTTAACTCTTTGGTTTTCAGTAAAAAAAGGTTTTTTGTTTTTCATTTTTTCAATAGTTTTATCTCTAGCTACCACCACTGTAACTGTACCCAAAGCAGCTGCCTGTTTTATTAAAAAAATATGGCCAGGGTGAATGATGTCAAATGAACCAAAAATAACGACACTAGGTAATGATTGTTTTTTTTCTTGTTTAGTCATAATTAAAATAAGTATTTGCCTAAGCAAGGCAAGCTTGCTTATAATAGAGTAGTGTTAGCTAATTATTATAGTACTAAGGAGTAAATCTTATGTCCAATGCAATTGTAGTTGACGGTAAAAAAATCTCTACTAGATTAAAAGCCGAATTAAAACAAGACCTAATTGATTTAAATTTTTTAAAACCAATAAAATTGGCGGTAATTTTAGTGGGTAATGAAGCCGCTTCTAAAATTTATGTTAGTAAAAAACAAGCGCTAGCCAAAGAACTAGGCATTGTTTGTGAGGTTTATGAAATGTCAAAAAACTCAACTGCCGAAGAAGTAGTTGCTAAAATAAATTATTTACAGTTAGATAAAAATTTATTTGGTTTAATAGTTCAATTGCCCTTACCAGATAATTTATGGTCACAAACACGTTTTATTACCAATCACATACGTCCAGAACTAGATGTAGATTGTTTGTCTCATTTTTCTTTGGGTAGGATATTGATGAATGAATTATATTTTATGCCACCAATAATTGGGGCGGTAAGGGAAATATTAAATGAATATAATATTGAATTAAAAGGTAAACATGTTTGTTTGGTTGGTCGCGGCGAGTTAATCGGCAGACCTCTAGCGGCATATTTTTTAAATGCTCCTGTTACTTTGAGTGTGTGTGGAAAAAATACCAAAGATTTAGGCAATATAACTAGACAAGCAGATATTATTATTTCTGGCGTGGGTAAGCCAAATTTAATTACAGGGGAAATGGTCAAAGACGGAGCAGTGGTGATTGATATTGCCACCAATTATCAAGCAGGTAAAGTCAGGGGCGATATTGACTTTGCTTCAGTTAAAAATAAAGCTTCATTATTGACACCAGTCCCAGGTGGCTTTGGACCAATTACGGTGATAAAGTTGATGGAAAATATGGTTTTTTCCGTACGAAATAAAAAAACTATTAAGACAATTTAATTTTTTTTGATTTTTTAATTTCGTCAATTTGATCTCTAAGTTTAGCTGCTTTTTCAAATTCTAAATTTTGGGCGGCTATATTCATTTGTTCTTCCAGTTGAATAAGTAAATATTTTATTTCTTCTTTAGGTAATTTAGTAAAATCAATTTTTGTTATTTGGTCATTCTTTTGACTGGTGCCAGCTAACATTGATTGTTTAATTTTCTTTTGAATTGATTGAGGGGTAATATGATGTTCTTTATTGTAAGCTGTTTGAATCTGTCGACGGCGGGTGGTTTCCTCAATAGCACGTTGCATTGAACCGGTGATTTTATCTGCATACATGATTACTTGTCCTTCAACGTGTCTGGCTGCTCGACCCATTGTTTGAATTAAAGTGACATCACTGCGTAAAAAACCTTCTTTGTCAGCGTCCAGGATGGCAACTAAAGATACTTCAGGTAAATCTAAGCCCTCGCGTAATAAATTGATTCCCACTAAAACATCAACTTCACCGCGTCGCAAAGACTGTAGGATTTCTATTCTTTCCAAAGTTTCAACCTCCGAATGTAAATATTTTGTTTTTATATTCATTTCTAATAAGTATTCAGCCAGTTGTTCAGCTAAACGTTTAGTCAGCGTCGTGACCAACACCCTTTGTTTTTTTTGTACACGTTTTTTTATTTGCGTAATCAGATCATCGATTTGATTGTTAGTTGGTTTAACAAAAATTTCCGGATCAATTAATCCCGTAGGACGAATTAGCTGTTCTACTACTTGCTTAGAATTAGTTAATTCATATTGACTAGGAGTGGCGGAAACATAAACAATCTGATTTATTTTTTTAGTAAATTCATTGTATTGCAGAGGTCTATTATCCAAAGCAGCGGGTAATCTAAAACCAAATTCTACTAGGGTTTGTTTACGCGACTTATCTCCCTCATACATTCCTCTGATTTGCGGCAGGGTCATGTGTGATTCATCTATAAATAACAAAAAATCTTTGGGAAAATAATCAATTAAGGTATAAGGTGGTTGTCCTACTAGACGGCCATCAAAGTAGCGAGAATAATTTTCAATACCATTGCAATATCCGACTGTTTCCATCATTTCTAAATCAAAACTCACCCTTTGTTCCAGGCGTTGGGCTTCTAAGAGTTTATTTTGTTTTTTAAAAATTTGTAATTGTAGTCTTAAATCATCACGAATTTTTTTGGTAACTATTTTTATTTTGTCAGGGGGAGCTACGTAATGAGTGGCCGGATATATTTCAATACTTGAAAAATTATTTAATATTTTTTTTGTTAACCAATCAATTTCTTCTATTTTTTCCAAAGTATTGCCGAAAAATTTTAGTCGCCAAAATTTATCTAAAGCAAAAGAAGGATAGATTTCAATTATTTCTCCTCTAACATTGTAACTATTTCTTTTTAGTTCTTGGTCGTTGCGTTCATAACGCATATCATGGAGAGAACGTAGTATCTCTGTACGTTTATAGTTTTTTTTAATTTCGAGTGGTAGTTTGATATCGGCATATTCTACAGGATTACCTAAGCCATAAATACAACTAACTGAAGCAACAATTATGACATCACGTCGCATCATCAGTGCAGTAGTAGATGCATGACGTAACCGATCAATTTCTTCGTTAATTTGTGTTTCTTTTTCTATATAGGTATCTGAACGGGGAATGTACGCTTCTGGTTGATAGTAATCATAGTAAGATACAAAATAATGTACCGCATTGTGTGGAAAAAAATCTTGGAATTCTCCAGCCAGTTGGGCGGCTAAAGTTTTATTGTGGGAGATTATTAGGGTAGGCCGATTGGTTTGAGCAATAATATTGGCCATAGTAAAAGTTTTACCCGAACCCGTCACTCCGAGTAAAGTTTGAGCAGGGTATTTTTTCCCTAAACCTTCAACCAATTTTTTTATTGCTTTAGGCTGATCGCCGGTTGGTTTGAATTTGGCAGATATTTTAAATTTAGCCATTTTTATTTATCGTTAGACATTCATCAGTATAACCATCTTTATTAAAATAAAAAAGTCCTTAAAAACAAATTATTTATACTTATTTATAAGTAAAGGTGAAATAACTGGTAAAATATTATATACTAAATACTAGATACTTAATACTTACAAAATGATTTCTTATTTACAAGGACAAATTAAACGAATAAATGAAAAATCTTTGACAGTTTTGGTGGGAGGAGTCGGTTATGAAGTATTTGTTACTAATGATATTTTAACCAATATTCACGCTGGTGAAGAAATTGAACTTTTTATTTACACGGCGGTGCGCGAAGATGCTATGGATTTATTTGGTTTTCAAGATGAGAGTAAGTTTTATTTTTTCAAACTACTTATAACCATTTCAGGTATTGGACCAAAATCAGCTTTAAATATTTTAGAAGCAGCCGGACCTGATGATATTAGGCAAGCTGTTTTAAATGATGACCCCGGTTTTTTACAAAAGGTAAATGGCATTGGTAAAAAAACCGCAGAAAGAATTGTGGTTGAATTAAAATCAAAAATTGGTGCCGGGATTGTTAGTAGTGAACGTGGGGCTAGTAGTGAAGTGATTGAGGCTTTAGAAAGTTTAGGTTATCGGGCTGGTGAAATTAGAGAAGCTTTAAAACAGGTTGATGCAAATTTAAGTACTGAGAAAAAAGTGTCACAAATTCTTAAATTACTTGGTAAATAAATGGAAGTCAGAGAGATTAGTTCAGCGGCTGAACTCAATAATTTTGTAGCTACAGCTTGGGGTGGTCAATTTTTGCAAGCTTGGGAATGGGGAGATTTTCAAGCAAGTCAGGGGCATCAAGTTTGGCGACTTGGTGTTTACCAACAGGATGATTTATTAGCTAGCGTACAAATAATATTACACCCACTGCCTTTTAGTCATGCTTATTTGTATATTCCTCATGGCCCTGTTTTTAAAGCAGATTTAGCATCAGCCCAAAAAGAAAAAATTATAAAATTATTTTTATCAAAAGCTCGTGATATTACTATTGCTACCACTAAAAAATCAGAACTTTTTTTACGTATTGAACCGAGATTAACCCCGACTGAATTGGGAAATTTTTTCTTTAATTTAGGTTTGAAAAAAACTCAGGCTGTGCAACCTCAAGATACACAAGTAATTGATTTAACCAAAACACCAGAGAAAATTTTAGGACAAATGCATTCCAAGACTAGATATAATATTAGATTGGCTGAGAAGCATGAGGTAACAGTCCGTTTGGCTGAAGACCCGAAAGATTTTGCAATTTTTATTAATTTATTAAAAACGACCGCTCAACGTGATAATTTTAAAATTCATAATGTTGATTATTATCAAGCTATGTGGGAGATGTTTCATAATACTGACATAGCTGATCCTAGTAAATTGACCATTAAATTATTTTTAGCTGAATATAAACAAGAAGTTTTAGCTGGTGGTCTTTTTTCTTTTTTTGGTGATCGGGTAGTATATTTACACGGTGCATCAACTCAAAGCCATAAAGAATTAATGGCCCCATATTTACTTCATTGGCAACTCATGAAGCAAGCAAAAAATTATGGTTATTATCAATACGATTTGTATGGAGTAAAGCCAACTCAAAGAGATATTACCAAAAGTGATCGGGAAACAAATTGGCAGGGTATTACTAGATTTAAAAAAGGTTTTGGGGGTAAAGAAGTAAATTATGTTGGCGCTTGGGATTGGACTTATGATAAAATATGGTACACATTTTATAAATTAGCTAAACGTTTTGTATGATAAAGAAAGTAGTTATCTTTGCAGCTGGGCGTGGTACCAGAATGCAAGCTTTGGCTAAAACTCGCCCTAAACATTTAATTGAGGTTTTTGGCAAGCCTTTTTTGTATTATTTACTCACCAACTTAAAGGCTGTTGGTTTTCAAGAAGTGATAATGGTGACTGGTTATTTATCCCACCAGTTTGATGATTTTTTTGCTGTCTATCGGGATGAATTTCCTATTTTTTGTACAGTAAATCAATTTGCCATGATGGGCGAAGATAAATATGGCACTTTAATTCCTTTGCAAGCAGTTAAAAGTGTAGTAGATAATGAACCTTTTGTAGTGGTAATGGGCGATAATTTATATGCTCTAGACGATTTACGCGCTTTTGCCAATACAGAAGATGATTTCAATTATATCGGCGGTCTAAAAGTTGATCACCCTGAACAATACGGTACTTTAGTACCTAGTAAAGGAGATTTGTTAATGAGAATAGATGAAAAAATAGAACAACCAGTATCTGATATTATCAATGCCGGTATTTATAAATTTAATCCAGATATTTATTCAGTAGGTGATAAAATCAAACCTGCTAAAAATGGTGAATATCAGATAACAGATGCCATTTCATTATTAGCTAAAGAAAATAAAGTTAAAATAAAATTATTGCAAAATTATTGGCTTGATTTTGGTCGCCCAGAAGATATAAGTAAAGTAGAACAATTTATAAGCACCCATGATTTATTCGCAACTTATGGTCTGAAGGTAGTTTGATAGCTCCTATAGTTCAACGGATAGAATGCGAGCTTCCGGAGCTCGAGATGTGGGTTCAATTCCTACTGGGAGCACCAAATTTAGAATTATGAATTACGAATAAAGAATTAAGGTAAGACTATTTAAAATTAATATGACTTGGAAACAAAAAATAAAAAAAATATTACCACCAAGGTTTATTGTTTTTTATCATAAGACACTGGCGGTTTTGGCAAACTTTATTTATTGGTTTCCTTCAAGAAATTTGGTTGTGATTGGTGTTACCGGCACTAAAGGTAAATCTACAACCGCGAATATGATTTGGCAGATTTTGACTAAAAATGGTCATAAAGTTGGTCTCATCACCACCGCCAATTTTCGTATTGGCGATAAAGAATGGATTAATGATACCAAAATGACTATGCCCGGCAGATTGCGATTACAAAAGTTGTTAAGGCAAATGGTTAAAACAGGTTGTCAGTATGCCATTATCGAAACTTCATCTGAAGGTATAAAACAATTTCGTCATTGGGGAATAAAATATCAAATTGGTGTTTTCACCAACTTAGCTCCCGAACACATTGAGTCCCACGGCAGTTTTGAAAATTATCGAGCAGCTAAGGCTGAGTTATTTAAAAATTTAAAAGGTTTAAGAATAAGTATTTTAAATATAGATGATGACAATTTTTCTTATTATAAAAATATTCCTGCTCAGCAATACATTTACTATGGCTTAGAAAAAGAGGCTGATTATTTTCCAGTAAATTTACAAACTACCAATGATGGTTGGCAGTTTGAGGTTAAGGGTCATTTAGTGAATATTAATTTACCCGGCATTTTCAACGTCTATAACGCCATGGCCGCTATAGCCGTAGCCAAAGCCTTACAAATTAAATGGCAAAATATAAGTCGAGCCTTGGACGAATTCAAGTATATGCCCGGCCGCATGGAAAAAATAATTTCTCGTAAAGGTTTTGTTGTCTATGTTGATTATGCGCATACCCCGGAAAGTTTGGAGTTAGTTTATAAAACTTTACAACCCAAAGCAAAAAGATTAATCGCTGTACTTGGTTCTTGCGGTGGTGGAAGGGATAAAGCTAAACGACCGCTATTAGGAAAGATAGCGGCTAGTTATGCTCAAGTTGTTTTCATAACCAATGAAGATCCTTACGATGAAGACCCCAAAAAAATAATAGCAGAGGTTTTTGCCGGCACTACCAATTATCCTAGTGTAGATGTTTATCAAGTAGAAGATCGTAGGCAGGCTATTGAGCAAGCAATAAAAACCGCTTTAGTCGGTGATATAGTAGTAATCACAGGTAAAGGTAGTGAACAAGTAATAGTAACAGCCAAAGGTAAAATACCTTGGGATGATAGAACGGTAGTCAGAGAGTGTTTAGCTAAATTATAGTGTGGAAAAGTTGTTATTTGGCAAATTTAAAAATTAACATATTTTTTCACTTTTTTGGCTAAAAATAAATAAAAATTTTTAAATATTGACAGCTATTTGATTTTAGTATCAAAAGCTTGACTGATATTAAATTTTCTGTTACAGTTACCACATCGCGTTATTGTTTTTGTAAAAATTTTAGCTAACCTTACACAAATTGTGTTGATTTATCTAGCTTAAACTAAATATTAAAAACTCTTTTCTATTCTGGAAGGAGTCATTTTTATGTCTGTAAAAACCACTCTAAAAGAAAGGAAATATTTTACTAAATATAAACAGGTATTAAAATTGCCTGATTTAATTGAAGTACAAAAACAATCTTATCGTTGGTTTTTTGAAGAAGGCTTAAAAGAGCTTTTTGCTGAGATTAATCCGATTAAAGATTTTATTGGTAGAGATTTAGAACTTTATTTTACTGATTATTATTTGGATGAGCATAAATTTGATGAGCAAACTGCCAAAGAGAAAAATGTTACTTATGAGTCGCCACTACGTACTCAGGTTAGATTAGTCAATAAAAGAACGGGAGAAACAAAAGAACAAGAAATATACTTAGGTGATTTTCCTTTGATGACTGATCGAGGAACTTTTATTGTTAATGGTATTGAAAGAGTAGTAGTTTCTCAGTTGATTAGAAGTGCAGGTGTCTTTTTTACTACCAATGTAATTCGTAGTCGTAAATACTACGGTGCCAAAATTATTCCCAATCGTGGCGCTTGGTTGGAAATAGAAACTGATGTTAATGACGTTTTGTATGTCAAGATTGATCGTAAGAGAAAAATATCTGTTACTGCATTACTGCGAGCTTTTGGTTTTGGCACTGATGAAGAAATTATCAATTTATTTAAAGATGTTGATAATGACCCTCATCACCATTTTATTCAATCTAGTTTAGAAAAAGACATAACCAAAAATGAAGACGATGGTTTGATTGAAGTTTATAAACGTATCCGTCCTGGTGACTTAGCAACCGCGGAAAATGCTAAAAGTTTAATCCATGCCATGTTTTTCCGGTTTGATCGTTATGATTTTGGCAGAGTTGGTAGATACAAATTGAACCAACGTTTTAATATGCATGTTGATAACACTCCTGAAAATCGTGTCCTGAGAAGAGAAGATCTGGTGATGATTATTAAAGAAATTATTAGACTTAATATTTTACAAGAAGCCGCCGATGATATTGACCATTTGGGTAATCGTCGGGTGCGGGCTGTGGGAGAATTGATTCAAAATAAATTTAGAGTTGGTATGACACGTATGGAACGTATAGTTAGAGATAGAATGTCTACTTTGGATATAAATACCTTAACTCCAAATCAATTGATTAATGCCCGGCCGTTGATTGGTTCAATCAAGGAGTTTTTTATGTCTTCCCAGTTATCTCAGTTTATGGATCAAACCAATCCTTTGGCTGAACTGGAGCATAAACGTCGTTTGTCAGCTATGGGACCTGGTGGACTTTCCCGAGAAAGAGCTGGTTTTGAAGTTAGAGACGTACACCAAACTCATTATGGTAGAATTTGTCCAATTGCTACTCCTGAAGGACCTAACATTGGTTTAGTTGGCCATCTGGCTAGTTATGCTCGGGTCAATGAATTTGGTTTTATTGAAACACCTTATCGCAAGATTCTCAAAGAAGTTAACAATGATCCAAAATATACAGTTGGTGAAATAACCAAAGAAAATATTGTTGATCCTAAAACCAATAAAGTTATATTGAAAAAAGGAGAAAAAATTACCAAAGAGTCAGCTCAGGTTTTAGCTAAAAGTGGTGTTAAAAAAGTATTAATCAAATCAAGAGTAACCGAAGAAATTGATTATTTTGATGCTTTTTCTGAAGACCGAGTTACAACTGTACCAGCCACTGTTAAATTGAATAATGATGGTTATTTTAAAGAGCAGTGGGTTGAAGCTAGAGTTGGTCAAAAACCAACTATTGTGGAGGCAGATACAGTAGATTATATGGACGTTTCGCCTAAGCAAATTTTGTCAGTTTCAACTTCCTTGATTCCTTTTGTTGAGCATGATGATGCGGTTAGAGCTTTAATGGGTACCAACATGCAACGTCAAGCCGTCTCAGTAGTAAAACCGCAAGCCCCGGTGGTGGGCACTGGCGTAGAACGTCGTGCTGCTAATGATTCCGGACATACAATTATTTCTGAAGAAGATGGTGAAGTAGTTGAGGTTGATGCTCAACATATTGTGGTAAAAAATCAATCAGGTAAAACTAAAGAATATCGTTTAGGTAAATTTTTACGATCAAATGCTTCTACTTGTATGAATCAAATTATTACCGTTGATTTGGGTCAAAAAGTTAAAGCCGGTGATGTTTTAGCCGATGGTCCTGCTACACAGGGAGGCGAGTTAGCATTGGGACAAAATATGTTGATTGCTTTTATGACTTGGGAAGGTGGAAATTATGAAGATGCTGTATTGATTTCAGAAAAAGTTGTACGAGATGATCGTTATAGTTCAATTCATATTACTGATTACACAATTGATGTGCGCGATACAAAATTAGGTCCTGAACTTATTACTCGCGATATACCAAATGTTGGTGATGAAAAATTAAAAGACTTGGATGAAGATGGCGTTATTCGCATTGGGGCAGAAGTTTCGTCAGGCGATATTTTGGTTGGAAAAATTACTCCCAAAGGTGAAACCGAACTTTCTGCCGAAGAAAAATTATTAAGAGCTATTTTTGGAGAAAAAGCTAAAGATGTTAGAGACTCATCTTTATATTTAGAACATGGTGAACATGGTAAAGTTGTAGATATTAAAATATTTTCTAGAGAAAATGGTGATAAACTTTCCGCGGGGGTAATTAAAACTATTCAAGTTTCAGTGGCTTCATTACGTAAAGTACAAGTGGGCGACAAGATGGCCGGTCGTCATGGTAATAAAGGTGTAATTTCTAGAATAGTACCAGAAGAAGATATGCCTTTTCTACCCGATGGTACACCAATTGATGTTATGTTAAATCCCTTAGGTATTGTTTCCCGTATGAATTTAGGACAATTATTGGAAGTCCATCTTGGTTATGCTGCCCACAAATTAGGTTATAATGTGGCTTCACCTTCATTGGACGGAGTAACAGTTGAGGAAATTAAGTCACAATTAGCTGAAGCTGATTTACCTGAAGACGGTAAAATACAGTTATACGATGGACGTACTGGTAAACCGTTTCAGAACAAAACTACTGTCGGCATTATGTATATGTTGAAATTAAACCATTTGGTAGAAGATAAGATTCATCAACGTTCAATTGGCCCTTACTCATTGGTAACACAGCAGCCGCTAGGTGGTAAGGCTCAATTTGGCGGTCAACGTTTTGGTGAAATGGAAGTTTGGGCATTGGAAGCTTATGGCGCTTCTTATAGTTTACAAGAAATGTTAACTATTAAATCAGATGATGTACCTGGCAGAAGTAAAGCTTATGAGTCAATTATTAAAGGTGAACCAATTGAGAAATTAAACATTCCAGAATCATTTAATGTTTTAGTTAGAGAATTAAAAGGTTTAGGTTTGGAAGTTGAACTATTGAAAGATGGTCGGATAGTTCAAACTGATAGTGAAACAGAAGAAAAAAGGACAAGAAAAAAGTAAGTTATTAAAAATATTTATGTCACATCCTTCAACAACCAAAACAATCTCCACGCTTTTTCATGAAGGCGGTAAGGAATTAGAATTTAATGCTATTAGATTGAGATTAGCTTCACCCAGCGATATTCATCGTTGGTCAAAAGGCGAGGTAACCAAACCAGAAACAATCAATTATCGTACGCAAAAACCTGAAAAAGACGGTTTATTTTGCGAACGTATTTTTGGTCCAACTAAAGATTGGGAATGTTATTGTGGTAAATACAAAAAAATTAGATACAAAGGTATTGTTTGTGACAAATGCGGTGTAGAAGTTACTAGAAGTTTTGTTCGTCGTGAACGCATGGGTCATATTGATTTAGCTGCACCGGTGGCGCACATTTGGTTTTTACGTGGTATCCCTTCACGAATTGGTTTAATGCTTGATATGTCTGCTCAAGAGTTGGAAAAAGTTGTTTATTTTGCCAATTTTATTATTACTGAAGTAGATGAAGCACAAAAAGCGGAATTATTGGAACAAATTGCCAATGAATTAAAAGGCAAACAAAAGAGTATTGAGGCGGAAACCAGACAAGTTATTGAAAATTTAAATAAAGAAAAAGCCAAAACTTTTACTGATATTAATAAAGAAACAATTAAGTATAAAAAATTGGTAAGTGATTTTAATAATAAAGAAACTTTAATTTTAGAAAACAAAAGTAAGAAAATTAAAGAATTAGAAAAAGCCGTCAAAATCGCTCGTCGCGAATTAGAAGAACTAGTAGTCAAAAAAGTAATCTCCGAGCATACTTATCAAGATTTGTCTTTGAAGTATGGTCATATTTTTGAAGCTTATATCGGAGCAGAAGCAATTCATAAAATTTTATCTACCATTGACTTGTCCGCCATGGTAAAGCAATTGGAAAATGAAGTTATTGAAACTCATGGTGCCAAAAGAAAAAAAATACATCGTCGTTTACAATTAGTAAAAAGTTTAATACGCAATAACATTCGTCCTGAAGACATGGTATTAACAGTGATTCCAGTAATTCCACCTGATTTAAGACCAATGGTACCATTGGATGGTGGACGTTTTGCCACTTCTGATTTAAATGATTTGTATCGTCGAGTAATCAATCGTAATAATCGTTTAAAAAGACTCATTGATTTAAATGCTCCTGAAGTTATTCAACGCAATGAAAAACGTATGTTACAAGAAGCGGTTGATGCATTGATTGATAATTCCGCTCGCCATGGTAAAACAGTAACGGCTTCCACAGGTCAAAAACGGCAACTTAAGTCAATTGCTGATATGTTAAAAGGTAAACAAGGACGTTTTCGCCAGAACTTACTTGGTAAAAGAGTAGATTATTCTGGTCGTAGTGTAATTGTGGCTGGTCCACATTTACAAATGCACCAGTGTGGTATTCCAAAAATGATGGCTTTAGAATTATTCAAACCATTTGTAATTTCTCAGTTAATTAAAAATGAATATGTCCATAATGTTCGTAGTGCCAATCGCTATATTGAAGCGGGTCATTCTGAAGTTTGGGATATATTAGAAAATATTACTAACCACAGTCATGTCATGTTGAATCGCGCACCGACTTTGCACCGTTTAGGTATCCAAGCTTTCCAACCAGTTTTAATTGAAGGTAAAGCTATCCAACTACACCCTTTGGTTTGTACCGCATTCAATGCTGATTTTGATGGTGATCAAATGGCTGTCCATGTACCTTTGACGGAAGAAGCAAAACAAGAAGCGGCTGAACTAATGTTATCTTCCAAAAATTTATTAAAACCCGCAACTGGTGATCCAGTAGTGACCCCTAATCAGGATATTGTCTGGGGAGCTTATTATATGACTTATATCAATCCGTATGAAGATGAAAAGAAAATAAAAAATTATGCTTCTATGGATGAAGTTAAAATGGCTTACGATGCAGAAAAAATTAATTTGCGTGATGCCATTAGAGTTAAAGTTGATAATGTCTTAACTATTACTTCAGTGGGACGAATATTATTTAATGAAGTAATGCCTGAAGACTTTCCTTTTATTAACCAGTTAGTTGATAAAAAAGTTATTCGGGGAATAGTGAGTGATATTATAGATAATTTTGGCTTTGCGATAGCTGCCAAGACTTTTGACGATATAAAAAATTTAGCTTTCAATTATATTACTCAGTCAGGCTGGTCATGGGGCATGGATGATTTACAAGTATCCAAAGAAAAGTATGAAATAATGTCATTAGCTGAGGAACAAGTAAAACAAATTTTTACCCAATATGAACAAGGTTTATTGACCAACGAAGAACGCAGAGAAAAAGTAATTGATGTTTGGACAGAAGTTAAAAATAAAGTAACCGCCGAGGGTAAGAAAGTAGTTGATAGTAGTGGTCCGGTTAGTTCCATGATTGAGTCTGGTGCTAGAGGTTCATGGGGACAGTTAACTCAGATTGTAGGTATGAAAGGTTTAGTTATCAATCCAGCTGGTGATATTATCGAGTTACCAGTTAAATCAAATTTTAAAGAAGGTTTTGATGTTTTGGAATATTTTATTTCTACTCATGGCGCTCGTAAAGGTTTATCTGATACCGCGCTACGTACTGCTAATGCCGGTTATTTAACCAGAAGATTAATTGATGTTGCTCAGGATATTGTGGTTCAAGAAGAAGATTGTGGTGATGATGAAGGGACATTGTTAACTAAAGCTGATTCCGAAAACATGGGAGAAAATATAGCCAATCGTTTATTTGGTCGGGTTGTCTTGGAAAATATTAAAGATAAAAACGGTAAAATAATAGTAAAAAAGGGTGAAGCAGTAGGTAAGGCCCAAGTAAAAAAGATTTTAGCTTTGGATATTGAAAAAATTAGAATAAGATCAGTTTACAGTTGTCATTCATTACATGGAATTTGTGCCAAATGCTATGGTTTTGATTTAGCTTATAATGAACCGGTTAAAATTGGTACGGCGGTTGGTATTATGGCTGCTCAGTCAATTGGTGAACCAGGCACCCAGCTAACTATGCGTACTTTTCATACTGGTGGTGTAGCTGGTGAATCAGATGTAACCCAAGGTTTACCTAGAGTAGAAGAAATTTTTGAAGGTAGAAATCCAAAAAAGAAAGCTTTTATGAGTGATGTTAGAGGTCGGGTTAGTATTGAAAAACAGCCCAAGCAAAAAGTAGTCAGAGTATCTTTTGATGAGCCTCAAGTGGTTACTTATAAACTAGATGATTTTCAAAATATTAAGTTACGTGTAAAAGATAAAGATGATGTTTCGGCTGGTGATACAATTTTAGTCAGTAGTGATCGTAAAGTTAAAGCAGACTTTAGTGGTCAGGTAAAAGTGACCAAAGAAGAAGTAGTATTGGTAGGTGATAAAGGAAGTGTTAAAGAATGGATTATACCCAATGCTTATAATTTAGTAATTGAGGATGGGCAGCTAATCAATGTCGGGGACGCTATTACTGAAGGCTCACTAGATTTGCATGATTTATATCGTTTAAAAGGTAGAGAGGCGGTACAAAAATATATTTTGAAAGAAATACAGTTTATCTATACTTCCCAAGGACAAAATTTAAATGATAAACATATAGAAATTATTATTCGTCAGATGTTTTCTCGGATTATGGTAAAGGATCCAGGTGATACCAATTTATTGACTGGTGAAATAGTAGAAAGTTGGGTTTTTAGACAAGCTAATGAAAATTTGAAAAAAGGTAAAACACCAGCTAAAGGCGAAGAGTTGTTACTTGGTATTACTAAATCTTCTCTGACAGTTGAATCATGGTTATCAGCCGCATCCTTTCAAGAGACAGCTAGAGTATTAATCAGTGCAGCTATTACTGGGCAGGTTGATTATTTAAGAGGTTTGAAAGAAAATGTTATAATTGGCAGATTAATTCCCGTTACCGCCGAATTAATCGAAAAGTATTACGGTAAGTTTGTTAATAAATATGCCGACAATCAACCAACTGATCAAAAGGGGTCGAAAGACGAGGATCCGAAAATCTAAATCAATCGCCCTAAAGAACAATTTCAATTCCTTGAAGAGAAGGTATCTCAAGGTCAACAATCCTTTGAAAAGAGGAGTCTGTACGGTCGTTAGGACAATGACCCCAAAGAAACCGAACTCAGCGCTGCGTAAAGTAGCCAGGGTAAGACTCTCCAATAAAATGGAGGTGACCGCTTATATCCAAGGGATCGGCCACAATCTAGCCGAACACTCGATCGTTCTTGTTCGCGGAGGCCGCGTCAAGGATTTGCCGGGTGTTCGCTATCATACGGTTCGTGGTAGTTTGGATACAGCTGGTGTAAAAGATAGAAAACAGGCTCGCTCAAAATATGGGTCAAAGCGGCCGAAGAGCGCATAGCCACGGTCAGTATATTTATTTGCGCAGCTTAGCGCTGCGCATTTTATATTGTTTAAAAGAGAAATATAGAGATAAGTAAAATGCCGAGACGAAGAGAAGTGCCGAAAAGAGAAATACTGC
>JAANMV010002474.1_pt1 | contig 17808 bp, 19 predicted proteins | sample 7279661 | NCBI WGS metagenome assembly JAANMV01 (sample SAMN14094540, study PRJNA606508) | bioreactor metagenome | isolation source: A lab-scale SPAN reactor treating ammonium-rich wastewater day 121 | place: Ireland: Galway | collected 2017-05-16 | reverse complement strand
GCCCCCAGCCTCCAGCAGCAGAACCTGGTTGCGACCATCCTCCGACAGGCGGCTCGCAACCACGCTCCCAGACGAACCAGAGCCAATCACGATGTAGTCATAGCTGCCCATCCGGCCTCCCCCTTCTCCCTCGAAGGGCAGTCTAGGGCCTGGGCGCGGCCGGGCTAGCGGTGCCCGGCCTATGGCGCGCAAAGGGTCGTCCTGTAGCACGGAAACCGCCTATGCCATCCATAGGCTTTCCCTATCCATTGGCATGCCGTGTTGAGCGGCCGCCCTTGCGGCGCTTTGCTGGCGCAACAGCAGCCGACACGGAAAGGATGAGGGGAATGGACAGGGTAAAGGGCAAGACGGTCCTGATCACCGGCGCCGGCAGCGGCATGGGCGCGGCCTCGGCCCGGCTTCTGGCCGACGAGGGGGCGAATGTCCTTGTCACCGACATTCGCGGCGATGCCGCCGAAACGGTGGCCGCCGGCATCCGCGACCGGGGCGGCGAGGCGCAGGGCCAGGTGCTGGACGTGACCCGGCCCGATCAATGGCAGGCGGCGGTCGAAAGGGCGCTGGCGCTGTGGGGCGGCATCGACGTCCTGGTGAACAATGCCGGCCTGCCGGGCGAGCCGATCAGCTGGGAAGAGGCCACGCTGGAGGGGCTGAACCGGATGATGGCGCTGAACATGGACAGCCAGTTCCTGGGCATCAAGGCGGTAACGCCGCATATGAAGCCGGGCAGTTCAATCGTCAATTTCTCATCCATCGCCGGGCTGGTCTGCTTTCCGAACCTGCATCCCGGCTATGGCGCCTCGAAGGGCGCCAACCGGCTGCTGTCGAAATGTGCCGCGGTGGATTTCGCGGCGCGCGGCATCCGGGTGAACTCGGTCCATCCCGGCCTGATCCGCACGCCGCAATCCGAGTATCTTTTCGACGATCCCGCCGTGGTCGAGGCGGTCCTGGCCAGGATTCCCCTTGGCCGCCCCGGCGCGCCCGAGGACGTGGCCAAGGTCGTCCTGTTCCTGGCCAGCGACGATTCCGCCTATATGACGGGCGCGGAACTGGTGGTCGATGGCGGCTATACCGCCATCTGACCCCAGCGGCGGCGGCGGGCCGGCCGCATTCAGCCCTCGGCCGAGGAACGGGAATCGCGGTGCAGCATCAGCCCGCCATCGACGGGCAGCGCCACGCCGCGGACAAAGTCCGACATGCCGGAAGCCAGGACCAGAGCCGCGTCGACGATGCAGCGCGGATGGCCGGTCATCGGCAGCGGCTGCATCCTGGCAAATTGCCGGCCTGCAGCATGCCCTGCCCCAGCTGGTGCTTGTCCCGCAGCGCCGGCTTGACGGCACCCGGCACGATCACGTTGACCCGCGTGCCCTGGCCTCCCGGCCATCCGCGCCGCATGGCGGCCGATCTGGCAGACCGAGGCCTTGGCGATGGTATAGGCGCACCCCCACAGCCGCCGAGGTCAGGATGATCGCGCCCTTGCGCGCCTTCAGCGCCGGGGCGGCCACCTTGATCGCCAGCATGAGCGCGGTTTGCAGCATCTCCATCGCCGCGTTCCATGCCTCGCCGGAAATCTCGTCCACGCCCTTGGCGCTGCCGATGGTGCCGGGGTTGTGATACATCACGTCGGGCCCGCCGAGCTCCGGCACCGCCAGATCGACGGCGGCCTGCATGCCGGCCTCGCGGCGCATGCCGCAGCGGATGAAGCGGACCTTGCCGCGCAGTTCAGCCTTGATGGCGCGGCCGGCCTCGTCCTGGATGTCGGCTACGACCACGCGGACGCCGTTCCCGACGAATTTCCGTGTCGCTTCCAGCCCGAAGCCCGCCGCGCCGCTGCCCGCGGAGATCGCAGCGTGCCGGCGTTCAGCCACAGCGAATTGTCCAGCGTGTAAAGCACATGGGTCAGCCCGGCCATGACCAGCGGATGCCGTTCCCGCCCGCCGGTCGGCATGTTCAGCGACGAGCCCAGCTGCGGGTCCGAGCCGGTATAGTCCAGCTCGACCCCATCCCCGCGGATGCGCAGGGTCAGGGCGATGCGGGCCGGCAGGCCCTCGGGCGCGTCCTCGTCGGCTCAATCGGCAAAGAAATAGTCGCCATCGGGGATAGTCGCCAGGATGCGGCGGACCTGCGCCTCGCGCCTGGTCCAGGATCTGCCCGACCCCGTCCAGGAAGGTCTTGAACCGAAGCGGCGGAAGATCTCGGCCTTCATGTCCAGCTCGCGCGCGAGATAGCAGGCCAGCATTCCCCCCGTGCCGCTAAGGGCGAACAGGTGGAACTCGCGCAGGTCGATGCCGAAGCGCGAGACCTCGGCATACATGGACGACGCGGAAATATCGACGATATGGCCGGCGACCTCCTCGACCGGGGCGCCCAACCGCTCGGCCAGCGGCTGGATCGCCGCGCGGGCGGCCGCGTGATCCACCGTCACCGCGCCATAGCCCAGGTCGCCATGGCCGATCAGGTTCTGCGCTGCCATCGCGTCGGTGATGGTGGGCCGCGTCCCGCCGCGCCCATAGCAGGTCGGGCCGGGGGTCGAGCCGGCGCTTTCCAGCCCGCCACACGCCAAGCGCATCCACCGAGGCGACCGAGTTGACCGCGACCGAGGGGATATGGAGCTGGAAGTCGCCGATCAACTCGCCCGTGCCATATTGCGGCTGGCCGTCCAGGACCACCGCCACATCCGCCGAGGTGTCGCCGATGTCGAGGCTGGGGACGCGCGGAAGGCCGCATTCCCCAGCCAGCCCGCGCCGATCACCCCCGAGGCGGTGCCCGACAGGATCATCTGCACGGGCTCGACCCGCGCCTGGCCGATGCCCCTGACGCTGCGGTTCGACTTGGTGATATGGGCGGGAACGGCGACGCCCTTGCCGGCCAGCGCCGCCTCGAAGCGGTCGAGGCAATGCGCCACGCGCGCCGCACATAGCCCGAGATCACCGCCGCTATCGTGCGCTCATACCCGCGGACCACCGGCCAGGTGCCCGATGAGGGGGCGACGGGCATCTCGGGCGCGGTCTCGGCAAGCATGGTGGCGACGGCGCGCTCGTTTTCCGGGTTGCGGCAGGCATGCAGGAAGGCCAGGACGATGCCCGCCGCCCGCGCCGCCGCCGACATCCACCACGATGCGATAGCCCATTGCCCGCTTCCTTTTGCCCTTTCGCGGCAGCCTGCCACGCCGAAGGCAGGCCGGGTCAATTCGATCTGGCATGGCATGCATGGCCATGGGTTATGGTTTCGGCACCGACATGTAGCATTCGGGATGCGGCACCGGGCGGAATCCGGCCCTTTCATGGACCGCATGGGCGTCGCGCGTGGCCAGCATCCAGGTCTGGACCCCGGCAAGCCCGGGGTGGGTGCGGATCGCCCGCGCCAGCCAGCCGGCCAGCCCGCGGCCGCGGTGGTCGGGCAGCACGAAGACGTCGCGCAGATAGGCGAAGACGGTGTAATCCGTCACCAGCCGCGCAAAGCCCGTCATCGTCCCCTCCGGCGCGATCACCGCCATCGGCAGCGCCCCGGCCAGGGCGCGTTCAAGCCGGTGCCGCTTTGCCGAGCTTTCCAGCTATCCCGCCCTGCCGCCGCCCCAAGGCGACGACCCGTCCCGCCTGCTGGCGCGGCTGACCGGGCAGGAGCCGCTGGGCTCGGTCAGCTACGGGACCGAGGCGGGGCTGTTCCACGCGGCCGGCATCCCTGCGATCATCTGTGGGCCCGGCAGCATCGCCCGCGCGCACCGCGCGGAGGCGTTCATCCCGGTCGCAGAGCTTGACGCCTGCCGCCGAATGCTGCGGGGCCTGGCAGAGGAAATGTCCCGCCCAGCCCAGCCGTCGCCATGGCCGGGATCCGCACGGGCCGCGGCGCAGGGGCGGGACCGGCGGCCCCTTGCCGGGCCCGGATATTGACAAAGCCGCGGACAGCAGGCAACGCAGGACGGCGCCGGGTGCAACGCCTGCAGCCGGCGGCACGATCCAGACGCGGACGGGCGGTCGTCCGGCGGATGCCCTGGCGGCCCTTGCAAGGTCGCGGCCCGGATCCAAGACGGGCCGGCCGGCACATGGCCCGATGCGGGCGATGCCGGGGGCGCCCCTCCCCCCAAAGCCCGAGGCCCCATGCCCTTCACCATCGCCATCGACGGACCCGCCGCATCGGGCAAGGGCACCATCGCGCGGGCGCTTGCCCGGCATTTCGGCTTTGCCCATCTCGACACCGGCCTGCTTTATCGCGCCGTCGGCGCCAAGGGCGGCGATCCGATCGCCGCGGCCCGCGGGCTGGCCCCCGAGGATCTGGCCCGCCCCGACCTGCGCAGCGCCGAGGCCGGGCAGGCCGCCAGCCGCGTCGCCGCGATCCCCGAGGTGCGCGCCGCGCTGGTCGAGTTCCAGCGCCGCTTCGCCCGCAGCCAGCCCGGCGCGGTGCTGGACGGGCGCGACATCGGCACGGTGATCTGCCCCGAGGCCGAGCTGAAGCTCTACGTCACTGCCAGCGACGAGATCCGCGCCCGCCGCCGTGCGCTGGAACTGGGCGCCGACGAGGCCCGGATCCTGGCCGAGCTGCGCGAGCGCGACGCCCGCGACGCCGCCCGCGCCGTGGCGCCGATGCGGCCGGCCGATGACGCGCTGCTGCTGGATACCAGCGAAATGACCATCGACGAGGCCGTGGCCCGCGCCATCGCCTGCGCCAGGGAGGCCGGCGCATGAGCCCGCGTTTCCAGCTGACCGACCTGCGCGTGCCGGTGATCCAGGCGCCGATGGCCGGCACCGCCACGCCGCATCTTGCCGCCGAGGTCAGCCTGGCCGGGGGGCTCGGCTCGCTGGGGCTGGGCGCCGCCAATGCCGCGCAGGCCGCCGCGATGATGGCCGAGACGCGGGCGCGGCTGGGCTCGGACCGCTATGGCGTCAACCTGTTCTGCCACCGTCCCGCCCAGGCCGATGCCGCGCGCGAAAAGGCATGGCTCGACTATCTGGCGCCCGAGTTCCGCCGCGCCGGGGCCGAGCCTCCGGCCCGCATCACAGAGGTCTATCGCAGCTTCGTCGCCGATGACGACATGCTGCGCGCGGTGCTGGCGGCGCGGCCGGCGCTGGTCAGCTTTCACTTCGGCCTGCCGCCCGCCGGACACATCGCCGCGCTGCGCGACATGGGCGCGGCCCTGGCGGCGACCGCGACCTCGCGGGACGAGGCGCTGGCCATCCGCGGCGCGGGGCTGGACCTGATCGTGGCCCAGGGCCACGAGGCCGGCGGCCATCGCGGCATCTTCGACCCCGACGGCCCCGACGAATGCCTGCCGACCGCGGCGCTGCTGGCCGAGCTGCTGGACCTGGGCCTGCCGGTGATCGCGGCCGGGGGCATCATGGACGGCGCCGATGCGGCGCGCCACCTTGCCGCCGGGGCGGCGGCGGTGCAGATGGGCACTGCCTTCGTCGCCTGCCCGGAATCGGCGGCCAATGAGGCCTATCGCAGCCGGCTGGCCGCGGCGCAGCCGGGCGATGCGGTGATGACCCGCGCCATCTCGGGCCGTCCGGCGCGCGGGCTTGCCAACCGGCTGACCGCGCTTGGCGAGGCACCCGAGGCCCCGCCGCTGCCGGATTACCCCATCACCTACGACGCGGCCAAGCGGCTTCATGCGGTGGCGGGGGGTTCGGACTACGCGGCGCAATGGGCGGGAACCCAGGCGCCGCGCGCCCGGCCCATGCCCGCCGCGGACCTGCTGGCGCTGCTCGGGCGCGAGATTTGCGCGCATCTGCCGGGCCTCGGCGCTTGCCAGGACGGCCGATGAGCGCTATATCCCGCCCGTCAAGGTAAGCGATGGGGCCAGAACAGGCCGCTTCAACAGGGTCGGGCGCATGCCGCGACCCTTTGCGCTTATCCCGGCATCTACAAAGAGACCGGCGGAGCCAACCGCATGGCCAGCAATGATCGAAAAGGAAACTGGATCTATATGTGCGCTAAAGCGACCATGGAGGAATTCGAGGCCCTCCTGAACGAAAGCCTCGCCATCGACACGCCCGAAGAGGGCTCGGTCGTCAAGGGCAAGGTCATCGCCATCGAGGCGGGCCAGGCCATCATCGACGTCGGCTACAAGATGGAAGGCCGCGTCGATCTGAAAGAATTCGCCAACCCCGGCGAAGCCCCCGCCATTGCGGTCGGCGATGAGGTCGAGGTCTATCTCGACCGCGTCGAGAACGCCCGCGGCGAAGCCTCGATCTCGCGCGAGAAAGCCCGCCGCGAAGAGGCCTGGGACCGCCTGGAGAAAGCCTATGCCGCGGAAGAGCGCGTCGAAGGCGCCATCTTCGGCCGCGTCAAGGGCGGCTTCACCGTCGACCTGGGCGGCGCCGTGGCCTTCCTGCCCGGTTCGCAGGTCGATGTGCGCCCCGTGCGCGACGCCGGCCCGCTGATGGGCCTGAAGCAGCCCTTCCAGATCCTCAAGATGGATCGCCGCCGCGGCAATATCGTCGTGTCGCGCCGCGCCATCCTGGAAGAGAGCCGCGCCGAGCAGCGCGCCGAGGTCATCGCCAACCTGTCGGAAGGCCAGACCGTCGAGGGCGTGGTCAAGAACATCACCGAATACGGCGCCTTCGTCGATCTGGGCGGTGTTGACGGCCTGCTGCACGTCACCGACATGGCCTGGCGCCGCGTCAACCACCCGTCCGAGATCCTGTCGATCGGCGAGACCGTCAAGGTCCAGGTCGTCAAGATCAACAAGGACACCCACCGCATCAGCCTGGGCATGAAGCAGCTTCAGGCCGATCCGTGGGATACCGTGGCCGACAAGTTCCCGATCGGCTCGGTCCATACCGGCCGCGTGACCAACATCACCGACTACGGCGCCTTCGTGGAGCTGGAAGCCGGCGTCGAGGGTCTGGTCCACGTCTCGGAAATGAGCTGGACCAAGAAGAACGTCCACCCCGGCAAGATCGTCTCGACCTCGCAGGAAGTCGACGTCATGGTGCTGGAGATCGACGAGGCCAAGCGCCGCGTGTCGCTGGGTCTGAAACAGACCATGCGCAACCCGTGGGAAGTCTTTGCCGAGACCCATCCCGTCGGCACCGTCATCGAGGGCGAAGTCAAGAACATCACCGAATTCGGTCTGTTCGTCGGCCTGGAAGGCGACATCGACGGCATGGTCCACCTGTCGGACATCAGCTGGGATACCCGCGGCGAGGAAGCCATCCAGGACTTCCGCAAGGGCGATGTGGTGAAAGCCGTCGTCCAGGAAGTCGACATCGACAAGGAGCGCATCTCGCTGTCGATCAAGGCGCTTGAAAACGACGCGATGGCCGAGGCCGTCGAGGGCGTCAAGCGCGGCTCGGTCATCACCGTCACCGTGACGGCGATCGAGGATGGCGGCATCGAGGTCGAATACAACGGCATGAAGAGCTTCATCCGCCGTTCCGACCTGGCCCGCGACCGCCAGGACCAGCGCCCCGAGCGCTTCCAGGTCGGCGACCATGTCGACGTCCGCGTGACCAACATCGACACCAAGACCCGCCGCCTGGGCCTGTCGATCAAGGCGCGCGAGATCGCCGAGGAAAAGGAAGCCGTGGAACAGTATGGCAGCTCGGATTCGGGCGCCTCGCTGGGCGACATCCTGGGCGCCGCGCTCAAGGGCCGCGGCTGAGCCAGCGATCGGCTGAACTTCGCGCCCCCGGTTCCGGCCGGGGGCGCTTTTCGTTGCGCAGTTCCGCCGATTGAACCATAAAGGCTTGAAAAGCGCGGCAACCAAACCGCCGGCCATGCGTTCTGTCGTTGAATGCCGCGCCGCCAGCCCTATGATCGCGCGACAGGAATTGTTGGAACACCAGATTCAGGAACCGCAATGATCCGATCCGAACTGATCCAGAAAATCTCCGAGGAAAACCCGCATCTGTTCCAGCGCGATGTCGAGCGGATCGTGAACACCGTTTTCGAAGAGATCATCGACGCCATGGCGCGCGGCGACCGGGTGGAACTGCGCGGCTTCGGCGCCTTCTCGGTGAAAAAGCGCGACGCGCGCCAGGGCCGCAACCCCCGCACCGGCGAGACCGTCAGCGTGGACGAAAAGCATGTGCCCTTCTTCAAGACCGGCAAGCTGTTGCGCGAACGGTTGAACGGCCTCGACGAATAGGCCAGATTGCCGGCGTCAATCTTTGCGGGGTTCAGGCGATGCGCACGATCCGGGTCTTCTTCCTTGTCATTCTGGCCATCGTGCTGATGCTGCTGGCGGCGGCGAATCGCCAGCTCGTCACCGTCAGCCTGGTGCCCGAGGCGCTGGCGCAATTCGCCGGCGGGCGCTGGTCGCTGACCATGCCGGCCTTCGTGGCGCTGTTCCTGGCCATGGTCTTCGGCGTGCTGGTCGGCCTGGTCTGGGAATGGCTGCGCGAATCGCATCTGCGCGCCGAATCCAGCCGCCGCGCGCATGACCTGGCGCAGCTGCAGCGCGAGGTCGGCGACCTGCGCCGCACCCATGCCGCGCCGCGCGACGACGTGCTGGCGATCCTGGACGAATCGGGGCGCAAGCCGGCCGTCCCGGCGGGCTCCGGCTCGACCCTGCCGGCACCGCGCTGATCCCATGGCCGTCTCCGTCAAGATCTGCGGCCTGACCGAGGCCGCCGGCCTTGCCGCGGCCGTCGAGGCCGGCGCGCGCTATGTCGGCTTCGTCTTCTTCCCGAAATCCCCCCGCCATGTGACGCCCGAGACGGCGGCCGAGCTTGCCGCGCAGGTGCCGCTGGGCGTGGCCAAGGTCGGGCTCTTCGTCGATCCCGACGACGCGGCGCTGGAGGCGGTCCTCGCCCGCGTGCCCCTGGACCTGATCCAGCTGCACGGCGCCGAGACGCCCGCCCGCGTGGCCGAGGTCAAGGCACGCAGCGGCCTGCCGGTGATGAAGGCGGTGGGCATTGCCGATCCGCAGGATCTCGATCAGCTCTGGGACTACGGCCTGGTGGCGGACATGCTGCTGATCGACGCAAAACCGCCCAAGGACGCACCCCTGCCCGGCGGCAACGGCCTGGCCTTCGACTGGCGGCTGCTGGCCGGGCGGCAGATCCTCAAGCCCTGGCTGCTGGCCGGCGGCCTGACGCCCGAAAACGTGGCCGAGGCGATCCGCCTGACCCGCGCCCCCGGCATCGACGTCTCCTCCGGGGTCGAAAGCGCGCCGGGCATCAAGGATCCGCAGCGCATCCGCAGCTTCATCGCCCGCGCCACGGCCCCGATCCTGTGACCGCCGTCGCCTTCCGCGAGGCCCGGCGCGACGAGGTCGCCGCCGTCCTGGCCCTCCTGCGCGACGACATGCTGGGCCAGGCGCGGGAGGCAGGCGACCTCGCCCCCTATCTCGCCGCCTGGGACGCCATGCAGGCCGAGGCCGCGAACCACCTGGTCGTGGGCCTGCTGGGCGGCGAGGTGATCGCCTGCTACCAGATCACCGTCATCTCCGGCCTGTCGCTCCGCGCCGCCCGCCGCGCCCAGATCGAGGGCGTGCGCGTCCGGCCCGACCTGCGCGGCCGTGGCATCGGCGCGGCGCTGATCCGCGACGCCGAATCCCGCGCTCGCGCGGCCGGCTGCACGCTCCTGCAATTCACCACCAACCGCAGCCGCGCAGAGGCGCATCGCTTCTACGACAGGCTCGGCTTTACCCCTTCCCATATCGGATATAAGAAATCCCTCTGACGGGGCTTCTCTGTTGCCCAAATACCCACCCGACCGCGCGCGAGGAAAGCCATGGCCGAAGACCTCATCAACAGCTTCATGACCGGCCCGGACGAACAGGGCCGCTTCGGCATCTTCGGCGGCCGCTTCGTCAGCGAGACGCTGATGCCGCTGATCCTCGACCTCCAGGCGGAATACGACCGCGCCAAGGACGACCCCGCCTTCTGGGCCGAGATGGACGATCTCTGGAAACATTACGTCGGCCGCCCCAGCCCGCTCTATTTCGCCCCGCGCCTGACCGAGGAGCTGGGCGGCGCGAAGATCTATCTCAAGCGCGAAGAGCTGAACCATACCGGCAGCCACAAGATCAACAACGTGCTGGGCCAGATCCTGCTGGCGCGCCGCATGGGCAAGACCCGCATCATCGCCGAAACCGGCGCCGGCCAGCATGGCGTGGCGACGGCCACGGTCTGCGCCCGCTTCGGGCTGAAATGCATCGTCTACATGGGCGCGCATGACGTCGAGCGCCAGGCGCCGAACGTCTTCCGCATGCGGCTGCTGGGCGCCGAGGTGGTGCCCGTCACCTCGGGCCGCGGCACGCTCAAGGACGCGATGAACGACGCGCTGCGCGACTGGGTGACGAACGTCCGCGACACCTTCTACTGCATCGGCACGGTGGCCGGCCCGCATCCCTATCCCGCGATGGTGCGCGACTTCCAATGCATCATCGGCCGCGAGACCCGCCGCCAACTGGCCGAGCAGGAGGGCGAGGGGCGGCTGCCCGACAGCGTGGTCGCGGCCATCGGCGGCGGCTCGAACGCCATGGGGCTGTTCCACCCCTTCCTCGACGATCCTTCGGTCCGCATCATCGGCGTCGAGGCCGGTGGCAAGGGCGTGGACGAGCGCATGCAGCATTGCGCCAGCCTGACCGGCGGCCGCCCCGGCGTGCTGCACGGCAACCGCACCTATCTGCTGCAGGACGACGAGGGTCAGATCCAGGAAGGGCATTCGATCAGCGCCGGGCTCGACTATCCCGGCATCGGCCCGGAACATGCCTGGCTCAAGGAACAGGGCCGCGCCGAATATGTCAGCGTGACCGATGACGAGGCGCTGGCGGCCTTCCAGACCCTCTGCCGGCTCGAAGGCATCATCCCGGCGCTGGAACCCAGCCACGCGCTGGCCCATGTCATCAAGATCGCGCCAGACTTGCCGCGCGACCACATCATGGTGGTGAACCTGTCGGGCCGCGGCGACAAGGACATCTTCACCGTCGCCAAGCACCTGGGCGTCGACATCCGCACCTGATGCCGGACCGGCGCGCGCTATTTCGCGGCGCGCGCCTCGGCCACCAACTCGGCCAGGTCGTCCTTGGCCAGATAGCCGAAGATCGCCCGCTCGCCGGCGACGAAGCTGGGCGTGCCGACCAGCCCGATCTCGTCGGCCAGCGCCAGCGATTCCTCGATCCGCCGGGTGATCTCGGGCGCCTGCATGTCGCGCTGCAGCCGCGCCACGTCCAGCCCGACCTCGCGGGCGACGCGCAGCACCGACGCCTTCTCGGCCTTGCCGCGCATCGCCATCAGCGCGCGGTGGAACTCGGGATACTTGCCCTGCGGCTGGGCGGCCAGCGCCGCCTCGGCGGCAAAGCGCGAGCCCTCGCCGAAGATCGGGATCTCATGCACCACCAGCCTCACGCCGGGATCCGATTGCAGCAACGCCGCCACCTCCGGCGCGCTCTTGCGGCAAAAGCCGCAATTGTAGTCCGAGAACTCGACCAGCACCGCATCGCCCCCGGCATTGCCCATCACCGGCAGGCCGGGACCGTCGAACACCGCCCGCTTGATCGCCGCGACCTCGGCCGGGCTGCGGTCCTGCGCCCCGGCCGGCGCCAGGGGCAGGACGCAAAGCAGCGTCAGGGCGATTGCGGCAAGGGGGCGGCGCATGGCAAGAATCCTTTCCTGTGGCCCGACCTGAAAGCCATCGCCATGGCCACAGGTCAAGCCGCAGCACATGACAATCCCGTGGGAGGGCTGCATGGAACCAGACCTGTTCGGAACCCGCCGCGACGAACCCCTCGGCCCCGGCGCCATGATCCTGCGCGGTTTCGCGCCCGACCCCGCCATGGTCGAAGAGGTCGCGCGCATCGCCGGCATTTCGCCCTTCCGGCAGATGCAGACGCCCGGCGGGCGCATGATCGGCGTCGAGATGACGAATTGCGGCGCGCTCGGCTGGGTCAGCGACCGGCGCGGCTATCGCTACGAGCCGCTGGACCCGCTGACCGGCCGGCCCTGGCCCGAAATGCCGCAGCGCTTCCGGCAGTTGGCACAAGAGGCCGCGGCGCGCGCGGGCTTCCCCGATTTCCGGCCCGATGCCTGCCTGGTCAACCGCTACGTGCCGGGGGTCAAGATGGGCCTGCACCAGGACCGCGACGAGGCCGACATGGCCGCGCCCATCGTCTCGGTCTCGCTGGGCCTGCCCACGACCTTCCAATTCGGCGGCCCCGAGCGCGGCGACCCGGTCGCGAAACACGCGCTGACCCACGGCGACGTGGTGGTCTGGGGCGGGCCGGCGCGGCTGAACTGGCACGGCATCCTGACGCTCAAGCCGGGCGAGCATCCGCTGACCGGCGCCGCCCGCATCAACCTGACCTTCCGCCGCGCCCGCTGACCGGCTTTCTCCGTTTTCCAAATACCCCGGGGGAAGCCGCGCAGCGGCTGGGGGCAGAGCCCCCCTCCTACTTCCAGATCGGCGCGTGCCGGTTCACGTCCTTGTAGAGCAGATAGCGGAAATTCCCCGGCCCGCCGGCATAGCAGCATTGCGGGCAAAAGGCGCGCAGCCACATGAAATCGCCGGGGCCCACCTCGACCCAGTCGCGGTTCAGCCGGTAGACCGCCTTGCCCTCGATGACGAACAGCCCATGCTCCATCACATGCGTCTCGGCAAAGGGGATCGAGCCGCCCGGCTTGAAGGTCACGATGGTGATATGCATGTCGTGGCGCATGTCCGCCGGGTCCATGAAGCGGGTGGTGGCCCAGCTGTCATTGGTCTCGGGCATCGGGATCGGGGCGATGTCGCGCTCGTTGGCGACGATCACCTCGGGCTTTTCCAGCCCCTCGACCGCCTGCCAGCGCTTGCGCCACCAGTGGAAGCGCGAGGTCTCGGCACCATTGCGCACCGACCAGGCCATGCCGGCGGGGATATAGGCAAAGCCGCCGGGCACCAGCTCATGCGCCTTGCCGTCGATGGTCAGCGTGACCGCGCCCTCGGTGACGAAGATCGCGGCCTGCACGCCCGCGTCGTCCTCGGGCCGGTCCGAGCCGCCCTGCGGCGCCAGCTCGACGATATACTGGCTGAAGGTCTCGGCAAAGCCCGAGAGCGGCCGGGCGATCATCCACATCCGCATCCCCGTCCAGCCCGGCAGGAAGCTGGTGACGATGTCGCGCATCGTGCTGGCGGGGATGACGGCATAGGCCTCGGTGAAGGTGGCGGTGTCGGTGGACAGGTCGGTCTGCGGCGGCAGGCCGGCGAAAGGCCCGGCATAGGTCGGGGTCTTGGCGGTCATGTCAGGTCTCCGTTACGCCGGGGTCTCTCTGGCCCGGATCGTGGCTAGCAAACCCCGCCCGCGACCAACGGCGGGCGGGGCCGGGGCTCAGGCATCGCCCAGCATCTGCTGCAGGCGCAGCGCGCCGATGCGGCTGACCTGGCGCTCGGCCTCGGCGCGCTCGGTCGCGCTGTCGTTGTCGAGGCGCCGGCGCATGGCGGCCATGATCCCCGGCTTGTCGTGGTCGCGCACGGCGATGATGAAGGGGAAGCCGTGCTTTTCCACATAGGCCGTGTTCAGGCGGTCGAACTCGGCGCGCTCGGCATCGGTCAGGCTGTCGAGCCCGGCGCTGGCCTGTTCGGCGGTGCTGTCGGCGGTCAGGCGCTTGGCCGCGGCCAGCTTGCCGGCCAGGTCCGGGTGCGCCAGCAGCACGCCCAGCCGCTCTTCGTCGCTGGCCGCGCGGAAGACCTGCGCCATGCGCGCAGCCAGCCCGGCGGCGGTGTCGTGGATCGCGCCCATCTCGCCTTCCCAGACGCGCTCGGCGATCCAGGGCGAATGCTCGTAGATGCCGCCGAATTTCTCGACGAACGCCTCGCGGTCCATCTGCGAGGGGCGCTGCCTGGGCTGCCAGGGATGCGCCCGCGCCCAGTGCCGCGCGATGTCGAGCCGGGTGGCGAACCAGACCCCCTCGTGGCTGCGGGCATGGTCGAGGAAGCGCTTGATCGCCATGGCCCGGCCCGGCCGGCCCGCGAGGCGGCAGTGCAGGCCGATGGACATCATCTTGGGCGCGCCGGCCTCTCCCTCGGCATAAAGCACGTCGAAGCTGTCGCGCAGGTAGTCGAAGAACTCGACCCCGGTGCCGAAGCCCTGGCCCGAGGAAAAGCGCATGTCGTTGGCGTCCATCGTATAGGGCACCATCAGCTGCGGCTTGCCGTCGTGGACATGCCAATAGGGCAGGTCGTCGGCGATGGTGTCGGCCAGGTATTCGAATCCGCCCTCCTCGCAGCCCAGAGCCACCGTGTTCATCGAGGTGCGGCCCTGGTAGAAGCCGCGCGGCCGCTCGCCGGTGACGCGGGTGTGCAGCTCGACCGCGCGGGCGATATGCTCGGCCTCGACCTCGCGCGGGATGTCGCGGTAGTCGATCCATTTCAGGCCGTGGGTGGCGATCTCCCAGCCGGCGGCCTGCATGGCGGCGACCTGTTCGGGCGCGCGCTCCAGCGCGGTCGCGACGCCATAGACGGTCACGGGCACGTCGCTGAGCAGCCGGTGGAGCCGCCAGAACCCCGCCCGCGCGCCATAGTCATAGATCGATTCCATGTTCCAGTGGCGCTGGCCGGGCCAGGGCTGGCAGCCGATGATCTCGGACAGGAAGGCTTCCGAGGCGGCGTCGCCATGCTCGATGCTGTTTTCGCCGCCTTCCTCGTAGTTGATGACGATCTGCACCGCGATCCGGGCATCGCCGGGCCATTTGGGATCGGGCGTATGCTCGCCATAACCGATCATGTCGCGGCTGTATCGCATCGCTTGCTTCCTTTCCTGATTTCTGGCTGACTAGCACTCATCACCCTGCCGGCCCCGCAGGCAACCCGAGAATTTCTATAAACAGAACCAAGTTTTTCTTGAAAATGGCTGTTTATTAACGTCCCGTTGAAACTCTGTCGCCAGACCCTGCATTCTCGTTGAAGATGCCTGGGCATAATCTGGCCAGCATGGCGGGCAAACCGCCAATGGGAGGAATCATGCCAGACAAGCAATCCGGCCTGACGGCCAGCGGCGCCAGCATCAGTCCAGGGGAAGGAACCGTGCTCGACAAGCGCTTCGGCCTGACGGCCCATGGCACCAGCGCCAGAACCGAGGTGATCGCGGGGATAACCACCTTCCTGACGATGGCCTACATCATCTTCGTGAACCCCGAGATCCTGTCCTCGACCGGCATGGATCGCAACGCGGTCTTCGTCGCGACCTGCCTGGCCGCGGCGCTGGGATCGGCGATCATGGCGCTTTGGGCCAACTGGCCCATCGGCATGGCGCCCGGCATGGGGCTGAACGCCTTTTTCGCCTTCACCGTGGTCGGCGCGCTGGGGTTCACCTGGCAGCAGGCGCTGGGGGCGGTGTTCATCTCGGGCCTGGTGTTCCTGTTCCTGTCGGTGACGGGCATCCGGCGCTGGCTGATCGCGGGCATCCCCACATCCATGCGCAGCGCCATCGCGGCCGGCATCGGCATGTTCCTGGGGCTGATCGCGCTGAAGAACTCGGGCATCGTGGTGGACAATCCGGCGACGCTGGTCGGCCTGGGCGACCTGACCCAGACCGGCACGCTGCTGGCCATCGTCGGCTTCTTCATCATCGCGGCGCTGGATGCGCTGAAGGTGCGCGGCTCGATCCTGATCGGCATCCTGGTCATCACCGTCGTCTCGATCGCCATCGGGGCCAGCCCCTTTGCCGGGGTGATCTCGATGCCGCCCTCGATCATGCCGACCTTCATGCAGCTCGACATTGCCGGGGCGCTGACCGTCGGCATCTTCCACGTCATCCTGGTCATGGTGCTGGTCGAGGTCTTCGACGCCACCGGCACGCTGATCGGCGTGGCCAAGCGCGCCGGCCTGCTGACCGAGGGGCCGACCCATACCAACAAGAACCTGGGCCGGGCGCTGATGGCGGATTCGACGGCGATCCTGGCCGGCTCGATGCTGGGCACCAGCTCGACCACCGCCTATGTCGAAAGCGCCTCGGGCGTGCAGGCGGGCGGGCGCACCGGGCTGACCGCGCTGGTCGTGGCGGGTCTGTTCCTGCTGGCGGTGTTCTTTGCGCCGCTGGCAGGCTCGGTCCCGGCCTATGCCACCGGGCCGGCGCTGCTTTACGTCGCTTGCCTGATGGTGCGCGAGTTCGAGGAGATCCAGTGGAGCGACGTCACCGAAAGCGCGCCCGCCGTGCTGACGGCGCTGATGATGCCCTTCACCTATTCCATCGCCAATGGCCTGGCCTTCGGTTTCGTGAGCTATGCCGCGATCAAGCTGGCGACCGGCCGCGCGCGCGAGGTGCATGCCGCGACCTGGATCGTCGCCGCGCTGTTCGTGATCCGGTTTGCCTTCTTCATGGAGTGATCTGCGCCAAGGCCGGGGGTCTGTCTGCCCCCCGGACCCCCCGAGGATATTTGGACAAGGAAGAATGGAACTTGCCGGGTCGGCCGGGATTCCGGCCGGAGGCCATTGCCTGGGCCGCGTGATCGCGCATCGCAAGCCGGGCCATCGCAAGCCGGGGCGCGGGATGCGCATCCGGCCGTTGCGTTTCTGGCCGGGTTTCCGCGGGATCCCCGGCAGGCCGGCTGCCGCGGCCCGGCATGGCTTGGTCGCGTCGGGTGAACGGGGCGAGGAAAGCGGCCAGGGAATTTTCCCGTCCGGCGCGGCTTGGCTTGGCTTGGTTTTCGTCGCCGTCGGCTGCGCGTGCCCCCTGTCCGATTCGAACGGACGACCTACCGCTTACAAGGCGGTTGCTCTGGCCAGCTGAGCTAAGAGGGCGACGCCCGGACTGTTTAAACGACCAGCGCCTTTCGGGCAAGTGAGTCCGCCGCGCCGGGAAGATGATAGGCCGCAGCACAGCCAGGAGTGCAGATGCAGCCGACCGTCTGTCGCCCGGTGCCTGCCCGCCGATTCGACGAAGGCCAGGCGGCGCGGAGGGAGGCCAATGCCTGGGACGCAGGCGCGCGATGCCGCAGGGCACAGGGCACAGGGCACAGGGCACAGGGCACAGGGCACAGCCTGCGATAGGCAGCTACTGAACGCAAGGCGACCCTCGCCTGGCCGGGACAGCATCCATTCTACCGCGGGACAGGTCTTGGGAAGGATGGCCCCGAGGCGTCGCTGACTTGCCATTCGCCCTTGGGGAATCACCACCATCGTAGCCGAGGGCGGGGCAGTTCGCGCTGCCGCATGGCGAGGGCCGATGCTGCCCCGCTTGCCCGCGCGCCCTTGCCACGGTCACGGGGGACGGCCATCGGGGGTGGCGACCATGCGCACCGTCTCGACCAGCCGCACCGGGTCGAGCGGATAGGGCAGCCAACCCGCCGCCCCGGCATTGCGGGCGCGGGCCTTCAGCTGCGGCGTGGCCGAAACGGCCATGACCAGGATCGGGATATCGCGCAGGCGGGCCTGGCGCCGCACCGCCTCGATGAAGCCGAAACCGCAGATCCGCCGCATGTTGATCCCCGTCAGGATCACGTCGACGGAAGCGGTCCTGAGCAGCGCCAGCCCCTCGGCGCCGTCGCAGGATCGCTGTACCGCCATCCCCGCCGCCTCCAACGCAGCGACGGCGGCTTCGCGCAATTCGCCGCGGGGATGCTGGACCAGCACCGTCAGCGCCATCGCCGCCCCCAGGCGACCGGGCCAGGCCGTCCTTTTCCTTCCGCAGCGATCATCCGCCCCCTCCGATTCAGCCGGTTTCGCGCAGGATCGCGCAGAAAGATTGAATTTCGGTTGACGCGGCCGGGGCGGAAGGCCATCTGTCCCGAATTGCCGCGAAACCGGCCCATTTCCTGTCGCCGGGGCTTGCATTCCGGGCGGAAAAGGACTATTTCGCGCGCACTTCACAGGCGGGGTCGGGCCCCGGAGGGAGACATCCTTCGACGGTCCACCGGTTGGGGCAAGCCCCTGAAAGCCCCGCCAAGGCGCAAA